>Ga0255182_1001451_pt1 | contig 12285 bp, 10 predicted proteins | sample Atl_UVDOM_RepA_8_FD_188420 | JGI IMG/M metagenome (GOLD analysis project Ga0255182, IMG submission 188420) | Freshwater microbial communities from Altamaha River, Georgia, United States - Atl_UVDOM_RepA_8d | ecosystem: Environmental > Aquatic > Freshwater > River | place: USA: Georgia... | reverse complement strand
CCTCGCCCCAACCGCTAGAATTTTTCGAAGGTTCGATACACGTTGGGCAAGGGTTGGTCGGGGTTGCTTCTGGAGTTGAATGAGTCGGGATGTCGATCGAGCTTCCGGAACCACTGCATGTCCTCGCCGTCGGGGCACATCCTGACGATATTGAGATTGCGATTGGCGGGACGTTGGCCCGTCTGGTCGGGCAGGGGTATCGGGTGGGGATGGTTGACCTGACCGATGGCGAACCGACTCCGGGCAGTCCGGGGCCCGAAGTGCGACTGCGTGAGGCAGCCGAAGCGGCGCAGATTCTTGGCGTGCAGGTTCGTGAGACACTCGACCTCCCCAACCGCCGGCTGTTTGACACGCACAAAGGGCGTCTGGCCCTGGGAAAGGTCATCCGGCGGCACCGTCCGCAGATTGTCATCGGACTGGCCACGAAAACCCCGCTCGCCTCGCCCGATCACCAGCAGGCGGTGCAACTGACCGATGCGGCGATCTTCTACGCCCGGCTCAGCAAGTGGGATGAGCAGTTCGACGGATTGCCGGTCCACCATGTGAAGAAGCAACTCTGGTATCCCCTCGGGTTTGCCTCGCTGGAGTTGCCCTCGTGTGCGGGGCATTTCGTCGTCGACATCGGCGAAACCTTCGATAAAAAGCTGCAGGCGATTCGGGCGTATGCCACGCAGTTTCCGCCAGCGAAAGACCGCTTGTTCCGGACGCTGGAGGCACAGAACCGGTTTTACGGCGGCAGCGCGGGCTTTGAGATGGGTGAACTCTTCCTGTCGACCCACACGCTGGGGACGCGGGACCTGGTCGCGCAGGTGTGTCCATGAGTCCTCCACCGGCGGGCATTGGCTGGGGGGCGGGTTTTTTTGACCGCCGGGGCTCACAGAAGAAGAAAGCCCTGCACGACCTCGCCTGGGGTGCCGTGAGCGTGGTGGGGAACGTCCGCCAGAACAACGAAGACCGCTTCTACTGCGATCCTGTGGGGCGGTTCTTTCTGGTGGCTGACGGCATGGGGGGGCAGTCGGCCGGAGAGAAGGCGAGTGCTCTTGCGGCCGAACTGGTCCCCCGCCAACTCGAGAAGGAACTCGATCTCGCAAAAGATGACCAGACGCGGGTCATCGCTGGTCTCGATGCGGCGGTCGCTTACGCCAACACCGAGATCATGGTGCAGAGTTCGCTGAATCCGGAATATCACAACATGGGCACGACCCTCGCCCTGCTGTTGCGGGTGGGAACCCGCTTTCATGCCGTGGGAGTGGGAGACAGTCCGATTTACCTGTGGCGCAGTGGAGCGCTGGAAAAGTTGACCACCGACCACTCGCTGACGCAGGCGCTGCTGGATGCGGGCACAATCTCCGCTGCCGAGGCGGCGACACACCGCTACCGCAACGTGCTCTATCGCTACCTCGGAACGAAAGAGGGAGGCTTGCCGAACCGGATCCGCACGATCGAGATGCTGTCTGGTGACCGCTTCGCGATCTGTTCCGACGGGGCACTCGATGGGCTGAATGAATCGGGCTTGAAGGACGTCCTCTCCCGGGCCGCCGCTCCCCAGCAGGCGGCCGAAGAAATCGTTGCCGGTGCCCTGGCGGGCGGATCGCGCGACAACGTGACTGCCGTTGTGGTCTTCGTCGGGTAAACTCACGGCGGCCCAGCGGTTGCGATGGCGTTGCCCCCGCGCCCGTGACCCTCGTCCCTGCCGAACACCAAGGAGCTTGTGATGCCTGTGAACCGTCGTGATTTTCTCGCCTCAGCCACCCTGGGCACCCTGGCCGTCGGAGGCGAACGGGTCCTGGCAGATGACGCGGTTGCCGCCGGGGTCGATCCGAAGACGCTGGGCAAGACCCCCCACACGAAGTTCGCCGTCAATGTGGAGATGTGGTTCCGCAAGCTGCCGTTTCTGGACCGCATCCGGGCGGCGGCCGATCTGGGCTTTCCTGCCGTCGAGTTCTGGCCCCATGAAGGGAAAGACATCCCCGCGATCGCCCGCCTGTGTGTCGAGCGGAAGATTGCCATCGCCCAATTCACCGCCTGGGGATTCAAGCCGGGGCTGAATGAGCCGAAGAACCATGACGCCTTCGTCCAGGCGATCGAAAAGGGATGCCAGGTCGCAAAGGAACTCAACTGCCCGTTGATGACCGTGGTCGCTGGGGATGATGTTCCCGGCATGACCCAGGAGCAGATGCACCAGAACACGATTGCCGGACTGAAACGCGGAGCGCCGATCGCCGAGAAGCACGGGATCACGCTGATTCTTGAGCCCATGAACATCCGGGTCGATCACAAGGGACATTGCCTGTATGGCAGTGCTCCCACCATGAAGATCATCGCTGCGGTCAATTCCCCCGCCGTGAAGATCAACTGGGACCTCTACCACATGCACATCACCGAAGGAGATCTGTGCGGCCACCTGCGGGAAGGAATCCAGGCGGGGCACATCGGCTACCTGCAACTGGCCGATCATCCCGGCCGCAATGAGCCCGGCACGGGCGAGATCCACTACAACCGCGTGCTCAAGGAAGCCCACGACCTGGGCTACCGGGGCTATGTCGGACTCGAATTGAACCCAAAGACGACCGAGCTGGCGGCTGCCATCGGCTGTGCCAAGGCCGACATCTGGTAGCGGGGCATTCTCCGCCGGCCGTTTGCAGTTCGCCGACCACCGGCTGGACCGGGCAGGACGATTGGCTGGAACGTGAGTGAAAGGGAAACCTCTGTCACGGTCCGGGAGACCACCGGCGAACGGTGTTCAGTCACGCCGGTCAAAGCCGCGTCGGGGGCTCGGCGTTGGCCTGGAGGGGGATGAAACGCCCCGCGGCGGGGCTCATGCGGCGAGCGGTGGGCGTTCGCTGTCGTTGTCGCGGGTCTCGCGAATGAACTTGCAGATGCCCCGTTTCGAGGCGCGGACGAAGTCATACAGTTCGCGCACCGAGTCGGTCATGGGACCGGCACTGATCAGGTCGAGCGCCCGGGCAATTCCCAGTCCCCGACGATAGAGCAGGTCGAATGCCGTCTTGATCGACTGCCGCTCTTCGGAAGGAATCCCCGCCCGTCTCAGTCCGATCACATTCAGCCCGATCACGGTATTCACCGTCAGGCTGCGGGTGATGCAGAACGGAGGGACATCCATCTGGGCGGCCGAGCCTCCCGCCATCATCGCCAGCCGTCCCACCCGCGTGAACTGGTGGATGAGGCAATTTCCGCTGACGAACGCGCGGTCCCCCACCTCAGAGTAGCCTGCCAGAAGTGCGCCGTTGGCCAGGATCACCCCGTGGCCCAGACGGGCATTATGCCCCACATGACTGTGGGCCATCAGCAGACATTCCGGGCCGATTTCGGTGGCGGTGCCCGGCGCGGTCCCCCGGTGGACCGTGACCCCTTCGCGCAGGATGCAGTCGGCACCGATCCTCACCCAGCTCTCTCCCCCGCGGAAGTTCAGATCCTGCGGCAGGTCCCCCAGCACGACATTCGCGTGCAATCGGCAGCGGGGCCCCAGTTCGGTTCCCGGAAACAGGGTGACCCGCGGGCCGATTTCGCACCCGTCCCCAATCGTCACTCCCTCTTCAATGAGAGAGAACGGGCCCACGACAACCCCCCGGCCCAGGCAGGCCCCGGGGGCCACCAGGGCCGTCGGGTGAATTCGCGGTTCCAGCGAATGCAGGTCCATCTTGGATTGTACGAGGCCACCCGGGACCAGCAGGCCACGGTGCGGGAAAAGGAGAACGGAAAGTGCCGAGAGGCCTTCTGAGATTTGTTCGACCAGTCCCCGAAGGTGACAGGAGTTTTCCCCGACTTGCCCGGCGGTTATTCTCGGACTGCCGGTTTTCTTTTGCCGGGCCTTCCCAGCCCGCAAAGTCACCGGCAGTCACCCATTGACAGGTGGTGACAGCAATGAGGTCTGCCCAATGTGTACGGCTGCCGGAAGAATCCCCGCAGCGATCGGGCCAGTGACCGCCACCGGGTTGCCGGCGAAGGAGAAACTGTGATGCGGCGAAGTCTGTGGGGCCTTCTGGTTTGGGGGCTGCTGTGCCTGGGGGTCACGGACGCCCAGGGAGAAGTGACGGCCGTTCAGGTTGATCGGCGCGAGCCCTTTGCCGATAGACAGGCTTTCGGCCCCAGCGGGCCGTATGAGGTGGTATCGGGGCGGGTCTATCTGACGGCCAATCCGGAAGACCGGCACAATGCTGAAATTACCGATCTCAGTCTCGCGCCCCGGAACCGCGCGGGGCTGGTCGAATACTGGACTGACTTTGTGTTGCTCAAGCCGGTCGATCCCGCCCGGGGGAATCGCCGGTTGCTGTATGACGTCAACAACCGCGGCAATCCCCTGGCCCTCGGATCGTTCAACCAGGGAGGCGGGACGAACCGCATCTCACAGGCGAAGCCCGGAAATGGGTTCCTGATGCGGCAGGGTTACAGCGTGCTCTGGAGTGGCTGGAATGGCGATGTATTGCCGGGCGATCACCGACTGCAGATTGGCCTGCCGATTGCCACCCAGGGGGACCAGCCATTGACGGGGAAGGTGCATTGCGAGATCTGCGTGGAGACCCGCAGTGACAGCCAGCCTCTCAGTTGGGGCAACTCGCGGCCGGCTCCCCCGGCCACCCCTGGCGCTCCGGAGGCTGTTCTCACGGTGCGCGACAATCGTGGCAGTGCTGCCCGGGTCATTCCCCGCACCGGCTGGCGATTGGGACGCCGCGCCGGTGATCGCTTCCACGACGATCCCCGGTTTCTCACGGTCGAGGGGGGATTTGTCCCGGGTCAAATTTACGAGTTGGTCTACATCGCCCGCGATCCGCGAATCACCGGCCTGGGGCTGGCTGGGGTGCGCGACCTGGTTTCGTTTCTGCGCCACGACCCGGGGGACCAATACGGGCGCCCGAATCCCCTGGCGGGGCAAATCGAACGGGCCTATGCGTTTGGGTCTCCCAGTCGGGGCGGTTTCTCAATCACTTCGTCTGGCAGGGCTTCAACCAGGATCTGCGCGACAGTGCCGTGTTCGAGGGGATGATCCTGCATGTCTCGGGGGCCGGGAAGGGTTGGTTCAACCATCGGTTCGCCCAGACAACCCGCCATGCGAGTCCTCACGAAGATCTGCTGAGTCCGTCGGAAGAGTTCCCGTTCACCACGACACCCAGCCGCGATCCCGTGACGGGAGCCGAGGGAGATATCCTCGCGCGGGCCCGGGTGGCGAAGGTCGTTCCGCGGCTGTTTTATGTTCTGACCTCGACCGAGTACTGGTGCCGGGCTGGCTCGCTGCTGCACACCGACGTGACCGGAGAGCACGATGCGGCAATCGACCCCAACGCCCGCGTTTACTTCATCTGTGGTGCGCAGCATGGAGTGCCCGGGAACCTCGATCGGGGCAACCTGACCCATTCCCCCAGCCCGCTCGATCCGCGGGGGGTGCTGCGGGGATTGCTCGTGGCGCTCGACGATTGGGTCTCTCGGGATGTTCCCCCACCCGCGAGCCGGTTTCCGCGGATTGAGGACGGAACGCTGTGGTCGATGGCGACGTGGCAGGCTCGGTTCCCCGCGGGAACGGGCTGGCGGTTGCCAGTGGGGCCACTCACTCCGCTGAGGCTCGACTGGGGGCCCCGCTGGCAGACCGAGCATGTCGCCGACGTGGTTCCACCGAATGTCACGGGAACCTTCACGACGCTGGTCCCGGCCGTGGATGCTGACGGGAATGAACTGGGAGGGATTCGACTTCCCGAGGTCACTGTCCCACTGGCGATTTACGCCGGCTGGAATCCCCGCCGGGCCGACACGGGGGGCGAGCAGACCCTGTCGCGACTGACCGGTTCGTCAGCCCCACTCCCCTGGACTCCCGCCGATCGCGACCAGGCCGACACCCGACCGTCGGTCGTTGAGCGGTATCTGTCCCGGGATGCCTTCATTGCCCGGCGGGTTGAAGCGGCGCGCGGGCTCGTGGAAGAACGACTCTGGCTGCCGGAAGAACTCGCGGACATGGAGTCGCGTGCGAGTCGTGACTGGGATCAGGCCGCCCCCAACCGCTGACCGGCGGGACGACTTCCCCGGGCGAAACCGCCATTGCATTCGGGGCCACCCTGCCCCCGTTCATCTGCGGTCGTCTGTCGTAACGCAGCCCACGAGCAACGTGGCGGGCGATGTTTCGCAAGGGGGGGCAGCCGGCTATGTCAAAAAAAAGCGTTCCGCAGCACGAATCGGCTGCGGAACGCTGAATTTCGTCGATTTGCCAGCGAGTCGACAATGAACCCCGGTTCCTGCCTGCGATTGCAGGAGGCACCCGCGAAGCCCGGCCCACCGCTGATACGGTGCTCTGGAGTCCAATTCTCCAGAAGTCGGTCTCTCCAGCAGGAGAGCGATGCCAAGGCATCGCGAAGATCTGCATTTCGGGTCAAATGACAGGAAGCAGACCAGGATCGAAGGAAGCGTAACAAGAGCAACGACTAGTAGTCGTCGTCTTCGTCCTCTTCTTCATCCTCGTCGTCTTCATCATCATCGTCGTCGTCGAGGTCGTCTTCGTCATCGAAGTCTTCGTCGTCGAAGTCTTCATCATCGAAGTCTTCTTCGTCGTCGTCGAAGTCATCTTCGTCGTCGAACTCTTCATCGTCGAGTTCTTCGAGGTCGTCAACGTCTTCGTCGAGTTCGTCGAGGTCTTCATCGTCCTCGTCGTCGTCTTCCTCGTCTTCGTCGTCGCCGTCTTCTTCGAGATCTTCCTCGTCTTCATCGGCCCGACGACGAGCTCCCCGGGGAGCGTCGATCAGGTCGCAGCCCCCGGAGGTGAAGCACGCTTCACCCGGCAGACCCGCGAAGACGGGTTTCAACAAATCAGTCCAGCTGGCAGTGGTCATCGTCGTAGTCCTCTGGAACGTCGCCGTTCCCTGTCATGGCCAGCCCTGTGCCGGCAACGAATCTTTCTAGAATCCCGGTCAACCCCCCCGAAAGGGGGTGGCCCGGGAATGGCAGAAGGAATATTACACAGTTGTGCCGATTGTCAAGCGGGGTGGTTGGCGCAAATCCGAAGGACCAGACAGGTTTTGTCTCCAAAACCCCTCTGGGTTTCCCCTATCGGGGCCGGGTCGGCAGCCAGACAATTTCCACCTTCTTGACCGTCACATCGGTTTTCTTGGGCTTCACTTCGGTCTTGTCGAGTTCGATCGACTGGGCTGAGGTCCGGTCTTCGATCTTCGCCTTCTCTTCCTCGAAGTCCCGCACCAACTGGTCCATTTCCGCCTGGATCGATTCCAGCGACTCCTTCGACTGCTCGACCGCCTGCTGCTGGGTTCCCAGCTTGCCCCAGTTCCGGGCGGTGGTGGCCGCCTTCCCGATATTGGCCGCACTGCCGAGTTTGCGCCCGAAGAAAGCTCCGAAAATCGTCGCCCCGGCCGAGAGAACCGAGTTCAGCTTCTGGTTCTTCGCCGCAGTTTCCTGACGTTCGAGCTTCTGCCGGGCCCGGTCTTCCCGGTCCTTCAGAGTTTTGAACTTCGGGGCCAGTTTCGCCCGCAGTTTTTCGACCTGCAAATCCGACTGCTCGCGGAAGGCCTGTTGCAGCCGGACCCGGAATTCCCCCTCGGACTCGCCGGGTTGCGACGTCATCTTCACGGCCGGGGCCTGGAACACGGTGATCGAGTAGGTGCGGAAGAGGTATTCTTTCGCGTCGTTCACCAGACCGGCAAACTGCTTGGCCCGCATCACATCCGACGGCAGGGGGGCAAAACCGGCATCCGCGGACGCCGGCGAACCTTCGACGTCCGGTTCGTCTCCCTGGTGATACAGGTCGGCATTCTCCCAGGTCACCGCTTCCGCCGCAGTGATCGGCTTGACCAGGGTCAGTTCATCCCATTCATCGACCCCCATGCGGGTGTTGGTGATGTGCACCCGCGCCCGGGCCATCAAGGCGGGTTCGTACACCAGCCTGCCATCGCGCGACAGACCCCGCTCCACCGCAAACACTTCGCCGATTTCCGGAGGCAGCACGGGCCTGGCCCCGGCACTGCTGCCGAGCGAATGCCGGCTTGCAAGCGAACCGGCCCCCTTGGTGCCAACGACTGCCGCCACCTTGCGGGCCGCCATCAGGGTGGCAATCTGCTTCGTCGTCAATGGACCGCGCAGATACGACAGCACGTACCGCGACTGGAACACCACGGGGTGATCGTCGTGCACGTTGTTCATCAGAAAGACACGGTTCCCCAGCCCCGAGATGGTCTTCTCAAGGCTGGCACGGTCGAACTTCGCGCCCGCCGCTGCCGAGGCCCCTTCCAGTCCGTCAAGCACCCGCTGCTTGTCACGGTCGGTCTGCAAGCGCCCGATGAACCACGTCCCGGCATTCGACAGCCCCTTGTAGTCCAGGTCGACCGGGTTCTGCGTCGCGAGCACGACCCCCAGGCCAAACGCCCGGGCCTGCTTCAGCAGGGTCAGCATCGGGGTCTTCGAGGGGGGATTGGCCGTCGGGGGAAAATACCCGAAGACTTCGTCCATGTAGAGAATCGCCCGCAGGCTCGACGTGCCGGCCTGCGATCGCATCCACGAGATCACCTCGTTCAGCAGGATGGTCACGAAGAACATCCGCTCGGCATCATTCAGATGGGCGATCGACAGAATGGAGATCCGGGGTTTGCCGCTCTCGGTGTGCAGCAGGCTGGCCACATCCAGTGGTTCCCCTTCCAGCCAGGCCGAGAACCCGGGTGAGGCCAGCAGGTTGTTCAGGCTCATCGACAGCGCGAAGCGGTCGGCCGCCGGGAAGATGCTTTCGAGGTCCATGACCCCGATCGTCGTGAACGGTGGTTTCTGGATCTCGCGAATCAACTGCGGCAGATCGAGACTGCGCCCCGATTTCCAGGCCCGTTCGAGAATCGTCGACAGCAGGATGTGCTCACGGCTGCGCAGTGGATCTCCCTGCACCCCCAGCAGGGCCAGCAACCCCGAGACCGCCCCGGTGATCCGCTCGCGCAATGCGTCGCTGTCTTCCATGATCGCGTCATCGGGAATCGAAAACGAACGGACCACCGTCAGCGGCAGGCCGGCGTTGCTTCCCGGGGTGTAGATGGCGATGTCGGCTGAATCGCGGAACTTGGCAATCCGATCGGGAGTCTGATTCCAGTCGGCCAGCCCCTTGCGCCAGTCCTGGGCATTCTTCTTCGCCAGTTCCTCGACCGTCATTCCCTTGCGAGTGGCCTCGGCGGGGTCCACCCATGGCACGAAATCTTCCGGTTCGAGATCGGGGAACGTCAGCAGCAGGTTCCCCAGGTCTCCCTTCGGATCAATCACGATTGCCGGGATGTGATCGATCGCCGCCTCTTCCAGCAGCGTCAGGCACAACCCGGTCTTGCCCGAGCCCGTCATGCCGACACAAACGGCGTGGGTCGTCAGATCCTTCGAACCGTACATCAGCAGTTCCGGTTTCGCCCGCTTCTCTTCGAGATCCCAGGAACGTCCCAGATAAAAACTGCCCAGCTTTTCGTAGTCGAAATCGTCCATGGTCAACGCAGAGGGAGTTGAAATGGGGAGGTGTGTCGAATCGCAGGCCCGACGGCCGGTCGTCCCTTTCGCACGTCCGTCGTGCGAAGACTGGCGCCCAGCCCCAGTAGTGTAGCGATGTTCCCCCGGCAGGTCAGTCGGAACTGTTTGTCCACCGGACCGGAATTGGTCCCACCCGGAACCGGCCCCCGGTCAACCAGGCCCCGGGTCAACCAACCCCTCTTCAACCGCTCGTCGACCCTCGGCCAGGGCATTCCCCCCGGGGCCGTTTCCCCATCCCGGGAGTCTCGCAGCGACGACGCTTCTAAGATATAGACAGACACGGCATTTCCTGGCCTCTCCGGTCTCTTGCTCATGGCTTCCCTGCGGCAGATTGTGGATGACCTCGCCCGATCCGGGCACCTGGTCCGTCTTGAAGATCCCGTCGACCCCTGCCTCGAGGCGGCCGAGATCCAACGCCGGGTCTATCTCTCCGGCGGACCGGCGGTCCTGTTCAGCAACGTCACCGGCTGTCGCTTCCCCATGGTCTCCAATCTGTTCGGAACCATAGAGCGGGCCCGCTACATCTTCCGCCACACCTACGAACCGGTCCGCCGGGCCATCGAGCTGAAGGTCGACCCCCAGCGGGGCCTGAAACAGCCCTTCCGCTACCTCTCGGCCCCCCTCACCGCCTGGCGGATGCGCCCCAAACGGGTCCGTTCAGGACCAGCGCTCGACCATTCGATCCGCCTGAACGAACTTCCCCAGCTCAAGTCGTGGCCCGACGACGGCGGCCCCTTCGTGACACTGCCGCAGGTCTATTCCGAAGACCCGTGCGCCCCCGGGTTGGGGTCGTCCAATCTGGGCATGTACCGCGTGCAGTTGGCGGGAAATCGGTACGATCCCCTGCGCGAAGTGGGGCTGCATTACCAGCTCCACCGCGGCATCGGCGTGCACCACACTGCCGCCCTCCGCTCGGGGAAGCCGCTGAAGGTCAGCATTTTCGTCGGGGGACACCCGGCGATGTCGGTCGCCGCCGTCATGCCTCTGCCCGAAGGGATGAGCGAACTGACGTTTGCCGGGGCCCTGGCCGGAGAACGGATTCGCATGATCCCCCGCACCGGCGGCGGCGCGATCTACGCCGATGCCGACTTCTGCATCGCCGGGACAATCGACCTCGAACGCCGGTTGCCCGAGGGGCCGTTCGGCGACCACCTCGGCTACTACAGTCTCCAGCACGAGTTCCCCGTGTTGAACGTCGAGCAGGTCACGTGCCGGGAGGGGGCGATCTGGCCCTTCACGGTCGTGGGTCGGCCTCCGCAGGAAGACACCACCTTCGGCCAGTTGATCCACGAACTGACCGGGCCGGTCATTCCCACCGTGCTGCCGGGTGTGCGCGAAGTGCATGCAGTTGATGCGGCGGGGGTGCATCCGCTGCTGTTGGCCATCGGCAGCGAACGCTACATGCCGTTCCACCGCGACGACCGGCCGCGTGAGATTCTCACGCAGGCGAACGCCATTCTCGGCCAGGGTCAGATGTCTTTGGCGAAGTACCTGGTGATCGCCAACGCGTTCGACGACGAATCGCTCGACCTGCACGACCCGGCCCGGTTCTTCGCCCACATCCTCGAACGGGTCGACTGGCGGCGGGATCTGCACTTCCAGACCTGCACCACGATCGACACGCTCGACTACAGCGGCGAAGGGTTCAACGCCGGTTCGAAGGTGGTGATCGCCGCGACGGGAAAACCGATCCGCACGCTGGCCCGAGAACTGCCGGGCGACCTGCGACTGCCCCCCGGCTGGAAAGAACCCCGGCTCGCTTTGCCCGGTGTGGTCACCATGCAGGCGAGTCCTGAACTCAACGGGCGCCAGGCCCGCGAGCTGGCCGGGGCCCTCGAAGCCGCCGGTACGGGCCCCTGGGAGAATGTGCCGCTGGTGGTCGTGGTGGATGACAGCCCCTTCGCGGCCAAGACGCTCAACAACTGGCTGTGGGTCACCTTCACCCGCAGCAATCCGTCGATCGATCTCGATGGGGTGGGGGCCTTCACGGTGAACAAGCACTGGGGCTGCACGGGACCGGTGGTGATCGACGCGCGGGTCAAGCCGCACCACGCCCCGCCGCTGCGCGAAGACCCCGAGATCACCCGCCGGGTTGACGCCCTGGCGGCTCGTGGCGGAGTGCTGTCGAAATGGCTGTGAGAGGAAAATCGCGCCGAAGAGATTGCAGCACTCCCCCGCTGTGGAATTCGGGGCCGGCGGGTGAGGAACGCCGGATGACCGCGTATCACGAGGCAGGGCATGCCGTGCTGGCGCTGCTGCATGGCCGTCCGGTCGAGCAGGTGACCATTCGCGGCACACGGTTCTTTCTCGGCAAGTGCGAGATGGACCGCGGGCGATTTGGTCCCCGGCAGGATGAACTCGAAGCGGCGATGCTGATTCTGCTGGGTGGGATGGCGGCTGAAGCCCGGCTGCGCGGCGTCTACGAATTGAACGGGGCCGCCCAGGACCTGAGAGAACTGCGCAAGCTGTCGCTCCGCCGGGCGGCGAACGAACGGCAGGCCGAGCGCCTCGAACGCCGGCTGCTGAACAAGGTCGAAGACCTGCTCGACGAAGTGGCCGTCTGGCAGGCGGTCGAGAAGATTGCCGAGGAACTACTCACCCGCGAAACCATCAGCGGCCGCGCCGCCCGGCATTTGTTTGACGAATGCCACCGGGATCCGGATTGAAAGAACTCGCACAATAGCCCCCTCTCCCACAAAACGACTTTCGAGAAACAGAGGCCGGGTGAATGTGGGAGAGGGTTGGGGTGAGGGCGAAACGGCTGCGTGGTTGTCGGGTTGAAAT
>Ga0255182_1001447_pt1 | contig 12334 bp, 8 predicted proteins | sample Atl_UVDOM_RepA_8_FD_188420 | JGI IMG/M metagenome (GOLD analysis project Ga0255182, IMG submission 188420) | Freshwater microbial communities from Altamaha River, Georgia, United States - Atl_UVDOM_RepA_8d | ecosystem: Environmental > Aquatic > Freshwater > River | place: USA: Georgia | collected... | reverse complement strand
CGCCGCCAGACCCCGGCCTGACACATCGACCGCCACGCCGGCCGGGAGGATCGTCGCCGCGTCGAACGTGGCCGACTCCGCGCCGGAGACGGCGAGCGGCAGGGTGAACTCGAGCCCCTGGGCGAGCGGATTCCAGGCCAGGCCGAAGTCGGCGATTGTCGGCGGCGTCGGTGAGCCGGCGAGCGCGTCGCGGAGGATCTCGATCAGTTCGTCGATGGTCTCGAAGCGGGGCAGGCCGCCGTCGCCCCGCAGCGTGTCGAAGACCGCGGCGATCTGCCCGGCGACGTCGAAGACCTCTCCCGCGGTGCGGTCGATGAGCGGCATGCGGAAGTCGCGGATCAGCTCGGGGGCCAGCCGTTCGAGCTCGACCAGGTAGGCCGCCAGGGCGCTCGAGTCGATGTCGCCGAGTTGTGAAAAGTCGAACGACCCGCCCGCGGTGGGCGTGAGCGTGGGGGCGATGAGGTCGAAGGCGGGCAGCTCGTCCACCGTGTGGAAGAGGTCGCTTGTGGTGATGTCGATCTTGATGGCGTTGCCGGACTCGGCGAAGCCGCCGATGCCGAGTGTGAACGGAATCGACACGCTCAGGCCGCCGGCGGTTGCAGCCTGCGACGACACGAGCGGAGCGGCCGACTCGGCGAGCAGATCGCCCACGGTGACGACCGGGCCGGCGAGCGTGATCTCGGCGGCGATGTCGAGAGCGACGTCGATGTCGGCCGGCCCGAGCCGCACGACGCCGAACGAGGCCTCGACATCCTTGATCGCTTTCGCCGCGGTGTGGCTGGACGTGGCCCTGACGGAGAGGTTGTCGAGCTTGATGAAGATGGAAGACGCGGCGTCGCCGGCAGCGGCGAGATCGACGCCGAACGACACCCGGCCGGCCACGGCGGCCGTCACGTCGGCCTCGAGCGTGCCGAGCCGCAGGCCCCGATCGAGAAGCGACTCGGCGCCCTCGATCTCGGATGGCCGCTGGCCGAGGTCGAGCTGATACCGAGGGAGCGGCTTGTCGATGGCGACGTCGAGGTCGAACCAGAGCACGTCGCGGCCGTCGGTCGGGACGATGCTGCTCGCTACGCGCGTGAACGAGAAGGCATCGCCCGACGCATCGTCGGCCCGAGCTGCGTCCTGAAGGGCCGTCTCGATCTCTGCGGCCGTCTTCGGCCCGGCGAGCAGTGGGGCGACCGGCGTGGCGAGCCCGTCGCGAAACTCGTCACCGACATGGATCAGCGTGCCGAGCGGCTGGCCCAGGGCCACGGCCGGCTCCCCGAGCACATCCGACTCCTGGACACCGCGGAGTTCGAGCGTGAAGACCTCGATGCCCCGGAGCAGCGCGGCGGTCTGCGCCGCGTCGAGGCTTGCGGCCGCCGCGAGCACCTGGCGGGGCTCGAGCGTCTCGCAGCCCAGCCGCAGCGGCCCGCGCCGGCGGCCCCACCGCCTCGCGGGCCAGGAGTTGGATGCGGCGGCCCCGATCGGCCGCCGCTTGGAACTGAACAGGGGCCGTCGCATGGCGTCGTCTCCTCGAGCCGCCCGATCCTCCCGCCGTGAGCCGCCAGCACGAGCATACCCTCGCCCCTGCGGCCGTCGCCAGATTGGTGAGAACAGCGCCGGCCAGTCCCGCGTCACTCAGACCCGGAGCGCCGATTCCGCGGCCCGGCCGGGGCAGGCGGCGAGCGCCGCGCGGACCGGGCCCGCCACGAACTCCTCCACCTGGGCCGCCGCCCGGCCGGCCAGGCCGGGCACGTCCATCGCCGCCACGAGATCGATCCCCTTGAAGAGCGGATCGGATTCGAGGCGGGCGACGAGATCGTTGTCGTGCCCCTCGCGGATCCTCGCGGTGGCCGCATGGCTGTGCCGCCGCAGCGCCTCATGCAGCTCCTGGCGATCGCCGCCCGCCGTCGTCGCGGCCATCAGCAGCCGCTCGCTCGCGAGGAAAGGGAGATGGTGCTCGAGGTTGCGGCGGATCGCGCCCGGCAGCACGACGAGCCCGCCGGCGATGTTGGCGTAGATCACGAGCTGCGCGTCGGTGGCGAGGAAGGCCTGCGGCAGCACGAGCCGCCGGGGCGCCGAGTCGTCGAGCGTCCGCTCGAACCACTGCACCGCCGCCGTCTGGCCGGCCGTGGCCTGGAGGCCCATCACGAACCGGGCCAGCCCGCACATCCGCTCCGACCGCATCGGATTGCGCTTGTAGGGCATCGCCGACGAGCCGACCTGATCCTTCTCGAAGGGCTCCTCCATTTCCGCCCACGCGGCCGCGAGCCGCAGGTCGTTGCCGGCTTTGTGCGTCGATTCGGAGATGCCGGCGAGCACCGACACGACCTGCGAATCGACCTTCCGTGAGTAGGTCTGGCCGGTCACGTCGTAGGAGCGGTCGAAGCCGAGCTTGTAGGAGACGATCTCGTCGAGCCGGCGGACCTTCGCATGGTCGCCCTGGAAAAGCTCGAGGAAGCTCGCCTGCGTGCCGGTCGTGCCCTTCACACCGCGGGCCCGCAGCCGCTGCCGCCGCGTGAGCACCTCCTCGAGGTCGAGCATGAGATCGTGGATCCAGAGGCAGATCCGCTTGCCGATCGTGGTGGGCTGCGCCGGCTGAAGATGCGTGCGGCCGAGGCAGACGAGGTCGCGGGTCTCGACCGCCCGCGCGGCCAGTCGCTCGATGACCACGGCCAGCCGGGATGCGACGAGGTCGAGCGATTCCCGCATCAGGATCAGGTCGGTGTTGTCGGTGACATACGCGCTCGTCGCGCCCAGGTGCAGGATCGGCCGGGCCAACGGCGCGGCGTCGCCGAAGGTATGGAGATGGGCGAAGACGTCGTGCCGCATCTGCCGCTCGTAGTCGGCCGCCTTGGCGAAGTCGATCGGCTCGAGGTGGGCCCGCATCTGCTCGAGCTGCGCGGGCGTGATCGGCAGGCCCAGCTCCGCCTCGGCCTCCGCGAGCGCGAGCCAGGTCTGCCGCCAGAGCTTGTAGCGGTGGTTGTCGCTCCAGAGCCGCGTCATTTCGGCGGAGGCGTAGCGGGCGGCGAGCGGATTGTCCCAGCGGTCGCGGGCGTCGGGGGCGGAATCGGACTGCACGGGAAGCGGCTCCTGCGGGGCTGGTGGCTAGCGGGACGGGCGGGACGACGAGGCCGGAATCAGCGGCGCGACGGCCGGGATGGGGCGGCCGCCTGGCGGCTCATCTTGCAGAAGAGCCGCTCCAAGGCCAGCCGGGCGCGCAGGCCCCGGGACGCATCGCCCTTGAGCGCGAGATCGAGGTCCAGGAGCCACCGCGGCAGACGCCGGGCCCGCGCGGGCCCCAACTGCCCGAGCGACTCGCGGGCCTGCGCCAGAGCCTTCGGCCACGCGGCGACACCCGCCTCGCGGAGCGCCTGCTCGACGCCCGCCGGCCGGCCTTGGCCCGCCGGGCGACCGAGCAGCCGGGCCGCCGTGGAGAGGCGGCGGAGCACAGAGCCGATCTGGGCCGCGATCGCGATCGGGTTTTCGCCGGCGTCGAGGAGTGCGGCCAACTGGCTGATGGCCTCGCGGGCGTCACCGGCACCGGCGGCGTCGATCATGCCCCAGGCGGTCCGCTCGAGCGGACTGGCCGCGATGTCGTCGATCGCCTCCGGCTGGAGGGGCTTCGAGCGGGCGTCGGGCGGCGTGGCGGCAGCGAGCCGGGCAATCGCCTGGTCGATCTGGCCGAGATCGTGGCCGAGCCTTTCGAGCAGCCGCTGCGTTGTCGCCGCCGCCAGTTGGATGCCGTGCCGCGACTTCGCCCACTGCCTGACCCAGGCCGACAGATCGGCCTTCGCCGGCACGGAGACGTCGATCACGAGCCCGTCCTTCGCGACGGCCTTCGCGAGGCGGGTGTTGGAAGGGAGCGACTTCACCTCGAGGATCACGAGCCCGCGGCCGCCCTGGACCCGCGGCGTGCTCGCGAGCTTTTCGAGCTGCTCCCGGGCGGCGGTGACAAAGCTGTCCGCTCCCCGCACGACGGCCGCGCGGGTGGCCGTCGCGAAGAGCGAGACCGTGGCCGCCTCGTCGAAGACGTCCCGCGGGTCGGGATTCGTGTCGCCGGCAAACTCCCGCCAGGCCCAGGCCCGGTCGGCCTCGTCGGGGCAGAGACGGTCGCGGAGCAGGCCGAGCATCTGCCCGGCCAGGAACGGCTCGTCGCCGACGAGCACGACCAGCGACGGCGTGCCGAGCGACCAGTCGGCCGGCTGCCTGAGGATGTCGAGGGCCTGGGATGCGTCGGGCACGTCATGCCGCTCCAGAACGGAAGGCCCGTGAGTATAGGGCCTCGCCGAAGGACGCGATCACGCGCGGCTCAGGGTGCAGTCGGCAGCGTGCGGACGCCGCCGAGCCGGCCGACGATCCGGGCGGTCGACACGGTCACCGGCTCGGGGCTCGTGGCGGCGCCAATGTTGCCTGCGGCATCAGCCACCTCGACACGGACGTAGACCCGCGCCGGCGTCGCCCGATCGGGCTGCCACCGGTACTCGCCCTGGTTGTCGATGCCGGCGGCGATCGTGGCCCAAGGGCCGTCGGCACTCGGCGAGAAGAGCAGGCGGGCGGTCTTGGGGGCCGGCAGGGCGTCGCGGGACGTGTAGCGGATCACGACGCCGGATGCATCGGCCTCGGGCGGGCGGCCGACTTCGATCAGCTCCACGTGGGGCTGCTCCTCGTCGATGCCGACCCAGCTCTCCGCCGCCTCTCCCGGCCGCGGTCCCGCGCTCGAATCCGGCAGGTCGGGCACCACCTCCAGGCGGAAGCCATAGAGACCGGCCGCCGGCAGCACGACGTTGATCGGACTCTTGTCGTCGTCATCCACCGCGGTCTTCTGCCACGAGAGCCCGCCGTCGCGGGTGCTCCACAGCTCGACCCGCATGCGGGCGCCGTGGAGCCGCTCCGTCGGCACCTCGTAGTCCCAGGCGAACCGGCGCGACCGCAGGAGCTGCAGAGGCTTGCCGCGATATTCGAGCGACTGCGGCAGTGGCTGGTCTGACACGGCCGACCGGCTCGCCGGAGCGACGGGCGCCGGTGACAACGACAGGCCAGGAGCCGCGGCAGCATCGGCCGCCGCCGGTCCTCCGAGCCGGCTCACAAGAACGCTCTGCATGTCGCCGCCGCGCTGCGTCATGGCGCCCGGCGACTGGGGCTGCTCGGCCGACCAGGCCGCCGCCGGCTCCGCAGCCCAACCCGATCCGGTCCGACCGGCGCCGGCGGAGGCCGAAGGGTTGGTGGGGGCAGGGTGATGAGCCGACGTCGTCGGGGCCGACGGCTCTCCGGGCAGGCCAGGCACGCCGATCTCCTGCGCGAGTGTCGCCTGCTCGACCTGCGGATCGGCCGGCTCCATTTCATACTGCTTGATGGTCTGGTTGCCGGCCGCATCTGACACGGTGATCCGCACGGTCAGCCGGCCGACCTTCTCGCCTGCCCACCAGATCTCCTCGCCGACCAAGTGCGCCGGCGATTCCCGGGCCAGTACTCCTTGCGCGGCGACCGTCTTCCAGCCCTGCTCGCCTGCGACGCGATACTCGACCTTCAGTGACTCCATCCGGATCGAGTCATCGGCCGCCGCGTAGCGGCACAGGATTTCCCCGTCGGCACCTTTCCATACCCGGGCGGCAAGGCGTGGGCCTGCGGCATCCACGAGCACGCGCATGTCGGGTCCCTCGCCACCGCGGGCGCGGCCCTTGCCGTCGATTGCCCGCAGGCGGAACCAATACTCGCCATCCGGCCCGGCCTGGTACGTGAATGATCCGGCCGACGGCGCGACCTCGCCCGCCGGTTCCCAGGTGCCGCCCAGATCCTTCGAGACGTTCAGCACGACCCGCTGTGGCTCGGCGTCGGCGTCCTTCGCTGCCGGCAAGCGAAAGGGAATCGCGAACGTGCGATGCTTGGTCCGGACGAGCTCGGGCAGCCCCGAACGGCCGCCCAGGGAATCGGTCGCGCCGCGGGCGTGATGCGTTGCCGCGGCGCCCCAGGACAGCCAGATTGCCAGCCCCGCCAGCAGGAGGCCGCGCAGTCGACCCCTGGGCCGACCGGCGGGACGGGTGGGTCGCTGGAGGGTGGATGACGCGGACGCTTGACGCATGTCCGGTAGGATCGGCCAGCACGGCGGGGAAAATCGCGTTTTTCGTCACAGGCGGGAAAAACGGCAGCAGTCGGCACCGTTGACTTTGCCATTGCCACAGGCTGTGGGGCCTGCGAAAAGTGCGACGTCGGTGTGTGTGGACCCCGCCTGCGGCCCGCCGCCATAATGACCGGCGGGGCGACCGATATTCTCGAGGTGTCTCCGGTCCGGCGGCTGTGGGCCACGAGTCGGATGCCCGAGCACCATGCCGGGAGCCACCCCCCCGGAAGGATCGTCCGCCGTGCAAACATTTCTTCTCAGTGCAGTCACCCTCGGGCTGCTGGTGGCCGTCGGGATCGTCGCGATCGTCGCGGTCCGCTCGCGGTGGCTCGGATCCGATGCCGGTCATGGCGATTGGGAAAGCGCGCTGGTCGGCTATAAAAATCTCCGCGACAAGGGTGTGCTGAGCGAGGACGAATACCGAAAAATATCTACGCTCGTCGAGCCGCTCATGAAGGTGAGGGGCGACGCGGGCGGACAGGTGCCCGCGCCACGCGCCGGCGTCCTGCGGGGGCACGATCTGGGTGGGGCCCGTGAACCACGGGCGGGAACCGATTTCTCGAGGAACTGAAGCATGCCATCAGGGAAAGACGTTGGCGGTCTGGGGCGGCGCGGTGCCGGCGGAACGACGAAGAAGAACGCCTTCTGCTCGTTCTGTCGCAAGAGCTACCGCGACGTGGGGCCGCTGGTCGAAGGACCTGGCGACGTCTACATCTGCGGCGAATGCATCGATCTGTGCCAGTCGATCCTCGACCAGGAGAAGCGGCGTCGCGGCACGAGCAAGCAGCTCTTCACCACGATCCCGTCTCCACGCGAGATCGTCGGCCATCTCGACCAGTACGTGATCGGGCAGCAGCATGCAAAGCGGGTGCTGGCGGTGGCCGTCCACAGCCACTACAAGCGGCTGAACCTGGGCAGCGAGGGGGGGGAAGTCGAGGTCGACAAGTCGAACATCCTTCTGCTGGGCCCGACGGGCTCCGGCAAGACCCTCTTGGCGCGGACGCTCGCGCGGATCCTGGACGTGCCCTTCGCGATCGGCGACGCGACCACGCTCACCGAAGCGGGCTACGTGGGCGAAGATGTCGAAAACCTGCTGCTCAAGCTGCTCAACGCGGCCGACTTCGACATCGAGGCGGCCCAGCGGGGCGTGCTCTACATCGACGAGATCGACAAGATCGGCAAGACCAGCCAGAACGTCTCGATCACCCGCGACGTCTCCGGCGAAGGCGTGCAGCAGGCGCTCCTGAAGATGCTCGAGGGCACCGTCGCCAACGTGCCGCCGCAGGGCGGCCGGAAGCACCCCGAGCAGCAGTACATCCAGATCGACACCTCGAACATCCTCTTCATCTGCGGCGGGACGTTCGTCGGCATCGACAAAATCATCGCCAAGCGGCTTGGCAAGCGGACGATCGGCTTCGGCCAGCCAACGGGCCATCGCGGCGACGCCGACCTGGCCGAACTGCTGCCGCAGGTCGACTCCGACGACATCCTCGAGTTCGGCCTGATCCCAGAACTCGTCGGCCGTCTGCCGGTGATCTCGTCGCTGCAGCCCCTCGACGAGAAGGCGCTGGTGAAGGTGCTCCGCGAGCCGAAGAACGCGCTCGTGAAGCAGTATCAGAAGCTCTTCGGCGTGGAGAACTGCAAGCTCGAGTTCACCGACGAGGCACTCGCCACGATCGCCCGCAAGGCGATGCGGAAGGAGACGGGAGCCCGCGGCCTGCGGTCGATCATGGAGGACGTGATGCTCGACATCATGTTCGACCTGCCGGAAAACAACGGCAGCACCTACGTGATCAACGAGCGGAACGTCGAGGGCACGGAGCCGGTGGTGCCGATCCGCGAGGCGCGGCACAAGAGCGCGTAGCCGGGCGACGCCCAAGCGGCGACGCAGTCTCACCGGGGCCGCATCGTGTTGCCGGGGCGCCGGTGCGGGGCCGTCCATGCGGCTGACTTCACGCAACGCCTCGCATCCTGCTCGCGTTGCTTGGCCGGCTTCCGCCGGCTGGTGCTGAGCTGCTTCACGACAAGACTCGGCATCCTGCCGATCTTGTCTTGGCCGGCCTCCGCCGGCTGGTGCTGACCCGGCCCGGCTGCTTCACGCGAACGCACGGCATCCTGCCGCCGTTCGCTTGGCCGGCCTCCGCCGGCTGGTGCTGACCCGGCCCTCCGGGCCTGGTCTCGTTTCCTTGGGAGGTGAGGTGCCGCCCGTGCTCCGAGAGCCGGCGTATGATGACGAGCGCAGCCAGGATGGCGCAGCGAAGTCAGCATCCGAGAGAGCGAAGGGCAGGATGCCCTGAGCGAACGTCCGGCGACGGAGCATGGGCGGCACCTCGCCGGCGCCCTGGCAACCCGGATTCGACAAGTTGGAAAACTTGTCGCCACGGTTCCAGAGCCAGAGCCAGCGGCCCGGTGGCGACGTGCGACTGCGTCGCATGGATGCGACGCGCAGTACCAGCGACCGGAGGGACGCCAAGAAAAAATCGCACGATGCGACGTTTTTCGTGAATTCAGAAAATGCCCAGTTGGTCCCGGGCCGCTTCGGTCATGCGGTCGGGCGTCCAGGGAGGATCCATCACGATCCGCACCTCCACGCCGGCGATCCCGGCATGGCCGCCGACCACCCGCTTCGTGTCGGCGATCAGTTGCGGGCCGGCCGGACAGGCCGGGCTCGTCATCGTCATGTCGATCGAGACCTGATGCTTCTCCGGGGCATCGGCGGCCGGCGTGAGCGTGACGCCGTAGATCAGCCCCAAGTCGACGATGTTGACGAACAGTTCAGGGTCCTTCACCTCCTTGAGCCACTCCCGCACGGCATCTTCACTCGGGCGCCCGGCCACATCGGAGGCGGTCGGTGCGGAGGGCGGGGCGGCGGGGACGGGAGCCGAGGGCTGAGCACCAGGCACGTCGGCCGGCCGCGGCGCCGCAGGCACGCCCGTGGCACCGACCATGCCGCCGGGGCCGTGCGTCGTGCCAAGCGCCACCCACACTCCGTCGCCCTCCACCTTGACGGTGTGTGTCCGTGTCGGCCGGACGGCCGGCATCGACAGGGCGGCGCCCGTGCGGATGTCGAACTTGGCCCCGTGCCGCGGGCAGGCGATCTTGTAGCCGCAAAGCTCGCCGTCGACGAGCGGGCCGCCGTCGTGCGTGCAGACGTCGTCGATGCAATAAAAGCTGCCGTCGACGTGGAAGAGCGCGACGGGCTCGCCCGCCACCTCGACGAGCATCTTGCCCGGATCGGGAATCTCCGAGACGTCGGCGACACGCTGGAAGTCTGGCATCGAAACCCTCAGGACAGGCGGCGGATGCGGCTGCCGATCGCGTGCGCGAGCGCCTCGCGGACCGGGAGGATCGTGATCCGGTCGAAGACCTGCTGGAAGAAGCCCGCCACGACGAGCCGGGCCGCCTCGTCGGCCGACAGGCCGCGGGCCTGGGCGTAGAAGAGCTGCTCGTCGTCGACCCGACCGCTCGTGGCGCCGTGGGTGCAGCGGACGTCGTCGGCCTCGATCTCGAGCCCCGGGATCGAGTCGGCGCGGGCCTCGTGCGAGAGCATGAGGTTGTCGTTTCGCTGATAGCCGTCGGTCTTCTGCGCGGCCTTGTCCACCTTGATCATGCCCCGCCAGACGAGCCGCGACCGGTCCTGCAGGCCGCCCTTGTAGAGCAGGTCGCTCTTGCAGGCCGGCGCCTCGTGGTGCTGGAGCGTGTTGTAGACGAGCTGCTGCCGGCCCTCTGTGAACATCACGCCGTTGACTTGGGCGTCGGCGCCGCGGCCCACCAGCGCCACGTCCTGCGCCACCTGCGACAGCCGGCTGCCGAGCGCGCCGAGCGTCCACTGCAGCCGGCCCTGCTCGTGCACGACGGCCTTTTGCCGGGCGAAGTGCCAGACGCCGGGGCCCCAGTTCTGCAGGTTGACCATGCGGAGGAAGGCGCCCCGACCGACCACGATTTCGGTGCCGCCGCAATGGAAGCCCGAGCCGCCGCCGCCGACGGTTTCGGTGAGCACGGTCGCCTCGGCGCCCTCGCCGAGCACCACGAGCACGTGCGCCGTGTCGACGCCGCCTTCTCCGAGCGCGGAGAGCACGTGGAGCGGTGAGGATACTCGGACGCCGGGTGGCACATAGAGCACGGCGCTGGCGGAATGAAAGGCCGCGTGCATCGCGGCGAACCAGTCGGACCGGGAATCGATCACCGAGAACCAGTGCGGCTCGAAGAGCGAGCGGTGCTCCGCGAGCAGCCGGTCGGCGGCGCCGAAGATCACGCCCTGCGCCGCCACGGCCGGGTCGAGCTCCTCGCGGACGATGTGGCCGTCGAGGGCGAGCACCCGACCGGAGAGCGCCGTGGCGGCGGCGGGTGCGACCGACTCGTCAAAGAACGTCTCGCGCGACACCGTGTCGGCGGCCAAAAACCCGGCGAGCAGGCCGGAAGGCACGGTCCGGGTCGCCTCGTGGGGCGGCGGTGCATCCCGCAGCGACCAGGCGTGCGGCTTGAAGAGCCGCAGGTCGGTCCGCATCCAGTTCTCGCTGCGGCGGTCGGGCAGCGCCAGGCCGGCGAGATGGTCGCAGGACGCCCGGCGCAGATCGGCCACCCAGCCGGCCGAGTGGCGGCCTGCCAGGAGACGGTCGAGGGCGGTGCGGTCGAAGGTCGGGCCGGGGGCTGTGGTGGAGGTCATGGTGCTCATGCTGGTCACGGGAGTCTGCGACGGCCGCTCAGCCCACCGAACCTTCCATCTGCAGCTCGATGAGCCGGTTCATCTCGACGGCATATTCCATCGGCAGCTCCTTCACGAGCGGCTCGATGAAGCCGCCCACGATCATCGTGCTCGCCTCGGCCTCGGTGAGGCCGCGGCTGGTGAGGTAGAAGAGCTGCTCCTCGCCGATCTTCGAGACACTCGCCTCGTGGCCGATGGAGACGTCCTGCTCCTCGATCTCGATGTAGGGATAGGTGTCGCTGCGGCTCTGCGGATCGAGGATCAACGCGTCGCATACCACGCTCGACCGGCTCTTGCGGGCCCCCGGCTCGACGCGGACCAGGCCACGGTAGCTCGAGCGGCCGCCATTCTTGGAGATGCTCTTGGAGACGATGCGGCCGGACGTGTTGGGCGCCGCGTGCACGAGCTTCGCGCCGGCATCCTGGTGCTGGCCGGCAGACGCGAAGGCGATCGAGAGGATCTCGCCGCGGGCACCAGGCTCCATCATGTAGACGGCCGGATACTTCATCGTCAGCCGGCTGCCGAGGTTGCCGTCGATCCACTCCATCAGGCCGCCCTCGTAGGCCATGGCTCGCTTGGTGACGAGGTTGTAGATGTTGTTGGCCCAGTTCTGGATGGTGGTGTAGCGGCAGCGGCCGTGCTTCTTGACGACGATCTCGACGACCGCCGAGTGGAGGCTCTCCGTCGAATACATCGGTGCCGTGCACCCTTCGACGTAGTGCACCTTCGCGCCCTCGTCGACGATGATCAGCGTGCGCTCGAACTGGCCCATGCTCTCCGCATTGATGCGGAAGTAGGCCTGGAGAGGGAACTCGATCGAGACCCCCTTGGGCACGTAGATGAACGAGCCGCCCGACCAGACGGCCGAGTTCAAGGCGGCGAACTTGTTGTCGGTGGGGGGAATGATCTTTCCGAAGTACTCCCGCAGCAGGTCCGGGTGCTCACGGACCGCGGTGTCGGTGTCGGTGAAGATCACGCCTTGGCGGGCGAGGTCCTCCTGGAGAGAGCCGTAGACCACCTCGCTCTCGAACTGTGCCTTCACGCCGGCGAGGAACTTCCGCTCGGCCTCCGGGATGCCGAGCCGGTCGAAGGTCTTCTTGATGGCGTCGGGGACCTCTTCCCACGTCTTGCCCTGCTGCTCGGCCGGCTTCAGGTAGTAGAAGATGTCCTGGAAGTCGACGGCGATGTCGCCGCCCCAGTGGGGCATCGGCTTCGAGTTGAAGACTTCGAGCGACTCGAGGCGGAAGTCCCGCATCCAGCCGGGCTCCCCCTTCATCTCCGAGATCTGGGAGACGATGGTCGCGTCGATGCCGCGGCGAGCCTTGAAGACGGCCGGCGCGTCGGTGCGGAAGTCGTACTTGTTGATGTCGCCGATCGGGTCGCTCGGGGTGGCGACGATGGTGGCGTTTGCATCGGTGCCGGTGGCCATGGTGCGTGCTCCGGGGGTGAATCGCAGGGGGGCTTTTCAGGCGCCGACGGGCGTCGCCGCCTGCCGGCTCGAGGCCTCGGCCGCGGCGGCGTCGGGA
>Ga0255182_1001446_pt1 | contig 12335 bp, 13 predicted proteins | sample Atl_UVDOM_RepA_8_FD_188420 | JGI IMG/M metagenome (GOLD analysis project Ga0255182, IMG submission 188420) | Freshwater microbial communities from Altamaha River, Georgia, United States - Atl_UVDOM_RepA_8d | ecosystem: Environmental > Aquatic > Freshwater > River | place: USA: Georgia... | reverse complement strand
CCACTCTACGCATTTTGTAGAAAAAACCCGATTGCGTTGGTTGTTTGAAGCGGCTAGTGCAACCCCCGCAAGTCAAGCTATGCATAACGCATGCTGCTTGTCAGGTTTTCTGAAGTTCTTGTTAGGGGGATTTCCCAAATGAAAAAGATTGCTGTTTCTCTCGTTCTCGCTTCGGCAATGGCTCTCGCTGCTTGCTCGGGCGCTGAAGAAGCTACCACCGAAGAAGCTGCTGCTGGTGCAGAAGAAGCTGCTGACGCAGCTGCTGAAGGCGCTGAAGCCGCTGCTGCTGGTGCAGAAGCTGCTGCTACCGACGCTGCTGCTGCTGGTGCAGAAGCTGCTGAAGCCGGTAAGGACGCTGCTGCCGCTGCTGGCGACGCTGCTGCCAAGGCTGGTGAAGCTGCTGCCGCTGCTGGCGACGCTGCAAAAGAAGCTACCAAGTAATAGCTTCTTAGCTTCTAGCTAAGTTCGAAAAGGGCTGTCCTGCTTAGCAGGGCAGCCTTTTTCTTTGCGCTCGCTGCGTGTCGAATGTAGCAATTGCGCATGCGTAGCTGTGTGCTCCTGTTTGTCCTGCTTGCTGCCTGCGGTCCGGCGCCGACCGATCCGGGGCCGGGGGGTGTAACCGTCGAGGATGCCAAAGCGCTCGACAAGGCGGCTGAACGCCTCGAAGCCGAGCAAGCTGATCCGCCGACGCTTTCCGATCAGGTCAAAAAATAAGCACTCAGCGGTGGTGCGTTGCCACCGCGCGCGACACCGCCTGCATCATCGCCATGCGTGCCGGAATGGGTGACGTGGTACTCGCGATCATCACCACGACCGCGTAACGCGTGCCGTCGGGTGCGGTCATGATTCCGATATCATTATATCCGGTCGAAAGCGGATCGAGTTCCTGGCCAGTTCCGGTCTTGTGCCCGAACCGCCAACCGGCTGGTACGCCTGCCTTCAATCGGTTGGGGCCACTCTTGGTGCGCTCCATCATGCCCAACAGCAATCGGGTTGAGGCGGGGGATAGCAATTCGCCCTTGGCGAGCCGGGCGAGTGCGTTCGCTATGGCTTCGGGTGCTGCTCCATCAACCGGATCGGCGAGATAGGCCTCGAGCGCGGCTTGCCGGCGTTCGCGGGGCAGGGCGGAGCGCGCGGTGTAAAAACGCCGCCCGATCGAATATTCCTGTTGCCAGCTCAACCCTGCAATCTGGCTTTGCATCAACCGCTCACCCGGACCGAAGCGGATTTTGCCCAATTTCTTGCGTTCGATGAAATTCCGCACCGCTTCCGGCCCGCCCGCTGTACGAAGCAGGCTGTCATTGGCGGTATTGTCGCTTGCGGTGATTGCCTGTTCCATCAGGCTCTGGATGGTTTCCTCAACCGCCCCGTTGGCAACCACCCGTTCACGGATAGGTTGGTGGAACACCGCAAGGTCAGACATTGTGATCTTAACCTTTTGGTCGAGCCGCAACCGACCACTGTCCACCTGGTCGAGGATGGTCATGGCGACCCACATCTTGGAAACGCTCTGTTGCGGGAAAAATTCTCCGAAACGTTTGCCGGTGATCCAGTCGCCGTCGATCCTCTGGACTGCAATGCCGGTTCTGCCGGGGAACTGCCGCCATGCAAGGTCGATATCGGCCATCAATTGTTCGGGGACTGCCGAGCGCACAACCTTGGGTGGCTCGGCCTTGCGCTGCACTGGCGCGGGTGCCGGCTGGTTGACAACGACTTGAGGCTTGGCACGCGTCTGGGGGACCGGCTTTGCCGGCGCAGAAACACAACCGTGCAGCACGGCCAACGGTAACAGCATCAATCCCAGTCTGGCTAAGGTGCGCACCCCATATCCCCGATAAAATTTACAAGTTGCAATTAGCGACGAACAAGTCCGTCGAAAAGCATGAAGGCTGCGCTTTGCGGCCAGTTGAGTCGGCTGTGCCGACAAAGCGTGCGCCTATACGTCCTAAGTTATACCGCCGGATATTACTTGACCTGAACGGGTTGGCGTTGTTGTCCTCACTTTGGTGGTTTTTCAAATCAGGAGCGTGTGCGAATGTCCGACGAAGGCCTTTTCATTGGTTCGACTGTCGATGGTTTGCGGCAAGCCATAAACTGGAAAAGGGCCAACCGGCATGGCCTGATCGCTGGCGCAACTGGTACAGGCAAGACGATCACCCTGCAGGTCATGGCTGAGGGATTTTCGCGGGCTGGGGTTCCGGTTTTCGTCTCCGATGTAAAGGGCGACCTAGCCGGCATGGCGATGGCGGGCGCAGCCACACAGAAGAACCACGAGGTTTTTGCCAACCGCGCTAAGGAAATAGGCGATAGCGAATGGGTCTATGCCGACAATCCTGTGCAGTTCTGGGACCTGTTCGGCGAAAGCGGGCATCCGGTGCGCACCACGGTTTCGGAAATGGGGCCGCTGATGCTGTCGCGCCTGATGGACCTCAACGAAGTGCAGGAAGGCGTACTGACCATCGCATTCCATGTCGCGGACAAGGAGGGGCTGCTGCTGCTCGATCTTGATGACCTGCAGGCGATGCTCGTCGACATCGCAGATCGTGCTGAGGAAATGACCACGACCTACGGCAATGTGTCGAAGCAGAGCGTCGGCTCGATCCAGCGCTCGCTGCTGCAACTGCGCTCGCAGGGAGGAGACCGCTTTTTTGGCGAACCTGCGCTCGACCTCGATGATTTCATCGCCTGCGACGATAAGGGGCGCGGGATCATCAACATCCTCGCCGCTGACAAGTTGATGCAAAGCCCGAAGCTCTATTCGACCTTCCTGCTATGGTTGCTTTCGGAACTGTTCGAAACGCTGCCCGAAATCGGTGACCCCGAAAAGCCGAAGCTGGTATTCTTCTTCGATGAAGCCCACCTGCTCTTTTCCGATGCCCCCAAGGCGTTGGTGGAAAAGATCGAACAGGTGGTCCGCCTCATCCGGTCGAAGGGCGTCGGCGTCTATTTCATCACCCAGAACCCGATTGATATTCCCGATACCGTGGCAGGGCAGCTCAACAACCGTGTCCAGCACAAGCTGAACGCCTTCACTCCGCGCGACCAAGCGGCAGTGAAGTCGGCAGCAGAAACCTTTCGCGCCAATCCGAAGATCGATGTCGCCACCGCAATTACCGAACTGAAAGTTGGCGAAGCGCTGGTTTCGGTTTTGCAAGCCGATGGTGCACCAACCCCGGTGGAGCGCACACTAATCAAACCGCCTGCATCGCGCACCGGCCCGTTGACCCCGCAAGAACGCGGCGTGATGGTCGCGACTGATGCGATTGGCGAAAAATATGACCAGTTGATCGATCGCGAATCAGCCGAAGAGATTTTGGTTGCAAAATCAGCGCAGGCCGCTGCCGCCGCGGAAGCTGCCGAGGCCGCTGAGGAACAGGCGAAACTCGACGCGATTGCTGCGAAAGAGCGCGCAAAGGCCGATGCTGTCGCAGCCAGGGAAGCAGCTCGCGAAGCTGCGCGGCAGGCGCGCGAGGCTGCAAAGCCCAGCATGGCGGAGAAAATGGTGCAATCCGCAGCCCGTTCGGCAGCCACCTCTGTCGGTCGGCAAATCGCCGGCAGCCTCGGAAAATCGCTGGTTCGCGGGATACTGGGCAGCCTGTTCAAATGATTTCGGAATGAATGTGCGGCCGTGTCTTGCGACGCGGCCGCACGGCGATTCGTCGAATGCAGATGGGTCGTTGCTGTGGGTTTTCGACGAACCTCCAACTCCTCTTGCCGATAACCATATCGGCCCTTCGCCCGCTTTCATTGTAAGAATGCGACGCTTCGCCTTTCGATGTGCAATGATGGGCAAGCAGCGTGCCATGATGTGCGAAAAATTCGTCGTTCGGGCATTGCAATCCGCAGTTTAATCGCGCAATTAAACATCCGAGAGAGGAATCACGGATGACCAAGCCTTCTGCCAGCGAACTTGCCGATTTCGAGGCGCAGTGCGACGCATGGTTTCGCGAGAATACCGTTGCCGATCCGGGATTCATGCTGCCACTGACCTTCATGGAGGTTTCGACTGACCAACAGTTCGATTTCCTGCAGAAATGGCAGAACCAGGTATATGAGGCCGGTTATATCGGCATGAGCTGGCCTGCCGAATATGGCGGCCGCGGCATGCATCCGGAATTTCAGCGGATCGCGACACGCATCATGAAGAAATATGATGCGCCGATCATGCTCAACGCAATCGGCAATGGCTGGGCCGGGCCGCTCATCCTCGACATTGGTACCGAGGAGCAGAAGAAGCGTTACATCAAGCCAATGCTCGCGGCAGAGGAAATCTGGTGCCAAGGCTTTTCGGAGCCTGAAAACGGATCAGACCTCGGCAATGCCCAAACCCGTGCCGTGCGGGATGGCGATGAATACGTCGTCAACGGCTCCAAGATCTGGACCTCGCTGGGTGATCGCGCGCATATGATGATCCTGCTCGCGCGCACCAACCCCGATGCGCCCAACAAATATGCAGGCCTCAGCTTCTTTTTGTCGCCGATGCGCATTCCGGGGATCGAAACCCGCCGCATCAAGAAGCTGACCGGTGAATATGGCTTTGTGCAGACCTTTTTCGACAATGCCCGCATCCCCGCCAAGGATATCATGGGTGAAGAGGGCCAAGGCTGGATCGTGGCGATGAAAACGCTCGAATATGAGCGTGGGGCCAAGGTCAATCTGGCCGGCGGGTCCTTTTCCAAGGAAATGGACGTCATGGAAATCCTCGATCTGGCGCGCACCGCGCAGCGGGGCGGCAAGCCTTTGCTCGACGATCCGGTGATGCGCGACAAGCTGGTCGAATTCCTGATCGATGCGCAGGCGCTCAATCTCAACAACACCCGCCGCCGGATGGCGCCGCTCAACCAGGATCGCCCAATGGGGCTGTCGCTAATGAATAAGCTGGCGCGGACCGAGCTGGTGCGCGAACTGACGCAATTCGCCCTGCAGTTCCAGGGAACCAAGGCCGGCTATTATGTCGGCGATGAAAATGCCGTCGACGGTGGCTTCTGGCACCGCAGCTATCTTAACAGCTTCTCCGCCACGATCGGTGGCGGCACCAGCGAAATCCAACGCAACATCATTGGCGAGCATGTGCTCGGCCTGCCCAAAACCAAGTAAAGAGAGGAATTTCCATGAGCGATGCATTGGTCGAAGCCCGCGATGGCATTTTGATCATCACGATCAACCGTCCCGACGCAAAGAATGCGATGAACAAGCAGGCGTCTGAACTGATCGCTGCCGCGCTTGATCGGCTTGATGCCGACAATGATTTGCGCGTGGGTATCGTAACCGGTGCAGGTGGAACCTTCTGTTCTGGCATGGATCTCAAGGGCTTCCTCCGCGGTGAGACCCCGTTTGTGGCGGGTCGCGGCTTTGGCGGTATAACCCAGAAATCGCCGGCCAAACCGTTGATTGCGGCGGTCGATGGTTATGCGCTGGCAGGCGGCCTTGAAGTTGCCATTGCCTGCGACATGATCGTTGCCAATGAAAACGCCAAATTCGGTATCCCCGAAGTGAAGCGCGGTCTTGCCGCTGCGGCGGGCGGCCTGATGCGCCTGCCCAAGAAGATCCCGCCGCACATTGCGATGGAACTGGCGCTGACTGGCGATTTCGTCGATGCGAAGCGGGCTTATGAACTCGGCCTTGTCAATCGCCTGACCTCTGGCCCGGCGCTCGACGCAGCCATCGAGCTTGCGCGTACAATCGCCGACAATGGCCCGCTTGCTGTCAAGAAATCGAAGCAGGTGATCGTCGAATCGGGCGAATGGAGCGAAGCCGAAATGTGGCAGAAGCAGACCGAGACGCTCGGCAACCTGTTTGCCACCAATGACGCCCGCGAAGGTGCGGCTGCCTTTGCCGAAAAACGCAAGCCCAACTGGACGGGCACCTGATATCGGCCCAATCTGAATATCCACCGTAGCCCAGAGCTTGTCGAAGGGCGTTTGGAGGCGAGCCGGGCTTCGACAGGCTCAGCCCTACGGTAATGAGAAAATGGAGAGAGTGATGCACCCCAAGATTCATGCCGCAGCCAATCCCAGCAAACCTGCTGTCATCATGGCAGGTTCCGGGCAGGTGGTGACCTATGCCGAGCTGGACGCCAACTCAAACCGCGTGGCGCAATTGTTCCGCTCGCTTGGCCTCGGCCATGGTGACACGATCGCAATGTGCATGGAAAACCGAGCAGAGTTTTTCGACCTGGCTTGGGGAGCGCAGCGTGCGGGCCTGGTCTTTGTCGCGATCAGCAACCGCCTGACTGCCCCGGAAATCGATTATATCCTTCAAGACAGCGGCTCGCAGGCGCTGTTCACATCCAACTATCTGGGCGACACGCTCGACCAGATCGAAACGCCGGTGAAGCGCTACATTGTTGGTGGTGAGCGGGCAGGCTGGACCCCGCTCGAGGGAGAACTGGCCAAAATGCCCGCCGATCCTGTTGCCGACGAGCGCGCCGGCACCGACATGCTTTACAGTTCAGGCACAACCGGACGTCCCAAGGGTGTGCGCCTGCCGCTGCCCGAGGATACCGATGTTGCGGCAGTTAATCCGCTTGCGATGATTGCGGCTGGTGCCTTCGGATTTACTGGGGACAGCATCTATCTTTCCCCTGCGCCGCTTTACCACGCCGCGCCGCTGCGCTGGTGCATGGCGGTGCATCGGCTTGGCGGCACCGTAGTGGTGATGGAGAAATATGATCCTGAGGAAGCCCTCGCTGCGATCCAGAAATACAAGATTACCGACAGCCAGTGGGTGCCGACCCATTTTGTCCGCATGCTCAAGCTGCCCGAAGAGGTACGCGCGAAATATGACGTCTCTTCTCTGAAATGCGCCGTCCATGCAGCCGCTCCGTGCCCGGTTCCGGTCAAGGAAGCGATGATTGCATGGTGGGGGCCGGTGCTGCGCGAATATTATGCGGGCACCGAAGGCAATGGCTTCACCTTCATCAACAGCGAGGATTGGCTGACCCACAAGGGATCAGTCGGCAAGGCGCTCAACGCAATCATCCACATTTGCGGTGAAGATGGCGAGGAAGTGCCCGTCGGCGAGGAAGGCGTTGTCTATTTTGAAAGCGAATCGCAGTTCAGCTATCACAACGATCCGGTGAAAACCGCCGAAAGCCGCCACCCCAAGCATCCCAACTGGTCGATGCTCGGCGATGTCGGCAAGGTCGATGAAGAGGGTTTCCTCTACCTCACCGATCGCAAGAGCTTCATGATCATTTCGGGCGGGGTGAACATCTATCCGCAGGAAATCGAAAACCTGCTGGTCCACCACCCCAAGGTAGCCGACGCTGCTGTCATTGGCGCGCCCGACGACGATATGGGCGAGCGCGTGGTCGCGATCGTCCAGCCGCTCAACTGGAACGAGGCTGGCGATGCGCTGGCCGATGAACTCAAGGCCTATCTGCGCCCCAGCCTTTCGGGCGTGAAGATGCCGCGCCAGATCGATTTCCGTGAAGAACTGCCCCGCCACCCGACCGGCAAGCTCTACAAGCGCCTGCTGCGCGACGAATATTGGGGCAACAAGGATAGCCGGATCGTCTGATCTGGCGGAGGAGAGGAAAGCATGAACGCACCGGTTGCAACGCCCGAGACCGCGATCGCGGTTATCGATCCCAAATCATATGCGGCATGGGATCCGCTGCTTGACCTTTTCGATAAGATCCGCGCGGAAACGCCGGTGCTGCGCATCGAAAGCCCGACCGACGATCATGCGCCGTTCTGGCTGATCACCCGCCACGAAGATGTGATGCGGATCAGCAAGGACAATGCGACCTTCCTCAATTCACCGCGCCCGACGGTGCTGACCAACCGCGCTGGCGAGGCATTGGCACGCGAAATCACCGGTGGCTCACCCAACCTCGTCCAGTCATTGGTCGCGCTTGATGCACCCAAGCACCCGAAGCTGCGACGGCTGACGCAGGAATGGTTCATGCCCAAGAACCTGAAGCTGATCGAGGCCGATATCCGCGATCTCGCCAAGCGCACGGTTGATCGGTTGATTGCAGCGGGGCCAGAGGCGGATTTCGTGCCGTTGGTGTCGGCGCCTTATCCGCTGCATGTCGTGATGCAGATTTTGGGCGTTCCCGAAGAAGACGAGCCGCGCATGCTGTTCCTGACGCAGCAGATGTTCGGCGGGCAGGATGAGGACCTCAACAAGACTGGCATGGCCAACCTGTCGCCCGAGCAGATTTCGCAAATCGTGCTTGGCGCGGTCAAGGATTTCACGGAATATTTCGAGAAACTGGCCGAAGATCGCCGCCAGAATCCGGGCAAGGATGTTGCGACAATCCTTGCTACCGGCACCATCGATGGCAAACCGCTCGATCCGCTCGACCTTGCCGGTTATTACATCATCGTTGCCGCGGCCGGCCATGACACAACCTCGGCAAGCACGGCGGGCGCGATGTTGGCGCTTGCCAAGGATCCGGAGCAATTTGCCAAGGTGAAGGGCGACCGCAGCCTGGTTCCGGGCATCGTCGAGGAAGCGATCCGATGGACCACGCCGGTACAGCATTTCATGCGCATGGCGAATGAGGACGTCGAAATTGCCGGCGTGAAGATCGCCAAGGGCGACTGGCTGATGATCAACTATGTCGCTGCCAACCATGATCCGGCGCAATTTGACCAGCCGCGCAAATTCGATGCGACGCGTGACCAGAACCGGCACATCGCCTTCGGTGCAGGCGCCCACCAGTGCCTCGGGTTGCACCTAGCCCGGCTGGAAATGCGGATATTGTTTGAGGAAATTCTCGACCGGCTCGATTCGATCGAACTGGCCGGTGAACCCAAAAGGGCGAACTCGACTTTCGTCGGCGGGCTCAAGACCCTACCAGTGCGTTTCCGCGCCAGCTAGGCCCCGGCCCGCCGCAAAAGCTTAGCGGCAACGATAGCGGTTGCGGTCGATTTCGCGGCCAAGGATCGCGCCGCCGGCAGCACCCAATATGGTGCCCAATGCACGGTCGCCGCGTGTGTCGATGGCGCGGCCAATCAATGCACCGCCGGCTGCACCGATGATCAAACCGGTGGTACCGTCGCTGCGGCGGCAATAATAGCGACCATCATCGCCGCGCCATACGCGGGTGTCGCGGTATATGGGCTGAGCATCGCGATGCTTTTTCTTGTAATAGCCGTGCGCTGGGGCATGGCGCGGCGGGTCTGCAAGCGCCACGCCGGGCAAGGCGAGGGCAAAAGCAGCAGTGGTTGCGATCAGTTTCTTCATGATCTTCTCCTTATTGGCTGCGGCCCATTGCAACGATTTTACATGAACAAAAACTAGACGGCGGCCCGTTTGTTCGTCGAACGGTTTAGTGCGAGCGTCGAAGCGTTGCCGGTTCGGTGCTTGCCATAAAGGTCGCACGGTCCTAGCTTCATTCCATGGCTAATATCATCGCATTCCTGTTGGGCCTCATCGCTCTGGTGCTCGCAATCCCTGCATTCTTTCCGCTTTTGGGCTGGCTCAACTGGGTGATTATCGTGATTGCCGGCGTCGGCGTGGCTTTCGGTTTCGCCTCGGAAAAGAACAGTGGCCGTAATTTCTGCCTCGTCGTCGTTGCGATTTGCGCAATAAGGCTGTGGTTGGGCGGCGGAATAATCTAAACGCACCACCAACATGAACAGTGCCGATCACCAACAGCCGCAGGGCGGCGGGCTGCCTTATGCCTTTTCGGCCTATCTGATCTGGGGATTCCTCCCCGTTTATTTCAAGCTGCTAAAACATGTACCGGCGATCGACATATTGGCGTTTCGCATCGTCTGGTCGGTGCCGGTGGTGTTCATCATCCTCTATTTCCGGGGGCAGTGGGTCGAATTCACCGCCGCCATTTCCAATCCCAAGGCGCGGCGGGCAATGATGCTGTCAGCTGTGCTGATTGCAATCAACTGGCTGGTCTATGTCTGGGCCATCACCACCGAACGGGTGTTGGCGACCAGCATCGGCTATTATCTGAATCCACTCGTCAACGTCTTGCTGGGCCGCCTGTTCCTGGGTGAACGGTTGACGAAATTGCAGGGGTGGGCGGTTGCGATTGCCGCATTGGCTGTTGCCATCCTGCTTAGCGGGTCGCTCGAGACGGTGTGGATCAGCCTTACCCTGGCTTTCAGTTTCGGAACCTACGGCCTCGTCCGCAAAACTGCCCCAACTGGCTCGGTTCCTGGCCTTGCTGTGGAACTTTGCCTGCTTGGCCCGATAGCGCTGGCGGTGTGCATATGGAGCGTGATGCAGTCCGGCGGATTCAGGGATTTGGGTACAGAGGCGCTGCTTGCCGCAGGCGGTGCCATCACCGTCATCCCGTTGCTGCTGTTTGCAACCGCCGCGCGGAAGATGAGCTATACCGCGCTCGGCTTTGTCCAATATCTCGCGCCGACGATCGTCTTCCTGCTGGGGGCGTTCGTCTATAATGAACCGCTCGATGCCACCAAGCTAGCCTGCTTTGCCCTGATTTGGACCGCGATCGCGCTGTTCAGCCTCGATGCGCTGCGTCGGATGCGATCAGCCAGCTGAAAATTTCCAGCCGATGGTTTCGCCCGCATGGAAAGGTGAAACCGGGGTGCCATTTGCATCGACCGATAGCGGCACTTCGACAGGCGCCTTGGTGAGGGTGATCTGATCCTCGTTCAGCGGCAGGCGGTAAAAGCGTGGGCCGAATTCGGAAGCGAAGCCCTCAAGCTTGTCGAGCGCGCCTTCCTCTTCAAACACCAGCGCATAGCTCTCGATCGCAAAGGGAGCGTTGAAAATGCCCGCGCAGCCGCAGGCCGATTCCTTGGCTGATACGGCGTGCGGTGCGCTGTCGGTACCGAGGAAGAATTTGGGATTGCCGGAAACTGCAGCCTTGCGCAGCGCTAGGCGATGCTTTTCGCGCTTGGCCACCGGCAGGCAATAGGCATGCGGACGGATGCCGCCGGCGAACATCGCGTTGCGGTTGATATGCAAATGCTGCGGCGTGATGGTGGCACCAATATTGGGCCCCGATGCAACCACGAAATCGACCGCCTCTGCGGTGGTGATATGTTCGAAAACAATCCGCAATTCAGGGAAATCACGCACCACCTTGTTCAAGGTACGCTCGATGAACACCGCCTCCCGGTCGAAAATGTCGACATCATGGTCGGTCACCTCGCCATGGATCAGCAAGGGCATATCGATTGCCTGCATCCGCTCAAGAACGCCATAGATGTTGGCGATATCGGTGACGCCATGGGCGCTGTTGGTGGTGGCGTGGGCGGGATATAATTTTGCTGCAGTGAAGATGCCGTCGGTGAAGCCTGTAGCGAGGTCATCCGCATCGGTACCGTTCGTCAGATAGGCGGTCATCAACGGCGTGAAATCCATGCCCGCCGGCAGCGCTGCCATAATACGATCGCGGTAAGCGGCGCCATCGGCTGCACGAATTACCGGCGGGGAGAGGTTTGGCATCACGATAGCGCGCGCGAATTGGCGCGCTGTGTAGGGCAGCACACCTTTGAGAATATCGCCATCGCGCAGGTGGACATGCCAGTCGTCGGGGCGGCGGATGGTAAGCGTGTTAGCAGTCATGGCTTCCCTTTAGTCGCCCGGCTGCCTATTTGTCACCCATGTCTGCACCCCGTTTGTTCGATCGCGCGATTATCCGGCTCTCCCCGCAAGAGGAGGGGGAAGATGCGCGCGCCTTCCTGCAGGGTTTGGTGACCAACGACACGCAGGCCGAATTGCCCCTATGGACGGGTTTGCTGACCCCGCAAGGCAAGGCGCTATTCGACTTTTTCCTCTGGGCAGAAGAGGAGGATGTGCTGATCGACTGCGAAGCGGCGCAAGCCGAAGCCTTGGCCAAACGACTTTCGATTTACCGGCTGCGGCGCAAGATTGCGATTTCGGTTGAACCCGGACTGGGCGTGTTCTGGGCGGCGGCTGCCCCCGACCGTCCGGCCGACCCCCGCCTTCCGGAATTGGGTGTCCGCTGGATAGGCCCCGTGTCGGAGGATGATGTCGATATCAGCGCCCTTTATCGGGCACATCGCCTGTCGCTAGGGGTGCCGGAAGGCGTTGCCGAACTGGGCAACGATGCAACCTTGTGGCTGGAGGCGAATGCGGCTGAACTTGGGGGCGTTTCGTTCACCAAGGGCTGTTATGTCGGGCAGGAAAATACCGCCCGCATGAACTGGCGGCAAAAGGTCAACCGCCGGTTGGTGGTGGTGCCCATTGCCGATGCGGATCCAGCGCGAACACGGGTCAGCTATCCCGAGTTCGGTTTGGCAGTTGAGTTGCGCCGCGTTGAAAACATGGCGGGTTTGGCTCTGCCAGCCTGGCAAGCCGCCGCGATCGCCTGATTGACAAGGCTTCGCACCTACCCCAATCCGGTGCGCCCCGGCTGAAAGGATAAT
>Ga0255182_1001442_pt1 | contig 12361 bp, 6 predicted proteins | sample Atl_UVDOM_RepA_8_FD_188420 | JGI IMG/M metagenome (GOLD analysis project Ga0255182, IMG submission 188420) | Freshwater microbial communities from Altamaha River, Georgia, United States - Atl_UVDOM_RepA_8d | ecosystem: Environmental > Aquatic > Freshwater > River | place: USA: Georgia | collected... | reverse complement strand
GTGGTGGGAATGAACACGCCATTACCTATATCCAAATCGTCATTCAGTTTAAGATTCGGATATTTTCCATACATCTTTTTACCATTCAAAGAACCCCCGATGACCATCGAAGTTCCTCCCCAGGCATGATCGGAACCATCGCCATTAGATGTCAGGGTACGTGCAAATTCACTGATAGTAAAGGTAGTGACCTGTTTTTCCAGTTTTAATTCCTTAATTGCGGCATAGAAAGAACCAATGGCGCGGGATACCCTGGTTAAATCGCGGGTGTGGTGGTCAAGCAGATAGTCATGATGGTCGAACCCACCCATGCTTACAAAGAAAACCTGACGCTTCACACCAAGAAATTTTCGGGCAGCTATGGTATTGGCCACCATTTTTAGTCTGGCAGAAAGCTCATCCGTTTGAAAGTTGGTGGAAAAATATTCCCGTCTATTATAAGCATCACGGAAAACCTCGCCACCCTCCTGCGATCTTCGTATCTCGTCAATATAGGTCTGTTTGAATGCATCCTGATAATTGTGGTACATCAGGCTATCAATTGCCTGGCTTCGGGAATCCCATTCATTACCCCGGTTATAAGCCCAGATAACTTCAGCTCCTCCCGTATTTAAAGAATAAGGAATTGTTTCCAGGCCCTGTTGGAAAAGATTGGTACCATTCATAGAAAGGCTGATGGAGACCTTCTGGTTCGTATTCATATCTTTCAGTAAATCTGCCACTCGTCCTCCCCAGCCTGTTCGAACCCGGTCTGTGGGAATACCTGTCTGCCATTGCTGTTCCTGATCGGAATGCGAAAATAAACCCAGGGGAATATCTCTGGATGAACCATTCAGATATTTAGCTTTATTTGTTGGGGCAACCAGGGTGCCTATATTGTTGATGAATATACATTCTCCTGAAGAGACCAGATCCTCCAGTTCAGGCATAGCCGGATGCAAACCATAAGGAACACCGCCTGTCAGAGATGGATCCAGCGCAATTAGATTTCTGGTAGGTAAAGCCATATTTGACCGGGAGTCAGCATAAGCTTTATATGCCTGCGGATCCATAGGAACAAGCATATTGTAACAGTCATTCCCTCCGGCCAGAAGAATACAAACCATCGCTTTATAGTCATCTGTTGATTCTGAATTGTCCAGAGCTGCGGATCCGATCGCTTTCAGGTTGATGGCAGAATTGTAAAGGGTAAGGTAGCCCATGCCGGTGCAACCCCCTATTTTAAGGAAATTTCTTCTGTTCATTTCAGGATATTGTATTCGGGTGAAAGTAAAAGGATACCTAATGACGAATGGATTCTATTTTTGGTATTCAGATTTCGCTCCATATTGTATTTCATTAATCTCCTGGTTCGTAAGGTAAGCTGGCCTCTAGTAAAACGCTTATCAAACTGATTAATCAAAGCTTCCGTATCATTGGCATAAGGATATAAATCAGATAGTTCTATTTCATAAAAACCTTCTCTCTGCATTCTCCAATAGTAATTCATTAACCAGTCTGGACTCATCACTGAATTTGCCCATCGAATAGAACTAGTGGAGTTATGCATCTGAAATTCTGGACCAAGCAGATTATTACTTCTTAAAGCACCGAGGGGAGAATAAGTCGGCAAATAAAAATTAAATACGTTTGGGGCAGATAGAATATTCTGATCAAAACGCCATCTCGAGTCACCACCATCTGTATATATTTTATTATTTGCATCAGGTATTATTTTATAATTCCTGGTCCTTTCCATTAACCTAACCATAGGTTCCTGAAGCTTACCCTGGGCTGGAGACATCAAGGACTCACAGGACCGGGCTTCAGGATGTAACAATATGGCTTTAAATACAGCAGCCATATCACCCCGAACACCTTTACCATTATCATTAAACGTCTCAGCCACTTTTTTGATGTAAGCAGGACTTGGATTACTGGTCACCAGTTTCTGTATCAGTTGTTTCCCAATAAACGGCCCAACATTCGGATGACGGAAGATATGATCAATCGCCATTTCGATGTCCTTCATCCCTTTTTGGCCAGCAGGAATCGTCGTATTTAGAAAGGATTTTGTACCAGACTCGTGCCAATCATCATACATAGCCATAGGCACAGAAAAATCTGTTCCATAGACATTCATGCCAAATCTCGCATTTCCCCTCTCAAAATTTCCGGATTTACCTGCGCTCAAACCTGTAAAAACCTTAGCTAATTCTTTAATATCTTTTTGTGTGTAAGTTGGTATGGGGTTTCCCAGTGAATCTCGTTTTAAACTGCCATCTATATTCAACTGATGTAGTCCAATGGTAAATAATTGCATGATTTCCCTGGCATAATTCTCATCAGGATGAATATTTCGTTCAGGAATAGACTTAGAGTTATTGAAATGACTTAAATAAAATCCCATACTTGGGTGCAAACTAATCCCCAATAATAATTCTTTGAAATTACCTGAAGTATTCTTAAGTAAAATATCATAAAAAGAAGCCATGCCATGAGCGAACTCGCCCACGTCAACAACAGATGATATGACAAAAATCTGACTATATACATAGGCAAGTTTTTGCTTCAAATAATCCTGATTTTCCAGATTATGTCGCCACCAGGCAAGATTGAAATACTCAGCTCGTGTTAAAACGGTATCATCTTTAAAATCATAACCAAGGGAAATCACATAATCACGTGACTCTTTTCTCATAAGAGAAGTCTTCTCCAACATATTCGGTGAAGGCACCTTCAACTGTTCATCTATCCATTTCTCTGGCGTCATTTTAACAAATTCCTTCATGTCGTTGAAGTTGACCCCCAGGGTAGCCTGACGCATCAGGCGTCCCATATTATACCAGTTATAATCCATACCAGTGCCGTCCATGGCAGAATCATCTCTAAGTGTGTCAGGTGTATCTTTTAATTTTGCCTGGTCACTGGCAATGACCTGATAAGGTTTTATGCCCCTGCCTCCATAAGTAAGAGTTCCCTGACCCAGTAAAACCTGGGAAAAAAGTCCAAGGAAACACCATAAGTAAATTAGCTGCTTCATATTTTTTAATTCTCAAGCATGAATAATAAGATTTTGATAATATCGTGAAATAATATTAAAGTTATGGGGACATTTTGTAAAATTATATACCTATAAATAAGTATTTTTTGAACTTTTATCCTATCATTTTTGACTTGTAAGTACGAGAAAGTGGGAGCGTCTGACCATTTACCATTGTTATCTTATTCCCTTCAATCGTTGAAATAAAGACTTTATTAACGATATAACTTTTATGAATCTGTATGAAGTTATTTTCGGAAATAGAGGTTATGAACTCTTTTATACTTTTTCTATCCATTACTTTTTTATCAATGAAATGAAAAACCAGATAATGATCCATAGCTTCTGCAAAAAGAACTTCGGAGAGATTAATTAATGTTTTATCTTTTAACCTATAAGGATATGTTGGTACCCATGCCTCCTTATGAGACAAGAAGGTTTGCTGGTTATCTGCCTGAGAAAAAAATTGTCTTATCTGCTCTTTAAATTGAATTTCACTATTTTTCAGTTGATTTTTCTCCTTTTTTAAATAGGCCCTTTCTTCATTTATCCTCTTGAAATAAAAATACATTCCTATGGTCATCACTACGATTTCCTGAATATTGGCTATAAAAATGGGATTAAAACGAAATAATGATTTTTCCAAAAGCCCGAATTCTGTAAGAACATTAAATATTAAAACCAGAATATTTCCTGAAAAGGCAAATAAAAAGAATAAAGATCGATTTCTTAATCTATGCCATACCTGAAAAATAAGCCCTATGGACCAGCCTGCAGCAGCAATGAGGGTAACATACAACACACTTACCACAGGAATGGCATAGGAAAGTAATACATCGTTAAATATCAGTCCGATACAAATCAAGATAATAAAAATGAGATGAAGTATTTTGACAAAGAGTTCCATGAATGGAAAAGCTCTGTAAATCTCAAAATAATGCTTTGTGAACAACAAGTAAGAAATGCCAAAAAGTGGCAAAATCAAAAATCGCAACAGGTCATTTAACCAGATATTATCAGGATATATAAACGCAAAAGAAAAGCCGGAAGTGATAAAATTATAACAGAGAATGATGAAAATAAAGAAACTATAATAGCGGAATAATTTATTCTTCAGTAAAAAGGCTGTCAGTATACTGAGCAATGTGAAAAACACTAATGATCCCATAAAGACATACCACAACAGCATTTCCTTTGTATTATGATATTCAAAACTTTCCTTATCCCATAAATAAAGAGGGAAATTTGCTGAACCGCCCTGTTTGTCAATTTTTAACAGGTAATCACCCTTTTTATCATCCTCAGGTATTGGAAATAATAATTTGGGATGAATAACCGGTCGTTTTGAAAATGGAATCTTATCCCCAATTTCAGCAATTAATACGGCTTCTCCCTCCTTAATCCAGTATAAAGCGGCGCTGTCAATATGTGGACTATTAAGTTCTAATATATACGATTTATCCTTATCTTTTAAATCTGATATATTGAAGGAAATCCAAAAAAAATCTTGTGTTAAACCATGAGATGCCCTACCCTTAAGTTGTACCCATTTATTTGCTTTCAACATCTTATAAGCTTCATCAGGGTGAAGTCTGTTCCGGGTTTTAAATACCTTCGTTCGGTAATTCAAAAGCATACCATTTCCAGCATCCTCTTGTGCACCCAAGTATAAAAAACTACAAATCAATAAAAAAAAGCTACATAAATATTTCATTAGAATTTGTATAAATCGAGAATTCCTATGTCGCTAAATTAGTCATTAAATCAACAATAGTATTACAATTTTGCTTTTTTTAATGTCCGGTTCAAATAAAAAATAAAAGCAACTAAAAAATATAAAATCCCAAATATAAATGCATGTTTCATTCTGTTTTTACCCTTATATTCCAACGGAATTAAGGGTTTGTCAATCAGATTTATAAAACTATTTTTTCTTAATCGCTGGAAGGAAGCTATATCAAGTAATTCTTGATTTATTTTAAGCTTTAATTCCAGCTCATCCAACCTTTTTTTTAAGTTTTCCAGTAAGATTTGATCCTCAAAATGAACCAGATTTCTGGATTGACTCTTTTTGAAGGACCATCTATTCCGGATATTTTTTATTTCTTTTTGTAAATCAGCTGAATGGCTTCGAATGGTTACCTCATCTGTATTTAATTTTCTCGCTTTATCATTTTCATAAAAATTCAATAAACTTTCAAATAATTTTTCAGGAAAATGAAAGCAAAAAAGTTCATTTTCATGATTCATTTCAATGAAATAATATGACCCCATATCCTCTATTTTACCTACCAGTAAATGTTCTTTTTGTAAGGTTTTTATAGATTTCTTGAGCATAATATCCCTTGAAAAACCAATCAGCGGGCCATCACTCTCCTTCCATAACAGAGAAAATAAATTTTTCCCATCTAACGAGGCACATGGACTTATTAGTGCCTCTTTTAATAGAAATTCTGACTGAAGGATTAGTCGAAGATTATCTCCGTTTAATAATTTTGGAGAAGGATTTCCAGAAACGTTTATTCCAGTATAATGCAGAAGCGATGCCTCTTCCGGTTCTGCAGATTGTTTATCTATAACAAAGGTAACACGACTTTTATAAATGATTTTTTTTACATAATGGGCATATAAAAAACCTGAAAACCCGCCAGCCAGAAAATAAATAAAGAAGCTGGTTTTATTTACTAATACCAGTTGACACCAGGCTTTCAGTGTATCTGTAATGTCCTCGATGGTATATACCCTGTTTGGTTGTGTATTCAAATGATTTTCTTTTTCTATTTAAGTTTAGGTTGTCATCTGTTTAAATACACCAGGAATAAGGACAATGTAGTCGAAATACCCAGGATTCGATCTGTAATTTTCCCCCAGTCTATTTGTTTCCTGACCTGAATTTCAGGCTTTTCATCTGCTTTCACCTTAATAATATCACCAGTCATAACTATGAGCTCATTCCTTGACAATCCCTTTAAGGTGGACGATATCAATTCCCCTGTCAATCTGGAAATGGTTACAGTTCCATCCACTTTTGACGTTAGGATGGGACCACCAAATTGATTCAAATACCATTTTACACCATAATTACCCCTGAATCCTATTGGTAGAAAACACATGGTTGTGTCCATTCCAAATTGTTTGTAATCAGGTACTTCCATGATAATCATATTGTTATTTTCTTTTATGTATATAGAGTCGTTATCTTGTAAAATCAGGTCATATTTTAAATCACCTGGAAATTTAAGTGCCGCATGAAGATCAAAAGGCTGTTCGAAACGTCCCTTCACATTCCTTACCAGCCAACCATGTAAATTCAATGAATTAATAGTAAGGCCTCCTGCATCCGAGATCAGATCGGAAAGAAAATAAGGTTGTTTGTCTGACTGATGGATACCATTAAGCTCAATATTACCTGATAAATAAATTATTTTGATGGCATCTTGTTTCCTTTTGCTTCTCACCATTATCTTATCTCCAGGCATTAATTCCCATGTTCTCATCTCATCTTTAAATGTAAATGAATCCGTCACCTGCGTAATGATTTTGGTAATGGCAGAACTGTTATTATTATTTGAAATCCGTAAAATTTCAACTTTTTCTAAATCTGCCCCATCTGTTATGCCTCCGGAAAGGCGAAACAAATCCTGTAGTTTTAAGGAAGGATCGTATTGAAATTCCTGTGGAAATTTAACCGCTCCATATATACCAACCTGGATTGGAAAATTCAGAAAAGTTTTATCCGGTACCAATATTTTATCTCCGGATTCCAGCCAAATGTCTGAGGAAGATAATGGATAATCAAGTATTGTATCCAGGTCGATCGCCAAATAAATAGTTTGTTGGGGAGCATTGGGATTGATCCTGAAAATATAAGCCTTGTCTGATGCTCCTGAAGCTAAACCACCAGCTAGATAAACAGCCTCTGAAATATGAAGCTGCTTCCCTGGAGCAAAAGATCTGACAAATGGGGCCTTAACCTTTCCAGATACCTCAATGACAAATTCTTCTTTAAACTTTTCCTTAAAATCAATAATCAGCTCATCTCCCTCCCTTAAAATAGCATCATTCCATTCCCCGTCCACCAGGAGTGGCATATTTTGGATACGGGAAGCCAGATTTTCATCCTTCCTGAATAAAGTAAACTGGTTTAATTTTGCACCCTCTGAAAGCACCGCTTTTTCAAGTAATTTTTTTAAAGTCAGGTTACTATCCAGGCTGTACATCCCGGGAAAAAGGATGGCACCACTTATCTTCACAACCCCGGGTGACCAGCTGTTGATTTCTTTAATCACGAGAGAATCACCGTGTTGAAATTCAAAACAAAGTTTGCCTTCCAGAAAATCAGGAAGAAAGATATCCATTTGTTCTCTTACGTTTCCGGCATATCTGAAAAGTTGAGCATATTGCTGATTTGCGGAAGGCATAAATCCACCTGCAAAATAAATAAGGTCTTTCAAACATTCCCCTTCTGCCATTTCGTATTTGAAGGGACGACTGACAGCACCATATAAGGAAATCACCCTGCTTGCTAAAGGAAGATGAATAATATCCATATCACGCAACTGGGGCGGCCTCTTTCCATTCGGTTGTAAACTAAAAGCATACGCATCAAATTCAGATACTTTACCCTGTTGAATAATTTTGATATTCCTGATGGATGCCAGTCTATTAGGACCACCGGCAGCCTTTATTGCCTGAAACAAATTGGATCGGGCTGGCAACTCATACAATCCCTCCTTTTTAATATTTCCGAGAACATAAACCTTTATTTTACCTGAAGGAACCAATGAAACCAGGAATTGACCTGAGTCAAAAGTATAAAATCGCGAAAAATGGGCCGCTAAAATTTTTTTGGCTTGTGAAAACATAAGTCCCGCAAGAAAAATTTTAGGCATTTGATCTGGAGAAATAAAACCCTCTTCATCCAGCATAAAGATGAAGCTGGCTTGAGATCTACCAAAAATCTGAATGGAAATTTTATCCCTGCTTGCCAGTTGATAATCTGGGGAAGGTGCAATAAAAGAAGTGGCAAGATCTGACGCGTTTTCATCCTGAAAAAGTTGAAAACCAAACCTGTTTTCATTATTCTCAGTTAATGGAACTATGGTATCTCTGCCATTGAAAGCAACCAGTTGACTGGTTAATAAAAAATGCAACAAAAAAAAGAGGTGGATCTGGCTTTGTTTAGCCACACGTAAGAGGTAATTCATGCGATGCATTGAAATAATCCCCTAATGATAATGGCTCAATCTAACATAGAATTATTGAATTATCAAATAAAAATTGATTTATAAAAAATATATTTTCTATAAATCAATTTTCAGGAAGATAACATTTTAAAAACAAGCCATCGACAATTTCAAGCTGGAGCAAGACAATTCACCTGGGAAGTTACCTCGTAATATATCAGGCAACCAGGAATGCAGCGCCAAAAACCCCCGCACTATCACCTAATTTAGGAGGAACGATTAATGTGTCTAATCGGGGATTAAACACATGTTGTTTAACAGACTCAATGCCCTCCGTATAGAGTAGATCAATATTTGCCAGACCGCCACCCAGCACGATAACATCGGGATCGAGGATATTTATAAGATTAGCAATTCCCTTACCAAAAAAATAAATTAATCTTTTTACTGTTTGGGATGCCGCCTGATCTGAACCATCTTTATATTTCCTGATAATATCATTTAGGTGCATTTCCTGACCTGTTAATCCTTTGTAATACCTTTCCAAGGCGGGACCGGAAATAAGCGTTTCCACACAACCTGTTTTTCCACAGTAACAAATACCGCCGGATTCATCCAAAAAACTATGACCCCATTCACCACCAATACCCTGACGACCATTCCAGACGCTACCATTTAAAACAAGCCCTCCCCCGACACCGGTACCCATTATAACACCAAATACCATTCTGGCATCGGGCATCACATCCTGTACAACGCCCATTCGTGCCTCAGCGATTGCAAAACAGTTAGCATCATTAGCCATTTCAAAGGAAATACCTAATGCTTTTTCAAGATCACGTTTAAAAGGCATCCCATTTATAGCTGTTGTATTACTATTTTTATGGGTCTGCGTAATTGGATCGAGAGCACCCGGCGTTCCTAAACCAATCCGAGTTGGTGTTAATCCGGTTGCTTCCTTCAGATTTTTAACCAGGAGCCCGATTTGCCCGATGATATGATCGTACCCTTTTGTTTTTTCCGTTGGTACGCGCATTCTGGCAATTATATTATTAGGTTCGTCCTTACTTTTTAAAATAACCCCTTCGATTTTAGTACCACCTAAATCAAATCCCCATATTGGCTTCATAATTAACCGTTTTGACTTTTCTAATTTTTAAGCAATAATAATTAAAAAAATGGTAGAATCTATTACTTACTTTGGAAATTAAGGTAAAATCATAATTTTACAGGGTTAATTCATAAACACCTGCATAAATTCCAATATTAAAATGCTAAAATACGAAACAGTAACTGATTTTTCTGTCTGTTCAGACTGGATAATAGGGGTAAGTGGTCAAACTGATTTAAAACTGCTTAAAAATCTGCCTTTAGATATACCTGACATTTCTGAAAAGGACTTTTCGGGTGAAACCGGAAGTCAGTTCCTATTAAACCTGAAGGATTACAGAATCCTTTTTTTAGGGTTAGGGGAAAATCTTCATTTTTCAAGCGTCCAAAAAACGTTCCGCCAGTTTACTTTTCAAAACAAAGAAAAATTCAACGAAAAAACAGGGCTAGTTTTTTTGCTTCATGAGGCTGTTTCCTTGCCCAGACTTTTAGAAGCTGCCTGGCAAGGTATTCAAACGGGAATCAGCAACATTGGTCACTGGAAAACATCAACCAGCATATCCCATATCTGGGAAAAAGAAGATGCCTGTCTATATGTTTATACCGGAGCTTCCATGCAGGCAGAAATAAAGGCATCTTTACATCAAGGTACTATCATTGGTCAGGCAAGGAATAAAATTTGCCATCTTATTAATACACCAGGTAATTTTTTAAACCCTGCTTCTTTCGGCTCTGTCATTGAAGAAATGGGTAAAGAAGCTGGTTTTAATGTTCAGATTTATGATTCTCAGGATCTCCAAAAGAAAGGATTACATGCACTGCTTGCTGTAGGACAAGGCAGTAAAACGCCTCCAATCCTTGCCTGTTTGAGTTATGATGGTGGAAAAACAGATCAGAAACACATAGGGCTGGTTGGAAAAGGAGTCACTTTTGATACTGGTGGTGTATCTATAAAATCCTCAACGAATATGCATTTCATGAAAAGTGACATGAGTGGGGCCGCTGCTGTTTTGGGTACCTTCCAGGCCGTTGCAACATTACAATTACCTGTGAAACTGACTGGTTTTTTACCAATAGCTGAAAATGCCATTGGTTCTTATGCCATAAGACCTGGTGATATTTTATCTTCTTATAACGGAAAAAGTATTGAAGTCATTGATACTGACGCTGAAGGAAGACTTATACTGGCTGATGCCCTTTCATACCTGATCAGAAATTATAACCCAGATGTTATATTAGATATAGCTACCCTTACGGGAAGTATTGTGGGCGCTTTAGGAAATCATGCTGCCGGTTTATTCTCCAATAATGATGATTTAGCTCATCATTTAATGGCTATTGGAAAATCATCTGGTGACCAGCTTTGGCGAATGCCATTATTTGAAGCAATAAAGGACGATCTGAAATCAGATGTGGCAGATCTCCGCAACTTTAGTGGTTTACCAACCGCTGGTTCTATATCAGCTGCTAAATTTCTGGAAGAATTTATTGACCAACATCCTGCCTGGGCTCATCTGGATATTGCGGGTGTTGCTTTTGATAAAACAGAAATGACACAGCTTAAATCGGCAACTGGCTTTGGTGTCAGACTTTTAACAGAGTGGATTGCCAACCTGTGATAATAATCACAGTTTTTCTTTTTTATTACCCCTAATTTTGCATTGAACAAAAAATTAAATTCATGTTTTTTCAACATATTTACGACAAGACCCTTGCTCAGGCCAGCTACCTGATTGGCTGTCAAAAAACGGGTGAAGCTATTGTAATTGATGCAAAACGTGATGTTGATACATACGTAGATATCGCGCGTCAAAATAACCTTCGCATCACCCATATTACGGAAACTCATATTCATGCTGACTTCTTATCCGGATCCCGCGAATTGGCTGCGTTGACTCACGCTGAACTGTTTCTCTCTGATGAAGGGGGACCAGACTGGCAATATAACTTCAAACATACAGGTTTACATCACGGTGACACCATAAAGGTTGGGAATCTTTCCCTTAAAGTCCTCCATACGCCCGGACATACTCCGGAAAGTATCACTTTTTTGCTTACAGACCATCCTGCCAGTGATGAACCTGTTATGATGTTTACCGGTGACTTTGTGTTTGTAGGTGACATAGGACGTCCCGATTTACTGGAAAAAGCAGCAGGAATAAAAGGAACCCAGGAAATTGGGGCAGATCAAATGTATAAATCCATACAACAGTTTCAGGCACTACCTGACTTCATACAGGTTTGGCCGGGCCATGGAGCAGGGTCTGCCTGTGGAAAAGCACTGGGTGCTGTTCCCAGTTCAACTGTGGGATATGAAAAAATACGCAATTGGGCCTTCCAATATGGGGAAAATAAGACTGGATTTATAGGTTATCTTCTTAGTGACCAGCCAGAACCTCCCAGGTATTTTGCAGAAATGAAAAAAAGGAACAAGGAACCCAGAAGTTTATTGACTCAGGTACCAAAACATCAGCAATTAAGTCCCGAAGCAGTGATGGATGCCCTCAATAAGGGCATCATGGTCATTGATACCCGCCATAAATCATTATTTGAAAAAGGATTTATCCCCGGGACTCTTAATATCCAGGATAATAATGCACTGGCAACCTGGGCAGGATGGTTTCTGCCTTATGATCAACCGTTTATAATTATTGCCGAAGAAAAATATATAGAAGATATAACCCGAAAACTTATGCGCATAGGGTTAGATCAGATTATGGGTTATATAGAAAATGTAAGCTGGTATGAGGAAATGGGAAACAAACTCCAGCATTCAAACCTTGTGGATGCATCTTTCGTTGAAAATGCCCTTAAAAATAAGGAAATGGAATTGTTTGATGTAAGGGGAATCTCTGAATTCCAGGATGGACATATTCCGGGTGCTAAACATCTGTTCCTCGGCACTTTACCAGAAAATGTAGCTAAACTGCCTAAAGACAAACCATTCATCATACAATGTCAGGCTGGTGACAGAACAGCCATTGGCAATTCCCTCCTCTTTAAATTAGGCTACACCAGGGTTATCAATTATACGGGTGGATTC
>Ga0255182_1001441_pt1 | contig 12366 bp, 12 predicted proteins | sample Atl_UVDOM_RepA_8_FD_188420 | JGI IMG/M metagenome (GOLD analysis project Ga0255182, IMG submission 188420) | Freshwater microbial communities from Altamaha River, Georgia, United States - Atl_UVDOM_RepA_8d | ecosystem: Environmental > Aquatic > Freshwater > River | place: USA: Georgia... | reverse complement strand
TGTCTTAGTAAGTACTGACCTGTTGAATATCAATACCACGGCTCAACAGGTCAGTACTTACTAAGACACGGCTCTTTCCACTACGGAAATCAGCCATTGTCATCTCACGTTCATTTGCAGGCATCTGACCGTGTATATATGACACCGTAAAATTATTATCTCTCAGCATACGTGTTAGATTTTCAACTGAACGGAGACTATTACAGTAAATAATACTTTGATTAATTGTAAGTAAACTATACAGCTCACAAAGTGTGTCAAACTTATATTTCTGTTCCTCAACATTAATCAAATATTGGCTAATTCCGTCTAGTGTCAGCTCTTCAGTTTTGACAAGAACTTCCAGTGGAGTACGCATAAAATCTTTAGTTATTTCAAAGAATTCCTTACCCATTGTTGCACTAAAAAGGCAAACTTGAATATCAGGTGGCATACACTTGAAAATCTTAAACATTTGCTCAAGAAAACCGATATTTTCCGGGTTTTGTCCATCTTGGCCGGGTTCAGGTTCACGTTTCTTACGAGAATACATTTCTTGGCTTGTTCCTAGAATTTCATCGGCTTCATCAAGTACAATAAGACGAATCGTATTTTGGTCAATAATATATTTACCAGTTTCACGGTCGCGGCGATGTAGCATATCTAGGACACGGCCAGGTGTGCCGATAACTACATGTGGCTTGCCACCACGCACACCACTTAGTTTTTCAATATTTTCTTGTGGCGGAATTCCCTTAATACAAAGGGTAAAACGGATGCCTGTATATTTTGCAATTTGACGGAATACAGTATCAATCTGTAGTGCAAGTTCCATAGTATGAACTACTACTAGGGCTTGGATTGCATTTACATTTTCATCTATACGCCCAAGAGTACCAATAGTAAATGCACCAGTTTTACCCATACCAGATTGTGCCTGTGCAATCACATCGTGTCCACTAAGTACCGGACGAATAGCACGTGCTTGAATACTTGATGGTTTTTCGAAACCATAACTGTAAATACCCCGGATTATATTTTCGTGAATTCCTAGCTCTTCAAAACTTTCAATTGGTTCCTTAATAAGTTGCCTGTCTTCATCACTTAGTTCCTTAGGTGTTGGTTTAGATGGCATTGCTATTCCGACTTCCTCCTGTTGACAAAGCGATTGAACTGGTTTACCATAATTGTCTGCATATTTGTTAGCATATTTTGACTTGCCATATCCAGATTTACGGCGTTCATCACTTGATGATTGATATTCACGGCGCTTTACTGGTCTAAAATATTCAGCACCGCCACTTGATGTAATTCCATTATTTTTATTCTCATCCGATGATGAGGTATTTTTAGTAGATGACATAATTTTGTGTTTGTATTGTTGCGTATAAATAGATTAAAAAGTAATACAGTGTATTCTCTAAGTTAGAAAATGATATCATCAATAGTCTAAAAGATGCCTAAATTAACATTTATAAACTAGCCTAGTTTTTTTGATTGGATTTATTTTTACCAGCCACGCCATTTGTTAACATAACATCCTGGACTATTTGACCCTTATCAAAATAAATCATACGGGACATATGTTGCAGTAATTCTCGGTCGTGGGTAATTACTATAAGTGTCCTAGACCTACTCATCCACTTAATTATATTTTCAACATTCCGCCGGCTCTTTTCATCTAGTGCGCTAGTTGGTTCATCAAGAATAATAACACTACTAGGCCGCAACATACATCTTAATAGCCAGACTACCTGCCGTTGACCACCTGATAAATTACTACCCAGTTTTCCTACTGGTTTGTCCATCTTCTCTCTGTAAACCTCTTCTAAATCAGTTAGCCCGGTTTCACGTAAAAGTTTATAGACATCTTCCTGCGTGACACCTTCTAAACCATAATTTATGTTTTCCCATAATGTCCGATTAAACAGAATAGGATGCTGCGGGACATATATAATATGTTTACGGAGGTCATCTAGGTCAATTTCACTAACATCTACACCATTAATCAATATTTGCCCTTTCTGATGTTTTTGGAGCCGGACTAATAATTTGGCAGCAGTTGATTTCCCGCTACCTATGCTACCCATAATTGCCAATGCCTGTCGATGTGGTATCTGCAAATTCAATCCATCATAAACAGGTTTATCACTTCCAATAGGCGTGAACCCTACATCTTTAAATTCTATATTAATAACTTCAGGATTAGGTATTTTTTTAGTAGCTGATTTTGGCCTAACCGGTAGACTATCTATAAATTGTGTTATATGGTTTACCCTAGTATATACATTCATAAATCCGTGTGCATCTGTATAAAAATTAGTCAATGCCCCAAATATACTATAATTCAAAATGAATATACTAACCAGTGCTGGTAATTTGAGCTCTTTCTTTTCATATAGGTAATATGCAGTATAGTTTAATGCCAAAAAGATTACTACATATACAATACTATATACTATACGGAATTTATTATTGCAATTACCTGTGTTAATCTGATGTTCAGCTGTTGTCTTATTAAATTCTTCTACACGATGTTTTTCATCAGGTGATTTTTGACACGTGTATATACTTAATAAGTTGGATAATGTATCTTGAATTTGCTCGTGTACTGTATCAAATGCCTCCTCAGTATTGCGGATTAAATCATTGCAGGATTTGAAATAAAGCCAAGATAAACAATAAATTAATATGATACTACCTAGAAATACCATTGCTAACATAGGATGATGCATCCATAAATATATTATATTGGATACCACCAGGAATAAATTATGGAACACAAAATCGCGGATTTCCACAAATATATTTTGTATGATACTAGGCGACCTAATAATCTTGCTAATAATATGACCTAGTTCCAATTCCTTATATTCCTGGCTATATGAATCTAGAATCTTATTAAAAAAATATTGCCGGATAAATGATTGGAATTTAGGCATTAAGTATGTATTCAAATAACTACTTGCTAGGTTAAATATTTGTATGATAATCCAAATTCCTAATAGAATCACAAAAAACCGTTTGCCATCCACAAAATTACCCTCTTTCAACACATTAATTATTTTACCATAGTAATGTGGCATAGCTGTGTTTTCTAATGGGATTGATAAGAGGACTATGAAATATATGATATATAATTTCCAGTTTGCCTTAATAAATCGCCAATATAAGTCATAGAACATGAATTATTTCGGTTTGTTAGCGTAGCAATATTAAAATGTTTTATTGGCTTATTTAGTGTTGTTTTAATACCCTATAAGATTTTAATAGGAAGATAAAATAAAAAATAACCAATAAATTTGTTTATCCATTGAGCGGATAGAATAGAGTACCGCATTTAGTGGCCTGTTGTTGGTCATATGTTCCACACCATGCCAATGGTGGTCCGTATACAGTGAGGTTCTGTGGCCGACTAGTTAGGTCATATCTGGTACCCGCGACATCGAACCTACCTATTGTATTTTGGTCATTGGGAACTTGTTGAGTTAAGAAATCATATTGTTGCGGTGTTGCACAGACAGGGGCTTTTTGATTAGCGCCTGCAGCAATTATTTTTTGTACATGGTCGGCAACTGGTTGCATATTCATTTCTTGTTGGTCAGCTGATACAGAAATTTCGGCGCTAGGTATTTTATTAGTAGCATTTACTTTTTCTGTTGGTAATTCAGATTCAAACCCCTCCTTCTTTGACATTACTGTGTTTGATGGTTCGCTTATAGGATTCAGTCGGATGGACGCTTGTCTAGGAGTGCCAAATTCCTGATTACCTACAACTAAGCCAGTAGTTGCAAAGAAATTTTCGAGTTTTTGTGTATTTGAACTATCCATTAAATACACCGCAAACATTAAGACTAAGAATGCAAATGCAACACCAATTCTAACATCAAATATAGCAATTAATACTACTAATACCGCGACTAAACCCATATTAACAGGACTATCAAATACTTTGTGTAATTTTGTGAACTTTGGTAAGTATTGCGGTACTAGGACAGCTAATAATACTATTCCTACCACTACCAATCCAATTATTATGTTTTTAAACCTTTCTTGCTGCATATTACTTTGGTTTTTATTTTATTTATTTATAGTATAGAATTTTTCTGATGTTGAATTAAAAGACAACACCAAAATGTTTTTATATAATATTGTTATTCAGCGTGTCCGCAAAATACGTGATTTTATACATCTACCATGGGAATTAAAGAAAAAAAAAATTACCGAATTTTGGCACAAATATGGTCGTATATACATATTATTATTTATACTCGCATCTGTGGTCGCATTTATTAATGTTTATATAGAATGCCAGCCCAGTAAAATAAATATAACCCAATCTGGTGGCACTACTGAAACCAAGGCTACCAATAAATCAGGTGAGAATAAACCTAGCACACCAACCACCAGTGAAACCAAGGCTACCAATAAATCAGGTGAGAATAAACCTAGCACACCAACTACGAATGAAACCAAGGCTACCAATAAATCAGGTGAGAATAAACCTAGCACACCAACTACGAATGAAAATGAAAACACAGACAGCTCAGATTCTAATAAGTCCAAAAAAGAAATAATTAAAGAACGTAGATTAGCCAATAGAAATAACCAGCCGCAATCATCAATAACTGATACTATTGGGTCTATCGGAAGTAATATGTCATCAGCTTTAAACAGTGGTGTTTTTAAATCGCTTGGTGTTATCAGGGCATTTTTCAGTTTCATTATTGGAATATTCTTATTTTGTGCTGCGCCAGTCGTAATATTTTATATGTGGATGAAAAAATTAATATTACCATTATTCCCTAAAAATTATTAATAAATAATAAAAAAAAAGGACTGATACCAATGCCATACGGAAGATGGCAAGGATGAATACAGCATTAGTACTTGTCCTAAAAATATAAAATATATATAAAAATAATCAATTTTTGATAAATATACTATTATTGCCAAAAACATACTTTGTTTTTACCGATGTTATTAATTAAAGAAAGAATCACGCTACATATTGAATCGTGGGTAGATCCCATATTTAATTAAAAATGGATTATATTACAAAAATAAAAGATATATTATTCCTAGATGGTCGTAAATATGCGGATGATATAAGACATAAACAACCCAATGAACGTAAATTATGGGAAAAAGCATATTTATGGTTTCACGATAATTTTGAATTAATAATAATAGTAGGTGGCAGCATACTACTGATAATGTTATTATTTAACTACCTAGATGAAGATGGTAGTTGTTATAATAGGCCAGCCGGGAATAAAAAACACCAACACCAGAAAGGTGGTCAAGGTAAATCATCCGAGTCAGATTCCTCATCGGCAAGTGAAAATACAGCGACACCTGTTGAAACTACGAAAAAAGTAGATTCAAAAAATACATCAGGTGAAACATTATCAAAACCAGAAACTACCTTAGACACATCATCAACTGCCAAACAGGAAACAAGTAATAACAAAAACAAACCAGATATAAAAACAACTGGCTTTGTTGGCAAGACGCAAGCACAAATTGATGCTGATACTGAAATAGAAGCAGCTAAACAACGTGCAGCTGACAGAATTGCAGGTAAACTTAAACCAGAAAAAACCACAATACAAAAAATGCGTGCTAAGTTTCTAAGTAAAAAAGCAGAAACAAACATTACAAATGCTAAAGAAGCAATAAAAGGTGCGCCAGGTAAAGTATTTGTTAATGTAGCAAGTAAAACATCTAGTGCTTGGAAATCAGTTAAGTCAGGCGAAGCACTTGAATTAGGTAAGGAAAAACTTGAAAATGTAGTAGGTGATGCTGCAGGATTTGCAAAAAAACACTCAAAATCCGGATATGTATTTTTGTTTACAACATTTATGGTAATTGGATTTGGGCTTTTTTTTGTGCCAACTCTTATTATGTTTGTTATCGGTGCTGTTACTTTAATGATTTTTAACAAACAAAAGATGGATTTTTTAGGTTCTGTGTAAATTATTTGTTTTTAGTGTTGATTTTTCACAGTGTCAAGACCAACTATTATTTGTTGACCTGGTAGCATATTAGCAGTTTCACTTGCTATATTAAATCCACGTAGTTCAGCTAACTTACTACTTGTCTTAAAATATCGTTCAGTTAAATCTTTCATTACCCTTTTATCAACAGTTGTGGTATTCGGGTCATCTGCGATTTGTCTTAATAGAAATTGTTGTACCTCATCTGCCGAACCAGAAAATTCACTAAATGGTGCTAGATTTGGATTTGTTGTTGTTGTACCATTTGAGATTTTCGGTGTAAATGTGGTAGTAGTTGTAAATAGTTCTGTATAACTTAGTAATACTTTAGTAAGCAAAAGTATTATTACAAATATTAATACACCTGTTATTTTGCTGACATTCAGATATATTGCAATACCGCCTAAAATAACACCACATAATAATAATCCTAGCTCAACATTTGTATTAATACCAGTTGATAAAAGATAGCCTTGAATATCTAAATCGCACCAAAATATTATGAGTACTATAAATATTAATATACTTATATAATCAATTGGAGTTTCAATTTTTAGAGTCATAAATTATAATATAGTTATAGTTGACTAATTACTCCGTTTATTTATTAATTGCTTATATGATTTATGATGTCTAAATTCCTAAAAAATATTGGGTGTTATATTACACAAAAATTAATAATTATATTCCCTAAATAGTTATTAAATATATATATAAAACTTACTACCATATAATTAAGGTCTTAATGTGTTCAATTATAGAAGCTTGGGGTGACAATGATTTTGCGCAAATGACAGGACGTTTAAGTTTGCCTAGTGCTACTGATGCATCTATGAATGGTGTGCGCACAAACCAAATGGCACTAGACCAACAACGTGCATCTAGACAAGCTACTGATTTAAGTGCTATTCGTGCAATGAGCATGTATCCACAACCTGACCAAGTAGGCCAACCTGTTACTTGGGCAGACAATCGTAGGCAATACGCTCAACCAGCTAATGAACTTATGAATATTAACGGTGGATACACAACATCAAATGATAATAACCTGGGTGGTGGCTGGCAAACAGCATATTGTAAACCGAGGCAAGATATGAATTCTATGACAAGGGGTGTACATAGCAAATATTCACGTGAAAAACGATTTGATGCCAGGAATGCCGAATTACCTTATGGTGGCGAAATAACTACAGATGTTGACCCGGCTATGATAACAGGTGATGCTAACGGACGCCCTGGATACCTAGATTTGTTTTCCAAAGGATATGAAGGTCGTAAATGGATGCCTAATATGGCTACTACTACTACCCGACCTGCATATGCAGGAAATGCTCGTCCAGAAGCTGGTATCAATCCACCAACTACTACCACCGGATATGCTAAACGCAATCTTAGTATATCAATGGGCACAACACCAATAACTGCTGCTAATGATGTTAGCGAGAATTTTATGCCAATCACCGATGATACGTTTAATGATATAACTGCAACCAACTTACAAAATAATATGCATCAATCAGGATACAAATCTGCATTTACAGAAGAGGTTATAACCGACCCGCGTCTGGTTGCCGAAAATTTAGCAGCTAGGGCAGAACAACTCCAAAAAATATCAACTGGTTCTAATAACACTAATGCATCTAGTCAGGTAGTTGAACCAGTTCCTGATGATATACGTGCAATTCAAAACCAATTAAGTGCACTCGTTGCTAAAATGAATAACTTGGAACAAAAAGTAAGTTATGTTGAAAATAATAAAAGCCACGATATAATATTATTCATAGTTATAGCCATATTCATTTTATTTGTCCTAGATAATGTTTTCAAGCTAGGTAAGTTTAGTTAAACGGGACGTGTGGCTTAACACGGGACGTGTGGCTTAACACGGGACGTGTGGCTTAACACGGGTCGTGTGGCTTAACACGGGTCGCGTTTGGGGTCATATCATAACACCGTTAATGCCTCCTGGATTATTTGTTGATTCACGTTGAAAATAGCTGGGTTGTTGATAGGTTGATTGCCCAGAACTTTCCATTTGCCGTAAAATAGTATCTAGGTCTGCAGGCATTGGTTTGCGATGTTGTAAAGGTAAAACTACATTAGCCCGGCCTTGACTACTTGTTCCTTTAGGAAATAATCCTGCGTTCATTGTATTTTTATTGATAAATTCACTGTCTATTTTCTGGAATATATCTATTTTTTCTTCATCAGGGTCTGGTGGCATTAGTGATTCTTGTGCATCCATTATTGTTAATGGCCGCGATGTATCTAAGTATCCTAGTTGAGGAATCTTAGCGTGGGTCGGGTATTCTAAAACCCGGGTGCGGCCTAGGTCATCATCTTGGACAGGACGCTGTTGCCAATTAATATAAATTATATTCGGTGGTTGATAATTAGTATAAAAATGATGGTCTGCAAGCCTAGACAATATATAATCACGGCAGGCATTAATTTCATAAAGTGGAACACCAAACATAAATGCCGGTAGTGTATATAAACATTGACAAGCCGTACTTTGACTATTAGTATATTTAATTTTATCTATAACACGGCGAAATACCAGCTCGTAAATCCGGTTTTGCTTTGCTTGCCGATCCTCGAGTTCTTGATGTAAATTACTTATATTAATAACACTCATATTTACTTTTTCCTGGGTATTATTTATTTGTACTATTAGCCGGACAATTTTATAGTTTTTCTGGCAGATAAAATATATAACAAAAATAAATAGATAAATTAATAATACGAATTAATCTTTTTAAAAATATAAAGATGCCGATGGACGACAAATTACCGTATCAAGAATTACCGCCTAATTTTGCATATGATGTAAGTAAGCCTAGATGTGGCGCAGGGCTACCGTGGCAAACCAAAGATTTTTCAGCGAATGGGTGCCAAGGTCAATTAACTAATTCTACTACTGGCGATATAATTGTACGTGGGTCATTTAGCAATCCAAGTGTGAATCAAGTTATGTTCTGGGCTGCGGCTCCTCCTACTTTTGGTACCAGTTTTAGTGGTAGTGGTATGCCTTACCCTAATCCTGTAGTTGCATATGACCGCACTCCCAATAAAGGAACCGTACAGGTTAATGGTGGACAGTTTGAATTCCGGATTAAATATCCTAATGCTTATTATGTTGGTCTAGGTTCATTATATATTCCTCCACACGTTAGTATTAAACCTTTGAGTGGGGATGTTGATGCAGCGGAACCAGTAATGATTGTCCTAGATGAAGGAATTCCGTTTCGTATGCTTACTTGGCCTGCACCTCCTAGCAAGAAACCACGTGTTAATGCTATGTTTTATTGTGAACCAAGTCACGGTGCACGTAGTCAAGAAGCTATATTACGTGGAGCCGGATATCCTGAGGTAAATAAGACACCTGATAATTTCTGGGGCACTAAACCACCCCGTTAATGAAATCATATAAATTATGGCATTAAACGATTTAATTAATTATTTTTTATGTGTTAATAAAAGTAAATTATATAGTAGATTTATTCCTTTAGTAATATAATTATTACATTTCAATATGAATACAACTACTCCTACTAATACATCCCACAAAACAGTTAAATCAAAAAACAACCAATCAATTAAAAAACCAAATATGATTAATAAATCACATAGGGAAACAAAAACACCGGATTCTAAATTGCTGGATGAAATCCAACGTAGTAAGTCATCTGCTAATCATCATACATCACATTCTAAAAAAAAGGAACAAGAAAAACAATCTGGTAATATACAACCAGGCGAAATACCTGTTAAACAACCTATTATTAATAAAGCAATAAGTGTGAAAACTACTACAAAATATGATAATAGTGCTAAAAGTTTGGGAGAATTTGCTGAAAAAATAGCATCATTAATAAATACCACAAAATCCAATGAAATAAAAAAAACATCATTTCAGCAAAATAGTCAAAAGGTTAATAAGACAGGTGGGTTAGAAACATTAGACCCGAATGTTATTGAAAATATAATTACATCAGGTGGTGTTGAATTGGACACACCAATGGCTATATTTGATTATGTTGAAACATTAGAAGATGATAAAGAAGAGAGACAAAAATTTATAGAGTATTTTAATAAAACAATGAATGATTTAAAAAAATAATTGCAAACTAAAATACATTCATATGGTATGTCAGAGTTATTTAATAAAGTCATAATAAATTTAAAGTATTAATTATTGAATAAACATAATAACAATAAATACAGTAAAATAAAACTGAAAACATATAGAAGTAAATAATAAAAGATGCATCAATTGAGGAAATATAGGATTCAATTAAATGAATTATTACTGACGAGGGATACAAATATTCAGCGTGAAAAGAATATTCATAAAGCCGAATTGGAAAGAATTGCAATTAAAACAGATGAATTCAAGGAAAAGTGTCAATTTAAATCTACTGAGTTAAGGGCAAATCAATTAATGTTGTTTGAAGAATTAAATAAAAATACACAGGAATTAGAAAAAATTAATAAAGCTTTAGGGGAATTGCAGGATAATAAATTTAAATTGCGAACCGAAATTTTATTAAAAATTCAAGCAGAAAATCAGGCAAAGAAAAATATTAAGAGAAATATTGGCGTTTTTAATAAAGAATTACACGAATTAAATGATGAATTACAAAAGGAAAAGATGATTATAAATAATTATGATACAACACGTCGTCAAATAAATGAGGATTTTTACAATTGGCGTGCGGAAAAAGAAGAAATAACGTATAAATTAACAGCTCTTTCCTGCACAGACAAAAAATATAAGATACTTGTGGATTATTTATCAGAATTAGAAAATGATACTAGGGCACAACCTGATAAGAGGTATACTGACCTAGACCAACAAATTAGGGATGCTAAACATAAAATATTGGGATTGGATTACCAAATAAGTAAAATAAAACGATATATGAAAACATTTAGTGAATCAGCAGAGCCACAGGAATTAATTGTATCGTCATATTTACGAGATACAAAGGCCAAATTACCAGAGTTAAAACAACAACAATCAGAATTAGTAAGCACTAATACTAGATTAAAAAACCAAATATCGGAGCTAGATGACCTAATAAATATTGAGTTAACTAAGGACTTGCCTGTAGAATTAGTAGAACAAACGAATCGCGCTAATATGCGAATTGAAATAGCTACTAATAGAATAAACTCGGAATATGACTCGCTAATACAAGGTTTACGGACACAGATAAATGTGCTTGAAACTGAATTGTCTAAAGCAGAGGATATGTCAAATAATATATTAGTTAGTGACAAACCCGGTTGTGCAGATATTTCTAATACTATTACTGATAAGCAAGAGGTTGACCTAAGTAATAAGAGTCGTAAAGAAATTGAGAGGTTAAAAAAACAAATGGCTACACAAAAAAATACCTAGATGCTTGTTGAACGGTATAATTGTTTGGTTATCCAAACCAAGTTATGTTATATATGTCCAGATATGTGCAATATGACTGTGGTTGCCCACAATAAATCCAATAATACCAGCCATATGGTATATAAATCATATTGCTAGGTCTTATTGGTACTGTTATATAATCAAATTGTGGCTGTGTAATATTATTATCAATGGGTATAGTATCTGTTGTTTGTGTTGTTAAAGCTGTTTTAAAATCAAACCCGGATTTAATTAATTGTGGTATACTAAGTGCAGAATTTTTATTTATCAATGATGGATGAATTAAACATACTACTAGTAATCCGGATAAGTTGGCAATGAAATGACCATACGACATTTCCCTAGTTGGATAGTTAGGCAAAACATCCCAAATATCAGATTTATTCTCAAGAATTATACGCCAATCTTTAGTAAATGTTAGACTAAATGGTCGTAAATAAGTTGTTTTTATTGTTTTTATGAGTTCTTTATTATCAGTTAAAACTTGGTTAATTTCTGCGTATGGATAACCAATCATAAGGTCAATTCCGTCCCAAAGTTCAAGTTCATATAAATAAATAATTGGTTGACGTTTTGACATCATTGATTCTATAACATCTGGCATAGGATGTTCTGATTGTAAGATACTTAATGGTTCATTAGTTATTTTTGTGTAGCTGATGAAATGACTGAATGTAATGAACAAAAATATAATTATTACTGTCAGTAGGGCATAACTGCCTAGTTGAACAGGTATAGTAGATGAACTAGATATTTTATTTGCTATATTTTCCATTATTAATTATGTTGTTTAATAACAAAATACATTAAATAATCTGTTTTATCACGCATTTAAATATAAAGTTATCCTCTAAAAGCCTATTGCGTTTATAAACGCAACGGCTTTTGATTGAGGAACTCACCTTACTACGGCAGATTTTGAGTTTATCTCAAAATCATAGCCGGTTTAGTAAGGATAAG
>Ga0255182_1001440_pt1 | contig 12370 bp, 10 predicted proteins | sample Atl_UVDOM_RepA_8_FD_188420 | JGI IMG/M metagenome (GOLD analysis project Ga0255182, IMG submission 188420) | Freshwater microbial communities from Altamaha River, Georgia, United States - Atl_UVDOM_RepA_8d | ecosystem: Environmental > Aquatic > Freshwater > River | place: USA: Georgia... | reverse complement strand
CTGATCGAGGCCTGAGCACAGCATGGCGATCCAGTGGTTCCCCGGTCACATGCACCTGACGCGCCAGGCGATTGCCGAGCGCATCCAGGCCATTGACGTCGTCATCGAAATGCTGGATGCGCGCCTGCCCGGCTCCAGTGCCAATCCCATGCTGGCAGGTCTGATCAAGGGCAAGCCGGCGCTCAAGATCCTGAGCAAGCAGGACCTGGCCGACCCGGCCGTCACCGCCGAATGGCTGGCGCACTACAACGCCCAGGACGGCGTGCGTGCCATCGGCCTGGACAACAGCATGAAGCAGCCGGCCAAGGCGCTGATCGACGCCTGCTACGAGCTTGCGCCCAACCGGGGTGGCCTGGCCAAGCCGATGCGCGTGCTGATCTGCGGCATCCCCAACGTGGGCAAGTCCACGCTGATCAACACCCTCAAGGGCAAAACAGCCGCCAAAACCGGCGACATCGCAGGCGTGACCAAGACCGAGCAGCGGGTCAACCTGGCCGACGACTTCTACCTCTACGACACGCCGGGCGTGCTATGGCCGCGCATCATCGTGCTGCAAAGCGGCTACAACCTGGCCGCCAGCGGCGCCATTGGGGTCAACGCCTTTGACGACGAAGAGGTGGCACTGGAACTGCTCAATTATCTGATGGCCCATTACCCCGAAGAGCTCAAGGCGCGTTACAAGCTCGCCGACATCTCCGGGCTGACGGACGAGCAACTGCTGCAAGCGATTGGCCGCCAGCGCGGCGCCATCCAGAGCGGGGGGCGCGTCAACACCACCAAGGCGGCCGAACTGGTGATCCACGACCTGCGCTCGGGCGCTTTAGGCCGGATCACACTGGAAACCCCCGAAGAATTCGCGCGATGGCTGGCCGAAGGCCAAAAGGCGGATGCAGAACGGGCAGCTCGCAAGAAGGAATTTGCCGAAGCCAAGGCGCTCAATGCCGCCCGCAGGCCACGAACCCGCCGCTGAGCGCCCGCCTCCCTCACATTCAGCCTCAGGCCCCTGCAAGATGCGCCTGCAGACCACGGCGCGGCGCGGGCGAACCCGGCGCGCTGGCATAGCCCAGGCGGGTCCACATCTGCACCGTGCGCCCTGCGCCGCCCATGAGTTCATGCGCCGCCCGGTAGTGCGTGGCCTGCTCCGGGTATTCCTGCAACGCCTGTGACAGCGGGTGCATCGACAGACCGTGCGCCGTCGCGGCCAGTTGAACCCGCACATAGGCGCGCCCGGCCATCTGCTGGGTGACCCGGTCGTTGGCCGTGGTGCTCAGCCAGCAATAAGCCGGCGTACCAGCAATGCGGGTGTTGAACTTGTCGATCTGGTCCTTGAGCTCGCTGCTGTCAGCAGCGGACGCTTGGGTGCGGTCGAACAGTCCGACCGCCGTGAGGGCTCGCACAAAGGGCGAATTCAGGGCAATGCCGTCACGATGCTCGGCGATCTCCTTGGGGCCGATGCGCAGCACCTTGTAGGACTCCAGCAGCGTGCGAGGTGTAATCAGTTCGGTGCGCCAGGCATCCATGGCAATCTGCCGGTGGCGTGCCATCAGGGCCTCCTGCTCGCGGGTGACCCAGCCCAGCGTCACCGGCAAACCGGCGGTGCTGGCCTGCAGGGCCTGCAGCGCGGCAGCCTCGGGCACGCGCGGCTCGTAGGCGCCGCGGTTCGTGTGGCGTCTGAAGACCTGCGCAAACAGCGGATCGGGCTGAACGGCCGCATCGCGCACCAGGCGGATGCGGGCTGTGGGACGGGTGTCGGGCGCCTCGGGGCTGTAAGCCCCTTCGGGAAACGGCGTCACCTCGGTGCGGTAACCGCGCTGGCGGGCCGCCAGGTCCAGCACTTCGATGAAGGTGCCCTGGCTGATGACCAGCTGGCGCGAGTGCGGATCGGTCTCGGGCAGCAGGCGCTGCAGGTCCATGCGCAGGACGATGGTATCGGGTTCGGACAGGTCCGCCAGCCAGGACTGCAGGTTGTGCGCATGCGGGGCCAGCAAGGCATGCGAGAGCACCCAGCGGCGCAGGTCCAGGGATTCGGACGGGGCTTGCCAGGCCGCAATCGCTTCCGGGGGCATGGCGCTGCTGCAGCCGCTGAGCACCGGCAGTGCGGCGGCCACACAACCACCCCCGGTCAATCGCAGGATTTGGCGTCGGTTCATCGGGTTTCTCCTTGTCTGTTGCACGATGGGATCGATTGTGAAAACGACACCAAAATTACACAATTGCCTAAATTCAAGCCCCAGCTATTCATGAATGAATAAAAGCAACTTCAACTGGTCCCTGATCCAGTCCTTTCTGGCAGCCCTGGAACACGGTAGCCTGCTCGGCGCCGCCCGCGCCACCGGGGTGAGCCAACCCACGCTGGGCCGGCACATTGCCGAGCTGGAGCAGCAGTTGCAGCTGGTGCTGTTCGAGCGCACCGGCCGCGGACTGCAAGCCACCGCGCAAGCCCTGGCGCTGGCCGACGCTGCGCGCGACATGCAGGCGGGCGCGGCCAGTTTTTCCAGGCTGGCTTCGGGCGCGGGCCAGGCGGTGCAGGGCCGCGTACGGATTTCAGCCACCCAACCGGTGGCCTTCGCCCTGCTGCCGCCAGTGCTGGCGCGCATGCGGCAGGCCCTGCCCCAGGTCGAGGTGGAACTGGTGGTCAGCAATACGGTAAGCAATCTGCTGCTGCGCGAGGCCGACATTGCGCTTCGAATGGTGGCGCCCGAACAAGGCAGCCTGGTGGCCCGGCGCATCGGGCAGGTGCGGGTGCAAGCCTGCGCCAGTGCCGACTATCTGGCGCGGCGCGGCGTGCCACTACAGCCGACGGACCTGCTGGAACACGACTTGATCACCGGCGACGGGGACCGCACCATCGAAGCCGGTTTTGCCGCGCTGGGCCACAACGTCGAACAACTGAAATTCGGGCTGCGCACCGATGACCTGCTGGCCCAATGGGCGGCGGTGCGCGCCGGCCTGGGCGTTGGCTTCATGAACCACCACCTCATCAGCACAGACGCCACAGTCCGCACTGTGCTGCCAGACCTGGCACTGCCGGTTTTCCCCCTCTGGCTTGTGGTTCACCGTGAACTGCACACCAGTGCACGCATACGGGCGGTGTATGACTTTCTGGGCGCAGCGGTGATGGCCCTGCTCAAGCCGTAAGGATTCACAGCCCGGATGCTTGCAGCCTGAGTGTCAGATCACTCCGGACTGGACAACAACGCCATGTCGAACCGTTGGGCCAGTCCGGTTGAAAGGGTCAAGGCAGCAGCCGCAGCAAGTTTGCAGGCATGGCACTCTGGACCATCTGAATCGCTACACCGCCGTCAAGCGTGACCAGGCAACCCCGGTGATGCACGGCAAGCGCCAGCAGATACGCGTCGGTAAGCTGGCGGTAGCCCAGCAGATGCATGGGGTTCAGCGTGCCGGCCTGCACCAGGCTCACCGAATCGGGCCAGAAACGGTGGTGAGCGTGGGCACACATGGCTTGCAACTGCGCCAGCACCTGGGCTACCGGCCGCGCGCCCGGATAGGCCGGCGCGCTCATGATGCGGATGGCGCCGTTTTGGGTCAGCGGACAACTGGCCCAGCCCTGGGCCGCGTGCGCCACAAACCAGCGTGCCGCCAACTCGTGATGTTCGTGTCGGGCATCGCACAAGGCGATCAGCACATACACGTCCAGCAAATGCACCCGCGCCGTGTGATCCACCTGGGTGGCCAGGTAGACGGGGGACGCTTCACCGACCTGCTGGCTCATACGCCCTCGGCTTCGCGCAAGGCCTCCACCTGGGCCTGGGTCACCACAGTCACCTCGGGCGAGCGGTACGGGGTCAGGCCCAGCGCCGCCAGCTGGGCATCCAGCGGGCTCGTGGCCGCCTCGCCCGGTACTGGCGCCTGCAGGGCGCGGCGCGCCAGCTCGGACACCACCTCACCCAGGCTGCGCCCTTCGCGCAAGGCGATGCTTTTGGCGGCGAACAGCACGTCGTCGTCGATGCTGAGGGTGGTGCGCATAGCGGGCTCCTGTTGATGCGTGATGCGTGATGCGTGATGCACTGTAGTCGGCCGCCTCTGAAAGGTCAATCCATGTCGCGGCGCTCGCCGTCGATACATGGGTCGATTTTTGCCGTCAGATGCCCGACAACACCGCATCCACCGCCGTCACCAGCGCGCTGGCTTGCGCCGACACGTTGTCCACTGGGCTTCGCAGCAGCTTGGCGGGCAGAGGCGCGGTGTAGTGCGCCAGCGCGTTGAGGCGACGCCCGTTCACACGGACGGTTGGGCACAGCACAGCGGGCACTTTGCCCATGGCGTCAGGCTCAGCAAGGGGTATCGCCAATCGCGTGGCCAAGCCATCGAGCAAGTCGTTCTGGATCACCACGACATACGGAATACCCTCTGCCCCACTGCGGCTGGGGTTGGGGAAGACGTCGTATTGCGCCATCGTCTGCTCACCAGGGGCGCAGGTCTGCGCCCGGAATGCCGTAGATCTCCACCCGAGCGTTCTGCGCAGCGATCCAGTCGGCGAATTCGGCCTCAAAAGCTTTTTTGCGCTCTGCGATGCTGGCCCTGCCCTGCCCGGCTTGCAGCGCCTGGTATTGCTCGACCGACAGAATGACCGTGTCGAGCCGACCAGCTTTTTCCACAAACACCGGCTCGCGCTTGGCCTGGGTGCAAAGGCTTCCGAAACGGTTTTTGGCTTCGGTGGCGGTGACGCGCATAGTGGTCGGTCTCCCGGACTTGTCGATTAGCCATTTTAGCCATTCAAAAGCACTCGACGTAAAAAAGCCCCGGACGGTTTCCCGTCCGGGGCCTTTGACCCGTGCCGCTCAGAAGCCGTTTACTTTTTCGCCGGTGGCACGTCGGTACACGACCCATGCGCCACTTCCGCCGCCATGCCGATGCTCTCGCCCAGCGTGGGGTGCGGGTGGATGGTCTTGCCGATGTCCACCGCATCGGCGCCCATTTCAATAGCCAGCGCGATCTCGCCGATCATGTCGCCCGCGTGGGTGCCCACCATGCCGCCGCCCAGGATCTTGCCGTGGCCATGGGCATCGGGTGAATCGTCAAACAGCAGCTTGGTCACGCCTTCGTCACGGCCGTTGGCAATGGCGCGACCCGAGGCGGTCCAGGGGAACAAGCCCTTTTTGACCTTGATGCCTTGCGCCTTGGCCTGGTCTTCGGTCAAGCCCACCCAGGCCACTTCGGGGTCGGTGTAGGCCACGCTTGGGATCACGCGGGCGTTGAAGGCGGCAGATGCAAGTTCCTTGTTGCCCTGCAGTTCACCGGCAATCACCTCGGCCGCCACGTGGGCTTCGTGCACTGCCTTGTGCGCCAACATGGGCTGGCCCACGATGTCACCGATGGCGAAGATGTGCGGCACGTTGGTGCGCATCTGGATGTCCACGTTGATGAAGCCGCGGTCGGTCACGGCCACGCCGGCTTTTTCAGCGGCGATCTTTTTGCCGTTGGGCGTGCGGCCCACGGCTTGCAAGACGAGGTCGTACACCTGGGGCGCGGGGGCAGTGCCGCCCTCTTCTGCCGGAGCAAACGTGACTTCAATGCCTTCGGGCAAAGCGCGTGCGGACACGGTCTTGGTCTTGAGCATGATGTTGTCAAAACGCTTGGCATTCATCTTCTGCCAGATCTTGACCAGGTCGCGGTCTGCACCCTGCATCAGGCCGTCCATCATTTCCACTACGTCCAGGCGCGCGCCCAGCGTGCTGTACACGGTGCCCATCTCCAGACCGATGATGCCGCCGCCCAGGATGAGCATGCGCTTGGGCACTTCCTTGAGGGCCAGGGCGCCGGTGCTGTCCACCACGCGCGGGTCGTTCGGCATGAAGGGCAAACGCACCGCCTGCGAACCCGCCGCGATGATGGCGCGCTTGAAGGCGACAACCTTCTTGCTCCCCGTCTTCTCCTGCCCTGCCCCGGTGGTTTCTTCGACCTCCAGGTGGTTGGCACCGACAAAGCTGCCGTAGCCGCGCACGATGGTGACCTTGCGCATCTTGGCCATCGCGCCCAGGCCACCAGTCAGTTTGCCGATGACCTTTTCCTTGTGGCCACGCAGCTTGTCGATGTTGAGTGCAGGCTTGCCGAATTCGACGCCCAGATCGCCCAGGTGCGCGACCTCGTCCATCACAGCTGCCACATGCAGCAGCGCCTTGGACGGGATGCAGCCCACGTTCAGGCAGACGCCACCCAGGGTGCTGTAGCGCTCGACCACCACGACCTGGAGGCCAAGGTCGGCCGCGCGGAAGGCGGCCGAATAGCCGCCGGGGCCACCGCCGAGCACGAGCACGTCGCATTCGAGGTCGACAGGCCCGTTGTGCGTTGAAGGTTGAGCGTTGAGCGTGGAGACAGGCGCTGATGCAGGCAGTTCTGGCGCTGCAGCAACCGGCTGTTCTCGCTCAACGCTAGACGCTGTACGCTCAACGTCCTGGGCTTCCAGCACCAACACCACCGAGCCTTGCTTGACCTTGTCGCCCAGCTGGACCTTGAGTTCCTTGACCACGCCGCCGTGGCTCGACGGGATTTCCATAGAAGCCTTGTCGGATTCCACTGTGATCAAGCTTTGTTCAGGCTTGACCGTGTCGCCGGGTTTGACCAGCAGCTCGATCACCGCCACTTCGTCGAAGTCGCCGATGTCGGGAACCTTGATATCAACCAATGCCATCACGCGCTCCTTACAGCAACACGCGACGGAAGTCGCTCAGGATCTGGCCCAGGTAGGCGTTGAAGCGCGCCGCAGCGGCGCCGTCGATCACGCGGTGGTCCCAGGTCAGCGACAGCGGCAGCATCAGGCGCGGCACAAACTGCTTGCCGTCCCACACCGGTTCCATCTGGCTCTTGCAAACGCCCAGGATGGCGACTTCAGGGGCGTTGATGATGGGCGTGAAGTAACGGCCACCAATGCCGCCCAGGCTGGAGATGGTGAAAGTGGCACCCGACATGTCGGCCGGGCCGAGCTTGCCGTCGCGAGCCTTCTTGGCCAACTCACCCATTTCCTGGCTGATCTGCAGCACACCTTTTTTGTCAGCGTCCTTGATCACAGGCACCACCAGGCCGTTGGGCGTGTCGGCGGCAAAGCCGATGTGCCAGTACTGCTTGTAGATCAGCGCGTCGCCATCGAGCGAGCTGTTGAACTCGGGGAACTTCTTGAGCGCGGCCACACAGGCCTTGATCAGGAAGGCCAGCATGGTGACCTTGATGCCCGACTTCTCGTTTTCCTTGTTGGTTGAGACGCGGAAGGCTTCGAGCTCGGTGATGTCGGCGTCGTCGTGGTTGGTGACGGCCGGAATCATGACGGCGTTGCGCAACAGGTTGGCACCGCTGATCTTCTTGATGCGCGACATTTCCTTGCGTTCGATCGGGCCGAACTTGGCAAAGTCCACCTTCGGCCAGGGGATCAGGCCCAGCTCGGAACCGCCACCGCTGGCCGGGGCCTTGGCCGCTTGCGCCTTGGTCTGCGCGGCGCCGCTCATCACGGCCTGGGTGAACTTCTGGATGTCCTCGGCGGTGATGCGGCCCTTCTGGCCCGAGCCTTTGACTTCGTCGAGCGGCACGCCCAGCTCGCGGGCGAACTTGCGCACCGAGGGGGACGCGTGCGGCAGACCCATCGGGGCGTTGAGCGTTGGGCGTTCAGCGTTGAGCGCAGATGCTGCCGATGAGGCGATGACAGGCATCGCAGGTGTTGGGGTAGAGGCAGGCGAAGGAGCTGCTGGGATTGCAGCCGGCTCTGCCGCACGCTCAACACTCAGCGCAGAACGCTCAACTTCCAGAATGGCCAGCAGGTCACCGATGTTGACGGTGTCGCCCACCTTGACCTTGAGCTCCTTGAGCACACCGGCGGCCGACGACGGGATTTCCATCGAAGCCTTGTCGGACTCGACGGTGATCAGACTCTGCTCGACCTTGATGGTGTCGCCGGGCTTGACGAACACTTCAATGACGGCGACGTCCTTGAAGTCACCGATGTCGGGCACGCGAACCTCGACCGGGCCAGCACCCACGGGCGCGGCAGCAGGTGCCGGAGCAGCAGCGGGGGCAGCTGCAGGTGAAGTGGCCGCCGGTGCAGGCGCAGAGGCCGGGGCAACCGCGCCCGCGCCCGCGCCCGCGCCCTCAGCTTCGAGCATCAGCACGACCGAGCCCTCTTTGACCTTGTCGCCCAGCTGGACCTTGAGTTCCTTGACCACGCCTGCGTGGGACGAAGGAATCTCCATCGATGCCTTGTCGGACTCCACCGTGATGAGCGACTGCTCGGCCTTGACCGTGTCACCGGGCTTGACCAGCAGCTCGATCACCGCCACTTCGTCGAAATCCCCGATGTCCGGGACCTTGATTTCTACCAATGCCATGTTTGTCTCACTTATTCGGTTGGTGGGACGGACTTTGTAGCTTCGACATCACATCGCTGCGCGATATGAGTCTTCGCTGAAAAGTGAATCCCGTTTTCCGCTTACGCGTAAAGAGGATTCACTTTGTCGGTCTTGATGCCGTACTTCTGGATCGCCTCAGCCACCTTGGCGGCCGGCAGCGCGCCCTCGTCGGCCAGCGACTTGAGCGCGGCGATGACGATGTAGTGGCGGTTGATCTCGAAGTGCTCGCGCAGCTTGCTGCGGAAGTCCGAACGGCCAAAGCCGTCGGTGCCCAGCACCTTGTAGCTGCGGCCCTTGGGGATGAAGGGGCGAATCTGCTCGGCGTAGTTCTTCATGTAGTCGGTCGAAGCGATCACCGGACCGGTGCTCTTGGAGAGCTGCTGCTCGACAAACGAGACCTGCGGTTTATCCGTCGGGTGCAGCAAGTTGTGGCGTTCGGCAGCCTGGCCGTCGCGGGCCAGTTCGTTGAAGCTCGGGCAGCTCCACACATCGGCCTGGATGCCCCAGTCGGTGGCCAGCAGGGTCTGCGCCGCGATCGATTCGCGCAGGATGGAACCCGAACCCAGCAGCTGCACGCGGGTCTTGCCCTCGGCGCCGGGCTTGCACAGGTACATGCCTTTGATGATCTGCTCTTCGGTACCGGCGGTCAGGCCCGGCATGGCGTAGTTCTCGTTGAGCAGGGTCAGGTAATAAAAGACGTTTTCCTGCTTTTCCACCATGCGCTTCAAGCCATGGTGCAGGATCACGCCGACTTCGTGGGCGAAGGTGGGGTCATAAGAAATGCAGTTCGGGATGGTGCCGGCCAGGATGTGGCTGTGGCCGTCTTCGTGCTGCAGGCCTTCACCGTTGAGGGTGGTGCGGCCAGACGTGCCGCCCAGCAGGAAGCCGCGCGCCTGCATGTCGCCAGCGGCCCAGGCCAGGTCGCCAATGCGCTGGAAGCCGAACATCGAGTAGTACACGTAGAACGGGATCATGATCCGGTTGGACGTGCTGTAGCTGGTGGCCGCAGCGATCCAGCTGGACATGCCGCCGGCTTCGTTGATGCCTTCCTGCAGGATCTGACCGGCCTTGTCTTCCTTGTAGTACATGACCTGGTCCTTGTCGACCGGGGTGTACTGCTGGCCCAGCGGGTTGTAGATGCCGATCTGGCGGAACAGGCCTTCCATACCGAAGGTGCGGGCCTCGTCCACCAGGATGGGCACCACGCGCGGGCCCAGGGCCTGGTCGCGCAGCAGCTGCGTCAAAAAGCGCACATAGGCCTGCGTGGTCGAAATCTCGCGGCCCTCAGCCGTCGGCTCGATCACGGCCTTGAAGGTTTCCAGCGCCGGCACGGTGAAGCTCTCGTCGGCCTTGACGCGGCGGTGCGGGAGGTAGCCGCCCAGGGCCTTACGGCGCTCGTGCAGGTAGCGCATTTCGGGCGTGTCGTCGGCCGGCTTGTAAAACGGGATCTTGGGCAGTTCGCTGTCCGGGATCGGGATGTTGAAGCGGTCACGCATGTACTTGATGTCGTCGTCCGTGAGCTTCTTGGTCTGGTGGACCGTGTTCTTGCCCTCGCCGGCCTTGCCCATGCCGAAGCCCTTGACGGTCTTCATCAGCAGCACGGTGGGCTGACCCTTGTGGTTCACGGCCGCGTGGTAGGCGGCATAGACCTTTTGCGGGTCGTGGCCGCCGCGGCGCAGGTTCCAGATGTCGTCGTCGGACAGGTGCGAGACCAGTTCGAGTGCCTTAGGATCGCGGCCGAAGAAATGCTTGCGCACATAGGCGCCGTCATTGGCCTTGAAGGCCTGGTAGTCGCCGTCCAGCGTCTCCATCATGATCTTGCGCAGCGCGCCGGTCTTGTCGCGCGCCAGCAACGGGTCCCAGTTGGAGCCCCACAGGCACTTGATCACGTTCCAGCCCGCACCGCGGAACTCGCCTTCGAGCTCCTGAATGATCTTGCCGTTGCCGCGCACCGGGCCGTCCAGGCGTTGCAGGTTGCAGTTGATCACGAAGATCAGGTTGTCCAGACCTTCTCGCGCGGCCAGGCCGATCGCGCCCAAGGACTCGACCTCATCCATCTCGCCATCGCCGCAGAACACCCAGACCTTGCGGTTTTCGGTGTTGGCGATGCCGCGGGCGTGCAGGTATTTGAGGAAACGCGCCTGGTAAATCGCCATCAACGGGCCCAGGCCCATCGACACCGTGGGGAACTGCCAGAACTCGGGCATCAGCTTGGGGTGCGGGTAGCTCGACAGCCCCTTGCCGTCCACTTCCTGACGGAAGTTGAGCAGCTGCTCTTCGGTCAGGCGGCCTTCGAGGTAGGCGCGGGCATAGACGCCAGGCGCCACGTGGCCCTGGATGTAGATGCAGTCGCCACCGTGGTTTTCGCTCTCGGCATGCCAGAAATGGTTGAAGCCGGCACCGAACATGTGGGCCAGCGAGGCAAAGGAGCCGATGTGGCCGCCCAGATCGCCGCCGTCCTCGGGGTTGTGGCGATTGGCCTTGACCACCATGGCCATGGCGTTCCAGCGCATGTAGGCGCGCAGGCGCTCTTCGATCTCGATGTTGCCCGGACAGCTGGCTTCCTGGGAAGGCTCCAGGGTGTTCACATAACCCGTCGTGGCCGAAAACGGCATGTCGATGCTGTTCTCACGGGCATGTTCGAGCAGTTGCTCCAGCAGGAAGTGCGCACGCTCGCCGCCTTCCTTTTCGATCACGGCGGACAGCGCGTCCATCCATTCACGGGTTTCCTGGGCGTCCATGTCCGGGACGGGCTGGTTCGGATTGACGGCTGTCATCGCGGGTCTCCTGGGTGTTGTCGATCAGTCGGTAACGCAAGTGTCGCACAAGTTTTCTATTTTTCAAATAGTGCTTATTTGTTTCATATAGTGATATTTAACTGAAAATCCCGACCTTGTCCTGCCCTACACTGCCGTCATGGATCTCTCTCAAGCCGTCGCCACCGTCGAGCGCAACAGCCCCGTGCGTTGGTGGTCGCAATGGTGGCGCCGCCAGTCACCCCAACACCAGGACCGTTTTGCCAACCTCGCCCCAATGGTGGCGGTGGTGCTGTTTTTGCTCGCAATCGCCACCTCTTTCTGGTATTTGCGCACAGAAGAACTCGAAAGGGAACAGGAAGCCGTCAAACGCGATGTGGAATACGCGCAGCAGCGGCTGCGTCTACGCCTGCTGGAGCGACAGGAGCAGGTCATGCGCCTGGCACGCGATCTCTCGGCACGCGAAATCAGGGCCGAACAATTTGCCGAGCGCGCCGAAGCGCTGGTCATGCAATTTCCCGAGCTGCAGTCGATCACCTGGATCAATGAACGCCGGCGCGTGGTGGCCAGCCGTGCGGTGCCCAGCTTTGCTGCCATCGAGCGCTGGACACCCGGCCAGGTGGTGCAGGCCAACACCACCGAAACCCATTACAGCCTCACACGGGACCTGCTCCAGCCGGTCTATGGCCTGATCGACCCGGCCCAGGACCGTGACGCCGCCAGCCATCTGCTGCAGCTGCACACCCCGCTCAGTGGCCCACAGGGTCGCTTTGGCGGCGTGATCCTGGCCGAATACACGGTCGAGGGCTTGCTGCGCTACGGCGTGCCCACCGAAGTGCTGGCCAAATACGCCGTGTCCTTTGTCGACAGCGAAGGGCAGCTGCTGGCCGGCCAGACCATCGAACCGCGGGCGGGACTGTGGTCATTGCTGCCCGGCACCCGACCCGAAAACAACGAATACGAGGTGCCTGTCTCGCCCGTGGGCAACAACCTGCTGCTCAAGGCGCAGACCTGGCGCACCTCGCAAGGTCTGGTCGGCAGCGCCCTGTTCTGGCTGGTCAGCGTGCTCAGCGTCATGACCGCCTGGATGCTGATGGCCAACTGGCGCCACACCCGCCGGCGCCTGCAGGCACAAAAAGCCCTGATCGCCGAAACCAGTTTCCGCCGCGCCATGGAAAACTCCATGGTCACCGGCATGCGTGCGCTCGACCTGCGGGGCCGCATCATCTATGTCAACCCCGGCTTTTGCGCCATGACCGG
>Ga0255182_1001438_pt1 | contig 12375 bp, 8 predicted proteins | sample Atl_UVDOM_RepA_8_FD_188420 | JGI IMG/M metagenome (GOLD analysis project Ga0255182, IMG submission 188420) | Freshwater microbial communities from Altamaha River, Georgia, United States - Atl_UVDOM_RepA_8d | ecosystem: Environmental > Aquatic > Freshwater > River | place: USA: Georgia | collected... | reverse complement strand
CGCTGGCAGGGGGGGCACTGATGGCTCCGTCCGCAGGGCCTGAGGCCCCTGCGGCGGCGGCGGCAATCTTGCCGAGCTCGTCAATGTTGCGGCCAAGTTCGGCAGCGCGCTCCGCCACCTCACGAGCTTGGCGCTGCTGGGCCAGTTTGTCTTCAGCCTTGCTGTCCTTGGGTTTGCCCAAACGCAGTTTGTCCGGGCTTTCGCCGCCTTTTTTCTTCACTTCGCCCTGAAGCTGGCCCGCACGGCTGCGCTCGGCCTTGGGCAGTTGTCCCCCCGGGGCCCGCGCGGCCAATTCGGCCCGATAGGCGTTGAAGTTCTCGGCCTGGATCTTGATTTGGCGACGCGCCTCGTCCCGCGAGACTTGGCTGGCCTCCTGGGGCGTGGGCAGGGTGAGGAGCGCGCCTGCCTTCATGCGGTTGATGTTCTCGTCCACAAACGCATTGGGGTTGCGCCGCAACAAAGCCAACAGCAGTTGATCCAAGGAGATACCGTCGCCCACGCGCTCGATCATCAATTCGCTGGCCGTGTCGCCTTTTTGCACTTCCAGGCGGCCTTCGCCGCCCACACCGGCCAGATTCGGGTTCAAACGGCCCCCCTCCTGCACCATCACGGAGAAATCGCGCAGCAATTGACCGCTGTTCCAGCGCACGTCGAGCAAAAGGTCGAGGGCGTTGCTGGTCAGGGGCAGGCTGCTGGTGAGACGAAGATAGGGCAAACCGTTGGGACGCCGCAACACTTCGATCTGAATGGGGACGGCCGGGGCCTCCAAACGGGCCGAGCGGTACGCCTCAGGCGTGGCCAAATTGGCCCGCAAACCCTGGCGTTCCTCACTCGAGCTCTCAATGACGTCGATTTCCGCTTTGAACGGCTCCCCCACCCGCGAGAGCAAGTACGGACGGCTCAGGGTGAGGGCCTGTGCGCTACCAAGGCACGATAGGGCCACGGCTGCTGCCACGGCGCCACGGCGCCACCAACCGGAGGAGGACATACAGCGTGCGTACATTTGGCTATGGTAATCGCAAATTCAGGCCGCAGAAGCAGTTTTAGCCAGCGGCCAAGAGGATTCGCAGCATCCGACGCAGGGGTTCTGCCGCCCCCCAGAGCAACTGATCGCCCACTGTGAAGGCGCCCAAGTAGTCGGGGCCCATGGCCAGCTTGTGCAGACGGCCCACTGGAACGGTCAGGGTTCCGGTCACCGCCGCCGGCGTGAGGTCGCGCTCGCTGATCTCCCGCTCATTGGGCACCACTTTGACCCAGTCGTTGGCCTGGGCCAGGATGTCGTGCACCTCATCAAGGGGGACATCCTTCTTGAGCTTCACCGTCAGGCCCTGGGAGTGGCAGCGCATCGCGCCAATGCGCACGCAAAGGCCGTCGATGGGAATCGAGCCGGGGCTGCGGAACGGGGGGTTCCCCAAAATTTTGTTGCACTCCGCGCCGCCTTTCCACTCTTCCTTGCTTTGGCCGTGCTCGACGGGCACGTCAATCCAGGGGATCAAGCTACCGGCGAGGGCGGTGTTGCGGAAATTTTGTGTGGGGAACGCAGCAGAACGCATGGTGGCCGAAACCTTACGGTCAATCTCCAGAATGGCCGATGCGGGATCGGCCAGCTCGGCTTTCACGGCATCATGCAGCGCGCCCATTTGCTGGAGCAGTTCGCGCATGTTTTGGGCGCCGGCGCCGGAAGCGGCTTGGTAGGTCATGGCGCTCACCCACTCGATGAGCCCATGCTGGAACAAGCCCCCCATGGCCATGAGCATCAGGCTCACCGTGCAGTTACCCCCGATCCAGTTTTTGCCACCCTTGGCCAAGGCCTGGTCAATCACATGCCGGTTGACGGGGTCGAGAATGATCACGGCATCGTCGGCCATGCGCAGGGCCGAGGCGGCATCGATCCAGTGCCCTTGCCAGCCGGCAGCACGCAATTGGGGATAGACCGCTTTGGTGTAGTCGCCCCCCTGGCAGGTGAGAATGATGTCGCACTTTTGCAGCGCCGCAATGTCATGGGCGTCTTTCAGCGTGGTTTCATTTTTCGCCTGGGACGGTGCCTTACCCCCGGAGTTGGAGGTGGAGAAAAACACCGGCTCGATCAGGTCGAAATCCTTTTCCTGGACCATACGGTCCATCAGCACGGAGCCGACCATGCCACGCCAGCCGACCAAACCTACCAACTTACTCATTTCAACGCCCTTTCAATGCAACAGTGCCAACCTGACTGTTTGCCCGGCTCGTCTGGCCGGGTAGGGCGCACGACGAACCGGAGCCGTTCAGCCCTTGGTCGTGGTTTTGATGATGGTTACGCGCGCGCCTGTCGCCAGCCGCGCAAGGGCTGGGGTCCAAATGGTTGGAAAACTAGCGCACATAGTGGGGTTATTCTACCCCAACCCTGCTTTGTCCCAACGCGACCGGGTTTAAGCCAGCCTCCGTACACTTAGGCCATGAACCGTTTAATGCGCAAGCTTTGTGGCTGGAGCCTGGCCTTCTGGACAGCGCTGTCTGGCGCGGCCCCTCTCACCGAACCGCCCACCCAGTTTCAACTCGCCAATGGCATGAACGTCATTGTTCAGCCGGACCGCCGGGCCCCCACGGCCGTGCACATGCTGTGGGTGCGAGTGGGCTCCATGGACGAGGTCGATGGCACCTCCGGCGTTGCCCACGTGCTTGAACACATGCTCTTCAAGGGCACCCCCAGCGTCGCCGCGGGCGAGTTTTCGCGCCGGGTCGCGGCCCTGGGTGGTCGTGAAAACGCCTTCACCAGCAAAGATTACACGGGCTACTTTCAGCAAATTCCCGCCCACCGCTTACCCGATGTGATGAAGCTCGAAGCCGACCGATTCGCCAACAACCGTTGGCCCGATGCCGAGTTCCGCAAGGAGCTCGAAGTGGTCAAGGAAGAGCGCCGCTTGCGCACCGACGACTCCCCGCGCGCCCTGCTGTTTGAGCAACTCGAAGCCGCCCAATACGTGGCCTCACCCTACCGCCGGCCCATCATTGGTTGGATGGAAGACCTCGACACCCTGGAGCCCAACGACGCGCGCGCTTTTTATCGCCAGTGGTATGTGCCCGCCAACGCCACCGTGGTGGTGGTGGGCGACGTGCAGGTCGCGCAGGTGCGCCAGTGGGCTCAACGCTTTTACGGCTCCATACCCGCGCGTGCCGTGCCCGCGCGCAAGCCCCGCGAGGAACCCCCGCAGCGCGGGCTGCGCCGCCTAGAGGTCAAAGCCCCGGCCGAGCAGGCCTATGTGGCCATGGCCTTCAAAGTACCCGCCTTCCAAGGGTTTCAAACGCCGCACACCACCGACGCCCTGGCCCTGACCATGCTCGCCGCAGTGCTCGATGGCTACTCCGGCGCGCGCCTGCAACGCGCCCTCACCCAAGGCAGCGATCGCGTGGCCGACAGCGTGAACGCTGGCTATGGGTTCAGCGGTCGTGGGCCCCAGTCTTTTTATCTCCAAGGGGTGCCGGCGGCGGGTAAAACGGCGCGCGAGCTCGAACAAGCGCTGCGCGAACAAGTCGCCCGCGTGGCCCGCGAGGGCGTGCGCGAGGAGGAGCTGCGCCGCGTCAAAAACCAATGGGAGGCCGCAGAGGTGTACAAGCGCGACTCGCTCTTTAACACCGCGCGCGAACTCGGCACCTTGTGGATTGAAGGCTTGCCCCTCGACACCAATGACCGCCTGATGGAAGCCCTGCAACGCGTCACGCCAGAGCAGGTTCAGGCGGTGGCCGCGAAATACTTTGGCGACGACCAACTCACAGTAGCCACCTTGCTGCCCCAGCCCCGCAGCGACAAACCCCCGCGCAAGCCCACGCAGCCGCTGCGCCATGGAGGCACGCCATGAACCTCCTGCGGTGTTTACAAGGGCTCACCCGCGCTGGGCGTGTGGGCGTGGCCTTGCTGGCGTTAGGCCTGGGCAGCGCCCAAGCGGGTGTGAAAGTGGAGCGCTTGGTCTTGCCCAATGGGGTTCCCGTTTTGTGGGTGCAAACCCCGGGCTTGCCGATGGTCGACATTCAAGTGGACTTTGACGCGGGCGCCCGACGCGACCCCAAGGGTAAGGAGGGCTTGGCCAATGCCACAGCCGACCTCATGGAGCGAGGCCTCAAGGCTCGAGGCGATGCCCCCGCCCTGGATGAAAACCAGGTGGGCGAGGCCTGGGCCGATTTGGGCGCGAGTTTTAACCTAGGCGCCGGTGCCGATCGCTTCAGCCTCACCCTGCGCAGCCTCACGCGCCCCACGGTGCTCGATGCGGCCATTCGTTTAGCAGCGCGTCATTTGGGCGACGCTTCGCTAGACCCCGATCTTTGGGCGCGCGACCGCGCACGCAGCCTCGCTAGCCTCAAAGAGTCGCTCACGCGCCCGGGCACACAGGTCGAGCGCGCCTATGCCCGCGCCGTGTTTGGCGACCACCCCTATGGTCGCGAAGTGACCGAAGCGAGCTTGCAGGCCATCACCGTGGCCGACATGGCCGAGTTCATCCAAACCCATTTGCGCGCTTGCCGGGCCCGCGTGAGCGTGGTGGGCGCGCTCGATCGCGAGCAAGTGCGCGAGCGGGTCACCCAACTCCTCGCCCAACTCCCCACCGATGCCCAATGCGCGCCCTTGCCCAGCCTGCCGCCCGTGCAGGCCTTGCGGGAGGCGCAAAACCTGCGCATCACCTTGGCCACGGCGCAATCCCATGTGCGCTTGGGCCAGCCTGGCATCGCGCGCAACGACCCCGATTTCTTCACCCTCACAGTGGGCAACTATGTGCTCGGTGGCGGGGGCTTTGTTTCGCGCCTGACCGAGCAGGTGCGTGAAAAGCGCGGTTTGAGCTACAGCGTCTACAGTTATTTCGCGCCGGGTTTGCAGCCGGGCGCCTTCACCATTGGGTTGCAAACCCGCCCGGACCAAGCCGAACAGGCCGTGCAAGTGGCGCGCGACGTGCTCAGTACCTTTGTACGTGAGGGGCCGAGCGAGCGGGAACTGCGTGCGGCCAAGGACAACCTGGTTGGGGGCTTTGCCTTGCGCCTCGACAGCAACCGCAAATTACTCGACAACCTGGCGAATATGCACTGGAACGATTTGCCGCTTGACTACCTCGAGACCTGGACACGCCAAGTCGAGGCGGTCACCACCGCCCAAATTCGCCAAGCCTTCGGGCGCGTCATTCAGCCGGATCGATTGGTCCAAGTCATTGTCGGGCCCTGAGGGTGGTTTGTCGCCTGCGTGGCGACAACCGCCCAAAGGCCGCCGCATAATGGGGTTCATCGCACAGCCCTAAGGGAGCGCCCCATGCACTTCACCCCTGAGCACGAAGCCCTGCGCGACAACTTGCGCCGCTTCATTGAAGATGAAATCAACCCCCATGTGGATGAATGGGAGGCGGCAGAAATCTTCCCCGCCCACGACATCTTCGCCAAGCTCGGCGCATTGGGGTATCTGGGCCTGACCAAGCCCGAGGCCTATGGCGGCAGCGGTCTGGATTTCTCCTATGCCTTGGTCATGGCCGAAGCCCTGGGCCATATCCGTTGTGGCGGCGTGCCCATGGCCATTGGCGTGCACACCGACATGGCCACCCCCGCTTTGGCTCGCTTTGGCTCGCCAGCGTTGTGCGAGGAGTTCCTCACCCCCGCGATTGAAGGGCGCATGGTCTCTTGCATCGGGGTCTCTGAGCCCAGCGCGGGTTCCGACGTCGCCGCCATCCGCACCACCGCCCGACGCGACGGCGACGACTACATCATCAACGGCAGCAAGCTGTGGATCACCAACAGCCTCCAAGCCGATTGGATGTGTGTGCTCGCCAACACCAGCGAGGGGGCTGCGCACAAAAACAAATCCCTCATCATCGTGCCCATGAACACGCCCGGCATCACGCGCGCCAAAAAAATTCGGAAGGTTGGCATGATGTCTTCCGATACCGGCTTGATCCACTTTGACGACGTGCGGGTCCCGCAGCGCAACCGCATCGGGGAAGAGGGCATGGGCTTTATCTACCAAATGCAGCAATTCCAGGACGAGCGTCTCTGGGCGGCTGGCAATGCGGTGCAGATGCTTAGCAACTGCATTGCGCAAACCATCGAATACACCCGTGAACGGCAAATTTTTGGCCGCTCGGTGCTCGACCAGCAGGTGGTGCATTTCAAACTGGCCGAATTGCAAACCGAGGTGGAGAGTCTGCGCGGTTTAACCTACATGGCGTTGGAGAAATACCTCGACGGCCAGGATGTGACCCAGTGGGCCTCCATGGCCAAACTCAAGGCCGGGCGTTTGTTACGAGAAGTGCCCGACGCGTGCATGCAGTACTGGGGTGGCATGGGCTACACCTGGGAGAACCCCGTCTCCCGCCTCTGGCGCGATGGCCGTCTGACCTCCATTGGCGGCGGTGCGGACGAGGTCATGCTCGGCATCATCAGCAAAACCATGCACATCTTGCCCCGGAGCTGAGCATGCCAACCCATCAAGTCGAGAACCAGTCCACACCGCTTGTCGACGTCAACCTCTGGGAACATGACGCGGCCTTGCAATCCGCCCTCCAGGCGCTCGCGCCCGCACAAGCCAGCAGCGCTCATCACCGCCTCAACGCGCTGGGCGCGCGTTGTGGCAGCGCGCAGGCCCAAGCTTGGGCTTTCGAAGCCAACCAGTTCATGCCCCAGCTCCACACCCATGACCGCTTTGGCCACCGCTTGGACGAAGCCCGCTTCCACCCTGCTTACCACCACCTCATGGCCCTCGCCTTGGGCGAGGGGTTGCACGCCCAACCCTGGGCGCACCCCGGCCCTGGGGCGCAAGTGGAACGTGCGGCGGCTTACTACCTCTTTGGACAGCTCGAAAACGGGGTGCAATGCCCCGTGACCATGACCTACGCGGTCATCCCCGTCATGGCCCAGCAGCCGGGGCTCGCCCCCACCTGGTTACCGCGCTTGCTGGCGCGCGACTACGACCCCATCTTGCGGCCGGTCACGCAAAAGACGGCCGTCACCATGGGTATGGGCATGACCGAGAAGCAAGGCGGCTCTGATGTGCGTCGCAACAGCACCTTGGCCACCCTCGATGGGCAAGACATCTGGGGTGAGCGCTACACCGTGCGCGGCCACAAGTGGTTTTTCTCGGCCCCCATGTGTGATGCCTTCCTGATCCTCGCGCAAACCGACCCGGATTCCTCGGCCGGACTGACCTGCTTTTTCTTGCCCCGCATCCTCCCCGATGGCCAACGCAATCACCTGCGCGTGCAGCGGCTCAAAGACAAAATTGGCAACCTCTCCAACGCCTCGTCTGAAGTGGAGTTCGAAGACGCCTACGTCTGGCGGGTCGGTGAGGTCGGGCGCGGCGTGCCCACCATCTTGGAGATGGGCAACCACACCCGGCTCGATTGCGCCATCGGCAGCGCCGCCATCCAGCGCGCGGGCTTGATCCAATCGTTGCACCACGCGCGCGCGCGCCAAGCCTTTGGTCGCCACCTCGCCGAGCAACCCCTCATGCAGTCTGTGCTGGCGGACTTATGCCTCGAGAGCGAGGCCTCCATGTGGCTGGCCTTATTCCTGGCCCGCACCTTCGATGCCGACGCCGACGCCACACAGCAAGCCCTGCGTCGGGTGCTGACCCCCGCCGCCAAATACTGGATCTGTAAGCGTCTGCCCCACGTCATGGCCGAGAGTATGGAGGTGTTGGGCGGCAATGGCTATGTGGAGGAGGGGCCCTTTGGCCGTCTTTTCCGCGAGAGTCCACTCAATTCCATTTGGGAGGGCTCCGGCAACGTGATGTGCCTCGATGTCTTGCGGGCGCTGGGCCGAGGTCACGAATCGGCCGAGGCCCTGCGCGCGCTCTGGCAAGAGGCCCGCGGCCTACACCCCGCGTATGACGCCCAAGTGCGCGCCACCGAAGCGTGGCTCTTCGATCCGGCACGGGGGCTGGAGGAGCACACGGCGCGGGCTTGGACCGAGCGCATCGCTTTGCTCACCCAAGCCGCCTTGCTGTGGCGCCACGCACCCCAAGAAAATGCCGCGCTCTTTGTCGAAACCCGACTGGGCACCGACTGGCGCGGCACGATGGGCAGTCATCCTGCCCTAGCGGCCCAAGCCCGTGCGATCATGCAACGGGCCTGGCCACAGGCTTGAGGCTTACTCTTTGTAGTAATCCGAAATCACTTTCCAGCGTCCATCCTGGATTTGCGACAGGCGCGACTGGTTCGAGCCCAGGCGCTTGGTAGCGCTAAAGCTGATGGGCGGGCTGCCAAACAAATCGCTGTCCACGCTCACCGTGTCCATGGCTTTGATGAAGCTGTCGGTGGTGAGGTTCGGACCGGCTTTTTGCGCGCCCTTGATGAACAAATCCATGATCAGGTAGCCATAAGCGGAGAACAAGCTCGGGTCTTCGTTGAAGCGGGTCTTGTACTTATTGGCCCAGAAACGCATGGCGTTGGAGGGGTCATCCAGGTAAGGCTGCGCGGTGGTCATGGTGGCGTACATACCGTCCATGGCCTTGCCACCGAGCTTGTGGATCAAGTCGGTGTAGGCGGCACTGCTGCCGAGGAAGAGGGGGTTAAAGCCGGTCTTGCGAGCTTCCGCAATCGTGCCCACTGTCTCCCGAATGATGGTGCCCAACACCACAAGCTCACAACCAGCCCCCTTCATGCGGGCGACCTGGGAGGAGAAGTCAGTGGCACCACGCTTGTAGGTGGTTTTTTCGGTGAAATCCATGTTCACCTTCTTGAGGCCTGCTTCAGCACCCCGCATGACTTCCAAGCCAAACTCGTCATCCTGGTGAATGATGCACACCTTGCTCACCTTCTTTTCCTGCACCATCTTGGGCAAGGCCATGCGCATTTGGTCGAAATAGGAGGCGAACACCGCATACTTCAGGCGGTTGAGCGGCTCATACATTTCGCGTGCGGCGGTCACGGGCAGGAAGTTGATGATGTTTTTGGAGAACTGCACCGGCATGGACGCATTGTTTTGTGCCGTCCCCAGGTGGCCCGCCATGATGAAGATCTTGTCTTGGTTGACCAGCTTTTGCGCGGCCAGCACCGCCCGCTTGGGGTCGTAGCCATCGTCTTCCACCACCAAGCGCAGTCTGCGGCCATGGATGGCGCCTTGCTCGTTGAGTTCCTCCAAACGCAGCTGCAAGCCGTTACGAACTGCCTTGCCGTATCCGGCCAGCGGCCCTGATAAATCCTGAATGCTGCCAATCAAGATTTCATCTTTGGTCACCCCCTGCTGCTGCGCGTGGGCGCCACCGACCAGCGCCAGAGCGGCCACCAGTGGGGTCAGGAATTTGAATTTCATGCGCATCTCCTTTTGTGGTTAATCAACGATACATCGACTCAATCATGTCACGGTACTTTTGCTCAACGAACTTGCGCTTGAGCTTCATGGTGGGCGTGAGTTCGTCGTCCTCGGCGGTGAGTTGGTTTTCGAGCAGACGGAACTGCTTGATTTGCTCCACCCGGGCGAACTTGGTGTTGACCTTGTCAATTTCCTTTTGAATCAGGCCCACCACCTCTGGCGCACGCGTCAAACTGGCGTAGTTGGAGAAGGGCACATCATGGTCTTGCGCGAACTTCTCGACGTTTTCTTGGTCAATCATGATGATGGCCGTGAGGTAGGCCCGACGATCACCAATCACCACCGCATCGGTGACAAAGGGCGAGAATTTCAGCTCGTTCTCCCATTCGCTCGGGGTGATATTTTTGCCCCCCGCCGTAATGATGATGTCTTTCATCCGGTCCGTGATCCGGAAAAACCCTTCGTCATCCATGGAGCCCACGTCGCCCGTGTGAAGCCAGCCCTCCGCATCAATCGTTTCGGCGGTTTTTTCGGGTTGGTTCAAATAACCCATGAAGACATTAGGGCCACGAATGAGCAACTCTTGGGTCTGGGGATCCACCTTCACTTCGTTGAACGGACACGCCCGCCCAATGGAGCCCGGTTTGATGTGGTCCACCGGCACCACGGTGGAGCCCCCGCACGACTCGGTCTGACCCCAGGCCTCGATCATGGGCACCCCCAAGGCAAGATACCAACGCACCAGATCCGGCGAGATCGGGGCCGCACCTGTCACCAGAATGCGTGCCCGGTGAATGCCAATCAGGCGGCGCACGTTGTCTAACGCCGTCCAGCGGGCAATGTAGAACAAGCCCTTGAGCCAAACCGGCACGGATTCGCGTCGAAGCACGCGGTCACTCACCGCATAGCCCACGCCCAAGGCCCAGCGGTAAACCGCCTGCTGCACCAGACCCGATTCCGAGATGGCAATCGTGATGGCGGAGAAAAACTTCTCCCATACCCGGGGTACGCCCGTGAAGGTGGTTGGGGCTATCTCGCGCACGTTTTCGGGCACGGTATCTGGGTTCTCGACGAAATTCACCACCGTTCCGGTGTAAATTGCAAAATACTCTCCGCCCAAACGTTCGGCCACGTGGCACAGCGGCAAAAAGAGCATGCGCTCATCGGTCTCGTTTTGGTAGAGCACCTGGTTATAGCCCCGCACCTGGTAGACCAAGGCGCCGTGGCTGTGCATGGCGCCTTTGGGCTTGCCCGTGGTGCCGGAGGTGTAAATCAGAATGGCCAAGTCGCTGGGTTTGCGACTCGCGCAACGCGCCTCAAATTCCCCCGGGTGCGCCGCGTCATAAGCCGCGCCGGCCGCGCGCAACGCGTCGAGGCTGATCACCATCGGGTCATGAAAGCGCGTGAGCCCCTCCATGTCCATCACCACAATCAGCTTGAGTCGGGGCAGCTGGGTGCGGGCTTCAAGAGCCTTGTCGAGCTGCTCCTCGTCCTCCACAAAAATCACGGAGGTGCCAGAGTCTTCGCACAGGAACTGAACTTGCGAGGTGGAGTCCGTCGGGTAAATGCCGTTGGAGATGCCGCCTGCGCTCAGCACGGCCAGATCGGCCAGCACCCATTCCAGTCGCGTATTGGCCAAGATCGAGGCAGTGTCCGCCACGCCAAAGCCATGCGCGGCCAAACCCATGGCCAATTCCCGCACGGCCACACCCGATTCCCGCCAGGTCCAGCCACGCCAGATGCCAAACTTCTTCTCGCGCATCATCAGGGCGCCATCGCGGCGGGCCACGCCGTTCCAGAACACCTCTACCATGGTCTCGCCCGGCATCACCACTTCGGTGGTGCCATGGGCGCGTGAGTGATCCCAGAGGACAGTCATGCTCTTTATCTCCAGGTCTTTTTCTTTTTCCAGCGTCGCTCAGCGCGCACGCCCGCGTCCTTCATCCCGAGATAGAACTCCTTGATGTCGTCCTTCTCGCGCAAGTTGGCGCAGGTGTCTTCCATCACGATGCGGCCCGACTCCAGCACAAACCCATAATCCGCCGCATTCAAGGCCATATTGGCGTTTTGCTCCACCAGCAAAATCGTGGTGCCGCGCTCACGGTTGATGCGCACCACGATCTCGAAAATCTCTTTCGTGAGCTTTGGGCTCAAGCCCAAACTCGGCTCATCGAGCAATATCAACTCGGGCTGTCCCATGATGGCGCGGGAGATGGCCAGCATCTGCTGCTGCCCCCCCGAGAGCAAGCCCGCGTCTTGCGTCGCGCGTTCGCGCAAAATAGGGAAATAGCCATAGACGGTCTCGAGATCGCGCGCCACCCCATCGCGGTCTTCCCGCGTGTAGGCGCCCATCATCAAGTTATCTTTCACCGAGAGCAGGGGAAACACTTCCCGCCCTTCGGGCACATGCACAAGACGGCGGTGAACAATGGCCGAAGGGTCCATGGCCGTGATGTTTTCACCCTTAAAGTGAATACTGCCTTTGCGTGGGTCAATGATGCCCGAGATCGTCTTGAGCACGGTGGTCTTGCCCGCCCCGTTGGAGCCCAGCACCGTGGCAATTTGGCCTTTTTGCACGCTCAGGCTCACGCCCCGAATGGCGCGAATGGGGCCATACGCGCTCTCGACATTGTTGAGTTGCAGCAAGCTGTCGTCGGCCATCTCCGTGCCCCTCATGCCTCGCGTCGCAATTGCGACGCCTCATCGGATCCACCCAAATACGCCTCCACCACCGCCGGGTTGGCCTGAACTTCGGCAGGACTGCCCAAGCCAAGCACTTCACCCTGATTCATGGCCAGCACCCGATTGGACACCTTCGAGACGAGGCTCATGTCGTGCTCCACCATCAGCACCGTGATGCCCAAATCCTGCTGGATGTCTTGAATCCAAAACGCCATATCGCTCGTTTCCTCCACGTTCAGTCCGGAGGAGGGCTCATCGAGCAAGAGCAATTTCGGCTCCGTGCACAAGGCGCGGGCGAGTTCCACCACTTTGCGCACGCCATAGGGCAAGCCGCCAACCAGCGTGTCACGGTAGTGCTGGAGGTCGAGGAAATCAATCACCTCCTCCACTTTTTCGCGGGTGGCGCGCTCAGCCGCCCGCACGGAGGGGGTGAACAAC
>Ga0255182_1001436_pt1 | contig 12385 bp, 18 predicted proteins | sample Atl_UVDOM_RepA_8_FD_188420 | JGI IMG/M metagenome (GOLD analysis project Ga0255182, IMG submission 188420) | Freshwater microbial communities from Altamaha River, Georgia, United States - Atl_UVDOM_RepA_8d | ecosystem: Environmental > Aquatic > Freshwater > River | place: USA: Georgia... | reverse complement strand
GTGTCCTACCTGCGCCGCATCCGCTCTGCCTCTTGCCGTTCGGCCTCCAAGATGTCGTGAATGAGCAGCGCATAGTTCAGGAACTCCACGGCCTTCATTGCAAAGATTGCGTCAAATTTCAGCACATCCTTGTTGGCCATCCTCCAAACCACCATCAGCCAACCGTAGCCAGCGAGCGGGTTCGTTACTGGCCCTGCACCTTCTTCGTCAGGTGCTTGGAATAGTCGCTCAAAATTTGCAAGTAACTCTCGGAACTTAGCAAAAAAAAACTAACGACCCCCCATACATCGCCAATCTTGGCGTGCTTCTTCATGAGTTCAGCCCTCTCGGCATGAGCCGCCCCGTCATACTTCTTGGGAAACCACCCAAGCCAAGCGGCCTCCCTGCACAGGGTTGCCATGATGCGGTGAAGGTTCTGCACCAGTTGCCGCTCGTCCGTGGTGTTCATCTCCATGAGGTCAATCAACTGCCCTGCGGTAAGTTCATCCGTGAACACAGTCGGAATCCACCACTTGCCCCCGGCTTTGAACTTGCGCTTGTAGGCGAGTGCAGGCAGTTCGTTCCACTCCTTGATGATGGCCTTGTAGCGTTTAGTAAGCGAAGCGGCAGGCATATCCCTGACAATGGCGACATCCACTCCCTCCACAATCGCAACCACGCCCAATCGCTTGTCTGCGTCGTTGAGGGCAGGGGACAGTTCCAAGGCGGCAATCCGCTGGAATTGGTCGATGGTCAGGTCTTGGAGTTTCATGCTGGGTAGTTTGTGTAATATCCGTAAATCGCATCCCCAACGATTAGGTTCAGTTCGGGGTATCTTGACGCAACGATTTCAGGGGTCAGGTCGGGTTGGTAGTGCGTTTCGTGAACATTGCCCTCCCATATTCCTTGCTCGTAAAGGTACGGAACGGCAATCATCGCTCTCTTGCTTCCGATTCGGTTTAGCAAATCCCTTGCATCCTTGAGGTTGAGATGCTCAAAGACATCGCCGAGAATCAGGTATGTGTAGGGCGAAATATCGAAATCCCGAATGTCGGTGATGAATAGTTGCTTGTACTTGGCCCGAAGGTCAAATCGCTCAACATACGGCTCGTAAATTTCCACGCCATCCATGGCAACTTCGGGAAGCAGTTGGGCGTAAGTGCCGCACCCCACTCCTACGTCAAGAACACGGTCATCGGGTCGCAATACTGACCTGATGTGAGCGGCGATTCGGTCTTTGTAGAATGGATGCGAAAACGGCATGGTCAAAAGATTTGAAGGCCATCCGCAATCTTCTTGGCGGTACTGGCGTGGTTGGCTTTGTCGAGGTACTGCCTGAACTCCCAATCAGCATTCAAGTCCTCGGCGGTCAGGTAGTAGGGAAGATGCCTGCACTCATAGGGTGCGACCATCCTTGCCCCGCTTATGCAGACCCGTTGATAGTGTTCGTGATGGTAGAATGCAAAAGTCGTATCAACAGGTGCGAGTTGCAAGCCATTCCAAGTCGGCTGCTTTTTGTAGCGTAGTTCTGCCTGCTGGAAGAACAGGGCATCAGCAGGAACATCGTCAGTCCGAATGCCAAGGCCGATTTTGTCCTTGACAGTGAACATGACACCGTTGAACGGGTCGCCTTCCTCCTGCTCGTACATGTAGGTCTTGACAGGCAAGTCGTACCACGCCTCTCGCATCCGTATCAGCGTGTCGTTGGGTAATGCCGAAAGGTCAAGGTCAGGGTCGGTGACGATATAGTCGGGGTAGCCCATTTGAAACAACTGCATCGGGATTTGGGCTTGCCATGCGACAAGGTGGCCAAAGTTCCCTCCTGTTCGGATGACCGCTACATCGTTGGCTTCCAATTTCAACTGCTCGTACCATTCCAGCGTTGGGGCGTAGGTTGTACCGTTATCCAAGATTAAGATTGGCCCGACATCTTGCATCTGCTTCAATTTCTTGACCATAGCCTTGGGCCAAGTGTACAGATTGAAGTTGGTGATGATGACGGGTATCTTGGCCATGGCTAAAACGTGATGATGAACTTGTCAGGACTTGGCCATCCCTTGCAGGAATTGTACACGGTCATGCCCTCGGCCTTGCCTATCCAATGCTCTGCCTGCCAGCGGTGTTCTCTCACGGGTTCGCCAAGTTTGCGGATATGCGATGACTTGGCCCACCAAAACGTGCCAGCAAAGTAGGGGTAGCCATCGGGGTTGTTGTGGTCGGCAATTTGTGGGAACTCCTCCTTGGTCAGCCAGTACGCACCAACTGCATCAACCTTCTCCAGTTCGGCAAGGCAGCGTTCCCAAGCGACCACGTTGAAGAAAATCATGGACCTGCACCAAAGTTGGTTGATGAGGGATGGGTCGGAACTGCCCTTGGTGTGTGCGTAGAGGTAGGCGGCATCCTCGTCTTGGGAGGCTTTGTACATTTCGGTAAGGGTTGCCTGCTCGTAGGCGTTTGTCCGGGTAACGACAACCTTTACCTTGTCTTTTATGAGTGAATTGTCAAGTATTTCCTTGACCGCCTTACGTTGTTCGGGTGGACCAACGATGCCAACCCGAATCTCGTCCAGTTGCTCAATCAGCCCGTAGTTGCAGAGGGCCATCATGTGCTGGTGCATTATCAACTGCCATTGGCCGCCTCCGCCGCAATAGATGTGGTAGTAGTGGATCAGTTTCATAGGGAAGCGATTGCAAATAACAAGACCAATAAGAGGGCAAATCTACCAAAAATCAAAAGCAAATCAAGGAAGGATTCGAGGTTCATGCCCCAAAGTTACACCACCAAGTACTTGCCTGAGTTACTGACTGCAAGTTTGTTGAGGGCCACATATCGGAGGGCATCGCAGGCGTGGTTGTAGGAATCAATCGGCACTCCTGTATCCTTGCCATCCTTGTCAGTCGCCCATGTGTACGATCGGAGTTCCTTGATCAGGTTTGTCGAATCCTTGGTGACGTGCAGGTTGAAGCGCTTGACGATGTCAATCCCCTGCCTGACCGAATCAGGGCCTTTGCTTGCGGGCTTGATGTTGAACCCCAAGCGGTAGATTTCCTCAATGGACTTCGGTTCTGCTGAATCAGCCACAATCTCCCACGCCCTTGTGATGCCGAACTCCTTCAGCTTGGTGGCAATGTCGCTATTAGTGAGCCCCCTGTTGTAAAGCAATTCGTGAACGAACAGGTCATCCCCCCTGCGGTACACGGCCACCAATGCCGTGGGGTCGTTGCTAAAGCCCCAGTCGAGGCCGTAGGCGACGAATTTCATTGTGGATGGGTCTATGCCCTCAACTACCGAGAAGTCGCTGTATATCGCACCCTGAAGCGTTCCTACCTGACCCATGCCGTACACCTTCCACCAATTCGCCCAATAGGCGGAGGTTTCCGCTTTGGCTCGGTTTAGTTCAATATCGTTTCGAATCGTATCAGGCAGGGCTTCGTTGTCTTGGTAGGTAAGAATAAGGAACTCCGCATCCGATTCGGGCAGGACTTCCGTGTGCGCCCAGAACTCATGGGTCGGGTTGAAGTCGATGAATATCTCCTGTGATGTACGGATTGCAAGCTGGTAGTACGAATCAAAGTCGATGTTGTTGGCCTCGTTGATGTAGAGGATTTGCCGCCTTGCTCCCCTCAGGCGAGCCTCAGAATCAGCGGAGAAAAACTCGATGGTGGATCCGTTGGCGAAGTTGTATTGAAGGAGGGTTTTGTTCCACCTATCGGGAACCCACCTGTGTGTCCATTGCATGATTTTGGCGAAGTCCTTAATCGCTCCCCTGCGTAGGTGAGGCACGGATTCGGACACGACCGATATTTCCGATTTCGGATGCTTGGCGGCGTGGTCAATTAGCACCGCAAGGATGCCGAAGGTTTTGCTCGCAGACGTGCCGCCTTGGATGACTTTCTTCCGAGCCTGCATGGCCCGAATCTTTTTGATGGCGGTCGTGTACCTAAACTCCACCCGTCTGCTTAACTTTCTCCAAATAAACCACCGCATCCATGAGTTCCTCCTGCAGATGCTGAATCCACTGCATTGGGGTCAGGTCGTTCCTGTCCATGGTCGTGCCGTACTTGGCCTCTCCCTTGGCGGCCCTGTCGTGGAACTGCTGCACTACCGATTCAACGATGGAATCACTCACCGAATAGGGGTTGCTCGATGTGAATACTAGTTTCCTGCTTCTCTACAAGACCGTTCAACCGTTGCGTGATGGAGGGGTTGTATATGCCCGCCATGCCGCCTTTGATTTGGTCAGCTCGGATGGCTTCCTTTATGCGGGAGCAGATTGCGGAAAAATCTTCGTATGCTCCCCCCTTGTTGCTGAAATAGTCCCTTCCCCCATCAGCGATGCCCTTATCCCAAAGGTGTAGTTTGAACCCTTCCATGGTCAATGGGGCTTCCTTTTCCCGATAGACCTGCACGGCTTTTGGGCCAATCCAGTCCTTCACGAGAATAGGTTGCTCCTTGGTTTTGTCGCAGTATTCCACGAACTCATCCCAAAGGTCTTGGGGTGTTGCAAACGACCTTGGCCTTCCTCGTTCCATTAGTACTCAATTTTATCAATCAGTTCGTCAATCTTGTCCACGATTTTCATCTTGACCGCAAAGGCATTCGGCGAGTTGGATTCATCAACTGCACCAATGCAGTCGCAGAGGGTCGTGATGACCATCATCAGCGAATCCATTCTCGCCTGTACCTGCGCTTCGGGGTCAGCCTTCGTCGAGTTCGCCAAGTTCTCGGAGTTTGTTTCTGCTCCAGCCGAGGGCTGCCTTCCCACCCCAAAGGAGGTATGAGATGTACCCGCAGTCGGAATTGGAATTTGCGTTGTCGTAGTATGTTTCCGCACGGCTGAGGTAGGAATGCATACGTTTGATGGTAGCGAGTGAGATGGCCTCACCGCTGGCAAGCTGCTGCGCCCTGACCTTGCCTGTTTGGGTAGCACACTTGTTGCCGTTGCGCTCGTTGAGTTCGATACCTCGCTTTGCGTTGTTCCTGACACCTTCTCCGTAGTCGGCATAGGATTCAAAGGCCTGCCGCTTGTGATTAGCGTATAGGTTGCCGCATACTGCCAGCCTTTGCTGTGCATCGGGGAACTCTGCTCTGGTCTTGGAATCGGACATACAACGACCGAGGAATTGGTCGCTGCTCTCATTGCTTTGAGGAACTGGTAAGGGCATGGGTAACGGTCTGCTGATTTTCTTGGGCGAAGGTGTCCGCCTGTTCGTAAATGTAGGAGAGGGCAGATTTTACGCAGTCGGCACACCACCAATTCGTGTTGGGTCTGCCATGAGCCACAAGGATGGTTTGCAGGTCGCCAACAGCTTCGGGGGAGAGCCGCATATACAGGTGGGCTTGGTATTGCTCCCAATAATGGCGGTGCTTCTGGGCAGTGAGGTACTCGTCTTGGGTCATCGGTTCGTGGCTTGGAGGATGACAACGGTAAGCCCTGCCGATGCGAGGCCGTACACAGGGGCGAGCATCCAGTCGCAGGTCAGCAGGGTGAGGCAAGCGCCAAGCCAAAACGATAGGCAGGTGATGCAACTGAACGGCTTGTGCCTGCCAAGCCAAGTGCGATACCACCAAGCGGGCAGGACGTGGTACTCGGCAATGGCGAGGGCGGCAAGGCTACTGACGAGGAGCGGGAATATCAGTACGTCCATGGGTTTTAAGGATTGCTGCTTTGATTTTGGCCTTGGCTTGTTCTATTGAGTATATCACACTACGGTAGGGGATGCCTGTTTCACGGGATAGCTTCTTCATGTTGCCCGTGGCCATGTGCAGCTTCAGCAGTTCCTTGTCGTAGGGGAACGCTCCCTCCTTGGCCCACGAATCCATCTCCGCTTCGGCGATGGCCCACATATCGTCCACAAGGGAACTGTACTCTTCATGGGTCATATCGGCATTGGGGTCTATTTCCTCGGTGGTGTCGTGGTGGCGGTACTTCTGCGCAAACTGGTTGTTCTTGCCTCGGTACAGGTTCAGTAGCAAGCGGACAACGTAAAACTTGAAGTACCCCTGCCCATGGATTTGCAGGATTTTGTCGGGGTCTTTCTCCAATAGGATTAACACGCACTCCTGTTCCAAATCCCGCCAAAGCGGGTCGCCTCCAGTGATGGTGATGCAGGCTTTGCGAATCTCTCCGCTCCGATGTAGGTCGAGGATGATGCTTTCCGCTGATGCCATACGCAAAGGTATGCAAAAAAAAGGGCCAGCAATTACGCTGACCCTTGGCCGAATCTCACGGTGTTGCCTCTTATCGGGGTGCTGACCGACTACCTAAGTAGCACTTAGTTAGAAATATAGCCTCCGTAAAGATGTAGCAGGTAATCCTGCGCATTGTGTAAAACTTGTCTGCGGATGTACTTTATTTCAGGCATCGCAATCATGTCCTGCTCGTAGGATTTTTTGTTTTTGATGAGCGTGGAATGAGTTCGCCCGATAACTACCCCGATTTCGTGGTATTTGAATAGGAAGTCGTTGTAGGCGATGTCGGTGACGATGTTGCGGGCAAGCACGTTCTCCCGCCTGCGATTGGCCGAGCAGATAGCACTTGGCGTGGTGTTGAAGATTTTGGCTACTTCCTGCACCATGTGGTGAATTACGCTGGTGGTCATGGCTTCGGGGGGGTTGGGTACATCCAATGAGTAACTTCATGCACCCACCATACATCGCCGTGGATGTTGGTGAATGTTGGTGTCGGGTTATCCCTAAGCCATGCCACGGCGTAGTTGCCATCGAGCAGGGCGATAAACACCTCCTCCATGAAGTCGGGCATGGTTTGCGGGGTTATGCGTGTCCATTCCATAGCTTAGGCTTTTTTGGCGTTGAGGACGTGGCCCAGCAGTACCCAATTTACCCGAAAAGGGGAAATGGTTTCGGCATGGTCGGGGGTGAGGCAAGTGGCACAAGCCTTGCGGATGTGCAGTTGCCAGCGTCGGAAATCGGTTGGGGTGGTTTTCATGGGTTTGGGGTTTATATGGGACAATTTGCGAGGTTTTGGGTATTTTATGACAACTTACGCAATTCAATTTGAACATCATCCCAAAACTTTGACATTCTGTGATTAGCCCAATAGCAAGTATCGCTTTCATCATCATCAGTTCTCATAAAATTGTGCATTTCATCTACGACTTTAATAGAGGCTTCTGCTGCCTTATCATATCTTCCGAATAAAGTTCCGTAATAATTCCACAACTGCCATGCTTTTTCTTTTGGTGTCATTGTTTTCATGGGTTTAGGGTTTAGTTCGGTAAAGATATACACAAATTAGGAACATTCAGCCAGCATCTTCTGGAAATCCTCAAGGCTTCGGATGACTACGTACTTGTAGTCAACTGCCTCTACGACCCCTTGCCACCACTTTTGGGAGAGGGATTGGCGGCCACGCTCGTCCTTGAACTCCAAGAACACGGCTCCCTTAGACGATAACCAAATCATGTCGCTAACCCCTGCAACCACGCCCATGGCCTTCATCACGCTTCCTGCATAGGCAGATGGTGCGTTGTTGTTTACAGTAAACAATCGACCACGCTGGTCGGGAAAGTTATTCCAGTGCCACTGGAAGCATTCGGCTTGAATCTTAAACTCGCTCATTATTGTAGGATTTTGAATCGGTCTTTGTTGTGGTACACCCAACCCGGCTTGTATCCCATGAAGGCGATAAATTGCAGGGCTTCCTCTTTGGTCTTGCATTGTGTGTGCAATACCCAATATGGCGAAATTACCTTGGCTTTCGCAAGTTGTGCCTTTTGGTACATGGTGCTGGTCTTGGCCGCTTCCATCCCTTGGGCCTTGGTCATCAGGTGTAGGGTAACAGTTTCGGCACGCTCTTGGGGTTTGCGCTCGTACTCGTACTTGCAATGCGGGCAAACCATCACGGCAACAGGAATGAGAGCATCGCAAGCCTTGCAGTTCTTCGCTCCGCCAACGCCATCGGACTTGCGCTTGCGTTTCTTCTTCAGCGACCAATCACGCCTCGCATCCCAAAACCCATGGTGGTTGACGTTGTTGCCGAAGTCAAGGATGGTAAACTCTCGCTTGGTTGTGGTTACACGGGAACCACGGCCCACCATCTGCATATAGAGGGGCAGGCTTGCCGTTGCTCTATACAGGATAACCACCTCAATGGTTGGCTCGTCAAAGCCCGTGGTCATCAGGTCGCAGTTGCACAGGATAGCATCGGGCGTGTTCTTGAACCAATCCAGCACGGCGGCACGCTCTTGCTTGCGCATATCCCCATCCACATGGCGGGCGTTATGCCCTGCAATCTGCAAAGCGTTGCAGACCTCCTTGCTCGATGCGATGTTGCTGGCAAACAGAATCGCCTTCTTGCCTCTGCAATGGCGGCCGTAGTTCTGGACAACGCCATCAAATACCTTGCGCTTGGAGTACACCGAAGCCATCTGCTCGGTGTCGTAGTCATTGCCCTTCATGCGAATGCCCGACAAGTCCATGGTCATTCCGTAAGTTATAGGGCTTGCCAAGAACCCTTGGTCAATCAGTTCCTGCACCTGCACTGGATTGTGCAGGGCTTGGTAGAACTTGGAAAGGCACTCTTGGTTCCCACGGCGCAGGGGCGTTGCCGTGGCCCCGATGACTACGGCATTGGGGTTGATGTACGGCAGCAGTGGGTTGAAGGTCTGCTTGTGGGCTTCGTCAATGATGACCAAGTCCATCCCCGCAATGAGATCGGCGTAGTCAGCGTTGTTCTTGCGGCGGGAATAGGTCTGCGCCATGGCTATATAACATGATCCCGATACGTCCAATCGGGTCTTGCCTGCCTCGATCAATGTCGGCGCGATTCCGAATTGGTCAAGCGCACCGTTGGATTGTTTCAGCAGTTCTGCCCGATCGGTAAAGATCATGCACCGTTTGCCTCGTTGCAGTGCGGAGGCCACCATGTAGGTGAACATAACGGTTTTGCCGCTTCCAGTGGGAGCGCAGAGGATGATTCGCTTCTTGCCCGCTGCGATACTTGTCCGCATCAGGTCAATAGCTTTGGTTTGGTAGGTTCTAAGCGTAGTCACTTGTAGTCACTTTGAATTTTGAGAAGTGACTACAAAAAACGGCCTTCCTGATAGCGTGGAGGCGGTTGTAGTCAGTGTAGTCACTTGTAGTTACTTTTTTTCTTATGAGTATATATAGTACACACACACGCACACGCACACGCTCGTATATATTGCCTAAAGGAAATTGCATAAAAAACTGCCTACACTGACTACTTAAAACGGAACGCCTTTATTATTAGGCATTTGGGCGTAGTCACTTTTTTCGAATAATCTGACTACAAAATAGCATCCAAGGAAATTTCGCTCCCTTCGGCATACTTTTTTGCATCCAAGCGACTTTAGGATCGCCCCAAGTTTGTGTGCGGAAACTTTTTGCTTCGAATAAGTTTCGATGATGTCTTTGATCTCGGAGTTGGTCAGCCACTTGCCTTCGGGATCCTGCTCATCGGTAGCAATTCGGAATAGCTTGAAGAATAGCTCCTTTTCAACGGCAGGCTGGACGTTTAGCTGGGTGTGCTTATTCAAGATCCCAATTTCAGCTTTGTTTAACTGCCAAGCGTCTGCGCCAAGTTTCTGCACTAAATGGTAGGCTTCCATCAGTAGATCGGTTTTGTCGATTGCTTCGTAGGCATCCCAGTCAATATCTGCGATCACCACTGGCAGGATCCTCCTGTTTCCTGTTGGGTCATTGATGACTTCCTCATCGTTGGACGTGCCGCATAGCACGGCGTAGCGGTTGAGGTCCTCGTGGACACGACCATAAGGCTTGCGGATGCTGAACGTCTGCTTGGAGGACAGTTCCTTGAGTTTCTTGGCCTCTTGCTTGGACTTGCCGCCGAACTCGTCATCGCACAGGATAATCTTCTTGCACATGAGGATCTCGTCATCCTTGCCAGCGTCAAGTTTGGATTCGGCATAGTATGGTCGCAGTTCAGCGGGGAGCAGGTGACGAAAAAAGTTGGTCTTGCCGATTCCTTGATCACCGCAAAGCACCAAGATTGCAAGGGAGTATTCGCCTTGCATACTTGCAACCACGGAGCAATACCATTTGAGGATGCAGAGTTGGATGAACTGATGCTCTTGGGTATGGCTGGTGATGGTGTTAGTCAGGGCTTCAATGCATCCAGTGGGTTGGCGATGTGCGTTCTTTGCAAAGAACTCCAAGAACGGATTGTAAGTTGGCACGAAATCGGAATCCACGATGGCGTTGACCAACTGCATGGATACGTCCTTTTTGCCAAAATTCTCCAAACACGCCACATAGATGTTGTTGAGGTCAGTGTCGTTGATGGGTAAGCCGTGGATCTCGATGTTTCTGGTAACGGCGTTGCGGCGCAGATCATAGGATCGCAGGTACGCTTTAATCTGCTTTACAGGTGAATCCTCGGTTGCGGCGGACTTAAGTTCATCGCCATCCAGTTGCATGGTGTGGGCAACGATTTCTTCTACCTGCTCAATGTTTATTTGATCAATCTCTCGAAGGATCCTGACTGCCTGCTCGGTTGCTGATGCAATATCCTTTGGGCCGCCGTTGGTTCCCACACGCATACGGTGCGACTTGGCGGTGGATACGATGTGCTTGGTTTCAGGCGTTTGAATCTCTACGCCTGCGTTCTTGGCAAGCCACATAAACGATGCGAAGGACACGGTATTCCCACGAGTTTGGCACAAGGCACGGTACTTGCGGTCGCAGGCTTCGGCGTTGTACTTGGGCGATATTGCGGAAACCCGATGGAACAGGTCTGCACCAGCGTCCTGATATTTTGCGGCAATGGCAAAACCTATTTTGACCCAATCGGCATAGGATGCAGTCAGGTCAATGCGCTTGGATTCAATTTGTTGAAGGATATGCTCAACGTCATGCTCACCATGGGGATAGAACTTTGGTGCAGGTGTTGCCTTGGACTTAGGCAGATATGCCTTAAAAACTGCGACCTTGCGTTCAGTGTAGAAGGCTTCGGGATCATGGCTGACAAATCGCAGGCGAGATACATCCTTGCAGGCTGGGTCAACGATGATGTGGAACTTGTCTGCCAATCGTTTCTCCAAGGCGTAGAACGCATCAAGATGCCGATCGGGTTCGATCCGATAGTATGCGGCATAGCCTTCGCCTCCAGTGGACCTGTGCATGGCAAGCAGGAACTCATCGTTCAGCAGTGCCTTCATGTTCACGCCATCGTTATCCTTGGCATCAATATCCATGCAGAGAATGCCCGAATGCTGATCGAGGCCATCCCTGCCTTGTTTCTTGAATTTACCGCTGGGCGTTACTGCGGTGAGCCTGCGCTTGGTTTCCTCACTTTTGTTGCTACGGTATGCGGTTACCTCGTTGTACCAATAGCCTTCCTGAATGTTGGTGATGTACTCGGCGAAGTCAAGGTGTTCGTCAGGGATCGTGTTGCGAGTAGAGGATCCTTTGCCTGATTTGAATACTGAAATTGTTGCCATGGGGTAAGATAAAAAAACCCCGACTGATTGCAGCAGTCGGGGCAGGGGTTGAAGAGCGAACCCTTTATCGGTAGCACCATTTGGCTGCAATTACAAATGGGCTATGTTGGTAAATGTAAACTTAGGGCAAAGTTACATTAAAACGGAATATCACCATCCTGCGGTGCAAAACTCTCGGTGCTGGCTTGCCGCTCTTGCATCGGCTCGACCTTGCCGCTCAGGAACTTCCTGCCGCCGTTGGCTGATTCCCGAATCCATGCAGAGAGCCGCATCTTGGTGCCATCGGGGAGAATGATGTCGCCCTTGTAGTCAGGACGCTTGGGGTTGTCGCCCTTGTCGTTGGCGAACAGGCTGAAGGTGTTGGGTTGTGGAGTGTAACTCATGGGTTTTGGTTTTGGTTAGGGGATTAGTTGATATTTGCGTCCGTTGTGTTCAATGATTTGAGGGGGGCGGTTGTCTTTAATAATTCCATCTGAATCTTCATAGTAGATTATATTGGCTTGTGAATCTCGTATAAACTTGGCCCAAAATCCGTTTGGCAATTCAGTGTATATTGGTACTACATTCTTATCTCGAATGTAAAGGCTGCCATTGGCCTCAAAGTCCCAGTTCAGCCATTGGCCGATTGTTTGTCCGTCTTTCATGGTTTTGTTGTGTTTATGCGTAAGGGTCTTTGATTGGAATTAAGTGCTGAAGATCGTTGTTTTTCTTCGGATCGAACCAGTAGTAGCAACGATGCGAGTAGAGGTGTCCTGTGGCTCGCAGGTCATCGATAATGCGATAGGTGATACGAATGTGCATCCCAAGGGCTTCGGCTAACTGTGTGGCTTTATACGGCTTCTCAAGCAACATCATAGCTGCCTGCACTCCAGCGACTCGGCCTATCTTTTGTACGCCTTTCTTTTTCTTCGGTGGAATCTTAACAGCCATATTACTTGAAACTAACTGCGATGGATGACTTG
>Ga0255182_1001434_pt1 | contig 12407 bp, 11 predicted proteins | sample Atl_UVDOM_RepA_8_FD_188420 | JGI IMG/M metagenome (GOLD analysis project Ga0255182, IMG submission 188420) | Freshwater microbial communities from Altamaha River, Georgia, United States - Atl_UVDOM_RepA_8d | ecosystem: Environmental > Aquatic > Freshwater > River | place: USA: Georgia... | reverse complement strand
CCGGCTGGCCTATCCGATCCGTGACGACATTCCGATCATGCTCGAGGACGAGGCGCGCGAACTGAGCGACGAGGAAATCGAGCAGCTCGCGAAGTGAACTTCAAGGTCTACATCCCGGCGCGCCATGCCTCGACGCGCCTGCCCGGCAAGGTGCTGCAGACCATCGGCGGCCGCACGATGCTCGAACTCGTCCATGCGCGCGCCCGGGCCAGCGGCGCCGCCGAGGTCGTGATCGCGACCGACGACGAACGGGTGGCCGAGGTCGCCGCGGGTTTCGGCGCGAGCGTCTGCATGACCGACCCCGACCTGCAATCCGGCTCGGACCGCATCGCCGCCGCGGCGGCGATGCGCGGGGAGGCGGATACGCAGGTCATCGTGAACCTGCAGGGCGACGAGCCTTTCATGCCGGCCGCCGTCATCGCGCAGGTGGCGGCCGTGCTTGCGCGCGGCGACGACGTGGACATCGCGACGGTCTGCGAGCCTTTGCGCGAGCGTGCGGAGTACATCGATCCCAACGTCGTGAAAGTCGTGCGTGGCGCGGGCGATCTCGCGCTCTACTTCAGCCGGGCGCCGATACCGTTCCTGCGCGACGGCGGGGCCGAGGCCTGGGCGCCGGGGGCGCTGTATCGCCGCCACGTCGGCCTCTACGCCTACACCGTCGGTTTCCTGCGGCGCTACGTCGCGTGGCCGCCGGCGGAACTCGAACTCACGGAGCGGCTGGAACAGCTGCGCGCGCTGGCCAACGGCGCGCGCATCGCGGTGCCCGATGCGGCGGCCCCCTGCGGCGTCGGCGTGGACACCCCGGCCGATCTGGCGCGCGCCCGGGCACTCGTGGCGGACCCGCGTTGAGCGCGCCGATTCGCGTACTCTTCGTCTGCACCGGCAACCTGTGCCGCTCGCCGCTGGCGCGCGCGATGCTGGATGCCGAAGCCGCGCGGCTGGGCCTGGGCGGTCACTTCGAGACGGCATCTGCCGGCACGCATGCGCGCGACGGGGCGGCCAGCCCGGCCTTGCAGCAGGAAATCGCGCTGACGCACGGGCTCGACCTGTCGGCGCACCGCGCGCGGCGGCTGCGCACGGAGGATTTCACGGATTTCGACGTGCTCGTCGCGCTCGATCTCGGGCACCTCGATCACCTGAACTTCATGCGGCCGCCGGCCGCGCGGGCGCGGCAGATGCTGCTGCTGTCAGGCGTGGACGAGGCCGGGACCATCGAGGTGCCGGACCCTTACGGCGGCAGCGCGCGCGCGTACGCACACGCCGCAGCGCTCATCCGGATGGGGGTCTTGCATCTGTTGACGCACCTGCTGCCGGAGCAGGCGCGGGAGGAGATCAGCGCTCGCGGAAGGTGATACGGCCCTTGCTGAGGTCGTACGGGGTGAGTTCGACCAGTACGGTGTCGCCAGTGAGGATACGGATGTAATTCTTGCGCATCTTGCCGGAGATGTGGGCGGTCACGACGTGACCATTCTCCAGCTCGACCCTGAACATCGTATTCGGCAGGGTCTCGATGACCTTGCCTTTGATCTCGATGTGATCTTCTTTCGCCATGCTGCCTCTTAACGGTGGGGAGCCCCGCGCGGGGGCGGCCAATTCTGCCCGATCACCGCTCACCGGGTAAAGCAGCGGGCGCAAGTGCCGCCGCGTCCACCCGGGACCAGACCCCGTGGCGCAGCTGCTCCAGCGGCGAATATTCGCGCTTGTAGGCCATCTTGCGGCACTCGTCGATCCAGTAGCCGAGGTAGAGCCATTTCAGCTGCAGCGCCCGTGCGAGCTCGATCTGCTTGAGAATCGCGAGGCGGCCGAGGCTGCGTTTCTCGAGCACGGGATCATAGAAGGTGTAGACCGCGGACAGGCCGTCCAGCAGGTGGTCGACGACGGCAACCGCCAGCAGCTGGCGCCCGCAGCGGAATTCGTAGAACACGCTGTCGGCCCAGCCCGAGGTCAGGAACTCGAGGTAGCTCTCGCGATCCGGATTCTCCATGCTGCCGCCGGTGTGGCGGGCATTGATGTAGCGCTCGTACAGCGCGAAGTGCTCGCGCTGGAAGGTCGGCGGCTTCGGGATCAGCGTAACGTCCAGGTTGTGCCGCAGCGTGCGGCGCTGGGCGCGGGTCGGGGTGAACTCGTCCACCGGGATGCGCACCGGGATGCAGGCGGTGCAGTCGGGGCACTGCGGCCGGTAGACGTGGTCTCCGCTGCGCCGGAAGCCGTGCTGTGACAGCAGCGTGTAGGTCGCGACATTGGGCCGGCGTCGCGGGTCGACGAATATCGTCACGGCGTTGCGCTCGGGCAGGTAGCCGCACTTGTGCGGCGGCGTGACGAAGAACCCGAGCGACGTCCCCGGGGGTGGTTTCATGTGCTTGAAGCCTCGGATGGCGGCTGCCAGGCGGATTTTGCCGGTTCCAGCGCGCAGAGTGTAGCCAGCATGTCGACGAAAGCCGGTCGCGGCAGCGCCACCGCGCCGAGCGAGCTCAGGTGTGAGTTGCCCACCTGGCAGTCGAAAAGTTCGTAGCCCCAGTCGGTCAGCCAGCCGCAGAGTGTCGCCAGTGCGACCTTCGACGCATCCGTCATGCGGCTGAACATCGACTCGCCGAAGAACACGCGGCCGATGGCCACACCGTAGACGCCGCCGACGAGCCGGCCCGCGTGGCGGCATTCCACCGAGTGCGCGTGACCGAGCCGGTGCAGCCGCAGGTAGGCGGCGCGCATCTCGGGCGTGATCCAGGTGCCCGCATCATCGCCGCGCGGACTCGCGCAGCCGTCGATCACGCCGGCGAAGTCGCCGTCGAGGCCGACCTCGAAGGTTCCGCGGCGCAGGGTGCGCGCGAGCGATCTGGACACGTGCAGGCGCGCCGGGAAGAACACGGCGCGCGGGTCGGGGGACCACCACAGGATCGGCTGCCCGACGGAATACCAGGGGAAAACCCCGGCCCGGTAGGCGGCGAGCAGCGTGTCAGGCGCGAGATCCCCGTGCGCCGCGAGCAGGCCGTTCGGGTCCTCCAGCGCCTGGTCCACCGGCGGCAGGCGGGACGCGTAGCGGTTGGCGGCGATCCAGAAGAAGTGCGGCGTGGCCGTCATGCCGCGGGCTCTTCCCCTGACCCGCGATGGTACGCGGTGTGCGCCGCGACGCTCTCGACGTAGCGATCGACTGCGGCCGTCTCCCGGCGCAGGAAGTCGGCTACGGCGCGCCTGAAACCGGGGTCGCGCAGCCAGTGCACGGACCACGTCCTGATCGGCACGAAACCGCGCGGAACCTTGTGCTCGCCCTGCGCGCCTGCGTCGAAGTGACGCAGTCCGTGCTCGATGCAGTAGTCGATGAAGCGGTAGTAGCAGAGCTCGAAGTGCAGGTGGCGCACGAAACGCGAACAGCCCCAGTGGCGGCCGTAGACGGTGTCGCCTCCGCGCAGTGCAAAGGCGCCGGCCACGTAGTCGTCGCCGTCGCGCGCGAGCAGCAGCAGCGGGGCGTCCGGCATGTCGGTGCTCAGCGCGCGCATGAACGGCAGCGTCAGCCGCGGTTCTCCCCACTTGCGCGCGAAGGTGTCGCAGTAGAAGCGGTGGAAGATCGCCCAGTGCGCCGGCGTGATGTCGCGGCCCTCCAGCAGCTCGATCGCCAGGCCGCTGTCCGCGATTTCGCGGCGCTCGCGCCGGATTTCCTTGCGGCGCTTCGAGGTCAGCGTCGCGAGGAAGTCCTCGAAGCTCGCGTAGCCCGGGTTGTACCAGTGGTACTGGCAGCCCTCGCGCAGCAGCAGTTCCTCGGCTTCCAGCAGCGGCAGCTGGGCATCGGCCGGGAACAGGCAGTGCCAGGACGAGGCGCCCAGTTGCTGCGCGAGGGCCAGGGCGCCCTGGACCAGGTCCGCCGCGGTGCCCGCCGCGTCCGGCGCCGTGTCGTCGAGCAGCAGTCGACGCCCGGCGACCGGCGTGAAGGGCACGGCGCTGACCAGCTTCGGGTAGTAGCGACCCCCGGCCCGCTCGTAGGCGTCGGCCCAGGCGTGGTCGAACACGAATTCACCCTGCGAGTTGTCGCGCGCGTACAGCGGCAGCGCGCCGAGCAGGCGTTCGCCGTCCAGCGCGAGGAGGTGCTGCGGGTACCAGCCGTGGGCTTCGAGGCAGCGATGCCGTTCGAGCCCGGCGAGGAATTCGTGCCGCAGGAACGGATCCGCGGTGCCGGCGAGCGCATTCCACTGCGCGGCGGGCAGCGCGTCCAGGGCGGGGATGACTTCGATGCGCCGGATGGCGGAGGCCCTCGACTGTCGCTCAGGGTTTCGGATCGGGGTGGCCGGTGAAGACCGGGAAGGGCGTGACCTTGTCGGTGCGGCCCGTCGCGTCGGTGATCTTGCCCTGGCCGGTCTTTTCGACCTCGTCGATGCGGATCACCGCGTGCATCGGAATGTAGGTGCGGCGCACGCCCTGGAATTCGGATTTCAGGTGTTCCTCGCTGGGATCGACGACCACGGTCGTCTTCTCGCCGAACACGATGTCCTCGATCTCGACGAAGCCGAGCAGGCCGCCCTGGTTTACTTTCCGGGCGTAGATTTCGTAGACCTTGCCCTGGTTGTGGAAGGTGATCCTGTAGGTGCTGCTCTTGCGTGTCATGTGGGTTCGTTCTGTTCACTGCTTGCCGGGCCCGACCCGGGTATGCCCGGAGCAGGGGTGGCCGCGTCGCGTCGAAGCGCACGGACTGCCGGCAAAATAGCAGATCCGGCGCGGGCTGACGCCTCGTCGAGCACGCTACGTCGCCGCGCGCGCTTCGGTTTGCGACGCCGGCGCGGCGGCGCGCGCGGTGTGACAATTTGCCGCATTCCAGCCCGTGGCCGTGCTGATTACAGTGCCCTGCTCCGCAGCCCCGCGGCAGCGAATCACGACCGGAGCCTCCAGCATGTCCAGAATCATCGCGGCGCTTTTGCTTGCCGCCGCCCATGGCGCCCACGCCGCGCACTCAGACGAGACGATCACCGTCGAGGGCCACACGCTCGCGAAGTCGCTCGCGGCCCCCTCGCTCGAGCGTGCCCGCGCGGCGGTCGGCCAGGTGGCGGGGGGCGCGGCCGTCGTCGACGCCGAGACCTACAAGGTCGGCCGTGTCGGCAACCTTGCCGATGCGCTGGGCCTGACCGCGGGCGTCTTCATCCAGCCCCGCTTCGGTTCGGAGGAAGCCCGCCTGTCGATCCGCGGTTCCGGCATGCAGCGCACCTTCCACCTGCGTGGCATCCAGTTGCTCCAGGACGGTGTGCCCTTGACGCTCGCCGACGGTGGCGGTGATTTCCAGGCCATCGATCCGCTGAACGCCCAGTACATCGAAGTGCATCGGGGCGCGAACGCCCTGCAGTTCGGCGCGACGACGCTGGGCGGCGCGATCAACCTGGTCTCGCCGACCGGCCTGTCCGCGCCCGGCGCGGACCTGCGCGCGGAGTACGGCAGTTTCGACTACAAGCGCGCGCTGGCGAGCTACGGCGGCGCCAGCGGCAACGCGGACTATTACCTCGCCGCGAGCTTCGGCGCCCAGGACGGCTACCGCACCCATTCGCGCCAGGAAAACTACCGGCTGTCCGGCAACGCCGGCCTGTGGCTCACGCCCGAACTCGAATCGCGCTTCTACGTCTATGTCGCGGACTCCGACTCCGAACTGCCCGGCAACCTGACCCGCGCGCAGCTGGAGGCGGATGACCAGCAGGCCAACCGCGGTAACGTCGTGGGCGACAACAAGCGCGACTACTTCCTGTGGCGGGTCTCGAACAAGACCGTCTACGGCACCGGCCCGCTGCGCCTCGAACTGGGCGCGTACTATTCCTACAAGGACCTGTTCCACCCGATCTTCCAGGTGCTGGACCAGGTGACCGACGACTACGGCGCGACACTGCGCTTCGTGTCGGAACTCGATGTCTTCGGCCGTCGCAACCTGTTCACCGCGGGTTTCAATCCGCAGTGGGGCCAGACGCAGGACGACCGCTTCCTCAATCGCGGCGGCGCGCGGGGACGGCGCACGGCGCAATCGCACCAGACCGCGGCGAACTACGCGCTGTTCATGGAGAACCAGCACTACGTCCTGCACCAGCTCGCGCTGGTGACTGGCCTGCAGCTGACGCGCAGCGAGCGCGAGTTCGAAGACCGCTTCCTGGCCGACGGCGACGCCAGCTTCGACACGGCCTACGAGGCCGTGAGCCCGAAGCTCGGCCTGCGCTACGAACTCGACCGACACACGCAGCTCTTCGCCAACGTCAGCCGCAGCTTCGAGCCGCCGAGCTTCGGCGAGCTGTCGGGCGCGCAGCTGATCAACGTGCTGGCGGAGCAGAGCGCGACCTCGTTCGAAATCGGCTCGCGCGGCGAATACGCGCCGCTGGCGACGCAGTGGGACGTTGCGTGGTACCACGCCGCGGTCGATGACGAATTCCTGAGCCTGACCGACGCGAACGGCCAGCCGCTCGGCACCGTCAGCGCGGACGACACCGTGCACCAGGGGCTCGAGCTCGCCCTCGACACGCTGTTGTGGGAGCGCGTGCAGGTCCGCCAGTCCTACCTGTGGACCGATGCCCGTTTCGACGGCGATCGGGTCTTCGGCGACAATCAGCTCGCCGGCATACCCGAGCATTTCTACCGCGCCGAATTCTTCTATCGCTGGCCGCAGGGCTATTACGCCGGGCCGACCTTGCAGTGGGCCCCGTCGGACACGCCTATCGACCACGCGAACACGCTGTTCGCCGACGGCTACGCGGTCGTTGGCCTGCGCGCCGGGTATCGCCCGGCGCACGGCCTCGCCTGGTTCGTTGACGCGCGCAATCTCTCGGACGCGAGCTACGCAGCGAGCACCGGCGTGATCGCCGACGCGCGCGGCCGCGACGCCGCGCAGTTCCTGCCCGGTGACGGTCTCGCGGTCTACGGCGGCATCGAATGGCGGTTCTAGACGCGCCGCGACGCCTGCGCCGGCTGCGCGGCTGGCTGCGCTGGCATCGCGCGCTCGGCGCGCTGGCCTGCGCAGCCGTCCTGCTGTGGAGCCTGAGCGGCGCGATGCACCCCCTGATGTCGCGCTACCAGCCGCGGCCGGCGACTTTCACCGCGCCGCTGCTGACGTCGCTGCCGGCGGTGGCGCCCGCGTTGTCCTCCATCCTCGCGTCCGCCGGGATCGCCGAGGTCACGCATGCCCGGTTGGTGCAGGTCGAGGGCCGGCCGTACTGGCAGGTCGCGCAGCCGGACGCAGCCGGTCTGCGCTATTTCGATGCCGCCGACGGCAGCCCTCTGGCGGACGGCGAGGCGCGGCACGCGCGCTTTCTCGCCCGGCATTTCCTGGGGCAGGGCAGCGCCCCGATCACCGCCGTCACGCGCATCGAGGAATTCGGCGGCGAGTACGCCTGGGTCAACCGCCTGCTGCCGGTCTACCGGGTCGACTTCGCGCGGCCGGATGGCATGCGGGCCTACGTCGAGCCGCGCAGCGCACAACTCGCGACCCTGATCGACGACCGCAAGGCGCTGTTCAACGGCGCGTTCGTGCTGTTCCACACCTGGCTGCTTCCGGGCCTGCCGGAAGCCCTGCGCCTCGCGCTGGCCGCGCTTTGCCTGTTCGCCGTGACCGCGACCCCGGTGCTCGGCATCGGCGTCTGGCTGCTGCGGCGGGGACTGCCCGCGAGCGGCGGCCTGCGGCGGGCGCACCGCGTGCTCGGCCTGAGCGTGGCGCTGGCGGTGGTGGCCAGCGGCCTCAGTGGCGCCTGGCATCTGGCCAAGGGGGCGCTCGACCGGGGCGCTGGACGGCAGTGGCCGCTGCGTCACACGCCGGTCATGGCGGCTGCGGCGCTCGACACGGCCAGCCTGCCGTCCTGGTCGACACCGCTGCTGTCCCTGCGCCTCGTCGAGGTCGAGGGCCGCCTGTACGCCCGCCTGCTCGCGCCCGCCGCGCCCACGCCGGAGAGCGGGCACGGCGGGCATGCGGGGCACGCCAGTCACGCGGGGCACGGCGCCGCGCCCCCGGTGTTGGTCGCCAGCTATGTGGCACTTAGCGGCGCCGCGCCAGCCGCGGTGACCGATGCGGACTACGCCCGGGAGCTGGCGGCCGCGCTCGTCCCGCGCTGCGCGGCGGAACCGCCGGCCACGTCCGCGTGCGTCGACGCCCCGCCGCTGGCCGCCGGCCTCGTCGAGGGCTTCGGCGGCGAGTACGGCTTGGTCAACAAGCTGCTGCCGGTGTGGCGTTTCGAGGCCGGCGACACGCGGCTCTACGTGCATCCCGAAACGGCCGCGCTCGCCGCGCGGGTGAGCCCGGCGGACTACGCCGAGGGCTGGACCTTCGCGACGCTGCACAAATGGCAGGCGCTCGAGTTCATCGGCCGCTGGCCACGCGATGTACTGCAGATCGCCTGGGCCGTCATGAGCGCGCTGACCGCGCTGCTCGGCCTGCGGCTGCTGCTGCGCAAGCCCGGCCGCCGGGCCTGAGGGGGTTGCGGGCGTTTCGAGATCCCGGCCAGACCTCCCGCCATGGCAAGGACTTGGCGGGATCTTGCCGACACAGGTTCAGGTCCCGCGCCGACACCGGGTCGGCGGCATCGCCCCGCCAGGCGTGGGCGCCGCTACCCCGTCGCCGGCACCGACTCCCAGGCAATTCAAGCGCTTGGCGCGATTCCTCCCGCCAGCCCGTGCCCGCATCGCGGCACGCACCATCCCGGCCGGCCGCGCCGTTCGTGTGGCGGCCGGATCCGATTGCGGCTATCATCCAATTTCGCATATTGGACAGATGCTTAATCGATCATTCGAAGGATTGGGATTAGAACATGGCGCAAGCGATCCGGCGGCAACCCAGTGTCGCCGACCAGGTTTCCATTCACGTCTGGCAACGTATAAAAGAGGGCGTGCTGATCGCTGCCGGCGGCGTGGCGCTGTTCGTGCTCGTCGCCCTGTCGACCTACCATCCGGCCGACCCGGGCTGGTCCCATACCGGCACGGGTTCGCTCGACATCCATAACCGCGGCGGCGTCTTCGGCGCCTGGCTCGCGGACGTGCTGATGTACCTCTTCGGGCGCTTCGCTTACTTCATGCCCGTCGCCGTCTGCTTCGGCGGCTACCGGTTCTACCGCTACGCGCGCCAGACGGGCGAGGCGCCCGATTACGCCTGGCTGTCGATCCGCAGCACCGGCTTCCTGCTGACCCTGGGCATGGGCTGCGCGATGCTGTGGGTGCGTTCGCACGGCAGCTTCCAGGAATTGCCCCACCTCGCGGGCGGCATCCTCGGCGACGTGCTCGGCCGCAGCCTCATCGCCCTGTGCGGTGAACTGGGCGGCGTGCTGATGATGGTGGCCCTGTTCCTGACCGGTTACACGCTGCTGACCGGCATGTCCTGGCTGAACGCGATGGACCGCACCGGTGCCTGGACCCTGATTTTCCTGCGCTGGGCGACGGCCGGGGCGCTGGTCCTGCGCGAACGCCTGCAGCGCGAGCAGCACCGCCGCGAGCGCATCGTGATCGTCGGGCAGGAAGTCGAGCGACAGGAACTGCGCCCGCCGCCGCGCATCGAGCCGAAGGTGGCCGAGATCGAACCGAGCATCCGGGTCGAGAAGGAAAAACAGTCGCGCCTGTTCCAGGAACCGTCCGAGACCGCGCTGCCGGCGCTGAACCTGCTCGACGAGCCGCGTGGCGCGGTGGCCGGGTATTCCGCCGAGGCACTGGAAGCGATGTCGCGCCAGGTGGAGCTGAAACTCAAGGATTTCGGCATCGAGGCGCAGGTCGTCGCGGTGCTGCCCGGACCCGTCATTACGCGCTTCGAGCTGATGCCGGCGCCGGGCGTCAAGGCGAGCCGCATCACCAACCTGTCCAAAGACCTTGCGCGCTCGCTGTCGACGGTCAGCGTGCGCGTCGTCGAGGTCATTCCCGGCAAGTCGGTCGTCGGCCTCGAGATTCCGAACGAGCGTCGCGAGGTCGTGAGCCTGTCGGAAATCCTCAAGTCGCGCGAATACGAAGAGAGCGAATCGAGCCTGACGCTGGCGCTCGGCAAGGACATCGCCGGCAAACCGGCGGTCGTCGACCTCGCGCGGATGCCGCACCTGCTCGTCGCCGGCACCACCGGCTCCGGCAAGTCGGTGGCCCTGAACGCGATGATCCTGAGCCTGCTGTACAAGGCGACGGCGCAGGACGTGCGGCTCATCATGATCGACCCGAAGATGCTGGAGCTCTCGGTCTACGAGGGTATTCCGGGCCTGCTCGCGCCGGTCGTCACCGACATGAAGGAAGCGGCGAACGCGCTGCGCTGGTGCGTCGGCGAGATGGAGCGCCGCTACAAGCTGATGGCCGCGCTGGGCGTGCGCAACATTGGCGGCTACAACCGGAAGGTCGCGGACGCGAACGAAGCCGGCACGCCGATCATCGACCCGCTGTTCAAGCGGCGCGAAGAGGGCGAGACGGCGCAGCCGCTGCAGACCCTGCCCTACATCGTCGTCATCGTCGACGAGCTCGCCGACATGATGATGACGGTCGGCAAGAAGGTAGAGGAGTTGATAGCACGGCTCGCGCAGAAGGCGCGCGCCGCCGGCATCCACCTGATCCTCGCCACGCAACGACCGTCGGTAGACGTGATCACCGGCCTCATCAAGGCGAACATCCCGAGCCGCATCGCATTCCAGGTGTCCTCGCGGGTCGACTCGCGCACGATCCTGGACCAGATGGGCGCGGAGAGCCTGCTCGGTCACGGCGACATGCTGTACCTGCCGCCCGGCACCGGCGTGCCGCAGCGCATGCACGGCGCATTCGTCTCGGACCAGGAAGTGCATCGCGTCGTCGAGGAACTGCGCAAGCTCGGCGCCCCGGAGTACATCGACGCCATCGTCAACGCACCGAGCGACGACGTCGGCGGCGCCGGCTTCGACGACGAGGAGACGGGAGGCGAGCAGGACGAGCTCTACGACCAGGCGGTGAAGATCGTCACCGAAACGCGCCGCGCCTCGATTTCCGGCGTGCAGCGCCGCCTCAAGATTGGCTACAACCGTGCCGCGCGCATCATGGAGGACATGGAGCGCGCGGGCGTCGTCGGCGAGCTGCAGTCCAACGGCATGCGCGAGGTTCTCGCGCCGCCGCCGCCGCCGCGGGATTGAGCGCGCGTATGTCCACGCGCCGGAGCTTCCTCGTCCGCTGCACCGTCGGCGCGCTCGCGCTGGTGCTCGCGCCCGCGGTGCAGGCCGCGTCCGGCGCCCGGGCGCAGCTCGACCGCTTCCTGGCCGAGGTCAAATCCTTCCACGCGGCTTTCGAGCAGAAGCTCTACGACGAGTACGGGGAGCCGCTGGAGACCGCGCAAGGCCAGGTCGACATCGCGCGGCCGGGTCGCTTCAACTGGTCCTACGAGTCGCCGTACAGACAGCGCCTCGTGTCCGACGGCAAGACGCTATGGGTCTACGATGCGGACCTCGAGCAGGTCACGATCAACGACGTCGATCTGGGCAAGGTCGACTCGCCGGGCCGGCTGCTGGGGGACGAGGTCGACGTCGACCGGAGTTTCACCGTCGCCGATCTGCCCGCGAAGGACGGGGTTGAGTGGTTGAAGCTGACGCCGAAATCGGCGGACCAGCAGTTCAACGAAATAGAACTCGGCCTGCGTGACGGCACGGTGGTCGCGATGCGCCTGAAAGACAATCTCGGCCAGACCACGGAAATCACGTTCACCGGCATCGATCGCAATGCGCCGGTCGACCCGAAGGCGTTCAGCTTCGAACCGCCTGCCGGTATCGACGTCATCCGCGGCACCGGATCCTGAGCGATGCGTGACGGCGAGGCGCGGGGCGGGGCAGGGGCGTGAGCGGGGAGGCGGCCCCTGACCCGCGGCCGCTCGCCGCCCGGATGCGGCCGACGCGGCTCGAGGACGTCGTCGGCCAGGATCACATCCTCGGGCCAGGCAAGCCGCTGCGGCGCGCGCTCGACCAGGGGCAGATCCATTCGATGGTGCTGTGGGGTCCGCCCGGCACCGGCAAGACCACCATTGCGCAGCTGATCGCCGGACGCGTGGACGCCCAGTTCCTGGGCGTGTCCGCGGTGCTCAGCGGCGTGAAGGAAATCCGCGCGGCCATCGACGCCGCGAAGGCGCATGCGGGTCCGACGGTGGTCTTCGTCGACGAGGTGCACCGCTTCAACAAGGCGCAACAGGATGCCTTCCTGCCGCATATCGAGGACGGCACGATCATCTTCGTCGGCGCGACGACCGAGAACCCCGCCTTCGAGCTCAACAACGCATTGCTCTCGCGCCTGCGGGTCTACGTGCTGCACTCCCTCACGGCCAAGGCGCTCGTCGACCTGCTCAAGCGCGCTGCCGCGCTGCTTGCGGGCGAGACGGGCCTGCGCATTGCCGACGATGCGATCGAGCTGCTCGCGGAGATTGCCGACGGCGATGCGCGCCGCAGCCTGAACCTGCTTGAGCTCGCGAGCGGTTACGCGGGCGACGCACCGGTCACGCG
>Ga0255182_1001432_pt1 | contig 12427 bp, 13 predicted proteins | sample Atl_UVDOM_RepA_8_FD_188420 | JGI IMG/M metagenome (GOLD analysis project Ga0255182, IMG submission 188420) | Freshwater microbial communities from Altamaha River, Georgia, United States - Atl_UVDOM_RepA_8d | ecosystem: Environmental > Aquatic > Freshwater > River | place: USA: Georgia... | reverse complement strand
GGATTTCAGTTCAATGGCGTTTCAGTCGTCAGAAGACTCATCGCGAAGCGGATCGGCGCGCTCGGATGCGGATGCCGAGTCTGCGGTGACCGAGGCCGAAGCCTCTGAAGGTGTGATCGATCTCGAAGAAGTAACGGGCCTGATGTATTTCTCGGGCAAAGAGACTGAGTCGCCGATGGCCCGCGTGCCGTTATCAACAGAGCTTACTGGGCCGGATGCGATTCATGTGCCCAAGATGACACTGCATGATCGGCTGTATGCGTTTAAGACCATCCAGGCCTTAGACCATGAGATCACCAAGTCGGCAACGCCAGAGCTCTCCCATCAGACACGGCTCAGGCTCACCGATCATGCCAACTGGATCCTGTCGCTTGCGCAAGAGCCGCTGCAAAAACGCATGGTGGGCATGGCCCGGGCAATCGAGCTCACCGGGGTGCGCGCCGATGCCGATGTGATCGACTACATGATCTCGGCGATGAGCGTGCTGCCCCAGCCTGCCGCGATCAAGGGCTCGAGTCAGCAGCAGACGCTTTTTGTCGATTTGATTGATCTGCATCCCGATGCCGAGAGCCGTCAGAAGGCGAGCAAGATCGTGCAGATCCTTGCGGGCCGCATGGATGAGACTGCCGATGGCCTGCGGCTTATTCTTCCGTCGAGCCTAAGCCGTCTGCGCGTGGTGCCCTTTGTGCGTGGCGGTCTTACCTATGCCATCAGCTGGGCCCAATTTCTGCGGGCAGAAGCCGTCAAGGGTGCAGAGGCGGGCCCGCCGGATCTCCTGGGGCCGACTGAGGGAACTCGGCTGTGCCTGCGGCTTAAGTCCGGTACAGAGGAAATCTCGGTGTATGCCGATGAGATTCGGCCCTTCGAGGTGGCCAATGCCTTTTTACTTCCGCCCTCGGTCGAGGCGCCGGATTGGGTGGCAGGTGTACTCGTCGGCGCATCGCCCGAACCGGTGATATGGGTAGTCCCCGCAAGTTCCTGATTTATTTTCTGGTTGCTCTGGCTGGCCTGGTGTTCTTAAGTCAGATCGCCCGGGCCCAGCGGGCGCTGGAGCCGTCCCGCGCAGAGCAGGGGGCTGGAGGCCCCGGAGCGGCCGAGGAAGACCTTCCGCAGGAGCTTGTTGCCCGAATTACCCAGACTGTTAGGGCCCACCCCAGCCTAGATGGTCTGAAGGTCGAGGTCCGCGTCGCCCGGGTCAGGCAAAAGATCGCCGAATGCCCGACTCAGCCCGAGGTGGTTTTTTCTGCCCCGAAGTCACGGCCCTGGGGCAGTTTCAACATGGTGATTCGTTGCTCCAAGCCATTTTGGGGTGTCACCGTTTCGGTTCAGACCCGGGTCTTTGGCCCCCAGGTGGTCGCTAAGCGTTATCTGCCCCAGGGCACCAGGCTAAAAACCGAGGATCTGGAGGTCACCGCGGCTGACATTACCCGCTCGCCCGTCGACCTGGCCCGCTCCCTGGAGCAGGTCCAGGGCAAGGTGCTTAGCCAGCCCCTGCAGCAAGGGGGGGTGGTCGGACTAAACATTCTTCGCGAGCCATCCGTTATCAAAGTTGGAGAAGGAGTCCGTGTGCAGATTCAGGGCAAGGGATTCCAAGCCAGTGGCGAGGGCGTAGCGGTGTCGGCCGGCGCGATTGGCGATAGTATTCGGGTGCGGATGCCCGACGGCCAGCAGGTAAGCGGTCGGGTGGTGCGTGCCGGAGTGGTTGAGGTGTTGATTGACTAGCCCAGATGGGCAAAAGGTTGTGAAACGGGGTTATAGGAAGACTGGCCATGAAGATAGATCCTTCGAAGATCGCTGATACACGGGTGGAGCAAAACCGCCGGGCCCAGGCTGAGTCGGCGCAGGCTCGGGCGACCCCTACTGCGAGTGCCAACCCTGGGGCAGCGGGGGCAAAAGCCTCACCTGCAGCCAATGTGGACATCAATGTCGCAGCCGCGATTGCGAACGCAAAGAGTCTAGAAAAAACCACCGACGTTAAATTGCTCGACGAGATCCGCGCAAAGATCGCTACTGGCGAATTTGAGATTGACTACGACCGTGTCGCTGAGTCCATCTTGGGTGATGCCATCGCCTCTTCCATGCGCCGGGTCCGTTAATTGGGGCCAGCACCCTCTGTTGCTGCCGTAATTGAGCAGATGGCCACCTCCGTGGCCGCGCTCAGACAAGTCCTGGAGGCCGAGCGGGTAGACGACTACCCCGCCGCCATCGATTCAGCCCAGAAAGCCCTTGATGCCATCGGCGCCTATCCCGGTGGGATTGATAGCCTGCGTGATGCACTGGATCGCTGCGCAGAGCAGGACAAGCTGAGACTTCGGGAATTGATTAACAAGGCATCGGTAGACCACAAGATCAATGGCGAACTGATCCGAATTGCCATGCAAAAAAATGCAGCGCTGCGGGCGACTGTTGCCCAGCAGTCTGCCGAGGCCACTTACTCCGATCGCGGCCATGTACCCAGCGTGCTGGGCAGTTTGCTATCGCGCAAGGTTTAAAAATGCCAAAGGCCGTTTGAGGCCTTTTTCCCAGAAAATGGTTTGGCGGTACGCTCGTTAAGAACGAAACGTTAGGTCATTGCCCAGATGGGCACGAATGCGCACCATTGCCTGGGTGTGAATCTGGCTGATACGGCCGGGTGTCAGGTCCATCACATAGGCCACTTCCCGAAAGCTGAGATCTTCCTGGTAGTGCAGGGCGACCACCATCCGCTCTTTTTCCGGCAGATCTTTAATCACCCCGGCAAGCTGCTTAGCGATCTGTTTAAACGATGTGATCTGGGATGGATCGGCACCCTCTGCGATCGGCAGCAGATGTTCAGGCACGTCATCAATCGCAGTCATGCCAATCGCGGTATCTAAGGTCTCGTGGTATTGCTCAATGGAGATCTCACATGCATCGGCAATCTCTTGCTCGGTGGGTGAGCGGCCGAGCTCCTGCTCAAGACGGCGAACAGTCTTCTCTACCCCTGAGAGTTTGTCGCGTTGATTACGCGGAAGAATGTCATTTTCGCGGCAGCTGTCATAGATCGCGCCAGTGATTCTGAATCGGGCATAGGCCTCGAAGTTCAGTCCAGGGCGTGGCTCGTAACGCTTAATCGCATCGAGCAGGCCCATCATGCCTTCCTGAATCAGATCATCGAGATCGACATTGGGCGGCAGACGCGAGGCGATCTGGAATGCCAGTCTGCGCACCAGTGGCGCGTACTGGGTCACCGACTCCTTGGGATCAAGTGCATTGGACTGGGCGTAGGCGTTGCGGCGGGCGGTCATCACGAGAGCTGAAGTGTAGTTCCCGCGAGTTTCGCATACAGCGTGGCCGGCAGTATTAATCCCGCAGGCTGTTTCGATGATTTGGTGGAATTGGGGATGGTGACTGCAGAAATCCAGCCCATCGACTCCAGGGGCTGCTCCATCAGCGACTGCGATGCAGCCTGCAGCCGGTCAAAGGCCTCTTGGCCTGCGGTCTCGGAGTCTCCGCCAATGATCAGCACCGGAATCTTGGCGCCATCGGTGCGGTAAGAGATCGATCGAATGAATTCGAGTGCCTGAATCATGCTGGCATCTTCCGGTGCGCAGACCACCAGGTGCAGGATATCGTGGGCATAGGCCCGGAGCACCCCTTCAATTGGATTTTTGGTCGCAATCAGAATCAGATCCAGCTCAATCTTGCTTTTTAAAATGCGCTGAATCAGTGCAGGCGGCCGCAGCTTATGCTTCAGGTAGGACCGGTCCATGCGCAGCCCTGTGGCATACCAAAGGTTTTCTTCAGCCTTTTTGATGGCCTTTTCCAGCGGGATATCGTTTTCCAGCACCTGGGCGATGTCATAGCGGACAGGATAGGCAAGCCCGTGAATATCGCGCCGCTCTTGCAGCGGAATCTCATCGATCAGCAGCACACGCTGGTTTTGCAGGCGCAGGGCATGGGCTGTGCCCAGGGTCATCACGCTTGCGGTGTCCGCATCAAGTGCGCAGGACATGCAGACGACTCGTGGCTCTTGGCTGCCGAACATCGAACGCAGGCCTTCGGCCTGATCTGCCTTAATGCCTGCTGCTGCGTCGGTGGATTCTTCTAGCTTTGAGTCTTCGACCATTGGGCAAGATTGTCAGCAAGGATTGCGGGAATCTGCTCAGAGGCAACGCCGGATTCTCCCGATAGGGTCCGTGGGTGCATGGCCCGATGGGCGAGGTACTGCGGATTCGGGGGATTTAAGTCTTCCGGCACCCGCTGCCCATTAGAGATGAAGAGTAGCGGCAGTTCATAACGAATCAGGCAGTCGATGATCGGGGCAACAAGGGCCGCCTCATCGGTCTTGGTGACGATCACTGAGCGGATTCTCTCGGTGGAGTCTGCACGGTTATGCAGCATGATCACATCTTCCTGGGTGCGCAGATCGGTGGTCGCACTCATCACCAAAATACGGTGCGAATTACCGGAGCCTTTGGCCAACAGTTGGGCCTGATCGACCATCAGGGTGTCGCGCTGGCCCACGCCTGCGGTATCAAGCAGCACGATCTTGCGCTTGGAGGCCTCTTTGAGCTTTGCGGACAGGTCATCGCTATCGCGCACCGAGACCACGGGCAGGCCCAGGATCTTGGCAAATACCTTTAGCTGCTCTTGGGCGCCGATACGATAGGTGTCGGTGGTAAGCAGTGCAACCTGATTGCGTCCATAGCGCAGCACGCAGCGTGCCGCCACTTTCGCTACCGAGGTGGTCTTACCCACGCCCGTGGGTCCAATAAAGGTAAAGATGCCGCCCTGATCAAATACATCGATGGGGTCTTGCACCTTGATGAGCGCTTCAAGAATATCGCTCACGCGTTTAAGCAGGATGCTACTGTCGCCTTCCTTTGGAATGGCCTGCACGATATCGGCGCAGAGCTTGGGTGAGAAGCCTGCATTGATTAAGGTCTTCACCACATCGGCGTGGGCAGGCGCGTTTTGCTGCAGGTTGCTCCAGAAATTACTGGCCAGGTGGGACTGCAGCAGATTTTTTACTTCGGCCATCTCGATGACCAGACGGCTCATCTCTGCCGCATTGGCAGATGCTGCTGCCAATGCGCTTGCTGCCATTTCGGAATCTCGTGCCGCTGAGGCACGGCTTGCGGCAGCGGATGCGGGCGAGGGTTCGGACTTCTTGCCTTGGCCTAACTGTTCAGGCGTGTATACGGGAGAGCCATCCAGATTGCGCTGTGATTTGATGACATCAGAGATCACCAGCTCATGGGGAAACGATGGGCCGGATGGCGTAGTCGATCGCCGCGGCGGGGCGCTATACAGATTTTCTGAAAATCCACTATCGAATCCACCGCTGCCTGCAGCGCCCGCGGCAGCGCGCCCCGGCCCTGAAGACAGATGGTCCAAGGCATCCGGCGTAATGGCCAAGATCTCGACGCCGTCGGCGGTCTCTTTTGTGGAGAGCACCATGGCGTCCGGACCGAGGGCACGGCGGACTTGCTTTAAGGCTTCCGCAGCCGAGGCTGCAACGAATCGTTCTGGTCCCATGGTGATTTACGAGAGTTTAACCGGCCGCACCGCGATTACAGAGGACTTTATGAAAGCTGACGTTGCCAGACGGTGGAAGCTCATTCATCGCCAGCACAATGGCCTGGGATTTAATCCGACGGGCCAGTCGCGATAGCGTCAGCCGGGAGCGGGATCCGGTCAGGATCACTGGCGCCAAGCCCTGGGACTCCATGTCGTTGACCCCAACAATGACCTCTTCTCCGAACAGCCTGGCCAGCGATGGCTCAATGGCGCCCTCGGGCGCAGCAGCCGCGTTGCCCACGGTCTGTTCAATCAGCCGCTCAAACTCGGGATGCACCCCCAAGACTTTAAATTCGCTGGACTCGCCAAAGGTCTCTTGAATGATGGTTCGGCGCAGGGCATAGCGGACAGGACCCAGCACATTGCTCGGATCAGTGAGTGCCGCAGCGTTTTCGCTTGCAACTTCCAAAATGGTGCGCAGATCTTTAACGGGCACGCCTTCTTCTAAGAGCAGCTGCAGGATGCGCTGAAGATTGGCCAGGGTCACCACCTTGGGCACCACATCCTCCACCAGCTTCGGATAGCTCGATTTAAAGTGATCCAGCAGATCCTGGGTCTCTTGCCGTCCGAGCAGCTCATGGGCATGGGCGCGGACCAGGTGATCCAAGTGGGTGGTCATCACCACCGCCGGCTCGACCACGGTGTAGCCCTTGCTGATTGCCTCATCGCGCTGGCCGCGGTCTATCCAGACAGCGGGCATGCCATAGGTGGGGTCTTTGACCTGAATGCCAGCGATTGGCTGACTGTCGCCCTGCGGGAAGATCGCCAGCAGCTTATCGGGCAAGCATTGGCCGCGGCCAATTTCAGCACCGTAGAGCAGAAAGCGATAAGTTTCGGCCGGTAGCTGCAGGTTGTCGCGGATGTGCACCGATGGCGTGAGAAATCCGATTTCGGTGACAAATTTTCTGCGAATCGCACGAATGCGTTTAATGAGATCGCTCTCATCGCCTTTATCGACCAATGGAATCAGCCGATACGGTAGCTCCAGACAAAGCGGCTCAATTACCGGAACATCGGACCATTCAAGCTCGGTCTTCTGCGGTGTGGCGGCCGCCTCTTCTTTGGCTTTGATTTCTTTTTTCTTTAGTCGGTCATTGAGCAGATAGCCCAGACCCCCAAACAGCAAGGCGAATGCGATAAACGGAATGTGCGGCATGCCCGGCACCAGGCCCAGCAGAAAGAGAATCGCACCAACAATGAAAAGCGTGTTGCCGCTGCCTTCGAATTGTTTGGATACCTGGCCCGAGAGGTCTTCATCCGATGCCACGCGGGTGACCAGAATACCGGCCGCAGTGGAGATGATGAGCGCGGGCACCTGGGCCACCAGACCATCACCGATGGTGAGCGTGCCATAGGTCTGCAGCGCCTGCATGAAGCCCAGGCCCTTTTGGGCCATGCCCACAATCAGGCCACCAATAAGGTTCACAAACAGAATCACAATGCCGGCAATCGCATCGCCACGCACGAACTTGGAGGCACCGTCCATGGAGCCGTAAAAGTCTGCCTCTTGGCTGACTTCTTGCCTGCGCTTTCGGGCTTCGTCTTCCTTAATGATGCCGGCGTTCAGATCAGCATCAATGGCCATCTGTTTACCGGGCATAGCATCCAAGGCAAAGCGGGCGGAGACCTCGGCCACGCGGCCGGCACCCTTGGTGATCACCATGAAGTTAATCAGTGTGATCACCAGAAACACAATAATGCCGATGGCAAAGTTGCCACCGATCAGAAACAGGCCAAATGCCTCGATCACCACGCCCGCCGCATCGGCACCAGTGTGACCTTCCGATAGGACCACCCGTGTAGAGGCAACGTTTAACGACAGCCGCAGCAGGGTGGTAATGAGCAAAATGGTGGGGAATGCGATGAAGTCTTTAAACGACTTAATCTGCATCGCAGCCAGCAGCACCATGATGGAGGCGGCGATGTTGAAGGTAAACAGTGCGTCGAGTGCGGCCGGCGGCAGGGGGACCAGCATCATCGCCAGTACTGCCAAAACGACGGCGGGGGCGACAGCCTGGGACGAGAAGCCCGGAATCTGCAGGGATTTCAGGGACAATTTCATTTAGACCCGCATTATGCGGGACTAAATGCTACTTCGGGTAGCGCACGGCGTTACGGATATCTCCGGTTACGGTCCAGCCCTGGGATAGATCCCCTGAAAAGCCCCCAACCACCAGGAAATACAGGATCACCAGGACCACTCCCACCGGGATCATGTACTTGGCCCATCCCCACTCATGGTGGGCCTTCTCGACGGGCCGGGCCTGCACATGCTTGGGCATGGGCTTGGGCAGTTCATCGACAATGCTTTCGAGCGCCAGCTGCGCGCTTTTGTAACTCTGGTTTGCGGCCTGCTCTTCATCCTTATCGAGGTGATCGGCAGCCTGCTGATAGGCCTTGGCTGCTGAGACCAGCGCAAGCGCTGCCTCACGAAAACGCCGCGCACGAATCTTGGTTTCGCCGGCTAAGAGATCTGCTTCCATGCTGTCCTACGCTCCCCGAAAGTTGTTAGTTTGCCCGCTGCCCGCGTGTTGCACCGATCCAGCCCGCCTCAATCCAGTGCAGCCGATCACGGCTGATGGGCCAGGCCAAAAACCGGCGGCCCGCCTGCGCCGGAAGTACCTCGGAGGTGAGGTGATCAAGCCACTCACCGCCCTTGGCCACCCGCTTGGCAAGCGCTTGTGTTTCGACAGGGCTTGGTGAAAAAAATTCAAGCTCCTGCTGTGCGGTGATTTGTGCATTTCCTGAAATTCGATCATGAAAGCTAGCCCAGTGTCGACCTTCCAGCATGAGTTTGATTTGACCCAACTCAAACTCGATACGTTCGATGGTCTTGTCATTCTGGTAGCGCAACTGCCCGAGCACGTTGCAAAAAAGCACCGCGTGATGAGGATGTCGGGTGAGCAGGGCGGGCAGCACCCGTTCAAAGTGGGATGGCACCCAGGTCTGCTCCTGCGCGTGGGGTTTGCCTGCGGTCGGGTCCATCTGCGGCCGGAAGCGTTTTAGGAATATGGCCCGGGCGGCCGGGTCGGGGTCTACGGCGATCAGGCTCGGAAATGTCTCGATAAAGCCCTGGGTGGGCAGGCACCAGCCCCCGCTGGGGCCTAATAGCAAAAGCCCCTTGGGCTGCGGCCCCGGCCCGAGGGCCATGTCGGCCTTCCAGTCCAGAAGGAAACGCTCAATGCGGTTGGTGAAGTCGCTCCAGAGACTGCGATAGCGAAGAATGGCCTTTGCGTGCCAGAGCAGCCCCCCACTTGCCGAAATCAGGCTGGAGGCCGGCACGTTTACTTAAACACAATCATCTTGGATTCGAGCTTCTCAAGCATATGGATGGCCTCTTCCTGGACGCCGCGGAAGGCGCCCTCGTGGTGGAGGCCCTGCATGATCATGGCCTGTTTTTTGGCTTCGATATTGCCGAGTCGGCCAGCGATGAACAGGTATTTAAAGGCCTCGAAGTCATCTTTTTTGGCGTGCTTGCCATCCATATGCTGCTTGGCGATGAGATAGACCGCATCGATGGAGCCCAGTTCAAAGCCCCTTTGCAGCAGGTTCATGATGTTGGTCGAGGTCGCTAGGGGCAGGTGGGCGCCTTCATTCATATAGAGGCGCGCCAGGGCAACAAAGGCCTCTGGCACTTCCATATTGCAGGCGAGATTGAGCAACTCGACTGCTTTATTCAGATCTTTGATGCTATAGGGCGCCCGCCAGTACAGGATGCCCAGGTTATAGGTGGCCTGATGGTTGCGGTTTTTGACCTCCTCGCTCATCAGTTTGACCGTCTGGGCGAGTTCCTCTTCGAGCATTTGCTTGTTGAGCGCCATCTCGGAGAGCTTGTAGTACGCCGGATCCTCTGCGTTGGCGCAGAGCATCATAAAAATATCGAATGCCTGGCGATAGGCGCCAATTTTGACGGCGCGTTCGCCATCCTCTAGATCGTATGCCATAAAAGCTTTAGAGTTCTGCCAATAAAAACATCAGGGGGACAAACCATGGCTGCAGTGGCGATCGGCACACGCTTTTTGCCTTGGGTTGGTACCGGGGTAATAGGCCTAATTTTACTCGGGTTTGGGTACTGGATCGGGGCGATTTTGGCCCTGGGTTTATTTGTACTTGGGCTTATTGACATTCAGCAGCCGCATCAGGCGGTCCGCAGAAACTACCCCTTAACCGGCCGGCTGCGCTATGCCCTTGAGTACATCCGGCCCGAGCTTCGGCAGTATTTTCTGGAGACCGACGAGGAAAAAATCCCGTTTTCCCGAAACCAGCGGGCCCTGGTCTATCAGCGTTCAAAAATCCAGAATGACAAGCGTGGGTTTGGCTCGATCAAGGATATGTATGCCTCCGGGGCAGAGTGGATCGGGCATTCGGTGGTGCCCGTCCATCCGGATCCTTCTGCGTTTCGGATTCATGTGGGCGGCAGGCACTGCGCCCGGCCGTATGACATCTCGGTATTTAATATTTCTGCAATGAGTTTTGGCTCGCTGTCGGCCAACGCGATCATGGCGCTGAACCGTGGGGCCAAGATGGGGGGATTCGCCCACGATACTGGCGAAGGTTCGGTGTCACCGTATCACCGCACGCATGGCGGAGATCTGATCTGGGAGATTGGCTCCGGTTATTTTGGCTGTCGTACCGCAGATGGCCGCTTTGATCCCGAGAAGTTTGCGGCCCAGGCCTCTGCCGATCAGGTGAAGATGATTGAGATCAAACTCTCGCAGGGCGCAAAACCTGGCCACGGCGGCGTGCTGCCTGCCGCCAAAGTGTCGCAAGAGATTTCCGAGACCCGTGGTGTGCCGATGGGCCAAGACTGTGTGTCGCCAGCCTCGCATTCAGAGTTTTCAACGCCCGTTGAACTGATGCAATTCATCAAACGACTGCGTGAGCTCTCAGGCGGCAAGCCCGTAGGGTTTAAGTTGTGTATTGGCCAGGTCTGGGAATGGTTTGGGATTGCCAAGGCGATGGCCAAGACTGGCATTGCGCCCGATTTCATCGTGTTAGACGGTGCGGAGGGTGGCACCGGTGCCGCACCGGTGGAGTTTTCGGACCATGTGGGCATGCCCATGCGGGATGGACTGCGCCTTGTGCACAACACTTTGGTGGGTCTGGGGCTGCGCGATCAGATCAAGATTGGCGCATCGGGCAAGGTGGTCTCCGCATTTGATATCGCGCGTTGTCTCGCGTTAGGTGCGGACTGGTGTAACTCCGCCCGCGGATTCATGTTTGCATTGGGCTGCATTCAATCCCGCAGCTGTCATACCGATCATTGCCCCACTGGCGTAGCTACCCAGGATCCGCTGCGTCAGCGCGCGCTTGTGGTGACCGATAAGGCCGAGCGGGTGCGTAACTTTCATCGTAATACCCTGGCCAATCTTGCCGATCTGCTGGGCTCTGCAGGATTGAGTCATCCTGATCAGGTGACCGAGTCACACATTATGTTGAGAGACGGTTCCGGCCAGGCAAAACCTTTATCGACCGTGTTGCCCCATGTCGAGCCCGACCAACTCCTGACTGCGGAGCATGACCATATTGTGCTGGGCAGCCTCCCCGAACCGTTTAAGACCTATTGGATGCGTTCGAGCGCGGAGACGTTTGCTAGCGGGGAAGTCAACTAGCGGTATTCCGTGATCGTGCAGGTGGCCTTGATCAGTCTGCCTTGGGCGGGCTCATAGGTGAGTTGATGCACCTTGTTTAAGCGGTCGTGATAGAGCGTGAATTTCTCTTCCGGGTTGGAGATGTTTACGCCTGAGAATGCGCCATTGAGCGCCCGGGCCAGAAACCGAACTGTGTAGGTCTTGCCATCTACTGTTGTCGTGGTGAGCGGAAAAGTTAAGTCTTTCTCGTGTTTTTGGCGGCCATACCAGGTGGTGGAAAACTCGGCACCGCCGCACTGAAAAGTTGCCTGGCCGAATGCGAACGCCGCCGGTGAGTTAAATAAGGCGGCGGTTCCAAGCAGAAGAAGTAAGAAAGCCGGAGAAAAGCGCACGCGAGTTGAATCGGTAATCAGGCTGGCCCGTACCGATCCCGCGAATTGGCCATTTTGATAATGATCTCGCTGGCGAGATCTTTGCCCTCTTCGAAATCATTCATGGGATAGAGGGTCTGCAACAGGTAGATATTTTTCTTGGCCTCTTCATTTTGCTCTCTGGCGGCGGCCATTAGATAGCCAAAAGCTTTGGTTAGGTCTTTCTCGACATGCTTTCCATTCATATACATCAGGCCAAGCGTGTTGCATGCATCGGTTGAGCCGAGATCAATCGCCTCTTCAAGGTGTTTGAGTGCCTTGGGCACGTTTAATGGCTCTTGATTGGTATAGATATAAGCAAGATTCAGATGGGCCTGGGGTACGAGCTGGTCGCAGGCCTGCTTGTAATAAAAGAGCGACATGGTCATGTCTTTTTCCACGGTAAGCCCGCGCTCGTACATGGCTCCGAGATTAAAAAATACCGCCCCCCAACCCCGTTTGGCTTCCTTGCCCAGAAAGGCCTGCAGCTCAATGAGCTGATCGCCGATCACCTGCCCCTTCATGAGCATATCGCCCAGGTACATGATGGCGTGCTGGTCCTCGTTTTTGGCGAGGTCCATAAAGATTTCGTAGGCGGCAGCAAAGCGCCCCGACTTTAAGGCGATCTTTCCGTCTTCTAGGAGTAGTGGCATAGCCCGGATTCTAGGGGAATTTGCACCCTATGGCTGCTGGTCTTTGGGCGGATGAAGCGCCTGGTGATGCCGATGCTGACTATTCGATCAACGCCATGATGACGTTGGGGATGGCGTTGGCCTGGGCGAGCATGGCGGTGGCGGCCTGCTGACCGATCTGCAGTTTGGTCAGACGCGCCGTCTCCCAGGCAAAGTCGGTATCTTGGATCTGGCTTTTGGCTGCCGTTAGGTT
>Ga0255182_1001431_pt1 | contig 12431 bp, 11 predicted proteins | sample Atl_UVDOM_RepA_8_FD_188420 | JGI IMG/M metagenome (GOLD analysis project Ga0255182, IMG submission 188420) | Freshwater microbial communities from Altamaha River, Georgia, United States - Atl_UVDOM_RepA_8d | ecosystem: Environmental > Aquatic > Freshwater > River | place: USA: Georgia... | reverse complement strand
ACAAGCGTTCAGCCAATTCGGGCAAGTCTCGAGCGCCAAGGTCATGATGGAGCGTGACACCGGTCGTTCCAAGGGTTTCGGCTTTGTCGAAATGGCCAGCGAACCCGAGGCCCAAGCGGCCATTCAAGGTATGCACGGTCAAGCCCTCGGTGGCCGTAATCTGGTGGTCAATGAAGCGCGCCCCATGGAGCCCCGTCCCCCCCGTAGCGGCGGTGGTGGTGGTTATGGTGGCGGTGGCAACCGTGAAGGCGGTTTCCGTAGCCCCTACGGTGGCGGTGGCCGCTCCGGTGGTGGCGGCGGCGGTGGTCGCGGCGGCTACTGATTAACGCCCGTTGGCGGAGGGGGGCCGTGGCATCACGACGCCACGCACGCGCCCCTCTAAAGTGACTTGCCGGGTGCTGTCGTCGTAACTGAACCGATCTGCACTGAATTGATCCTCACCTCGCGTGAATTGCATCGGCAAGTGACTCTGCATGCGGTCCGGATCTGACTGCACGCGTAAATATTCCCCTGTGTAAACTTGTTTGGGCTGACCTGCGCTGGCGGGTTTGGTCACGCGCACGCTCCCGCGCAACTCCAGCATGTCGCCCATGCCGTTGAGCGTGGCCTGGTTGGCCTGGGTGAGCGTTTCTTGGCCGTCTTTGTTGCGGCTGCGCAGTCGCACCCGATCCAGTTCGGCGCTGTCGTCATCGGCGTAGTGCCTAGCCTCTTCGCCAAAAATTTCGGTCCGCATCCGCCCCTGCGCGTCGTACACGCGCAAAGCCACACCGCTCATGCGGTAGTCGGGCTCGTGGCGCACGGGTCGCTCGGCTTGCGGCAGGGCTTCAGGAGGGGTGCTGCGCACCAACCACCAAGTCACCAAGGCCAGAACCGCCATGAGCATGAGCGGCAGGTACAGCGCCACGCGGTCCCAGCCGCGGCGCACGCCGAGCCAGAGCGCGGGCAAGGGGTTCATTGCATCGCCTCATGCCAAAAACGGGCATAGTGCCCACCCGCCGTGAGCACCAAATCGCAGAGCTCGCGCGCCGCGCCATCGCCGCCTCGGCGCTGGGTCACGTAGTGCGCGACGGCCTGCACTTCTGCATGGGCTTGCGCGGGGGCACACGCCAAGGCCACGCGACGCAACACCGCGAGGTCGGGCCAATCGTCCCCCATGGCCGCAGCCTGCGCCCAAGTCAGGCCCAGCGTTTGGAGGATTTCTTGGGCCGCAGGGGCTTTGTCTTCGGTGCCAAAGCGGGCGTGGGTGATGCCCAAGGCTTTGAGGCGGGTGCGCAAGGGCGCACTATCGCGCCCGGTGATCACGGCAGGCGTGATGCCCGCGCGTTGGAGCATTTTGAGGCCATGGCCATCGAGGGTGGCAAAGCGCTTGAGGGTTTCGCCCGCCTCGGAGAAAAAAAGGCCGCCATCGGTCAGCACGCCGTCGATGTCGAAAAACACCACGCGCACAGGCTGCGCGCGCAGCAACAGCTCTGGAGCGAACGTTTGGCTGGGCTGCGCCATCAAATCACCTTGGCCCGCATGAGGTCGTTGCTGTTGAGGGCGCCACAGAGCCGGTCTTGCGCATCCACCACCAGCACACTGGTGATGCGGCAAGACTCCATGCGCTCGGCGGCTTCCACCGCCAACGCGTCGTCGCGCACGCGCTGAGGAGATGCGTGCATGACTTGCGCCGCAGTGAGGTTGCGCAAATCGACCCCGCGCTCAATCAAGCGTCGTAAATCGCCGTCGGTGAAGATGCCCAAAATGCGGTTGTCCGCATCGACCACGGCGGAAGCACCCAAACCCTTGGCGCTCATCTCGCGCATGAGGTCGGTAAAGCTCGCCTCTGGGCCCACCTTGGGCACGGCGTCACCCGCACGCATGACGTCGCGCACCAGCGTGAGCAGGCGACGCCCCAACGCACCCCCCGGATGGGAGCGGGCGAAGTCTTCGGCCTTGAAACCACGGGCGTCAAGCAATGCGACCGCAAGCGCATCGCCCAAAGCAATCTGTGTGGTGGTGCTGGCCGTGGGTGCGAGGTTGAGTGGGCAGGCCTCTCGTTCAACGCTGCTGTCGAGCACGATGTCGGCATGTTTGGCCAAGGTCGACTGCAGGCCTCCCGTGAGGGCAATCAGCGGCACACCTTGGCGCTTGAGCAAAGGCAGGATGGCGGCGAGTTCATCGCTCTCGCCACTGTTGGAAATGGCCAGGACCAAATCGACATCCTTGACCATGCCCAAGTCCCCATGACTGGCCTCGGCCGGGTGCACAAACATGGCCGGGGTTCCGGTAGAGGCGAGGGTGGCCGCAATCTTGCGGCCAATGTGGCCACTTTTGCCCATGCCCATGACCACCACGCGCCCGCGCACGGCCAACATCGCTTCTACGGCTTTGACAAAGGAAGACCCGAGCAATTGGCGCGCACGCTGCAGGGCTTCAGCCTCAATTTCCAGGGTCTGGCGCGCGAGGTCCAACACCTGCTGCGCTTGGTCGGGGGGTAATACGCCGGTCATAACGGGATTGTAGGTTGTGCCCCGGGCGTGTGCGTGGCCTACTTGCCAATGCAGAAGCGACTGAAGATCACGCCCAGGAGGTCATCCGCCGTGAACTCCCCCACGATTTGGGCGAGCGCTTGATGGGACAGGCGCAGCTCCTCGGCCAGAAGGTCGAGGGGAGCCGTGGCCAAGGATTGCAAAAGTGCGTGCGCACGCTGCAAATGGCTTTGTGCGCGTTGCAAGGCTTGCACGTGGCGCTCGCGGGCCATGAACACCCCTTCGCCGGCCCCGCCACCTTGCCAGCCAATCGTTTGCAAGAGTTGTTGGCGCAACGCTTGAAGGCCTGTCCCCTCTCGGGCGCTCAACAACAGGCCCTCGCGAGGGGCCCCCTCCTGCACCAGGTCAGCCTTGTTCCAGAGGTGCAAGACCGGCACTTGGGGGTTGACTTGTTGCGCCAGGCGCTCGGCTATTTCGGCGTCGGCCGCTTGATAAGCACGATCCGCCGCACGGGTGAGGTCATGCAAAAACAACACGGCGTCGGCTTGGCGAATTTGCTCCCAGGCCCGATCGATGCCGATGCGCTCGACCGCATCAACCTCATCGCCTTCGCGTAAGCCTGCCGTGTCGACCACATGCAACGGTACCCCGTCGATCTGCAAGGCCTGCTGAACCACATCGCGGGTGGTGCCCGCGATGGGTGTGACGATCGCGAGTTCTGCGCCGGCCAAGGCGTTGAGCAAAGAGCTCTTGCCCGCGTTGGGCTGCCCGGCAATCACGACGCGCAAGCCTTCGCGCAACAGCACCCCTTGACGGGTTTGGGCGAGCAAGGCATCGAGTGATGCATTCAATCGCTGGAGTTGTCCTTGGGCATCGGCTTTTTGTAAAAAATCGATTTCTTCTTCCGGGAAGTCGAGCGTGGCTTCGACCAACATGCGCAGTTGCACCAAGTCGTCGTTCAAACGCGCCACGGCTTGGGAAAGCGCTCCGGCCAACGCGCGCGATGCGCTTCGGGCCGCCGCTTCGGTGCTCGCGTCAATCAAATCGGCCACCGCCTCGGCTTGGGCCAGATCCAGTTTGTGGTTCAAGAACGCACGGCGGGTGAATTCACCGGGCTGCGCCAGCCGCAAGCCCGCCAACCAAGGCTTGTCCGAAGCGCGGACTTCTTGCGCGCTTTGCAACGCGCGTGCAAGTAGCAGTTGCATGACCACCGGTCCGCCGTGGGCCTGAAGTTCGAGCACATCCTCGCCGGTATAACTGTGCGGCGCAGGGAAATAGAGGGCGAGCACGTGATCGAGCACTTCGCCCTGCGCATCGCGTAACGGGAGGTAGGTGGCCACGCGCGGTTGGAGTTCGCGTCCGCAGAGGTGCGTCACCCAATCGCGCAAACCTTCGCCGCTGGCCCGCACAATGCCAACCGCGCCGCGCCCCGGCGGTGTGGCCACCGCCACGATGGGGGCGCGCTGCTCAGCCAGCATGGGCGTGGTTTAGTTGATGACGCCGAGCTGCTTGTTGATCATCCACTGCTGGGCGATGGAGAGGATGTTGTTGGTCAACCAGTACAGCACCAAGCCTGCAGGGAAGAAGAAGAACATCACGCTGAAGGCGAGCGGCATGATCCACATCAGTTTGGCTTGAACGGGGTCCGGCGGGGTGGGGTTGAGCCAAGTCTGCAACATGGTCGAGGCGGTCATGAGCAAGGGCAGAATGAAATACGGATCCGGAGCGGCCAAATCTTGCACCCAGCCCAGCCACGGTGCGTTGCGAATTTCCACGCTCGAGAGCAAGACCCAGTAGAGTGCGATGAACACCGGAATCTGGACCGCAATGGGCAAACATCCGCCCATGGGGTTGACCTTTTCTTCGCGGTAGATCTTCATCATCTCCACTTGCATTTGCTGTGGGTTGTCTTTGAGGCGCTCACGCATTTCCATGATGCGCGGGTTAATCGCTTTCATCTTGGCCATGCTGCGATAGGCCTGGGCGTTGAGCCAGTAGAACGCGGCCTTGAGCAAGACCACGAGCGCCACAATCGCCCAGCCCCAGTTGTTGAGCCATTCATTGAGTTGATGCAGCAACCAATAGAGGGGCTTGGCCAAGATGGTGAGCCAGCCGTAATCTTTCACCAGTTCCAAGCCCGGGAAAATGGCTTCGAGCTCTTTTTCCTCCTGCGGTCCCACGAACAAGGTGGCTTTGACGTTTTGGCGTTGCCCAGGGGCCACGGCGCCCAGTGGGGCGAGTTGCGTGGCGCGGTAGCAGCAGTCGGCCAGTGGCTGGCCCAGATCGACAGCTTCCACCGCGATGTCGCGCTTCAAGCCATCGGGCAATAACCAGGCGCTCGCAAAGTAATGCTGCACCATGGCCACATAGCCACTGGTGGTGGATTTTTCGAACTCGGCTTTGCCTTTTTTCGCATCGGCAAACTCCACTTTCTGATACTTCTTGGCTTCGGTAAAGACCGCTGGGCCCGTGAAGGTGGAATAGAAGGACGATTCCCCCTGCGGTTTATTGCCATCGCGCACGAGCTGAACGTAGAGCTGGGGTTCGAGGGTTTGGTTCGATTGGTTGACCACCTCGTGCTTCACCGCCACAGCATATGAGCCACGCGTGAAGGTGTAGGTCTTGATGAGTTGCACACCATCTTGGGGAACCGACTCAAACACCAACTGCAAGCTCTCTTGCCCATCCGCCAATTTGCGCGGGCCGTCGCGCAGGTTCATCGGGGTTTTATGGGTTGGCCAAGCCACACCCGCGTTGCCAACGAGGCCCGACTGCGCCACGTAAAAACGGTCCTTGCTTTGGTCGAGAAGCACCACGGGCTTGCCGGGGTTGTGCTCGTCCTCATACTTGAGCAATTCCACGCGCACCAAGCTCGCGCCTTCGCTGTCAAACGTCGCGCGGACTTGATCAGTGGTGACCTCAATCAACTCGCGCGGCTTGGCGGCGATCGCGGGTGCGCCAGCGCCAGGCACGGTGGCCGCGGTGGCGGCGGCGTTGGGCACGCCGTTGGCGGGCGCGCTCGCTGCGCTCGCCGCCGACGAAGCCGTGGGCACCGGGAAGAAGGTCGCGGGGCGACCATTGTGCAATTGCCATTGGTCCCAGAGCATCACCAGGGAAAAGCCAAAAATCACCCACAAGATGGTGCGGCGAATATCGTTCATGAGGAGGTCTTTCCGGAAGAAGAAAACAGTCCCGAAAACAGCCTTGGGGCCTGTTCGGGCACTGGGTCGTGGCCACCCGCACACCAGGGGTGGCAGCGCAAGAGTCGCCGCGTGGTCATCCAGCCGCCCTGCGCTGCGCCGTGCCGCTCTAAGGCCTCGAGCGCATAAGCCGAGCAGGTGGGCGTGAAGCGGCATGCCGAGCCCAACCAGGGGCTCAGCAATAAGCGGTAGGCCTTGACGAGGAAAATCAGCAGCGTTTGCATGGGCTGATCTGGTTAAAGAGGTCCATCAATTCCTGGCGCACGGTTTGGCGCAATGGGGCTGAGTCGGCGCTGACAAAGTGCGCGGGGTGAAACCCAGCACGCACCCTCACCACGTAATCGCCCTTTGGGAGATGCGGCGCGAAGGATTGCGCCACGGCGCGAATTTGGCGACGGATGAGGTTACGCGTGACGGCCCTCTTGGCCCAACGCTTGGGCGTGAGTGCGCCCAGTCTCTGAACGGCAAACAGGGCCTGGGTTTGCACGAAACCCGGCCCTGTTGGCTTGGGGGACTGGTGCAAGGCAAAGTGGGCTGTGCGCGCCACGGTGCCTGCGGCCATCACGGCCTGAAACTCAGTCCATTGCTTGATCGGTTCCACGGCGCAAGGGTCGCGGCCCAGCAGGCAATGCAGACGCAGTGTCAGACAGCCAGGCGCTTGCGACCCTTGGCGCGACGAGCGTTGATCACGGCGCGGCCACCACGGGTCTTCATGCGAACCAGGAAACCGTGCGTGCGTGCACGGCGTGTCTTGGAGGGTTGGTAGGTACGTTTCATGGTGTATTGTCCAATCGGCGGGGAAAACCCGCAATTATCTCAAAAAACAGCGCCTAAATGCTTTTGCGGCAAAGAAAAAAGGGTTTTAGGGGACTCCAGAAGACCTGGGTGCAGATTTATTTAGGGATTTGCGCGAGGCGGGCCCAAAGCTGTGGATAAATTTTGCTAAAGTAGGCCTTTGAAGACCTCGCCACCGGGGTTTATCCACAAGTCTCGCATGTCCTCCGACGCCCTCCCTCCCGAACAAGTCAGCCCCAGCCCATCCTTGAGCGATGGCCTCTGGCAAGGGTGCGTCGAATTGTTGGCCCAAGAGCTCCCCGAGCAGCTTTTCGCCACTTGGATCAAGCCTCTGCAAGCCCAGGTTTCCGACGATTTATCGCGCGTCACGATCACCGTCGCGAACCGATTTAAGCTCGATTGGATCCGCGCTCAATATGCGGCTCGCATGGCCGTTTTGCTGCAGCAACTCAGCGGTCAACCCGTGCAAGTTGAGCTTGTGATTGCCCAAAAAGAAGCACCCAGCAAGCCTCTTTTTAATGCTTTTCAATCAGAGCCCGATGAAATGGGGGATGTCTTCGCCACCCCCGAAGATCCTGCGGCACCGCCGCAGAAAACCCGCCTCAACACGGCCCTGACCTTTGACACCTTGGTCGAGGGGACAGCCAACCGCATGGCCCGTGCCGCGGCCTTGCACGTGGCCTCCATGCCTGGTCAGCTCTACAACCCACTCTTTATCTATGGTGGGGTGGGTTTGGGCAAGACGCACTTGGTCCACGCGGTGGGAAATTACCTCCTGAGTGAACGCCCCGACGCCAAAGTTCTCTACATCCATGCGGAACAGTTCGTCTCGGATGTGGTCAAAGCCTATCAGCGCAAGACTTTTGACGAGTTCAAAGAGCGTTATCACTCGCTCGATTTGCTGCTGATTGACGATGTGCAATTTTTCGCCAACAAAGAGCGCACCCAGGAAGAGTTCTTCAACGCCTTTGAAGCCTTGCTGGCCAAAAAGTCGCACATTGTGATGACCAGCGACACTTACCCTAAGGGCTTGAACGACATCCATGAACGCCTGATCTCACGTTTTGATTCGGGCCTGACCGTGGCCATCGAACCGCCAGAGCTCGAGATGCGCGTGGCCATCCTGATCAGCAAAGCGCGTGCAGAGGGAACCGAAATGCCCGAAGAGGTGGCCTTCTTCGTGGCCAAGAACGTGCGCTCCAACGTGCGTGAACTCGAAGGCGCACTGCGCAAAATTCTGGCCTATTCGCGCTTCAATCAAAAAGAGATCTCCATCGCCCTCGCGCGCGATGCGTTGCGCGATTTGCTCTCGATTCAGAACCGTCAGATCTCGATCGAGAACATTCAAAAAACCGTGGCCGACTATTACAAAATCAAAGTGGCTGATATGTATTCCAAAAAGCGCCCCGCCAGCATTGCGCGGCCGCGCCAGATTGCGATGTACCTGGCCAAAGAGCTCACCCAAAAGAGCTTGCCTGAAATCGGCGAGCTCTTCGGGGGCCGTGACCACACCACTGTCTTGCACGCGGTTCGCAAGATTTCCGCCGAGCGCCAGCAACTTGCCGATCTCAATCAGCAGCTGCATGTGCTTGAACAAACACTTAAGGGTTAAAGGACAAACCTGTGGATGATTTTCGAACAACTGCCCACTTATCCACATCGCGTGGCGGGGTCTGTGTTTTATCCACTTCGGTGTGCACGAGCGAAACACGCTCGCCCACAGGGTTCTCCATCTCGCAAGTGTCAGTCAACGTTGAGGAAAGTGCGGTTGTCCACATCAGTGGCCCGTGCTTATCTACTATCTAACCATTTCTTAATGAAGATCAAGAGGATGACATGATCGTTCTGAAAGCAACTCAAGAAAAAGTTCTGGCGGCCCTGCAGTCGGTTGCTGGCATTGTGGAACGGCGCCATACCCTGCCCATCCTCGCCAATGTCCTCATTCGCAAAACAGGGGCGCAACTGCAACTCACCACCAGCGATCTGGAGATCCAGATCCGCACACAAGCCGAGCTCGATGGCGACAGTGGCAACTTCAGCACCACCGTTGGCGCGCGCAAGCTCATCGACATCTTGCGCACCATGCCGTCGGACCAAACCGTCACGCTGGAATCGAGCCAAAACAAACTCATCCTCAAAGGCGGCAAGAGCCGCTTCACGCTGCAGACTTTGCCCGCCGAGGATTTCCCCCTCGTGCAAGAAGCCCCGAGCTTTGGGCCTGAGTTCAGCGTGCCGCAAAAAACCCTCAAGGATTTGCTGCACCAAGTCTCGTTCTCCATGGCTGTGCACGACATTCGCTACTACCTCAACGGCATTTTGTTTGTTGCCGAAGGCAAGCAGCTGAGCTTGGTGGCCACCGATGGCCACCGTTTGGCCTTTGCCAGCGCTACGTTGGAAAACGAGGTGCCGCGCCAGGAAGTGATTCTGCCGCGCAAGACTGTGCTCGAACTCCAACGCCTCTTGAGCGACAAAGAGGGCGCCATTGCCCTGCAGTTCGCCAGCAACCAGGCCAAGTTTGCCTTCGATGGCATGGAGTTTGTGACCAAACTGGTGGAGGGCAAATTCCCTGATTACAACCGCGTCATCCCGAAGAACCACCAAAACCATATCATCCTGGGTCGTCTGCCCCTCTTGGCCATGCTCCAGCGCACCGCCATTCTGACGAGCGATAAGTTCAAGGGCGTGCGCATCCATCTCGAGCCTGGTGTGCTGCGTGTGATCTCCAGCAACTCCGAGCAGGAAGAAGCCACGGATGAACTCGAAATCGACTACAGCGGAGACCGCATCGAGATTGGTTTCAACGTGACCTACCTGATGGACGTGTTGGGCAACATGGACCAGGAGATGGTGCGCATTGATTTGGCCGATGCCAACAGCTCGGCCCTCATCACCATTCCCGAACAGACCACTTTTAAGTATGTGGTCATGCCCATGCGCATTTAAGACCGGTGGCTGATTTTTTTGATTTGTTGACGAACGCCCCATCAGAGGGCCTCCATTGAAAGTATTGTCATGACTGAACCGATTCTGCAAAACGCTGACGGCTATGGTGAGAGTGCCATCCAAATCCTTGAAGGGTTGGAGGCGGTGCGCAAGCGTCCGGGCATGTACATCGGCGATACCTCAGATGGCACGGGCTTGCACCACTTGGTTTTTGAGGTAGTCGACAACTCCATTGACGAAGCTTTGGCCGGTCATTGTGATGACATCGTGGTCACCATCCACACGGACAACTCCATCAGCGTCACCGACAACGGTCGTGGTATTCCCACGGGCGTGAAGATGGATGACAAGCATGAGCCTAAGCGCAGTGCGGCAGAAATTGCACTCACCGAATTGCACGCTGGGGGAAAGTTCAATCAAAACAGCTACAAGGTCTCGGGCGGTTTGCATGGCGTGGGCGTGTCGTGCGTCAACGCGCTCTCCAAATGGCTGCGCCTAACGGTTCGCCGTGAGGGCAAGGTGCACACCTTGGAGTTTGCTCAAGGTGTGGTGCAGGGCCGCTTGCTCGAAACCGTTGACGGCTTTGAAGTCTCCCCCATGAAAACCACCGGGGCGACGGACAAGCGCGGAACCGAAGTCCATTTCCTGCCCGATACCGAGATCTTCACGCAGAACAACGATTTTCACTACGAAATTCTGGCCAAGCGCCTGCGCGAGCTCTCTTTTCTCAACAACGGTGTTCGCATTCGTTTGCACGATGAGCGCACCGGCAAAGAAGACGATTTCTCGGGTGCCGGTGGTGTCAAGGGCTTTGTGGATTTCATCAACGCCAACAAAAAGGTGTTGCACCCCAACGCCTTCCACGCGACAGGGTCGCGTCCGGCCGACACCTATGGCGGCATTCCCGGTACTGAAATTGGTGTGGAAGTGGCCATGCAGTGGAACGATGGCTATAACGAATCCGTTCTGTGCTTCACCAACAACATTCCTCAGCGCGACGGGGGTACCCACCTGACGGGCCTGCGTGCGGCCATGACGCGCGTGATCAGCAAATACATCGATCAAAACGAGCTCGCCAAGAAGGCGAAGGTGGAGATCAGCGGCGACGACATGCGTGAAGGCTTGTGCTGCGTGCTTTCTGTCAAAGTTCCCGAACCCAAGTTCTCCAGCCAGACCAAGGACAAACTCGTCTCCAGCGAAGTGCGCGCCCCGGTGGAAGACATCGTGGCCAAGGCGCTCACGGATTACTTGGAAGAGCGTCCCAACGACGCCAAGATCATTTGCGGCAAGATTGTCGAGGCGGCCAAAGCACGCGAGGCCGCCCGTCGTGCGCGCGAGATGACCCGCCGTAAAGGCGTGCTCGACGGCATGGGCTTGCCCGGTAAATTGGCAGACTGCCAAGAGAAGGATCCCTCACTTTGTGAGATTTACATTGTGGAGGGTGACTCGGCCGGCGGTTCGGCCAAACAAGGCCGTGATCGTAAATTCCAAGCCATCTTGCCTCTGCGGGGCAAGATTCTCAACGTGGAGAAGGCACGCTACGAGAAACTGCTCACCAGCAACGAAATCGTCACGCTCATCACCGCCTTGGGCACTGGCATTGGCAAGGCGAGTGCCGAGTCGGGCAAATCAGGTCAAGATGATTTCAATATCGACAAGTTGCGCTACCACCGCATCATCATCATGACCGATGCGGACGTGGACGGCGCCCACATTCGCACTTTGTTGCTCACCTTTTTCTATCGCCAAATGCCCGAACTCGTGGAGCGCGGGCACATCTACATCGCTCAGCCCCCGCTCTACAAGGTCAAAAACGGCAAGGAAGAGCTCTACCTCAAGGATGGTCCCGCACTCGACGCCTACCTCCTGCGCGTGGCGCTCAAAGAAGCCCAACTTCAAACTGGCGGTGCGAACAACCAGTTGCTCAAAGGCGAGACACTTGAAGCCTTGGCCCGCAAACACCAAGTGGCCGAACAAGTGATCGACCGCTTGAGTGTTTTCCTCGACGCAGAAGCCTTGCGCGCCGTGGCCGACGGTGTGGCCTTGAACCTCGATGACCTCGAAGCCGCCAAGCTCAGTGCCCAAGCCCTCCAAGCCAAGCTGCGCGAGAGCCAGGGGCAAGACAGTCCCGCGGAAGTGAGCGCGGAATTCGATGTCCGCACCGACAAGCCCCTGCTGCGCATCAGCCGTCGCCACCATGGCAACGTCAAGAGCAGCGTGATCACCCAGGAATTTGTGCATGGTGCCGACTACGCGGCCCTGGCCGAGGCCGCGCACAGCTTCCGTGGGCTTTTAGGCGAAGGCGCCAAAGTCATGCGCGGGGAGGGCGATAAGCAGCGGGAAGAGCGCGTGAGCGATTTCCGCCAAGCCATGCACTGGCTCATCAGTGAGGCAGAACGCACCACCAGCCGTCAGCGCTACAAGGGCTTGGGTGAAATGAACCCCGAGCAGCTGTGGGAAACCACCATGGACCCCGCTGTGCGCCGCCTCCTGCGCGTGCAAATTGAAGACGCCATTGAAGCCGATCGCGTCTTCACCATGCTCATGGGTGATGAGGTGGAACCGCGGCGTGACTTCATTGAAGCCAATGCGTTGCGGGCGGCCAATATTGACGTTTAAGGGCGATAGCCTGGCGTCATCAGTGCCTGGGAGACCGCTTCTAGCGGGATGACCCAGATTTGATCGTCAAGGGGCCACGCACTGTTGACGGGCGCCACCCCATAGGCCCGATGCAGCGGGCAATCTCGACACGCATTCCAGAAGCCTCTGCTGGGCTTTGGTGTCTCGCAGAGAGGCACTTTTTGTTTAGCGAGCCGGCGAAGCATCCTTGCATTTTTTTAGTCGCACTAAAAATATACAAGGATAAAAAGCCTTAAATAGACTATTTATTATTAACTTACGCCATTCTCCCTGCCCGGAAATCCTCCACCGCCTGCATCAGCTGCTCACGCGTGTTCATCACAAACGGCCCGTATTGGGCGATGGGCTCGTGCAGGGGTTTTCCGGCGAGCACAATGGCTTG
>Ga0255182_1001428_pt1 | contig 12446 bp, 12 predicted proteins | sample Atl_UVDOM_RepA_8_FD_188420 | JGI IMG/M metagenome (GOLD analysis project Ga0255182, IMG submission 188420) | Freshwater microbial communities from Altamaha River, Georgia, United States - Atl_UVDOM_RepA_8d | ecosystem: Environmental > Aquatic > Freshwater > River | place: USA: Georgia... | reverse complement strand
GGCCACCATCTCGGCGAGGTCACGCTGGCCGTTACCAGCGACTCCTGCGACACCAACGATCTCGCCTGCGCGCACATCGATATTGATGTCAGACAGAATCTCGACGCCATCGCGCTCGAGGTGCACTTGCGATACCGAAAGCAAGACGTCTCCAGTCGGCGACTTGGCGCGACGCGGCACGATGTTGATCTCGCGCCCGACCATCAATTCGGCGAGCTTCTTTACGTCGGCTTGACCGCGCCGCACTGATCCCGTCACTTTGCCGCCGCGCATCACCGTGATGCGGTCGGAGATATCGACCACTTCGCCGAGTTTGTGACTGACGAACACCACCGACTTGCCCGCGTGTGTCATCGCACGTACGGTGGCGAAGAGCTTTTCTACCTCTGGTGGTGCGAGCAGTGCGGTGGGCTCGTCAAGCAGCAACACTTCAGCACCCTGGTAAAGCGCTTTCACGATCTCCACTCGTTGCCGTTCGCCTGCCGACAACTCGCCCACTACCGCCCGCGGGTCGAGTGGCAGGCCGTAGTCGTTGGTGATCTGCTCGACTTTGCCCTCAATGTCTGAAGCCGAGAGCACGAACGAGAGCGACTTGTGGCCGAGCACCACGTTTTCTGCGACGGTGAACCGATCAACCAGGCGAAAATGCTGGTGCACCATCGCGATGCCATGGGCAAGGCCATCACGCGGGCTGTTGAGACGAATCTCTTTGCCGTTGCGCAGCACCTGGCCAATCTCAGGCCGATACAGACCGCACAATACTGAGGCGAGCGTGCTCTTACCCGCGCCGTTTTCTCCGAGCAATGTGTGCACTTCGCCGCGCGCGAGCTGAAAGTCGACATGATCGTTGGCGACGACACCAGGAAACCGCTTGGTAACCGCGACTGCCTCAAGCGCGAATGCTGCGAGGTTCGGGGCCGAGTTGTGCGGTGCTACGCCCGACGCCACAGCAGGCAAGTTTGCCACAAAAAGCAAGGCGCCCACCCCGCCGAAGCGAAGTGGGCGCCTGCTTACGACTTACTGGATTCGTCAGCCCTTAGCCGAGCCGATGACTCCTTCGACCAAGTACGACTGACCGAGCAAGTCACCCAACGCTGCCGTTGCGCCGGCGGCGATGACTTCATTGCCCTCGTTGTCGTTGATCGGACCGGTGAACGGCTTCAGCGAACCATCGATGATGGCTGCTGCCTTCTCGGCGATCAGGTCTTGCGTCGCCTGTGAAACGCTCGAGCCGTAGGCGCCGAGCGTGATCATGCCGTCAGCCATGGTGCCGTAGTACGGAGTGCTGTCGCAGGTTCCCGCGGCAACATCTTTTCCGAGCTTCACGTAGTGCGGGCCCCAGTTCCACTTCGGGCTCGTAAGCCAGGTGTCGGGGAAGTCAGCGGCTGCGACGTCAGAGTTGTAACCAACCCATTTCGCACCCGCTTCTTTCGCGGCTTCACCAGTGGCTGGCGAGTCTTGGTGCTGCGCCAACACGTCGGCGCCAGCGGCGAGCAGCGACTGCGCTGCTTCCTTCTCGACTGCCGGGTCGTACCAGGTCGACGTCCACGCCACCTGCACGGTTGCCGCCGGGTTCACCGAGCGAGCGCCGAGCGTAAAGGCGTTGATGCCACGGAGCACTTCCGGAATCGGGAAGGCCGCCACATAGCCGAGCTTGCCGCTCTTGCTTGACGAGGCCGCGGCGATACCAGAGAGGTAGCGCGCTTCTTCCATCGCACCGAAGTAGTTGCCCATGTTGGCGGCGGTCTTGTAGCCCGACGCATGCTGGAAGCAAACGTTCGGATACTTCGCCGCAACTTCAAGCATTGGGTCCATATAACCGAACGACGTACCCAGGATCAGGTTGTAGCCATCGCGAGCCAACTTGTCGAAGACGGCGACTGCTTCGGCGCCTTCTGGCACCAACTCAAGTCGAGTCACTTCGATGCCGAGTTCGCTTTCCATCTGGGCGATGCCCAGATCGTGCATGTAGCTCCAGCCCTTGTCACCAGGAGTGGTGATGTAGACGACAGCGGCCTTGACCATGCTGTAGTCCTCGGCGGGTGTCGCCTCTTCGGTTGTCTCTTCCGCTGCTGCCTCGGTCTCTTCTGTGACCTCTTCAGCGGCATCATCGCCACCGCATGCAGCGACGGCGAACATCGCCACCGCCGCGAATGCCGCAGCCCATACCTTTCGTTGCTTCATTCGTGCTCCCCTTTTGTTGAGATGTGCGCCCGATCGCGCGACCCCGAGAATAACACGCCTGTCATTCGCCACGCGCCCAGATGAGGCAACTTGTACGAAAAGTCATCACACTTGTCTGCTCAGCCCATCGCCAGACGAGGGAGCCTGCGGGAATAGTGTTTTTGGGGTGAAATCGGCGTTGCGTGGCTTGGTCGATGAATCGGTCACCATCATCCGCGAGGTGGCGGCCGAGTTCGAGCGCCCGGTGATGTTGTTTTCAGGCGGCAAAGACTCGGTAGTCATGCTGCACCTGGCCGTGCGGGCCTTTGCGCCAGCCCGGGTGCCCTTCCCCGTCATGCACATTGATACCGGCCACAACTTCGCCGAGGTCATCGAGTACCGAGACCGCACCGTCGCGGCCCTCGACGTGAGGCTCATCGTGGGCTCGGTGCAGGCGTCAATTGATGCCGGTCGGGTGCAAGACGCCACCGGCCCGCGTGCCAGCCGCAACCCGTTACAGACTGTCACCCTGCTCGACTCGATCGCTGAGCACAAGTTCGACGCGGTGTTTGGTGGGGCACGCCGAGACGAAGAACGAGCCCGCGCGAAAGAACGGGTGTATTCGTTCCGCGACTCCTTCGGCCAGTGGGACCCCAAGACCCAACGCCCCGAACTCTGGGGCATCTACAACGGCCGCCACCAGCCCGGCGAGCACTTCCGCATCTTCCCGCTATCGAACTGGACCGAACTCGACATCTGGCGTTTCGTCGCCGAATACGACATCGAGTTGCCGAGCATCTACTACGCCCATCGTCGCCGCGTGTTTCGCCGCGACGGCATGTGGATGGCCGAGTCGCCGTTTTTGCAGCCCGCCGATGACGAACCCGTGAGTGAACAGATGGTGCGCTTTCGCACCGTAGGTGATGCCACCTGCACGGCCGCCATCGAGTCGACCGCCACCACTATCGAACAAGTGATTGCAGAGACCGCGGCAGCTCGCATCACCGAGCGCGGCGCGACTCGGGCAGACGATCGCATCAGCGAAGCTGGCATGGAAGACCGCAAGAAGCAGGGTTACTTCTGATGCGGCCCAACTCGCAGGCGGCGTAATGGAGAAACTCCGTTTTGCCACCGTCGGCTCTGTAGACGACGGTAAGTCGACGCTCATCGGTCGCTTGCTCTACGACTCAAAGAGCATCTTCGAAGACCAACTTGAACACATCGAGAACGTGAGCAAGCGGCGCGGCACCGACTATGTCGACTTGTCGCTCTTGACCGATGGTCTACGCGCCGAGCGCGAGCAGGGCATCACGATTGATGTCGCCTATCGCTACTTCGCCACCCCGAAGCGCTCGTTCATCATCGCCGACTGCCCGGGCCATATTCAGTACACACGCAACATGATCACGGGTGCGTCGAATGTCGACCTGGCAATCGTGCTTGTCGATGCGCGCGCCGGCATTGTCGAACAAACGCGTCGCCACAGCTTGCTCGCGTCACTGCTCGGTGTGCCACATCTCGTGATCTGCATCAACAAGATGGACTTGGTCGAATGGTCGCCTGAGGTGTTCAACCGCATTCGTGATGAGTTCGAAGTGTTCGCTTCGCGGCTCTCGTTACGCGACGTCACCTTCTTGCCAATCAGCGCATTGCTTGGCGACAATGTGGTGAGTCGATCGCCAAATCTCACCTGGTTTGAGGGTCCGACGCTGCTGCATCATTTAGAGAACGTCTACACCGCGAGCGACGACAACCGTGTCGATGCGCGTTTCCCCGTGCAATACGTGATTCGCCCGCAACGCGCCGAGCACCACGACTATCGCGGCTACGCAGGTCGCGTTGCTGGCGGTGTGTTTCGGGTTGGTGACGATGTCATGGTGCTTCCGTCAGGTCTGACCTCGACGATTACCGGCATCGACACGCCCGATGGGCCCGTCACCGAGGCTGGGCCCGGGCACGCCGTCACATTGCTGTTGGCTGATGACCTCTCGGTGTCACGTGGTGACATGATCTGCCGACCCAATAATCGCCCACGCCAGTCACAGTCGCTCGAAGCCATGCTCTGTTGGATGGACGACGCTGCACCGCTGCAGCCCAACCGCATCTACTCCTTGAAGCACACGAGCAAACTCGCGCGCGCCAAGGTCACCAAGGTGCTCTACCGCCTGAACATCTCTACCTTGCACCGCGAGCCGGGCATCGAGTCACTGTCGCTGAATGAAATTGGGCGCGTCGAGTTGCACACCACTACCCCATTGTTCTACGACGACTATCACGTGAATCGCATTACCGGATCGTTCATCCTGGTTGACGAGCACAGTGGGCAGACCTGCGCTGCGGGCATGCTCTTGTCGCCACGCACATGACACAACCAAATCAACCGGTGTGGCACGAGCCTGCGGTATCGCGCGATCAACGGTGGACCCACCATCAGTTGCGCGGGGCAACCGTGTGGCTGACGGGGCTGTCGGGCTCGGGTAAGTCGACCATCGCCGACGGCGTGGCGCGCGAGTTGCTGGCTGCCGATGTGCTCGCCTATGTGCTTGACGCCGACAATCTGCGGCATGGCTTGAATGCCAACCTCGGGTTCAGCGACGCTGATCGAAGCGAAAACGTGCGCCGAGTTGGCGAGGTCGCGAAACTGTTCGCCGATGCCGGCGTGGTCGCCGTCGTGCCGATCATCAGCCCGTTTGCCGCTGATCGTGCGCGAGTGCGCGTAGCACACGAGGCAGCAGGCCTCGACTTTGTCGAGGTGCACGTGGCCACGACGCTCGCCGAGTGCGAGCGTCGTGACACCAAGGGGTTCTATGCGAAGGTGCGAGCCGGAGAGATGCGAGGGGTAAGTGGGGTTGATGCTCCGTATGAAGCACCGACCGCCGCCGACCTCATGGTCGCCCAAGACGGTGAGAGCGTGACAGAATCAGTGCGTCGCGTCGTCGAGCATCTGCGCCAACTTGGCGTGCTCGGCAGCCGCAACGCCTGACCAATGAGCACCTTCCCCGCCGACAAGTCCCTGCTCGCGATTGGCGGTCTCACGCTGGTGGCTCCGTCGCTAAAGATCATGTACACCCCGACCCCCAAGGTCGCGTGCAGCACCATCAAACTGATGCTCGCCACCGCCGAGGGCACCCATCGCACCGACCTCATTGATCAGATCACCAACCCCAGCGTCTCGCGCCCCCAAACGATCCACGACCCGGTGATCAACGGGTTGCCGCGACTGGTCGAGCTGCCCAAGCGCGAGATTGACCACATCTTCACATCACCTGAGTGGATTCGTGTTGCCGCGCTACGCGACCCAGTGGCTCGCTCTTACTCGGCGTGGGAGAACCGAATCTTTCGCCGCGCACCTGGCGAGACGGCGAAGGCAATTGAGTTGTCAAAAGACGTGCTCGTCGACGGCCGCATTGACATGGCGGCAAGTTTCGCACTCTTTGCCAAGATGCTCGGCGAACACACCGACGCGTTCACCATCGACCAGCATTTCTTGCCGCAAGCCCACATCGTGCGCACCGACGTGATCAACTACGACATGCTGGTTCGCGTCGACAAGAAGGGCGACATGGATCGCTTGGCCGCCATTATCAGCGAGCGCTCTGGCAAACCAATCGCACCTTCACGTCTGAATGAAGGTATGAAGGTCGACCTCTCGCGTATCTGTGACCAACACACCGCCAACCGACTGATGGCCACGTATCACATGGATTACGAAGCGTTCGGCTTCGAGCGCCGCGAGTTTGCAGCCTCCGTCGAGCCATATCTGCTGAGCGACACCGAGACGCAGTTGGTACAACAACTGCGCGGCGTGATGGAGCGCCTGCTCAGCGTCTCGCAGGCTTCGGCCAAACAAGCCGGCGCTCGATACGGCTTTCGCCAGATCGGCAAGGCATTCATGCGCCGTGCATCAAGGGGCGACAAGCCCGTCGACTACCGAGTTCTCGACGCCTAAGCACGATGTCTGCCTTTCCTGCTGACACTTCACTTGCCGCCCTTACGCGCAAGACATTGGTGGCGCCACGCATGAAGGTGCTCTATACACCAACCACCAAAGTGGCAAGCACCACGATCAAGTGGATGCTCGCTGAAGCAGAAGGAACCCTTGACCTTACGGTGATTCCTCGCTTGATGGCGGCGATCACCAATCGCAGCCAAACAATCCACAACCGCCATGTGAGCGGGCTCGCCAAACTCTCCGACTACTCCGATCGCGAGGCACGGGCGATGCTCGAGTCAGCTGACTGGCTACATGTAGCGGCGCTTCGCGACCCCGTGGCGCGGGCGTATTCGGCGTGGGAAAACCGCATCTTCATGCGTGCGTCGGGGCGTGTCGCCGGCGGGTTCGAGCTGACGCCCGATGTGCTTGTCGATGGTCGCATCGATATGACTGGGAGTTTTGCGGTGTTTGCCAAGGCACTCGCCGAACATACCGATGCCTTCATGCTTGACCATCACTTCACGCCACAGTCACATGTTGTACGCACCGATGCCGTGCGCTATGACCTGCTCGTTCGGGTTGATCAACCAGGTGGTGTGGATTCGATCGCCGCCCAGTTTCGTGCGCGTTCGGGCACCAACGTGCAGCCGCGTCGGCACAACGAAAGCATGGGGGTTGACCTGGGGCGGGTCTGCAATCGCGACACCGCCAACCGATTGATGGCGACTTACGCGATGGACTACGAGGCTTTCGGTTTTGCTCGCAGAGAGTTTGCCGAATCGCTCGAACCCTATGTGCTGAGCGATGCCGAAACTCAACTCGTTACGCTCGTGCGACAGTCGGTCGAGCGAGTAGGCAGTGTCTCGCGCGCCGCCCAATCAAAGATGTCGGCGCGCTATGGGCTGCGCCAGATTCGCAAGTCGTTCATGCGCAAACTGACATTTGGTCGAATGTATTCCACCCCGCGCAGCATGCACTGGTAACCGTGGCGCCCGACGCTGACCCACTGCGCGTCGTTGCCGGTCTCGCGCTGGTTGCCCCGCGCATCAAGGTGATGTATCTGCCTACCCCTAAGGCCGCCTGCACCACAATCAAGTCAGTGTTGGCTGCCGCTGAGGGTTCGCATCGACCTGAGATGGCTGAGCGACTCGCTGTGATGCACGTGTCGCAGGCCCAGACGATCCATCACCCCCGGGTGCACGGGTTGCCGCGCTTAGATGATCTCTCGAAGCGCGAGCAACACGAGGTGCTCCACTCGCCTGACTGGTTGCGGGTGGCGAGCGTGCGTGACCCCATTTCTCGCGCATATTCGGCGTGGGAGAACCGCATCTTTCTGCGTGCCCACCGCCGCACCACGAAGCTTGCTGAACTCGCACACGACGTGCTTACCGACGGCAAGGTTGATCTCACTGCATCGTTCGCCAACTTTGCCAAGGTGCTTGGTGACGATGCAGACCCGTTCATGGCCGACCACCACTTTCAGCCGCAGTCGCTACTCGTGCGACCTGACCTCGTCAACTACTCGCTACTCGTACGCGTCGACCAAGCTGGCGAAATCGATTCGTTCGCCCGCATAGTGAGCGAACGATCGGGCAAGCAGATCGTCGCTTCGCGCCTCAACGAAGGTCTTGGGGTGAAAGTTGAACGGGTGTGCGACGCGCACACCGCCAACCGCCTGATGGCGACTTACGAGATGGATTATGAGACATTCGGGTTTACTCGACGCTCGTGGCCAGCGATCGTCGAGCCCTACCTGTTGGGCGACATGGAGTCTCGCCTCGTCACGCACTACCGCAGCCTCTTTGCCCGTTCAATCAGCGTGTCTCGCGAGTCGCAACGACGGGTGGGTGCACGATACGGTTTCGGTCAGATGCGACGAGGTTTTTGGCGCTTACTGCGGCGCGAACACGACCCCTATGACCCGCGCGAGGTGCAGCCGTGACGAGCGGTGTAGCGCGCATCGGCATCGTGACCGTCAGCGATCGCGCCTCAGCCGGCGTATATGAAGACAAGGGCGGCCCCGCTATTCGCGAGTTTCTCACGCAGCATCTCACGAATGAGTGGCAACCCATCGCACGAGTCATCAGCGACGATGTTGCAACGATCGCCCGCACCCTGCGCGACTTGGCCGACCTCGAGCACTGCAGCCTCATCGTCACCACAGGGGGCACGGGCCCTGCGGCGCGCGACGTGACGCCCGAAGCCACCGAGATGGTGTGCCAAAAGATGATGCCCGGATTCGGCGAGCTGATGCGCGCCGTATCGCTCAAGGTGGTGCCCACTGCAATCTTGTCGCGCCAAACTGCGGGTATCCGCGGCTCGTCGCTGATCGTGAATCTGCCAGGCAAGCCGTCGTCGATCGCCGAGTGCCTCACTGCGGTGCTTCCTGCGATTCCGTATTGCGTCGACTTGATTGGCGGGGCACGCCTTGAAGTAGGTGGCGGCCTGAGCGCGTTCCGCCCCAAGGGCGCCTAGGCCGACGTCAGTGCGCCGCGCAGCCGGTGCTTACAACTTGGTGGGGTTGGGCGCGTCGCCGTAGACCGCCTTCGGGTCAAACACCTTCTCGGTGATGGTGAAGGTTAAGTCAAGCGGCTCATCGGCGTCGGGGGCAATCGGCACGCTGCGATAAAAACACGAGCGATAGCCGACGTGGCAGCTCGCGCCACCTTGCACATCGACCCGTAACCAGACCGCGTCTTGGTCGTCGTCGATCAGTATCTCACGCACCTTCTGCACCAAGCCGCTCGTGGCGCCTTTGTGCCACAGCTGCTTGCGACTGCGGCTGTAGTACACCGCTTCACCTAATTCGATCGTTTTCGCGAACGCTTCGGCGTTCATGTTCGCCACCATCAGCACCTCACCCGAGTCGTAGTCGGTGGTCACCACAGGGATGAGCCCGTTCTCGTCGAACTTCGGCGCGAGCACGCGACCCTCTTCGACCTGCTCCACGCTCGTGCGCGCGGCATACCAACGGTTGGCTGGGTTCGTCACCCCGTCAAGGCTACGAGGCAGAGACACCTCGTTGGCGCGAACTCAGCCGAGTTTCACCCACCCACCGACGAGACCGCTCATGAAACCGCCGTCCACCTGCACGTCGGTGGCATTCAACCATTGCAGCACGGGGTCCGAAACAAAGAGCATCACGCGTGCGATGTCATCAACGCTTGCATCGCGACCAGTTTCTCGAGTGACGAGATCCAACAGCGGGCCGATGGATTCGCGAAAGTCTTTGAGAATCGGTGTACGCACGGGCCCTGGACTGATCGAGTTGACGCGCACGCCATGCTCGCGCAGATATCGGCCGTGCTGCTTGGTGAGCACCACCACACACTCTTTTGAAAAGTCGTAGGCGCGTTTGCCATCCATCGGGTGATCGCGCAACCACGCAACTCCACTCTCATAGTCGGGCGTAGCCAACAGTCGTTGCACCTCGTCGAGGTGCGCTTGCCACTGCGCACCGGCGATTGACGCCACATTGGTGATGGCTCCCCCACTGCGAATTCGCGCAATCAACAACTCGGTCAACATGCGCAGACCCAGCACGTTGACCTTCATCGTCACGAGTGGGTCGGCTGTGCCGGGCACGCCGGCGATGTTCAACAGCACGTCGATCTCACCGTCGATTTCGCGCGCTGCTGCATCGATGGTCGTGGCCTCGGTCATGTCAACCGGCACAAACTGGGCAACTTTCAGGTCTACGGGGTTGCGATCAAGCGCCACCACGTGGGCACCTGCCTCAAGCAACAACTCAGTCGTTCGATACCCGATTCCTGATGCTGCACCAGTGACGACTACTCGCTTCTCGGCAAAGCCGAAGTGTGGGCTCGTCATTGGTCGTCGTAGGGCTGACCAGCAGCCTTCGGCGCGCGACTCGCACCGATGAAACCAGCTACCACGATGATCGTCACCACATAGGGCGCCATGATCAGGAACTCGCTCGGAATACCTGTGTCAAAGTTGCCGATCTTCAGTCGCACCGCCTCAGCGAGTGCGAACACCAATGCACCACACAGTGCGCCGACTGGATGCCAGCGGCCGAAGATTACCGCTGCAAGCGCAATGAAGCCGCGGCCAGCAGTGATGTTTTGATCAAACCGACCCACGATGCCAATTGGCCACCACGCGCCGCCAACGCCCGCGACTGCACCGGCCAGCATCAAGTTGCGGTAGCGCAACTTGTTGACATCGACACCGAGCGTGCCTGCCGCCTTCGGATATTCACCAATGGCCCGCGTGCGCAGCCCCCACTTGGTGCGATACAGGCCCCACGTCGCGAGAGCTACTGCAGCAAACGAGAAATATACGAAGATCGTTTGTACAAAGAAGATCTGGCCAAAGAAGGGAATGTCGGATAGCACCGGAATCTCAATCGGCATCACCGGCAACAGATTGTTCATCGTGTCGCGATTCGGCACCAGCACGCGGAAACTGATGAACGACGTAATGCCCAACGCAAAGAAGTTGATTGCAAAGCCGACAATCACCTGGTCGACCTTGTAGCGAATCGAGAGCACGGCCAACACCGCTGCGAGTGCGACCCCCGTGAGGATTCCGGCCAACGTACCGAGCCAGAGATTGGTCAACGATGCGGCGATTGCACTGGTGCAGGCAGCAGCAAGCAGCATGCCCTCAATTGAGATGTTGATGACGCCGCTGCGCTCACTGAGAATGCCTCCGATTGCGCCAAGAGTGATCGGCACACTGCGGCTGACCGTGTCTTGCAACATGCCGACGAAGGAGAACGAGTCACCAGCGGCAGCCCACGAGAGAAAACTCATGAAGAATGCAGCAGTGGCAAGTGCCAGCACGATGTTTGAGAGCTTGCCGAGGCCGCGATAGAGCTGTGCGGCAGCCAACGCCACCAACACGATGCCGAGCGCCCAGGCAAAACCCTGTGCAGGTAGTGAGAACTGACCTGTCTCTGAGATCTTGAAACCGGCGCTTCCGGCGCGGCGCGTGAAGATGCCAAAGCAGATCACGGCCAACACCAGGTAGGCAAAGCCGACACTGCGGGCGCGTTTGCGCTGTTCTGCTGATACGACCATCATCCACCCCATCCGCGGAATGTCTGACCGAAGGCGTGGGCTTCGCCCTTGATTCGGAAGATTGCCTTGACCAACAGTGGCGCTGCGATGAACATCACGATGAGCGCACGGAGAACGATGATGAGGTCAATGGGCACGTCGGTGTCAACTTGCATCTGGCGTCCGCCAGCTTGCAGTGCACCAAAGAGCAGTGCAGCAACCAGCGTGCCGATCGGCGTAGAACGGCCGAGCAACGCGACCGCTATCGCATCGAACCCGATGTCACCCGCGACGGTGGCACTGGCATAGCCATACAGCCCGAGCACCTCTGAACCGCCAGCCAAACCTGCAAATGCCCCTGCGATGGCCATCGAGATGACCACGAGTGACTTGGTGCGCATGCCCGCATAACGGGCCGCTTCTTGGTTGAAGCCTGTCGCCTGCATCTCAAAACCAAGTGTTGTCTTGCGCAGCAGCCACCAGAACACAAATGTCGCTAGCAGGGCCACCAGAAACCCGTAATGTGCGAGCAGATCGATGCGCTTACCCATGAACCCGAAGAGCTTCGGCAGCTTCGCTGACTCTTCAACGAACTTCGAAATCGCGTCGTCTCGCCCTTCACGCTTGAACAGTTCCGTTTTCAGCAACCACAACACGGTGAAAGACGCAATGCTGTTGAGCATGATGGTGGTAATCACTTCGTGGGCACCGGTGCGGGCCTTCAAGACGCCAGGAATGGCTCCGAACGTAGCTCCAGCCGCAGCTGACGCAATCAATGCCAAAGGAACATGGACGATCGCCGGCAACTGAAAGGTGAAACCGACCCACAGTCCGCCCATCGCGCCAGCAAGCATCTGGCCGGTGGCTCCGATGTTGAAAAGACCAGCCTTGAACGCCGAAGACACCGCAAGACCCGCCAAGAGCAACGGTGTTGCACCGGTGATGGTGTTGGAGATTGCCCGCAGCGAGCCAAACGAGCCTTTGAAAAGTCCCCAATAGGCGGTTCCGAGCGTGCGGAAGGCCTGGCCGAAGTTGCCATCACCGAGCGCTTCGAGGTCGGTAATCACGATGATGAACGCACTCACGAACAACGCTGCAACAACAGCTAGCAAGGTGAAGCGCAGCGACTTGAGTGTGTCGTTCATGAAGCACGCGCCTCATCTGGTCGCGAACCCGCCATATAGAGGCCGACGTCCATATGTGACACCGTCTTCGGATCAAGATCGGCGACGATTTTGCCGCGATACATCACCAGTACGCGGTCTGAGAGCGACATCACTTCGTCGAGTTCTGTGCTCACCACCAACACGGCTGTACCGGCATCG
>Ga0255182_1001427_pt1 | contig 12455 bp, 13 predicted proteins | sample Atl_UVDOM_RepA_8_FD_188420 | JGI IMG/M metagenome (GOLD analysis project Ga0255182, IMG submission 188420) | Freshwater microbial communities from Altamaha River, Georgia, United States - Atl_UVDOM_RepA_8d | ecosystem: Environmental > Aquatic > Freshwater > River | place: USA: Georgia... | reverse complement strand
ACATCTAATTCTATATATCTAGCACCTGTCTCTAATACATTTCGAATTGATTCTAAAGAACTATAATCCCAATATTGACAATAGGGTAGATAACTTCTATAGCTACTTGCTATATAGAAATCACATAGTCTAAAACCACCCTTCATAACTTCTTCATTTTCCATAAGAGGTGCTGGATTAACTAATTTAGCCATATCACGCATTCCACTTAGTGCCCTTGGAACTCTTCTAAAAAAGATCTTAAAATATAAAACCAAGCAAATTATTATTATAATGGCTAAAACTATATATCCCATATTTTTATTTAAAAAAGCCTGCATTGGTTTCATCTTTTTTAATACATTGTCTTTATAATCAAGGAATTTATCCATTATATATTATTAACCCTGATAAAAAAAGTCTAATTATCGGATTGTTTAAATTGACTATTTAGACTAAATACTTCATTGGGTCTATACTCTACTTCACTATTTAATATTTTGATTTGTTCCTCCAACAATTTAATCATATTTGAAAAATCCTCTTCATAATGTAACCACAAATTCTTATCATAATGATGGTATTTTTCCGCTTCATTTAGTACTCTTCTCATAGCTTGTAATGTTGCCACAATTTGATTAGGTAGCCATGTAGTAATAGGAGTTCCTCCTGTAGCTACTGGATATTTCGTTGTAGACATAATATATTTCTGGACAAATTGCCAATGACCATTCCGAAATTCATAAATTTGTTTATAGATTTGAAATAATAAACTACAAATGTCTCCATCCGTATCCATAGACAATAATCTATCAATAAATCCACTATTATTCTTAGCAATCCAATCTAAAATATCTCTAAATGGTTTTGGACGATAACTACGCATATCCATTAAATATTCTGTTAATTCATTTTTAGGATAATAATCACAAACACGAAAGAAATTATCCAAGAATGGTATAATTGTATCTTGACTACCTGATTGACCACGATAATACCTTGGTTCAGTTTCAGGTTCATAAATTACTCCATTTGGAAAAATACGAGTATTACCCTTAATACCCATAATAAAAACACGAAAATCATTATAATGTTCCCATCGACTAGCTTTCCACATCTTGCGACGACTTTCATTCATTCTTTTTAAAACTAATAGGATATTATTTAAATTTTCCACATTATATGTCTCTAATAATAAATCACTATATTTTATTAAATCTGGTGTATGCTGATTAATATCTACATGCACCATAATAAAACCTGTCTCATCTACTGTACCACTAAAATGATTAGCCATTGATAAATTTTCATAATCTAAGCCTTTTGTTTTATCCCTCTTTACATAGTTTCCTAATGAATAACTATATGAGTATTCTAAAAATGGATAGACATCTAAAGTTTCAGCCAAATAGATTAGAGGTTGAGCAATGTTTATTGGTAGCCTTTCTCTACCCAAACCATATTGACCTGTTCTACAAAATTCTACATAGCTTGGATAGAGTAAATAACCACTGGCTAAAAAACAATATCCTCTATATAAAGCACCCAATAATAATTTATCATCTATTAATTTAATATCTTCTAGATAATTTTGCAAAGTCGAAATTTTTTCTAATAACAAATCATTTTCAGTATTCATTAAATCATTTGAAAGTGTATCTAAAATATTTTGTAAATTTAAAAAATTGGTTGGTAGTTGACTTAAAGGTTCATGAATAGGTAGAAATCCATGTTCACTATCCACACTAAAATATCCATCAGTAAATTTTGGTATCATACTTTTATATCTATTTAATATCTAGGAATTTTTTATACCCTTATTTCTTACTAACTATATAAAATAAAAATAAGTGCAAATTATGTAGAATAATGTAAAAAAATTGATATTAAAAAATGATAATTAATATATATAATACGACAAATGATTATTCCTATTAGATGTATGACTTGTGGTAATCTCATTGCCAGTAAGTATTTAAAATATCAAGAATTACTAAGTACCGTAGATACTAGTGCAAGACATAATTTAATTACGAATGACATATCGGACTTAGAAAATGATACAGCAGAATGTAAAGCATTAGATGCTGTAGGATTGAATAGATATTGCTGTAGACGCCACTTTTTAGGACATACGGATATTATTGACCTTCTATAAATCTTGATAGAATATTATCTAATTGAAATATAGGTAGTTTTGTCTTTAAAATATCAAAAGCTCTTTTTTTTGAAACGCCTGATATAGTTGATATATAATAAACCAATACCAATAGACTAATTCGTCTTCCATTTTCGCATCCTAATATACACGTTTTATTTTCAATATAGTGAGCACGATATAATCCTTCTACGGCTTTTTTACAAAAACTATCTACTTTATCAATATAAACATAATTTAGTTCTAATGGCATTTGTGTTTCAAAATATTTTTGGAAATTCATTACACATTGAATATGTTTAGACTTACACCATTCTAAATTATCTAATTGTTTAGCTTGTGCTAACCATAAACCTGTAATTATCTCCATATATAGTTTAAAATTTGATTTATTTTTTTATAAATATTAAAAAATAAATAAATTGTAGAAGATGATAAAAATTAAATCGGATGATTTAGAATTAGTCTATTTTGATATAGAATCTAAAAATATTTTAGAAATTATAAAAGATATAACAGTCAAAGAAAAATCAATATATTTTGGTGAGATTACTATTTTAATAGAAAATTTAGATAATGGATATCTAATCTATAGAAATAAGATATTAGCTGGATTTATAGCTATAACTAAATCCAATGAAATTTCATTACTTATTAAAAAAGAGTATTGTTCATTAGGAATTGCTTCAAAAGCCCTAAATATATTATTTAAAATAGATAAGAGAACATTTAATTATTATATAGATTCAAATAATTATAATGCTATACAATTAAAGAATAAAATAATTCATAGGTCAAGACTATAAGTCACTTATTCGTCTATTAGGAGGATGATCTCTACTGAGTTGATAATATGGATTTTCAAAATTACTAAAATTATTAACAAATTCTTTTTCTAAAAAGTTTATATAGTCTTGGTCATCAATATCTAATTCAATTTCACTTAGACTTTCACTATTTTCAATATAATTATCAATTTGTTCCTCTAGATGATTATCATCAACAATTATAAATTGATTTGGGTTATTTTTTTTATTAGATAATCTGGTTGGTTGTGTATTTAATTGTTCTAAACGTTCAATCTCTTCACATACTTTATTAAAATCTCTTCTTAATAACCAATGTAAATTATTTAGATTTGGACTACCAGTTATAGGTTTATCAAAACTCTCAATCTTTTCTAACATTTTTTCTAATTGTTCTAAATTATAATTTGATAGAACAAATTGATTATCACCTTTATATTCTACAAAACTACTATGATTAAATGTTTTCATAGATTGTATTACTTCTGTAACTAGATTATGGTCAACTTGTCTATTTTTAAATTTATACTCGGCATATTTTTTTCTATTTAGTTCAAATTCTCTTTCTAATTGGTTAATTTCATATATAAGTTTACATAAACTATCATTTGAATATGCACTAACTATAAATCTATGTCCATCAGACTTGTATTCAATATATGCACCATTTCTTACTTTAGCCGTTATATCTTTTATATGACAACCATTTTTACCAATAATAAAACTAACTGATTCTGGTTTTACAATTTTTTCCGAATATAATTTTTTATCCATCTCTACTGATATTCTTTATACTTTACGATTTTTTTAAGTTTATATATAAAAAATCAATTTTTTAACTTAAAAAATCAAAAAAGCTATATAAAGATTGTAAGTTATATATATATAAGATACCTAACTTTCCATGGTTGGACATATTGATATAATTAAGACAGTCTATGATACATTAAATATTTATAAAAATACTTTCCCAGTTGAGGAGAGACAGGTCTTAGACCCATTAACAACCATGATTAAATTATCTCTACTTGGATTTAAACCAACTGGTACTAAATTAGCAATTGACCGTAATAGAATATATTATCAAGAACCCACAATATTTCAGGGATTATGGCGTTGGGCGTATGGAAATAAGAGATATGAATTACATCATCTATTAAATCCAATTATAAAAGCAGTGAAGAGATATGATATTAATAATCCGTCAATTAGACGTATTTTTCAATGTAGTGTAGTTGGTTTGGATAGATTAAAAAATAGTTATAATAATGATAGTAGTTTAGTAAATCATAGTTTGGATTTGTATATTAGTATAATTAATAATGTTTTGATTCCTGATAAATCTCGTAAAGATAGTATATTTCATAATGTTCATGAGGATGAGGAACCTGCCAAGCAGATTTCTATTTTTCAAAATCTATGGGCAGAGGATGAAATTAATTTAGTTTCAAAAATGTTAGAACAGATAGAAAATGCTAAAAAGGATTCCAAAACATATTTAGATGCAGTTAATACTATTCTTTGTATGAAAGAAGATAGAGCTAATGAATTATTAGGTGAATTAGCAAGACGTTTATAGATTTAAACTAAATATATATATTTTTTAGTTTAAATTTATTAATCTTTTGTGTGTAAAAAATTGATTTAAAGATAAATTGAGAAGTTAATTATAAACTACAAAATGGATGATTTGGAAAAACTATTTAGGGCTAGAAAAACGATTTTAGAAATGCTCATAGATAGAGGATATACTATAAAAGATGAATTAATTACATTAACTAAGGATGAATTTAAAAAACTATTCTACTCAAAAAATTTGGATTTACTAATTGAATCTGCTAATAAGCAGACTGTATATATTAAATGGTTATTAAATCAGAAGATTAAACCTAACCTTATAAAGGATACTATTGATGTTGTACGTGATAGTGAATTTGTAGAGCAAAAAATAAATGGTAAAGTAATTATAATCTCAAAGGCAAAACCAAATACAAATGTAATAAAAATTTTAAAAGAAAAAGATTATCGTGGAACCGAATTATTTTGGCTACAAGCTGTGATATTTAATATAACAAAGCATATTTTGGTACCAAAACATACATTAATGTCAGAAGTTGATGTAAATATTTTGTTAGAAGAACACTATTTATCAAATAAATATAATTTGCCAATTATGTTAAAGAGCGATCCTATAGCTAGATATTTTGATTTAAAAACTGGTGATGTATGTAGGATTACACGTTATAGCCCTACAAGTGGTGAATATTTCAGTTATCGTGTAGTTAAATAATTTTTTATTTCTCTCTAAATTAAATATAAGCAAAAAAAATAGAAATGAATAATTATGTTCATGTAAATCATAAAACAGTAAAATACCCCTATTCGGCTGAAATGTTAAATACTTATAATTATTCTATACCAATTGTTTATTATAAAGGCCGACCAGTTTTAGACACCAAGAGCTATAATGATTTTATTCGCAAAGTCTATACTAATAATGTAGAAAATACTGAAAAAGTAGAAAAATTGGAAAAAAAGGAGAAGAGATTGATTAATTTAGAATTATCTATTGAAACTTTAGATGATTTAATAGAGTTAGCTAAAAAAGTAGATGTAGATTATGAGTTAAGTGATGAAATAGAATATAATATAGATTTAGCTATGATAAAGGATTTACTACCAGAAATGGAAAATCTACAAATGATGGTAGGACAAGAAGGCCTAAAAACACAGGTTGCACAACTTATTCTATATTTTAGTCTACATTTAAATATAGAGAATGATGATTTATTACATACTATAATAGATGGGGAGCCTGGAACTGGTAAGACTGAATTTGCCCAAAAAATAGCTAAAATTTATCTAAAAATGGGTGTACTTAAAAAAGATATATTTAAAAAAGTTAAGCGTAGTGATTTAATTGCTGGATATTTAGGCCAAACTGCTATGAAAACAATGGATGTAATAAATGAAGTACGTGGTGGTGTACTCTTTATTGATGAGGCATATTCCCTAGGTAATTCTCAAGGTAAAGATAGTCGCGATAGTTTTAGTAAAGAATGTATAGATATAATTAATCAGAGTCTAACTGAAATGCGTGATAGACCTGATGACTATTTTATCTTAATGATTGCTGGTTATAAAGAAGATTTAAAACGTAGTTTTTTTTCATTCAATGACGGTTTAGAACGACGTTTTACTATACATTTTACAATGGACCCATATAGTCCAGAGGATTTAATGAATATTTTTAAAAAAAAAACAATTGAAGCTGGTTGGGAAATCGGCGAAGATGCTATAGATGCTGATTTTATTGAAAAATATAAAGAATATTTTAAATATGCTGGTGGTGATATGGAGGTTTTATTTTCTAAATGCAAAATAGCTCATAGTAAAAATATTATAAGTGGTAAGAATAAGAATAAACGTTGTCTAAATAGAGCCGATATTGAGTTAGGAACACAGATATTTATTAATAATCCAGCTGTTAGTGATAGAAAACAAGATGAGAGTAATGCTTTTTGGCGTTCTATGTACAATTAATCTATATTATTATAAAAATTAATATAATAATATAAAAGAATTATGGATATACAAAAAAAATGCGAATTGTGTTCAAAGAGACTCTATTTAGAAGTATGCTATTTATGTAGTGGTACTCTTTGCATGAATTGTGTAAAACCAATTAATCATGTTTGTAAATATTTAGTTCAATTAGGAAATATTGTTATAAATCCAATAGAGAATAGGATTAGTATAGAATGTCCAAATTGTAAAAATAATATAGATAAAAATAATTATAGAGAAAGACTTATTGAACTATTCAATCAGAGAGATTTATTAAAGAAAAATATAGAATTAGAAACTAAAAATATTTTAGAAAATGAATGGATTAAGAAAAGGAATACATTATACCAATGTATGACTTTTGATATAAATGAAACCGACTATTATAGATTGGCTATGAAAAAAGAAGAATCAAATCTAATAAATTTAGAATTTACTATTTGGAAAACTATAATAGATATTCATCTAAAAGAAGAATGTGGTATCAAAAAAATATTAATATCAAATACTAAACCAATAAAAATGAAATGTAATTATTTGGGTTGTAAAATGGATGGTATTCTATTAAATTGTAACAAGTGTAATAGAAAATATTGTACGAAACACTTATTACCTGAAATTCATTTATGTAGAAAGGCATTGATTACACCAAGATATGCAATCCTCGGTAAATAGTTTTGGTACTTTTTCAAAATCAATTAATAATTGATTGATCTTGAATTTAGCCTTAGCACCTTCTTTTTTATCCAGAGCTTTTTGAAATTCAGATGGATTTTCTAAATATTTTATGAGTGTTTTCTCACCACATCTATCTAATACTTTAGGTATATTATCACTTGGGTCACCTAATATTATTTTTTTCATTAGGTCCCATTCAGGATTTCCAATACTGCGTTTTTTAAGATCTTCCTCTTTTAGATTAATTAAAGAGACTTGTGGATGTTTAAGTAATTGTAAATAGTCATTATCATTTGTAACAATTGTAATGGATTTAGCTGGATTATGTTTAGACATCCAATTCACAATTATAGCAGCAATGTCATCTGCTTCTAATTGATCAAATCTTAATACTTTGGCACCTTTTTTTTCCCAATCAGGTAAAATATTATCATATGTCCATTGGAATACTTTTTTACCATTAAACCCAGTGTAATCACGATTAGATTTGTATTCAGGATATATCTGCTTGCGCCAAACATCACTACTAGTGCAATCTCTTAGAAATATTACATCTTCTGTTTTTGCTCCAAAACGTTTCATTATCTTTTCTAAAGTAGTAGGAAATGTCTTTCTAAACTTTTCTAAAAATTCATCAGATAGAGTTAAATCGTCTACTTCCAAATTAAAATCTGGTTTAGCCTTAGAAAACCACATTTTTAATGCATAAATTCTGTAGAAAATTAGATAACTGGTATCTACCAATAGCATTTTTGTTTTATAATGTTAAATATAATAATACAATTCAAATTTTTGATATATATTTAAAAAATTATAGAATGTATATATCTATAGTATGCTTCCAGAATATATGGAATTATTTCAAACTAAAACGACTATACCAGCAGTTAATTATTTTAATTCGCATTATAGTATGAGTCCAGAATTAATGGTATGGTTATTTGTTTATTTTGGTAGTTTCTTTGTAGCTTTAGGATTATCTAATTTTGTCTATAAATATATTACGGAAAATAGATTTGCTAGACGTGAACATGTTCAGAGAGTATTTATTGTACGTAGTAATCCAGAATATGGATTAGAAGAAGAAATTTTGGATTATGTGAAGGTTAGTGCTTCTAAACCTTTTCGTATTATTTCTACAAATAATGATTATAAGAGTCATTGTTTATCCTATAGAAAATTTATGAAACGTCTATTGAATACCAATGAGGAAATCTATATAGTAGGTTATAATGAGAATAGTTGGGAATATGAAAATTATATATATCTATGTAAACAACTTAATGTTCCTGTTAATATAATTGAATTTTCTAGGGAGGGAGTTGAAAGTAAAAATCCTATTCCATTAGATATTCGTACAACAGAACAAATAGTTCTTTAGCTTAGTTTTTAATATTAAAAATGATATAAAACTAAGTTAAATTTTAATAATATATAAAATGACTACTCATCTACCTACAAACAGTAATTGGCTTTTTGAGGCCAGAACTTTAAAATCTAATCTCATAAAGCAGAGTTTTGAGGCTATAAAAGATTTTATTACAGAAGGTAATTTAGTTTTTAGTGATACAGGTATAAAATTGTTGGAGATGGATACTAGTCATGTAGTTTTAGCCTATATGCAATTGAATGCAAAGGACTTTGAAGCCTATTATTGTGTACCAGGTAAAAGTTTCGATTGTGGTATTCACTTAATGAATTTTAATAAGATTATGAAGATGATTAGTAATGATGATATTATTACTTTCTACCAAGATGCGGATGAGACCAATGAATTGGGTATTATTATTGAGAATTCCAATGATCATCGTGTTAAAACAGTAAAATTTAAATTAATGGATTTAAATAAGAGTAATATTAAAATTCCACCTAGTACATTTTCAAGTATATTAAATATTCCCAGTGCTATGTTTCAAAAGATTTGTCGTGATTTTTCTGTATTGGATGAGAAGATTGAAATAAAGAGTAAGGGTAATAAATTGATTTTTGCTTGTAATGGAACTATTGGATATGTTGAGGAGGAGATTACTGAGAATTCTAATAGTTTAAATATTAAAGAACAGGAGAGTGATGAAGAGATTATTCAAGGTGTTTTTAGTATTAAACACTTGGTAAGTTTCACAAAATGTTCAAATCTATGTAATACAATTGAGTTATATATTAAAAATAATTTTCCATTAATTATAAATTATAGTATAGGTAGTATGGGAACGATGATGTTATGTTTAGCTCCCAAAGATAATGATGTATAATTATATTTAAATTTTTTTATAAATATAGTTATGCTTCAACGATTATAAATTTAGCCATTTGACTAATTTTAACCCAATCTAATTGTATTTGGAATTCTAATGGTTTTGCTCCCTTATGGAATAATAAATGTTGTGGATTTAATGTATTTATAGTATAATCACGATTTTTAATAGTATATCGTAATAAAGTATTGGAGATAATTGAAAGATTATAGATACCAGGTGATATTAGTAGATTCATATCAATTATAATAAATTTATTAAATGGTACTTGATTTTTTAATAATAATTCTACAATATCACATTCTTGGTCTGCAAATACTTCAAAACGAATACGACTAAACAGTGTAGGTATAGTATTACTCAAATAGTAATCACTATTTCTATTTATTAAATTCATAATATTCATATTATTAGGTTCATAGACATATATAATATTTTCTAAATCTTCATTGCAATTGCAATTTGAAATATTTCTTCTCTCTAGACTTTTATTTACTACAGTTATTTCATCTGTGACTATATTATTTTTTTCTTTCTTCTTAACAATCGGTGGGTTCGATGTATTTAAAAATTTATTTTGACTATAGAATGTCCAAGTTCCAGCTTCACTAACAGAACTAAAATCGACAACTGTACTTACATCACCTAATGTATATCTTAGACATTTTTTTACAACTCTATTTTCAATTATTCCATCATTTGACTTAAATTCAGATGTATAAACATAAAATAAATATATATCATCTATTACTTTAAATGCAATATTTTGAGGTATTGTAAATAATAAATAGTTTGCTTTATTATCATCTAATTCAATAGTTACATATGTTTTGGTCATAGTATCATATTCATATGCTTCACCATTTATAAAATAGAATGTCTCACCAGTAAAGGTCTTTATATATCCATTTAATAAAATCGGATCTAATACTTCTGTATCTAGATATGTAAATCGTGTTGTTCGCAAACGAGTAAAAACATTATAATTCATCTTAATAACACCTAATTTGTTATAGATAGTTGGTGCATCCAAAGTAGGTCCAGATAAATTTTCATAACTCTCATAGAAAAGATAATCATTTGTATCATTATCATAAGTAAATCCATTGGTATAGTTTTCTAATAAAGTACATATACCTTGAGCATCATATATATTAAAAGGTTGTAGCATTGTATTACCTATTGAAAAATTATAACCATTAAAGGTTATCTTACCATTAAGAAATTGATATAAATAATCACTAGGAACATAACTTAAATAACTACCTATTATATTAGAATTAGCAACATATTGAACATTATTAATCATAAAATTGTCTAAATATCCATTAAGTGAAAATGTATTATAACCAGTTCCAATAATTAGCGGATTATTAGTAGAACTAGGATTAGATGAAATATTTCTTTGAGCATCTAATCTTCCATTCAGATAAATAATAGCTTGAGTTGTAGTTTTTATAATAGATACAAAGGTTAAGACCTTCTCGGCTATTTGTCTAGCAGATTTTAAAATTACATTCTGACCATTACTCGCTGTAAATGAAAATTGCAGTTTTTTATCTGTAGCTATTTGACAAGTATATTCTCCAAATGAAGTTAAATTACCTTTGGTACATAATGTAATAGGTTTTGTTAAACTACCTGTATAAATAGGATATACCCAAAAATATATATTTAGATTATTTACTATAGATAATTTGCTCTCATTTGAAATAGTTAGACCAGTCTGAATACCAGATGCATATCTTGGTAAATTTAATACATTTTGACTAATTAGTTGATCTGGGATAGGATTTTGATTTTGAGAAACATAGGTACCATTTAAATAATTAGGATCTTCTAATATTTTACCAGTAATTATTTCATATACAACCTCATTACAGCATCCTGAACCATTTGCATTAGTACTGTTTACATTTGGTGGTACTGGAGTAACATTTGAATTAGGAATAATTATAATAGCTTGAGAAGTAGCGTTGGATTGTATTCCAGATACAATAGCTCTTTGCTGATATAGTTCATTCATTATATATAATTATTAATGTCTTTTTTTTGTATATTTGCTTTTCTCCTATTATTTAATCTCTAAAAATTATATATTGAATTATATTAATATATATGAATATCCTTAATGGCATAGGAATCCTATTTTTATATTTAGTTATATTTATATCTATTTTTATATACATTTTACTTATTCGAAATAAACAGAATATTATTGATAATTGGCCAATATATAGATGTGAACCATATATTATTCCCTTAGCATCCGTTTTTGGTAAAGATCCTGGGGAAAATTTATCTGGTTGTATGTACCAGTCTACTCAAGGATTTTTTGGCGTATTAATTAAACCTTTTTATATGATCTTAACGCTTTTTACAAACATATTAAAAGACCTATTTGACCATTTAGATATCTTACGTAATTTCCTAGAACCAATAAGAAATTTTATAGCCTTTGGTTCTGATATGGTATATAAAAAAGTAGAAGGAATTATGAATGTAGTAATCTATAGTTTCCTAAAAATAAATAATCTACTTAAAAGGGTTTTTGCAAATTTTAGATTAGCTGTTTATTCATTAGAGGCAAGTCAAATGGCAATTAATTCAACTTGGGATGGACCTATTGGTGGTTTAGTACGACAATGGGGTCCTATGGTAGATTTTTTCTGTTTTGCTAAAGGAACAAATGTAAATGGAATACCTATTGAAAATATACAAATAAGCAACAATGTAATTGGTATTCTTACATTTGAAGCACCTAAATATTTATACAACTACAAAGGTATCTATGTTTCTGGTAATCATTTTGTAAAACATAATGATCAATGGATGATGGTGAAAGAAACTGATGCACAATTAATACCTAATAATATATCAAAAACTCTGCATAGCCTTATAACTAAAAATCATAGAATTTGCTTTTCAGGAATAGAGTGGGCAGACTATGAAGAGACAGATAGACTATATCGTATACAAAAACAATTGGCACTAAAAAATTTGGAATCAGAT
>Ga0255182_1001426_pt1 | contig 12456 bp, 10 predicted proteins | sample Atl_UVDOM_RepA_8_FD_188420 | JGI IMG/M metagenome (GOLD analysis project Ga0255182, IMG submission 188420) | Freshwater microbial communities from Altamaha River, Georgia, United States - Atl_UVDOM_RepA_8d | ecosystem: Environmental > Aquatic > Freshwater > River | place: USA: Georgia... | reverse complement strand
CACGGCACCTGCACCTACTGGACGGGCGGAATCTACTTCAACCCCAACATCGCGGTGCCCGTGCCGCTGCTCGACACCCGCAGCCGCAGCATCACCTGGAAGCCTGACGGCACGCGCAGCGCCAGCACCTACCCCACCAGCGGCAGCGTGTGGGTGACGCTGGGCAGAGCACCCGATGGCCGCCTGCTGGCCGATGTCATCGCCACGCCTGTGCGCCCCGACCGGGGCTATGTGTCGCTGGGCGTTCAGGCCTACAACGGCAGCAGCTGGTCGCGATGGACCCCGCCCGCTCCGCTCACCGGCGCCTGGTCGATCCTGCAGCTGTCCGCCAGCGGGGCCTTGCTGATGAAGTCGGCCGACCCCGCCCGACCTGGCGCACTGGCCGTGCAGGTGGGCACCACGGTCCGTGCCCTGCCGCCGGTGCCGCTGCCGGCCACCGGCGAGCAGGTCACCCAAGGCTGGGTCAACACGGCCGGGCAGGTGATCGCGTTGGCACGCAGGCCCTCGGGCGGCACCCCCTTGTGGTTCTGGTGGAACGGCAGCAGCTGGTTGGCGCGCACCATCGGCGGAGTGGCTCCCCTGGAGGGCACCCCCGTCGAGGTGATCGCGCTCAACAACAAGGGCACCGCGCTGGTCAGCACCCGCGACCTGCCCACCGCCGACCTGTACCAGTCGCCGGTGCAGCTGCAACTGTGGAACCCGGCCACCGACTTGCTCCAGCCCTTGCCCACCCGGCTGAGCTACCACCCGAGCCAGGGCGGGCTGAACGACGCCGGCGTGGTGGCGGCCCAGAACCTGCCCGCCGGTACCGCGCCCAGTGCGGGCTTTGCGCCGCGTCGGGCGACGGTGTGGCGCAACGGCCAGGACGTTGACCTCAACACCCTGGTGACCCTGCCAGCAGGCGGCGTGCTGGAACGCAGCGTGGCCATCAATGCCCGCGGACAGATCCTGGCCCAGCTTCGACTGCCCGACTACAAATGGGAATGGGCCTTGCTCACCCCACAGTGACCCGCCACGCCTGACCACCTCAGGCCTTTCCCCAGGTTTGCGCATCGGCGCATCCGTTCGGCGCATCCGAGCAAGATGCCGACGGGCGGATGCGCCGACCATGCGGTCCCACAGGGCGCCATCGCGCCCGATCACAAGGAGACCGCTGATGACGCCCACCCGCTCTGCCCTTCACGCCTGGACCGGCCGGTTCCGCGCCGGCCTGATGGCCGCCGCCACCCTGGTCAGCGCCGCCGCCGCGGCCCAGCAGGCCTTTCCGCCTCCAGCCTCACCGGCGCCGCTGCCCACGGCCGACGCCTTCTACCAATCGCCCTCGGCCACCGAGCTGGCCGCCGTGGCGCCCGGCACCGTGCTGCGCTACCGGGAGATCACGCCCAAGGCCTACTACACCTTCAAGGTCAAGGCCGACGCCTGGCAGCTCATGTACCGCAGCACCGACCACCGCGGCGAGCCCGTGGCCATGGTGGGCACGGTGCTGGTGCCCGCATCGGCCCCGGCCAGCGGCCGCCAGCTGCTGTCGTACAACGTGGCCTACGACGCGCTGAGCCTGCGCTGCGCGCCGTCGTACGAAATCGTCAAGGGCACGGCACTGGAACAGGCCCTGATCACCCAGGCCCTGAACAAGGGGCTGGTGGTGATGGCCGCCGACTACGAGGGCCTGAACTCGTACTGGACCGTCGGCCGCCTGTCGGGCCAGGGTGTGCTCGACGGCATCCGCGCGGCGCAGAACTTCGAGAGCGCCGGCCTGAACGGAGTGGCCACACCGGTGGTGATCACGGGCTATTCGGGCGGCGCCCTGGCCGCCACCTGGGCCAACGAACTGCATCCCGGCTATGCCCCCGAACTCAACATCAAGGGCGTGGCAGCCGGTGGCGTGCCGGTGGACCTGGGCAATGTGGCCCGCAAGGTCGACGGCACCCTGTTCGCCGGGGTGTACTTCGGCGCGGTGGCCGCACTGGCCAACGCCTACCCCGAGGTCGACGCCCAGGCGCTCACCAACGACAAGGGCAAGGCCATGCTGGTGAAGGCGCAGGACATGTGCCTGGGCCAGTTCCTGACCGGCGCCCCCGACCCGCTCACCGCCTTCGCCTTCCAGAAGATGAAGAACCTGGTCACCGTGCCCGACCTGCTGGAAGTGCCCGCCGTCAAGCGCGTCATCGCCGAGAACCGCCTGGGCCAGCGCAAGCCGGGGGCGCCGCTCTACATCTACCAGGGCACCATCGACGAGCTGATGCCGATTGCCGATGTCGATGCCCTGGTGAAGTCCTACTGCGCCCAGGGGGTGAAGGTGACGTACAAGCGCACCTTCAACGACCACCTGCTGCTGGCCGTGACCGGCTACGGCAAGGCCTTCAGCTACCTGCAGGACCGCCTGGCCGACAAGCCCGTGCCCACCACCTGCCAGTGAGCCCGGCCAGGCGCTCAGCCCAGTCGCCGGCGGTAGTCGCCCGGCGACTGGCCGCTCCAGCGCTTGAAGGCATGCTGGAAGGCGCTTTGCTCGGCAAAGCCCAGTCGGGCGGCCACGTCGGACAAGCTCAGGGCCGGGTTGCCCAGGTGCAGCTCGGCCAGACGGTACCGCACCCGGTCGAGCACCTCACGGAACGTCAGCCCGTGCTGCTCCAGCCGTGACTGTAGCGTGCGCGGGGCCATCTGCACCGCTTCGGCGGTCTGCTGCAAGGTCACGCGGCCTTGCGCCAGCCCGTCGGCGATCACCCATTCCAGATGCGTCAGAAACCCGCGCTCCTGCCCGAGCAGGCGCGTGAGTTCATGGTCGGCCTGCTGACGCAGGGCCTCGTGAATCTGCCGGTTGCGCTGCGCCACCGGCAGGCTCAGGTAGGCCAGCGGCAGCCGCATCTGGTTGATCGGCTGCCCGTAGCGCACCTGCCCGCCAAAGGCCTGCTGCAGCGCATCGCGCAGTTCGGCCGACGCCGGCTCGGCAAAGGCGAAGCGCGCGTCGGCCACCAGGTCGGGACGCTCGGACAACCAACGCCCATGGTGGGCCCACAGGCACATCGACAGCATGATGGCCTCGGCCGGCGGGTGCTCGACCAGGGGGCGCCAGGTGAGCGTGGCGTGTTCGGATTCCAGATGGATGTCGGCCGCGTTGACGCTGTCGAGCAGTTGCTCGTAACGCTGCAGCACCAGGGCCGCTTCGCCCAGGGTGGCACACGACATCAGCAAGAAGCCCAGCAGGCCCAGGTGGCGCATGCGGATGGTGGCGGCCAGGCGCACCGGGAAGGCCACATCACCCAAAACCCGCGCGGCGGTGCGCAGCAGCGATTCCCATTCGTGCAGGGGCAGGCGGTGCAGGCCTTCGTTATGCCGCACGCGCGCCACCCAGTCGGCGCCAAATACCGCGTCGGGGTCATGCCCCCGGTCTTCGAAATATTCGATGACGGCCAGCGCATAGCTCTGGCTGGCCGACCCCTCCAGGGCGGCTGCCGAGCCGGCGCGAACGCCGTTCACCACTGGCCGGTCTCCATGCGGATGGCCACCTCGCAGTCGTCGAAGATCTCGAGCTTGGCGATCTTCACGCGCACGCCCAGCACCCCGGGCAGGTCCATCAGGCGCTTGCACAGCTTGCCGATCAGCGTTTCGAGCAGGTTCACGTGCACAGCGGTGCAGTCCTCGATGATGATGGCGCGCACCTTGCGGTAATCGAGCACATTGAGGATCTCGTCGTCATGGGGCAGCAGCGGCTGGCTGCCCATGTTCAGTTCGGCGTCCACCTGGATGGGCTGCGGCGCATCGTGTTCATGATCGAGCACGCCCAGGTTGGCGTTGAAGCGCAGGCCCGTGAGGGTGAGGATCTGGTTGCCTTTGGTGAGGGACATGGTGGGTGGGCTCGCTCGGTCGTCACATCATCGAAAAATCGCGCGCGAAGCGCTGCAGGTGCTGGCCACCGTCGACCAGCACGGTGGTGCCGGTCATCGACCGGTTGGCCAGCGCAAAGGCCACGGTGGCGGCCACATCCTCGGGCGTGGACGAGCGCCCCAGTGGCGACAGCTGGTGGGCCTGCTCGAAGGCCTCGCCCTGCAGCCAGTCGCTGGTGAGCGTCAGGCCGGGCGCCACACCCACCACCCGCACCGCCGGGGCCAGCGCGAGCGCCAGCAAGGTGGTGGCCGACTCCAGCGCGGCCTTGGACAGGGTGTAGCTCAGAAAATCAGGGTTGGGGTTCCACAGCTTCTGGTCCAGCAGGTTGACCACGGCCCCCTGCGCCGCCCGCGACCGCAGGTGCACGGCCAGGTCCTGGGCCAGCACGATGGCCGGGGCCGTGTTGGCCCGCAAGTGCCGCTCCAGCGCCGCGTAGCTGAAGGTGGCCGCGTCGTCGTACTCGAAGGTTGACGCGCTGTTGACGACCGCGTCGAGCTGCCCCAAGGCCGCCACCCCCTGCGGCACCAGGGTGCGGCAGGCTGTCTCATCGGCCAGATCGGCGCACAGCACGGCGGCACGGCGCCCGCGGGCCCGCACGTCGGCGGCCGTGGCCTCGGCCTCGTCACGCGACTGGCGGCAATGCACGAGCACATCCCAGCCCTGGTCGGCCAGGGTGAGGGCGATGTGGCGACCCAGGCGTTTGCCGGCGCCGGTGACCAGCGCCACACGGGCGCTCAGACTGTGGGGGGCAGGGGCAGACATGAGACTTTCTACAATGGGGCATGAACCGTCAGCCCCCGTCGGGCCACAGTGTAGTGGCCGCCCCGTTTTCCAGCGCGCCCCTGGTCGCCCTGATCGCCCACGAACTTCACGCCCAAGGCGGCTGGATGCGCTTCGAGCGGTTCATGGAGCTGGCGCTGTACGCCCCGGGCCTGGGTTACTACAGCGGCGGGCGCCGGGTGCTGGGCCAGCGCCCACAGGACGGCAGCGATTTCGTGACCGCCCCCGAGCTCACGCCGCTGTTCGGCGAGACCCTGGCCCGCCAGATCGGGCAGGCCCTGGACGTGACCGGCACGCGTGAGCTGTGGGAATTCGGCGCCGGCAGCGGCGCCCTGGCCGAGCAGCTGTTGCGCGAACTGGGTGACCGCATCGACCGCTACACCATCGTCGACCTGTCAGGCACCCTGCGAGACCGCCAGCACCAGCGCCTGCTCAAGGCCCTGCCCGAGCTGGCGCACAAGGTGGTCTGGGCCGACACCCTGCCCGAGACCTTCAGCGGGGTCGTGGTGGGCAACGAGGTGCTCGATGCCATGCCCGTGAACCTGCTGGTGTTCGACGGCGAGCGCTGGCTGGAACGCGGGGTGGGCCTGACCACGGGCACCGGCCCCGATGACGAGCCCGTGCGCTTTGCGTGGTCGGATCGCCCGGGCCCCGAGGGCCTGCGCCCGGCCACCGACCGGCCCGACGAGGCCTTCGCGCCCGGCACCGTCACCGAAACCCACGCCCAGGCCGAGGCCTTCGTGCGCACGCTGGCGCAGCGCATGACGCGCGGGGCCGCGTTCTTCATCGACTATGGCTTCCCCGAGGCCGAATACCACCACCCGCAGCGCGTGGGCGGCACGCTGATGTGCCACCACCTGCACACCAGCGACCCCGACCCGCTGACGGGCGTGGGCCACAAGGACATCACCGCCCACGTGAACTTCACGGGCGTGGCGCTGGCCGGCCAGGAGGCCGGCTGGGAGGTGCTGGGCTACACCAGCCAGGGACGGTTCCTGACCAACTGCGGCCTGGGCGCGGCCCTGGCGCGCACGGGCGACGCCAGCACCGCCGATGAACTGCGCGCTCGCGCCGCCCTGCAGATGCTGGTGGCCGAACACGAGATGGGCGAGCTGTTCAAGGTGCTGGGCTTCGTCAAGGGCCCGTGGTTCGACGCCCTGGGCTTTGCCCACGGCGACCGCACCCACACCCTCTGACCCGGTTCAGGGCTTGCAGCTGAGCTCGCCGGGCTTGGGCGTGCAGGTGTCCTGACGCTGCACATCGCCCTTGCCCTCGGTGGTGGACCGGCCGGTACCCACCTCGCCGATCACGCCGCTGCGCACCTTGCCCGACACGTTGGCGCCATCGCCCGCCTGGCTGGAGTCCTGCACGCAATCGAGGCTGTTGGTCTTGGGGGTGCACGCGCCGGGCGCCTGCAGCACACGCGCGCCTTCGCTCACGGGCGTGGCCGTGCCGATCACCACCACCGGCAGCGGGCGCGGCACCACGGTGCGCGCCTTGTCCAGCGGTTCGCGCGCCAGCGTGGTGGCCGCGTTGATGGCCGGGGCCGCAGCGGGGGCGACCGTCAGCGTGGGGCGATTGGCGCCCACGTCGTTGGTGGGCGGTGCGGTCGTCTGGGCCGCCACCTGGAAGGCGGCCGTGGCCAGCACGACCTGCAGCAGGCCACGCAAGCCATTGAGGATCAGGGTCTTCATGGTCGGGTCTCCGAGGCGAGGGGTCATCAGAAGCGCTTGCTCAGCAGCAGGTTGACGCGCGGATCGGCGTCGTCCGGGTCGGCCTGGTCGTCGCCCAGCGTGCGCCACGCCAGGTTGACATGCAGGTGCAGGTCGGCCGGACGCTCCCACGTCACGCCCAGACCGGTCGATCCCAGGGTGGCCGTGTTGTCCACGCCCACGGTCTGCAGGTCGCTGTCGTGGAAGTAGCGCACGCGCGCCCAGTCCTGGAACACCGTGAACACCAGCTCACGCGACACGGCACCGAACAACCGCTCCGGCGGCAGCCAGCGCAATTCGGCGCTCAGCACATGGGCCGTGTCGGCCGAACCCTGGCCCGGGTCGAAGCCCCGCACGCCGTTGGGCCCACCCACGGCATAGCGCTCGGTGGCGTCCAGGCTGGTGGACGACAGTTGCCCCTTGTAGCGGCCGTACAGCTGCAGGCGCCCGGGGATCAGGTTCTGCAGGCGCGCGGCGCCCAGCGTCCACTTGCTGAAGTGCTCGTCCAGGCCCAGCGAGTTGGCGCCGGCCCCAAAGTGCATGCGGCCAACCAGGCCCTGCAGTTCGAAGGTGTTGATGCCGCCCCCGCCCCAGGCGTCGCGGCTGTCGCCCACCAGGCCCAGCACCCAGTCGTTGCTGAACTTGCGCAACGAGCCGGCCACCTGCCGGTCGTCGAAGTGCTTGTGCTCGTAGCTGAACAGCCCGAACAGGTTGACGTTGCGCTGGCGCAGCAGCGGGTACAGGGCATAGCCGCCGGCCACATTGACCGAGCCGTGGTAGTCGGCCGGGAAGTCGTCGGTGTCGACACCGTATTCGACGCGCGACAGCAGCGCCCCCACCCGCCAGCCCCCCGTGCCCACCGGGGTGACATAGCCCAGCGTGGCCTGCCGCAGCCCGCCCGTGTGCGACGACAGCAGCTGGGCCGACACGGCGTCGCCCACACGCAGCACGCCGCTGCGGCTCACAGCCCCGGTGACGCGGGCCAGGCCCGTGTAGCGGTTACCGTAGGTGTCGGCGTCCAGACGCCAGGCGGTGGCCGATTCGGCCACCGGCGTCACGCGCAGGGCGGCCGTGCCCGGCTGGCGCCCGGGCTGGATCTCGACCTTGACGTTGACGCCCCGCAGGTCTTCGAGCAGCAGCACCGCACGGTCGAGCTCGTCGGCGCGCAGCACGCTGCCGGGCTGGAGCCCGGCCAGTTGCCGGGCGATGCGCTCGCGCAGGGCCTCGCCCTCCGGGCCCTCGGGCACCACGATGTCGATGCGGTCCAGGCGGCCTTCAAGCGCCTGCAGCCGCACCACGCCATCCTGCGGACGCTGCTCGGGCACGTAGGCGTAGCCCACGTAATAGCCCAGCTCGCGCTGCATGTAGCGGGTGACGGTGGTGGCCGCGTCCATCAGGTCGCCGTAACCACGCGCGGTGCCGGTGTAGGGGGCCGTGAGGCGGGCCAGGGTCTCGGCCGAGGCCGCGGGCAAGCCATCGACCTGGAAGGCGCGGATGTCCATCTGCCAGTCGCTGTCGGGCTTGCCGAGTTCGCGGGGCAGCGGCTGGGTCGTCGGAGCGGCTGCGGTCTGCGCCTGGGCAGCGCCCAGCACGGCCGCACAGGCCAGGGCCACCACGGTGGCCGTCCACTTCAGGGTTCGGATCGTCATGCCAGTCCTCGGACAGGGTCTTGGGGTGTCGAAGCTGGCACTGTGGCGCAAGGCGAGCGCCACGTAAAGACTTTCGGACACCCCGCGGCCGAGCGCGGGTGGCTTTCTTGACACACCGCAAGCATCCGGGCCCGGGTGGGCCCGGCGTCGGGGCGTCAGCTGGCGGTGGACACCCGGCGGCGGCGCGCTGCCCTGCCCACCACGCCCAAGCCGGCCAGCGCCAGCGCATAGGTCTGGGGTTCAGGCACCGGCGTGGTCACACCGACGACGGCGGCGTACGAAAGGCCGGTCACATCGATGACGCCGTCATTGCGCCTCCCTATCGAGAGCGTATCGCCTGCAGACACCCCATTGTCAAACCTGTAAACAGTGGTGAGGTTATCGTTCCGTTGGTCCTCGCGGGGCCCAAGATCAACGCGAAAGGTCCCGCCACAGCCTGCTTGAACGTCAATTCATAAGGCGCCTTCAGCCAGGTACTGGTTGGCGTCATGGCGGCCAAGCTGATCACCGTTTCACTCGGTTCATTCGGGATCGCCAAACTGTCCTTGTAGAGGCTTCCCGTCACACCCCAAGTGCTGGGCACCGCTGCCAGCAAGGTGGCGTCATCATGTTGGGCAATTCGTGAGGTTTGACAGGCGGAATAAGCCGTGTCAATCAAGACTCCTTGGCAATCGACATTTGCCCTCTGCGCCATCGACGACGCGGCAGCGGTGGCAGCCAGCAGGCCCAGACCCAACTTCATCAGGGTGTTCATGGTGTGATCGCTTCCAAAAAGTCGCGGTTGCTGTGGGTGACTGCCGCGGACTGTAGGCAACGGCTGACACACCGTGTCTGTTCACTTCTGAGCAAATCGGTGCAAATCTGTGCGCAGCACCGGTTCACGGGGTGGCAGGTTGTGACCTTTGCCACACCGGGGCGTCGTCAAGGCAGGCGCATCGTCACCCGCAGGCCGCTGGGGCTGCGGTTGTGGGCGCTCAGCTGACCGCCATGGGCTTGGACAATCTGCCGGCAGAAGAAATAGCCCAGCCCGGTGCCCTGGTGACCTGCAGCCTGACCGCCCCGGTGGTAGGGCTGGCCCAGGCGCTCCAGCTCGTCCTGGCTGGCGCCGGGGCCCTGGTCTTCCACGCTCAGGCAGGTGCCGCCATCGGGCAGGCGTTCGGCCCGCAGGGTCACCGGCGCGCCGTCAGGTGAGTAGCGCAAGGCGTTGTCCAGCAGGTTGTTGAGTGCCAGGCGCATGAGCTGCGGGTCCAGCCGACCGGTCAGGTCAGGGTCGCTCACGTCGATGGCCACGCGCTCGGCCATGTCCGGGCCCAGGCCGGCGCGCAGGCTGTGCAGCCATTCGGCCAGGGGCACCTCGGTGCACTGGGGCTGGGTGGGCAGGTGCTCGCCGTGGCCCACGGTCAGGAAGCTGTCCACCAGGGTGCCCAGGCGGCGCACCTGTTGGCGGATGTTCTGTGTGCGCGAGCGCACCTGAGCCGGCTGCGCTTGGGGCAGGGCCTGCAGCAGGTTGGCACTGCGGTCGATGGCGGCCAGCGGGTTGCGAAACTCATGCGTGAGCATGGCCACGAAACGTTGGTTGGCCTGGGCGCGTTCGGCGGTGAGCACATGCTCGTCCCGGATGCGGCCGATGCGCATGGCCAGGGCCAGGGCCATGACCACGGTGTGGAACAGGGTGGACGCAGGGTAGGCCATGTCCACCAAGGGGCCAAAGGGGATCCAGCCCAGCAGCGAGGCCACCAGCACCAGGCCACCCACCTGATAGGCCAGGAAGGCGATCAGGTAGGTCAGGCGCAGCCGGTCATGAAAGCGCCGCCAGGCCACCCACGCGCAATACAGGATCAGGGGCGAGCTGACCAGGCCCATGATGAAGCTGGTGTTGACCACATGCCGGTACAGGGGCGTGAAAGCCAGCGGCAACACCATGGCGTAGGCCAGGGCCAGCAGGCGGTACATGCGGGCGATGCGGGGCTGGTGGGTGTCCATGTCCAGCGCCATCACCCACAGCAGGGCGCCGGCGTACCACGGACCGGTGGTGCCAAAGCCGGCAGCCAGGTCGTTGAGCCACCAGGGCGGCTGCGGCACCAGCTGGATCAACAAACCCGTCTGGCCTGAGTACAACATCACCAGTGTGGCCACGAACAGCGCATAGGCTCCCAGCATCAGGTCGCGCAGCCACAAGGCGATGAACACATAGCTCAAGCTGCCCAGGGCCAGCACCCCGATGAAGGCGCCCAGCCAGGCGCTGATGCTGACCTCTTCGTTGAAGTAGTCCGAGGGCACATCGAGCCTGAGCGTGAACTTCATGGTGCCGTCGGTGCGCACGCGAACCCACATCAGCACGGGTTCGTCGGGCGCCAGGTTGATGCCCACGGTGTGGTGGCGGGCGTTGATGGCCCGCCCTTCCGACAGGAAGTGATCGCCCAGCTGGAGGCGTTCGATGCGCCCGTCGCCACGCTCCAGCCACACCTGGACATCGTCCAGGTAGGGCATGCCCACAGCGGCAATCCAGCGGCCTTGAACCGTGTCCTGCCGCTGCAGGGGCAGCACGTACCAGAACGCACTGGCGCGCCCCCCGGCGCCATGGGGCACGGGGCGGGGCTTGAAGTCGCCCGCCACCAGCCGGGTGCGGGCTTCGGCCCAGGTGGCCCGGCCGCTGGGGTCCTCCCAATGGGCCACCTGCGGCTTGTGGAGGGCCTGGCGTCGATCGGTGTTCAGGCCCACGAGGGGCACGACCTGTTGTGCAGCCGCCAGCGCCTGCAGCCGGGTCGCATCGCCCGCAGGGGCTGCGGCCATGGCCGCACGGCGCTCATGCGGCGGCTCAGGCACCCTCACCAGGGTGCTCATGATGAGCGCCCAGCTCAAGGCGATCAGCACGAGCGCCGCCGCCCACAGGCGCAGGCTGGCACGCGGGGCGACAGGATGGAGCGGCATGAGATGGGGGTTCAGACCATGCGGCACGCGCCCGTGAACGCGTAGCCGATGCCGTACAAGGAGCGCAAGGGCAAAGACATCGCCAGTTCGTGCTCGACCTTGCGACGCAAGCGGGCGGCGCAGCCGTCCAGGTTGCGCAGGTTGTTCAGGGTATCGGCCTTGCCCATGTGGGCCAGCAGATCGACCCGGGTGACGGTGGCCCCTTCGGCCAGGAACAGCCTCTGCAGGAAGCTCGCTTCGGCGGTGGTCAGCGACACGGTGAAACCGTCGCGATGCAACAGGCCCTGCTGCACGTCGAGCCCCCACTCCGCGGGATCCGGCTGCGAGGATGCCCCGCCGCCAGTCTGGCGCGGGGCCATGCCGGCTTGCAGGGTCAGCCGGCGCATCACGCTGCGGCAGGTGGCTTCGATCACTTCGAGCGATGCCCCCTTGACCAGGTAAGCATCGGCACCGCCCTCCAGGCCTTCGATGCGGGTGGCGTCGCTGCCGAACGCAGTGAGCATCACGATGCCCACCTGGGGGTGTCGCTGGCGCAACTGGCGGGCCACGTCCAGCCCGGACGCATCCGGCAAGCCGATGTCCAGCAGCACCAGCGTGGGCGGCCCGCCGGCGCAGAGCGTCCAGAGCTGCTGGGCCGTGGCCGCACCGCAGGCCGGCAGCTGTTTCAGGCCGAGATACTCCACCAGGTCGCTACGCAGATCAGGGTCGTCTTCGACAACGATGAGGGGGCAATGCTGAGGCATGGTCGGTCAGCACTGTAAATCGACCCCCGCCCTGCCAGCTGAAGCTGCACGGCACTCAATTCTTCGCAATTCTTCGCAAATCTGCGCAAAGGTGCCCAGGGCGCCCCGTCCGGTGGAGCGCCCTCGCTCAGGCCTGCACGCGACGGCGGCGAGCCACCCAGGCGGCCACGCCCAGGCCGGCCAGGGCCATGGCGTAGGTCGAGGGTTCGGGCACAGGCGTCACCGACGCGGGGGTGCTCAGGGCGCCTGCCGCGATCGAGCGACCGGCGTCGTCAAAGCCCCAGGACTTGACCTGGAGCAGTTCGTTACCGGGCTGGCCGATGCGGCTGCTGTCGAGGTTGATCGTCACCCAACCGAAATAGGTGAAGGGTTGGCCAGTCACCCGCGTGCCGTCATAGGCTGTGGCAAAAGGCAGCGGGTAGGTCGTTTGGAACCTGATGGCGTAGGTCAGATCGGCGGGCGTGGTGTACCGGTTGCGATCGGTGAACGCCACCCTGTTGGTGAGGGTGTTGGGGTTGCTGAACAACGCCGCGTCCACGCTGGTCCCTGTTGCCACCGGATCGGCCGACAGCCACGTGATGAATGAGGAGGTCGACGACGAGCCCAGAAAAGACGACCCGCTCCAGTTGGTCACGGTCCTCGGGGGGATGACCATACCGGGCATACCGGGCATACCGGGCATGGGCGGCATCACCATGCCCGGGATCGTCGTGGTCGTCAGGGTCCACGAGTTGCCCGTCTGCAGGCCCATGACCGACA
>Ga0255182_1001419_pt1 | contig 12515 bp, 11 predicted proteins | sample Atl_UVDOM_RepA_8_FD_188420 | JGI IMG/M metagenome (GOLD analysis project Ga0255182, IMG submission 188420) | Freshwater microbial communities from Altamaha River, Georgia, United States - Atl_UVDOM_RepA_8d | ecosystem: Environmental > Aquatic > Freshwater > River | place: USA: Georgia... | reverse complement strand
GGCGTGCGCGGCTGACCAGGGCGGGATGCTGGCGCCATACTGGGCCGAGTTGAAGCTGGTGCCGGCGGCGGCAGCGGCCACGGAAGCGGCGGAGGTCACCGATGCGGTCTGCACGGCGGCTTCGGCCTGCACGGCGGCTTCGCCACCCAGGCTCGCCAGTTGTTCGTCGCTCAGTTCAGCCGGCAGTTCGTCCCAGCCGAGCTGCTCTTCGACGCTGTAGGCCTTGGCCTTGGGGACCATGCGCCAGTTGTCGATGGAGCCGGTGGGGCATGGCGAGATGCAGTCCATGCAGAAGTTGCAGAGGTCGGCATTGACGACGTAATTGCGCGAGTCATGGGTGACAGCGCCGACGGGGCAGATGGCTTCGCAGGTGTTGCAGCGGATACAGATCTCGGGGTCGATGACGTGCTGCTTGAGAAGGGTCGATTCGGTGCTCATGTGGCGGGCTCCTCGGATTCTTGTCGGTTTGGCGCTGGCTGGGAAAGGCTGCAAGGGTCGCGTGTGCGAAGCCGCAGTCTGTGGTCTGCAGGTGCCGCATCGGGCGGGCTCGGGGCGGGGCTCCTCATGATGCGGGTACGCATAAATCGTCACCCCGCCCCGAGCCCGCCCGATGCTCTCTGCCTGCTTTGGCGTATGCAGTCTACAGACGACCGAAATCCCATGCAGTCGTCAAAGGCGGGGGCCGGGTGACGATTTACGGTACCCCGTCATGAGGAGCCCGGCCCCCGCCTTTGACGACTGCTGCCCCCGGCAGAGGGCAGCAGCCTCAAAACATCAAAGCATCAGTTGAAGCGGACGTACTCGAAGTCCACCGGCTGACGGTTGATGCCCATGACCGGGGGGGCGATCCAGTTGGCAAACTTGCCCGGCTCGACCACGCGGCCCATCAGGCTGGCCACATAGGCGCGGTCCTGCTCGGTCGGCAGCCACTCGCCCTGCTTGGCGCTCCACTCGGCGTCCGACACCACACGGCCGTCCGGGCTGACCTTGACGCCGGCGAGCGAACCGATGTTGCGGTGGAAAGCCTTGTGCGGCACCTTCAGACGGAAGTCGATACCGGCCTTCTCGATGATGCGGTTCCAGCGCTCCACGCCACCGACGGAGTCCTTGATGTAGTCGTCGCGCAGCACTTCGTTGAGCGCGTTGAGCATCGGCACTTCCTTCTCGACCAGACTGCCGTTTTCGACGGCCAGGATCTTGTAGACATTGCCCTTGAGCACATGGTCGTCGGTGCGCTTGCCTTCTTCGTAGCGGCCCTTCAGACCGGAGCTGTAGAAGGTGGCGGCGTTGGACGACTGGTCGGCGCCGAACAGGTCGATCGTCACCGAGAAGTGGAAGTTCAGGTAACGCTGGATGGTGGGCAGATCGATCACGCCGGCGGCGCGCAGCTTGTCGACGTTGTCGGTCTTGAGCTGGTTCATCATGTCCACGGTGCGCTGGATCACGCGGCCCACGCCGGACTCGCCCACGAACATGTGATGCGCTTCTTCGGTCAGCATGAACTTGGTGGTGCGGGCCAGCGGGTCAAAAGCGGATTCGGCCAGGGCGCACAGCTGAAACTTGCCGTCGCGGTCGGTGAAGTAGGTGAACATGAAGAAGCTCAGCCAGTCAGGCGTCTTCTCGTTGAAGGCTTCCAGAATGCGTGGGTTGTCGGCGTTGCCACTGTTGCGCTCGAGCAGGGCTTCGGCTTCTTCGCGGCCGTCCTTGCCGAAGTACTTGTGCAGCAGGTAGACCATGGCCCACAGGTGGCGGCCTTCTTCCACGTTCACCTGGAAGAGGTTGCGCAGGTCGTACTGGCTGGGGGCGGTCAGGCCCAGGTGGCGCTGCTGCTCGACCGAGGCGGGCTCGGTGTCACCTTGGGTGACGATGATGCGGCGCAGGTTGGCGCGGTGTTCGCCAGGCACGTCCTGCCAGGCGGCTTCGCCGATGTGGTCACCGAAGTGGATCTTGCGGTCCTGCTCGGCGGGGTTCAGGAAGATGCCCCAGCGGTAGTCGGGCATTTTCACGTGGCCGAACTGGGCCCAGCCTTGCGGGTCCACGCTGACGGCGGTGCGCAGGTAGACGTCGAAATTCTGCGAACCGTCCGGCCCCATGTCCTGCCACCACTGCAGGTAGTTGGGCTGCCAGTGCTCGAGCGCGCGCTGCAGTGTGCGGTCTTCGGACAGGTTGACGTTGTTGGGGATTTTTTCGCTGTAGTTGATCGACATGATGTGCTCCTGTTGAAAAATGAGTGGCTTCGCATGACCTCGTCGCGTGGCGACCTCAATGACGGCCTTCGGCCATGACCCTTGTCATGCGGCCCAAGGCCGCGTCATGGATGCGGCAAAGCCGCGAGGTCATCCTTCATCAAACGCGGTTCAGATCGAACTGGACCTTCTCGCCCTTGCCGTAGACCTTCAGGGCACCCTTTTCGCCGACGGCGTTGGGGCGCTGGAAGATCCAGTTCTGCCAGGCAGTCAAGCGGCCGAAGATGCGGGTCAGCATGTTCTCTTTCTGCGCGAAGCGCAGGTTGGCTTCCAGGCCGGTCAGGGCATCGGGCGACATGGCGGCGCGCTCTTCGATGGCCAGTCGCAGTTCGTCGTCCCAGTCGATGTCGTCGGGCGCGGCGGTCACCAGGCCCAGGGCCAGGGCGGCATCGCCGTCCAGGGCCTTGCCCACGGCGTTGCGGGCGGCTTCCATCGGCGCGGCTTCTTCGTAGAAGCGGCGCTGCAGGCGGGACTGGTCGTTGACCATCGGCAGGTGGCCGAAGTTCATCTCGCCCAGGGTCAGCTTGGGCGCCTTGTCGGCGTCGTCGGGCAGGACCAGCATGTAGGCGCGGTCGGCGGCAAAGGCCAGCTCGGCCAGCGAACCGGCAAAGCAGGAACCCGGCTCGATCAGCGCGAACAGGCTGCGCGAGGACACGTCGATACGGGCGAAGGTGCGGCGCATCATGCCCAGGGTTTCGCGGGCAAACCAGTGGTCCTGGTTGCTCAGCACGGCGGCGTCAGACGCCAGCACCGCAGCGGCATCGCCCTGGGTCTTGAGCAGCCAGGTGCCGATGTCCAGTTCGTTGGTGCGCATGTGAAGGATGGCGTCGTCGAGTTCACGCGTCATCGCCAGCGGGTACCAGTGGGCGCCTGCGGCCTCGATGCCGGCCTTGTCGGCCGCCACGGGCGCAGTCGGGGCCTTGACGGTGAAGGTGGCGGTGCGCTTGGCGCGGTCGATCTCCACGCTCACATGGGTGTAGGTGAGGCGGTCGGCTTCGATGGTGCGGTTGAGCGGAGTGAGTTCCACACCCTTGGCACCGGCCGGGCGGTTGCTGGTGGCGGCCAGCTTGGTGGCGCGCTCTTTCACCGCCTCCTTGAACACGGCGGGCTTGGCGATCGCATCGACCAGGCGCCAGTCCACGGCCTTCTGACCGCGCACGCCTTCCTGGCTGGTGCAGAAGATGTCGGCCAGGTCGTGGCGCACGTGGCGCTTGTCGGTCACGCGGGTCAGGCCGCCGGTGCCGGGCAGCACGCCCAGCAGCGGCACTTCGGGCAGCGAAACAGAAGAGGAACGGTCGTCGACCAGCACGATCTCGTCGCAGGCCAGAGCCAGCTCGTAACCACCGCCAGCGCAAGCGCCGTTGAGGGCGGCCACAAATTTCAGGCCGTTGTGCTTGCTGGAGTCTTCGATGCCGTTGCGGGTTTCGTTGGTGAACTTGCAGAAGTTCACCTTCCAGCCGTGGCTCGACACACCCAGCATGAAGATGTTGGCGCCCGAGCAGAACACGCGGTCACGCAGGCTGGTCACCACCACGGTACGCACTTCGGGGTGCTCGAAACGGATGCGCTGCAGCGCGTCGTGCAGCTCGATGTCCACACCCAGGTCGTAGCTGTTGAGCTTGAGCTTGTAGCCCGGACGCAGGCCGGCGTCTTCGTCGATCTTGATGCCCAGTGTGGCGATTTCGCCCTCAAAGGACAGGTGGATGTGCTTGTAGTGGGCGGGGTTCGTCTGGTAGTCGACGGTGAGGGCAGCGCTCATGAGGGTCTCCTGGTGGTGGGATCGGGGGCAAAAGATGCACTTCAGTGCAGGTTGAGACGAAGTTTATTGCAGGTTTTCCGTCTGCGCAACATGCATTTTAGTGCATTGCATCGGTATTTACCCTAGGAAGTGCGCCCCAGGTACTGCCGAACCGACTGCCGCAGGCTGGCAAAGGCCTCTTCTTCGCTGCCCACACTGGTGTTGATGGCCAGATCGGCCTTGGAGTAGAAGGCCGAACGCCCTTCCAGGATCCGCTTGAGGTCTTCCATGGCCTCGCGGCTGGCGGCCATGGGGCGCATGTCGCCCTGCGCGGCCACGCGGCCCATGTGGTCCTGCGGGTCGGCCTGCAGCCACACGGTGGTGCAGTGCGAGAGCAGCAGGTTGAAATTGGCCGAATCCGAAACCAGTCCGCCGGGCGTGGCGATCACGACCTCGGGGTAGATCTGGATCGCCTCTTCGAGCGCGCGGCGCTCGTAACGGCGGTAGGCGTTGGCGCCATACAGGTTGTGGATCTCGCTGATCTGGCAACCGGCAAACTGCTCGATCTCGCGGCTGAGCTCGATGAAAGGGTAGCCCAAGTCCTTGGCCAGACGCTGGCCCAGCGAAGTCTTGCCGGCACCGCGCAGGCCAATGAGCGCAATGCGCGCCTGCCGTGCCTGGGCATTGCCGCCCTCGCCAAACATCTCCACCAGCTGCACCCGGGCGCGGCGCAGATCGGCCTCGCTGCGCTTGGCCAGCAGCTCGCGGATCAGCAGCCATTCGGGCGAAGAGGTAGTGATGTCGCCCAGCAATTCGGCCAGCGAACATTGCAGCGCCCGCGCCACCTGCAGCAACACCAGCACCGAGACGTTGCCAGTGCCGTATTCGAGGTTGGCCAGGTGCCGCTCCGACACCTCCGCCGCCACAGCGACGGCCCGGCGCGTCATGCCCTTGCGCGAGCGCAAGGTGCGCACACGCTCGCCCAGCGCCACCAGGAAGGGGCTGCGCCCGGCCTCCTCGGTGGCTTCGGTTTCGGCAGACGCGATGTCCGCCCATTCGGTTGATCCCATATTGTCCCGCGGTGTATTAAGGGAAAACCCTGAAATGAAATGCGCCCCAAAACATGCACTTTATTGCATACTTCGCAACACGCACGATAGTGCATTTATACCCCCATCCCGGCCCTTCGACCAGTTTTTGTTGCATCAAGCTGCAGATGGCCCCCCGGACATTGAGACACATCAGGACTGGACACACACCATGAGCACCGCCTTGTTACCCAACTTCTTCGCCGGTCGCTGGCAGACCGGCAGCGGCGCCGGCACGCCCCTGTTCGACCCGGTGCTCGGCACCGAGCTGGCACGCGTCTCCAGCGCCGGCCTCGACCTGGCCGAGGGCTTTGCCTTTGCCCGTGAACAAGGCGGCGCGGCCCTGCGCGCCCTGAGCTACGGCCAGCGCGCCGCCCTGCTCGGCAAGATCATCGAGGTGCTGCAGGCCAATCGCGACGCCTATTACGAGATCGCCACCGCCAACAGCGGCACCGTGGCCAAGGATTCGGGCGTGGACATCGACGGCGGCATCTTCACCCTGGGCTACTACGCCAAGCAGGGCGCGGCGCTGGGCGATGCCAAGCTGCTGCTCGACGGACAGCGCATCCGCATGGCCAAGGACCCGGCCTTCCAGACCCAGCACATCCAGGTGCCCACGCAGGGCGTGGCGCTGTTCATCAACGCCTTCAACTTCCCGAGCTGGGGCCTGTGGGAAAAAGCCGCGCCCGCCCTGCTCTCGGGCGTGCCGGTCATCGTCAAGCCCGCCACCGCCACCGCCTGGCTGACCCAGCGCATGGTCAAGGACGTGGTCGATGCGGGTGTGCTGCCCGTGGGCGCCCTGTCGGTCATCTGCGGCTCGTCCGCCGGCCTGATGGACCAGCTGCAGCCCTTTGACGTGGTGAGCTTCACCGGCTCGGCCGAGACGGCGAAGATCATCCGCAGCCACCGCGCCGTCAGTGAGCTGTCGGTGCGCTGCAACATCGAAGCCGACAGCCTGAACTCGGCCCTGCTCTCGCCAGCCGCCACGGCCGACAGCGAAGCCTTCAAGCTGCTGGTCAGTGAAGTGGTGCGCGAGATGACCGTCAAATCCGGCCAGAAGTGCACCGCGATCCGCCGCATCTTCGTGCCCCGCGCCTTGTACAAGGCCGCCGCCCTGGCCATTGGAGCCAAACTCTCGAAGACCACCGTGGGCAATCCGCGCAATGAAGCCGTGCGCATGGGCGCCCTGGTCAGCCAGGAGCAAAAAGCCAGCGTGCTGGCCGGCCTGGCCCAGCTCAGGACCGAAGCCGATGTGCTGTTCGATGGCAACACCGCGCCGCTGGTGGACGCCGATGCAGCAAGCGCCTGCGTGGCGCCCGTGCTGCTGGGCACCGAAGCCCCGATGACCGCCCAGGTGCTGCATGCGGTCGAGGTCTTCGGCCCCGTGTCGACCCTCATGCCCTACGACAGCATCGAGCAGGCGTTTGCCATGATCCGCCGTGGCGAAGGTTCGCTGGTGTGCTCGGTCTACAGCGAAGACCCGGCCTTCACTGCCCTGGCCGCTGCCGAGCTGGCCAGCAGCCACGGCCGCGTGCACGCGATCTCGCCCGATGTGGCCGCGCTGCACAGCGGCCACGGCAACGTGATGCCCATGAGCCTGCACGGCGGCCCCGGCCGCGCCGGTGGTGGCGAAGAGCTCGGCGGCCTGCGCGCCCTGAACTTCTACCACCGCCGCAGCGCCGTGCAAGGCAGTACGCTGGCGCTGGACGCGCTGGCCGCACAAGGCGCCACGCTGGCCCTGTAATGGGGCAGGAGGTCGCCCCTGCAAACCCCTGTGCCCAGCCCCCCCAATAATCTGGCCACGATGACAAACAGCCCGAGGAGACAAACCATGATGCGCCCTGTGAGCCCCCCACCCACCGAGTTCAACTTCGCCCAGCACCTGATTGCCACCAACGCCAACCGGCCCGACAAGGTGGCACTGATCGACGACATCGGCCGCGTGACCTATGGCCAACTGGCGGACCAGGTGCGCCGCTTCGCCAGCGGCCTCAAGGCCCTGGGTCTCAAGCGCGAAGAGCGCGTGCTGCTGCTGATGCAGGACAGCAGCGACTGGGTGGTGGCCTTTCTGGGCGCGTTGTATGCCGGCGTTGTGCCGGTGGCGGTGAACACCCTGCTCACCGCCGAAGACTACGCCTACATGCTGGCCAACAGCCGCGCGCAGGCCGCCCTGGTCTCGGGCGCCCTGCTGCCGACCTTGGAAGCCGCGCTGGGCCAGTGCCGGCATGAGGCGCACAGCGTGGTGGTTTCACGCCCGCAGGCCGCCCTGGCGCAGGGCCAGACCGACATGGCCGCACTGATCGCCGCGCACACGCCGGGCGCCCCCGCGCCGACGCTGGCCGACGAGCCGGCCTTCTGGCTCTATTCGTCCGGCTCGACTGGCAAACCCAAGGGCACGGTCCACAGCCAGGGCAATCTGTACTGGACGGCCGAGCTGTACGGCAAGCCGGTGCTGGGCCTGCGCGAGAGCGACACCGTGTTCTCGGCCGCCAAGCTGTTCTTTGCCTATGGCCTGGGCAATGCGCTGACCTTCCCCTTGAGCGTGGGCGCCACCGTGGTGCTGATGGCTGAGCGCCCGACCCCGCAAGCCACCTTCAAGCGCATGGTCGACCACCAGCCCACTGTGTTTTACGGCGCGCCCACCGGCTACGGCGGCATGCTGGCCAGCCCCGACCTGCCCGCCAAAAGTCAGGTCGCCCTGCGCCTGTGCTCCTCGGCGGGCGAGGCCCTGCCGCGTGACATCGGCGAGCGCTGGACGGCGCAGTTCGGCTGCGAAATCATCGACGGCATCGGCTCCACCGAGATGCTGCACGTGTTTCTCTCCAACCGGCCGGGCGATGTGCGCTACGGCACCACCGGCAAGCCGGTCGAGGGCTACGAGGTGGAGTTGCGCAACGAGGACGGCAGCGTGATCACCGGCCACGACCAGATCGGCGACCTCTACATCAAGGGCCCGAGCGCCGCGCTGATGTACTGGAACAACCGCGAGAAATCGCGCGACACCTTCCGCGGTGAATGGACCAAGAGCGGCGACAAATACATCCGCGACATCGACGGCTACTACACCTACGCCGGCCGCAACGACGACATGCTCAAGGTCAGCGGCATTTATGTCTCGCCCTTCGAGGTCGAGGCCACGCTGGTGCAGCACCCGGCGATCCTTGAGGCCGCGGTGATCGGCAAGGAAGACAGCGACGGCCTGACCAAGACCAAGGCTTTCATCGTGCTCAAGGCCGGCCAGAGCCTGAGCGAAGCCGAGGTCAAAGCCTTTGTGAAAGAGCGCCTCGCACCCTACAAATACCCGCGCTTCATCGAGTTCGTGGCCGAACTGCCCAAGACCGCCACCGGCAAGATCCAGCGCTTCCGGCTGCGGGATCTGGAGCAGCAGCGGGGTTGAGTTCGCCACGGCGCCAAGCGCCTCGCGTTGACGAGACAGGAAGTCGCGCGATGCACTGCGATCTCGACATGGCGAGCAAGGCGCGTCCATCTGGGATGGCCGCGTCGCAGCGCGCTTGGCCATGACGGCAAAGGGCTGGACCAGGCACGGTGGCTGATGAACATGGTTCGGCAGCACCTGGGGCAGGCCCCCCCGGGGACTTCAAGCCCTCAGAGCCATTTGGCAATGCCAGCTGCGATCATGCTCAGCAACAGCGTGCTGGTGAAAGGAATGAACCATTCGCGGCCGAAGAGCCGGAAACGGAAGTCGCCCGGCAGCTTGCCAAAGCCCAGTTTCTGCAGCCAGGGCTGCAGGCCGCTGAAGATGATCAGCGCCAGAAAAGTGACGATGAGCCAGCGAAACATCGTCAAAGCCGGTGCGTGCGGTCACCGTGGGCAAAGCCCTGCGCGGGCCAGTCACGGGTGGCCAGGCCAATGACCTTGAACAGCTCGCCCATCTCGTGCTCGTTGACCAGCCGCGCTGCCTGGATGCGCTCAGGCAAGGGCGCGGCTTGCATGCGCTGCGCAAGGCCGAGGTTGAAGAGGAAGTGCGCCTGGCAGGTGTAGCCCAGCACCGACAGGCCGGCGTTCTGCGCGGCCAGGGCGACGCCCGTGAAATTGACGTGTGCCGTGATGTCTTTGAGGCCGACTTTCTCCAGCGGCTTGTCGTCGGCCTGGTGCAGGTGGTGACACATCAGCGTGCCCATGTGGCGCTGCGGGTGGTAGTACTCGGCCTCGGGAAAGCCGTAGTCCAGCAAAAAGGCCGCACCGCCGCGTCCGGCCAGCAGGCGCTCGGCCAGACTGGCGATGAAGGCCTCGGCCTGGGGGTGGATTTCGGTCAGGTAGTCGTGCTCGCCCTCGACCTCCAGCGGCGGGCGCAGATGTGTGGGACGGTCGGACCATGCAAAGCCTTCGCCCTCGGCCACCACCCCGCGCTCGTGCCAGACCCCTTCCTGGCGCACCAGCAGTTGCACCGGCATGGCGTCGAGCACCTCGTTGCCCACCACCACGCCTTCGATGGCCTCGGGCCAGGCATCGAGCCAGCGGACTTTGTGGGCATGCGCGGCCAGGGTCTGCGCCTGGCGCTCGCGCAGCGTGCCCGAGAGGTCGATGATGGTGTAGCGCTGCACCGCATCGCCCAGGGCGTCGAGCAGCTGCAGCGCCAGCGCGCCGGTGCCGGCACCGAACTCGAACACTTCATCGGTGCCGGTCTGCGCCAACGCCTGCCCCACCTGCACCGCGAGCGTCTGGCCAAACAGCGGCGTCAGGCCCGGGGCGGTCACAAAGTCGCTGCCTGAGTCGGGCATGGCGCCAAACTTCTGCAGCGCATTGGTGTAGTAGCCCAAGCCCGGCTCGTACAGGGCCATGGCCATGAAGCGGTCAAACGGCAGCCAGCCGCCGGCCGCGGTAATGGCACTGTGCAGGCGTTGCTGGAGTTCGGGCAGGGAGGTCGGGCTCGCGTCGGTCACCGGGCGATTGTCGCGCATGGTGAGTGGGGCTTTCCGGCCTGTCTTTCGGCCGCAGGGGCGGCCGCCCACAAGGAAAAGGACCATCGGGGATAATCCGGCCTTGGCTTTCACGGCCTCAACCCGCAGCCCTTCACACTGGAACACACCCCCTTGAAATCCGTCCTCGTCACCGGCGGCGCCCTGCGTCTGGGCGCCCTGCTGTGCCAGACCTTCGCGCAGGCAGGTTGGCAGGTGTGGTGCCATTACCAGCGCTCGGCCGATGCCGCGCAGGCCTTGCAACAGCGGCTGCAGGCGCAAGGCGCCACGGTGCACCTTGTAAAGGCCGATCTGGGTCAGGCCGCCGAACGCGAGCGGATGATGCAGACGATTGAGGCGCAGACCGGCCCGCTGGACTGTCTGGTCAACAACGCCTCGCTGTTCGAGCCCGACACGGGGACCGACATGGACTTAACTGGCGCGCGCGAGCAGCTCGAAGTCAACCTGCTAGCGCCCCTGTCGCTGGCCTCGCTCATGGCACGCCAGAGTGCGCCGCAGGCCGCGACGGGCCAGCGCAGCGTGGTCCATGTGCTGGACCAGAAGGTGTTCAACCTCAACCCGGACTATTTTTCGTACACCGTCAGCAAGCTGGCGCTCGAGCGCGCCGTCGCGCTGCAGGCCCAGGCGCTGGCGCCTGCGCTGCGCGTGTGCGGCGTGGCCCCCGGCCTGATGTTCCTGAGCGGCCCGCAGACGCAGGAGAACTTCGACCGTGCCAGTCGCGTGAACCTGCTGCGCGAGCCGATCGACCCGGCCCAGGTGGCCGCCACCTGCCTGTTTCTGGCGTCCAACCCCTGCATCACCGGCAGCACGCTGTGCGTGGACAACGGCCAGCACCTGGTGCCGCTGGCACGCGACGTGATGTTCGCCATCGACGAGACCCCTGCCCCATGAGCCTCAGCATGAGCGACCCGCTGTCTACCCTGGCCCTGACCTGCCGGCGCCTCTTCCTGCGCAACCATGTGGTGGACGTGCGCATCGGCGCGCACGACTTTGAAAAGCACGCGCCCCAGCGCATCGTCTTCAATGTCGAACTCTTTGTGCCGCTGGACGGCACCACGCCCACCCGCGACGACCTGGCCGAGGTGGTGGACTACGACTATGTGCGCGAGGTGATTGCCCGGCGCGTGGCGCGCGGCCACATCGTGCTGCAGGAAACCCTGTGCGACGACCTGATGGCCGAGCTGATCGCCCACCCGGGCGTGCAGGCCGTGCGCCTGTCGAGCTGCAAACCCGACGTGTACCCGGACTGCGAAGGTGTTGGGGTAGAAATCATTCGTATCAAGGAGTGCGAAAAATGAGCCTCCACGCTCGTCACTTCGTGTACTCACTGCCCCAGTCATTGGGGCTGCGGGGCCCCATCTCCCCGCATGCTGGGGCCCTGCGCTCCTTGGGGCGGCCCGGCGGAGCGCAGCCATGCTGAACCGCGGCGTCCAGATCCTCTCGCTCACCGGCCTGCGCTTCGACGCCAACCTGGGCATTCTCGAACACGAAAAGACCGATCCGCAGCCGATCCAGGTCGATGCCGAGCTCAACCTGGGCACGCAGCCGCTCTTGCCCAGCGACGACGACATCACGCATGTGCTGGACTACCGCAAGGTGCGCAAGATCATCATCGACGAGTGCACCGCGGAGCATGTGAACCTGCTCGAAACCCTGATCGGCAAGCTCACCCACCGCCTGATGCAGCTGCCCGGCGTGCTGGGCGTGCGGGTGAAGATCGCCAAGCTCGAAATTTTTGAAGATTGCGAAGTCGCCATTCGCATGGAAACCGGACAGTGGTGAACCCCATGAACGAAACCATTGACAACACCTGGGTCGAGGCCGAAGCGCCTGACGCCGCCAAGGCCGCCAAAATAGAACGAGAGACCCACAAGCTCGAAAAGCGCCTGTGCCGCCAGGTCGGCCAGGCGATCTCCGACTTCAACATGATCGAGGCAGGTGACCGCATCATGGTCTGCATGTCCGGCGGCAAGGACAGCTACGGCATGCTCGACATCCTGATGAAGATGAAGGCCCGCGCACCGGTCGACTTCACGCTGGTGGCCGTCAACCTGGATCAGAAGCAGCCCGGCTTTCCGGCCGAGGTGCTGCCCAATTACCTGAAGAACCTGGGCGTCGAGTTCCACATCGAGACGCAGGACACCTACTCCATCGTCAAGGACAAGATCCCCGAAGGCAAGACCATGTGCAGTCTGTGCTCGCGCCTGCGCCGCGGCATCCTGTACCGCGTGGCGCGCGAGCTCAAGTGCAACAAGCTCGCGCTCGGCCACCACCGCGACGACATGCTGCAGACCTTCTTCCTCAACATGTTCTTCGGCGGCAAACTCAAGGGCATGCCGCCGAAGCTGGTCAGCGACAACGGCGAGTTCATGGTGATCCGTCCGCTGGCCTATGTGGCCGAAACCGACCTGCAGCGTTGGGCCACGCACCGACAGTTCCCCATCATCCCGTGCACCCTGTGCGGCAGCCAGGAAAACCTGCAGCGTCAGGTGGTGGGCAACAT
>Ga0255182_1001418_pt1 | contig 12518 bp, 12 predicted proteins | sample Atl_UVDOM_RepA_8_FD_188420 | JGI IMG/M metagenome (GOLD analysis project Ga0255182, IMG submission 188420) | Freshwater microbial communities from Altamaha River, Georgia, United States - Atl_UVDOM_RepA_8d | ecosystem: Environmental > Aquatic > Freshwater > River | place: USA: Georgia... | reverse complement strand
CCATTGAAAATGGATCTGACGATGCAATTGAACCGGTCTGCAGAGTGGAAACAGATGTTTGAGGAGGCCTGGCGCTATGAAAAGGATTATTTTTACGACCAGCAGGGTATTCATGGCAGAGACTGGAATGAGGTCTATCGCCGGTATGCACCGTTGATTCCCTTTGTTAAACACAGAGATGACCTGACCTATATTTTAGATATGGTCAACGGGGAACTTTCAGTGGGACACAGTTTCGTCTTTGGCGGTGATTTTCCACAAACAGACCGTTCTTCGGCGGCTGTTTTAGGTGCTGATTTGATAGCTGATCAGAATCGCTGGAAGATCAACAGGATTTTTACCACGGAAAGCTGGAATCCTAATCTATCCAGCCCTCTGGACAGACCTGGAATGAAAATAGAACCTGGCTACTATCTGGTGGGTGTAAATGGAAAAGAATTGACAGCTAACGAAGATCCATATAAAATGCTGGCAGGTACGGCCGATGTACAAACCATATTGCATTTGAATAATAAACCTGCTTTTGATGGTTCCTGGACCGAAACGGTTAAACCTTTGCGCAATGAATTAAGTCTGCGTCAGCGCAATTGGGTGGAAGACAATCGTCGTTTGGTGGACAGCCTTTCAGGTGGAAAACTGGGCTATATCTGGGTACCAAATACAGGTGGACCCGGTTTTGTGTCCTTCAATCGCTACTATTTTGCACAGCAGGATAAGCAAGGGGCGGTGATTGACGAACGTTTTAATGGAGGGGGCTTGTTGGATGACTATATGACTGATCTGATGACCCGAAGCCTTCGGGCAGCGATGACCAATGAAGTGCCTGGGGGTAAACCGATGAAGTTACCTGCAGGGATTCTCGGACCAAAGGCCTTGTTGATCAATGAACTGGCAGGATCAGGGGGCGATTTCTTTCCCTGGGTTTTCCGTCATCGAAATGCCGGACCATTAATTGGTGCCCGTACCTGGGGAGGTCTTGTGAAAAGCTCCGTTCACTATAGTCTGGTAGATGGAGGTGCCCTAACCGCTCCTGATAATAGTATTTTTGATCCGGCTGCCAATAAATGGATTGCGGAAAATGAAGGGATTGCCCCAGATATTGAGGTGCGCCAGGATGCAAAATCTCTACAGCAAGGACGCGATCCACAATTGGAAAGGGCAGTTAAAGAGGTCTTGATGATGCTGGAAAAACAACCGTCAAAAGAGGTTAAAATTCCACCCTATTCTAAACCGGCACAGACTAAACAATAATATATTTTCCCCGGCAGGCTATTGAATGAGATTGCCTGCTGGGGGAAATTCAGGTCTTCATAATGCGGTAAACAGATTTCAAACTTTTATTTAAAGAGTAAAATTTGAAAAAAAACTTGCCTTTGGATAACTTTTGAGTTAACTTTGGATAGTGGATATTCAAAGACTAATTATTTTTCATGAACACTATTTCGTCGAATTCTATTTAGAACAGACTGAAAAGGTGCAGGAAAAGATTGAATATGTTTTTAAGATTTTGAGAACCGTTCAAAATGTACCGAAAAAATTCCTCTCCCATATGACAGGAACTGACGGACTTTATGAAGTTCGAATTGAATTTGAAAGCAATATTTACCGTATTTTCTGTTGTTTCGACAAAGGGAATATAATTGTGCTATTTAACAGTTTCCAAAAACAAGCTAACAAAACGCCAAAAAACGAGATAGCATTGGCTTTGAAACTAAAAGAGGAATATTTTAACTCAAAAAAGAAAAAGTAATGAACAAAGACAATATTAGAAATGCTAAAAATTTTGACGAATTATTAGACATCAAATATGGAAAAACAGGCTCTGAAAAACGAGACAACTTTGAAGAAAAAGCACAGTATTTTGTCATTAGCGAAATATTGAAGGAAGCACGAAAAGAAGCAAATATGACTCAGCAGCAACTTGCTGAGAAAGTTGGGACTAAAAAAAGTTATATTTCCCGACTGGAAAATGGCAAATGTGATATTCAACTTTCAACATTGTACAAAATTTTTGAATCTGGACTTGGTAAAAAAGTGAATATAATGTTCGGTTAAGGTAGCGTTCCGAAAACTTATTTATTTTGATTCGAATAATTTTTTGACGCTAATATTAAAATTTTATCATTCAATTTGAAGTTTTACTTTCGCTTTTAAAGCAGCAATAACGCTTATTAATTAGCCATTGTACATTAGTAGCATTGTTTTAGAGAGGAGAAATATGTGCCCTTTTAACAGCAATAATAGAGTAGTTCTGAATTTCCCGCTGCAATGTCCTTAGCAAAGCCATAAACTCCTTTTGCCAATAATTTATCCAGCCACTGATTGATTGATATATCGTTTTGCTCGGCCATTATGAGAGGGTTATTTTGTGAAATTGTTCTGAGGTACACCGTTTTGGTTAATAAGTTTTTCTTATTAAAATGGATGGAGATTACCCCCTCAAAACCCCTCGAAGATGCCCAGTCCAAACAAGGCAAAATCATATTTCACAGGATCGACCGGGTCCATTTCCCTTAGGCTTTCATCGAGGGCAGTAACAGCGCGCGCATCATTTTGAACGCGGTCTAGTAATCCCAGTTTTCGGGCTACATTTCCTGTATGAATGTCCGGCGGGCAATAAAGCCGGGAGGAGAGGTACAATGTCCGGATCTACCCCATTTTTCTTGTTTCAACAAAGGGAATATAATGGTGCTATTTAACAGTTTCCAAAAACAAGTTTCGCCTATATGGTAGTTTTTAGCAACCCAAACAGACCGCAGAACATAATAATATACAAAAAATAGGACAGACGTTTTCGCACCTCTAAGATTGATAGTAAGCGAAGTTTTCAGCATCAGAGACCCACTTTGCAAAATCCTCAATTACCAAAGACCTTACAGCTGGACACATGTCTCCTTCCGTGCCAACAAATCAGATTATCATCCGCAGTTGAGCTTGATTAATTTGTTGAGGGATTTGAGGGAGGAATGGTAATGGGAAAATTTTTAGTTTTTCAGTGCGATTATTACCTTTTTTTGGTATATTTCGCTACGAAAAACTAAAATAATGAACGTTACGGAGTACATAAAACAAATTCAGAGTTACGAAGAATATTCATTTTCGTGGGATGAAATTCTGGAAAATTGCAAATCACCAGTACCCACAATTAGGAAAGAATTAATACGATTAACTGAAAAGAATGAAGTGCTAAATCTTCGTCATGGATTTTATATCATCATTCCACCTCGATATCAAAACCTCAAAAAACTACCAATTCATCTCTATGTTGAAAAGCTTTTTAAAACATTAAATAAAGAATACTATGTTGGTCTATTTTCGGCTGCTGCCTTTTTTGGGGCTACCCATCAGAAAATTCAACAAGATTACATTCTAACAGTTCCACCAGCTTTAAGGGATATTGACAAAGGGAAAAATAAGCTACGATTTATTAAAACCGAAAATTGGCCAGAGGGTAATATAATTGAAAAAAAATCAGAGGCAGGGAACTTTAAAATATCATCCCCTGCACTAACAGCTGTTGATCTTGTACAACATCATTCAAAAATTGGAGGTTTGAATAGAATTCTCGCAAATCTGGAGGAACTCTCACAAGAGATAACCAAAGATGATTTAATGCAATTGTTATCCTGGTACCCTCATAAAAGTTCACTTCAACGATTCGGATTTTTGATAGATTATTTAGAAACAAACAACGTCATTTCAGATGAAATCTTCAACAAGTTAAAAAAAGACGCTTTTTATTCAATTCTACTATCTCCGAAAAATGGTGTTAAAGCGGGTAAAACAGGTAACAGATGGAAAGTAGATGTAAACATTAAACTTGAAAACGACCTATGATTCCCAGACCAAACATAGCCAGATGGAAAGAATTTGCACCATGGAGTTCCTTCGATCAAATTGAACAAGATTTAATCATTAGCAGAACGCTCGTTGAAATTTTTACAGACCAATTTTTAAACGAGAATTTAGCATTTAGGGGAGGTACAGCTTTGCATAAACTCTATTTGAATCCTGCACCACGTTTTTCAGAGGATATTGATTTGGTTCAAATAAAACAAGGTCCAATTAAATCAATAATGGAGAAAATTAATGAAGTTATAACATTTTTTGAAGAACCACGAAAAACCGATATTCGTGGACATGGTCCCAAAATGTACTACCGCTTTAATTCAGAATATGAAGATATTCGAATGAGACTTAAAATCGAAATAAATCAAATCATTGAAAGTTTCAACGAATACATGATGTTTTCTACTGGGCACATTCCAACTCGCCGACAATTTGAATTGAACATAAAAGAAAAAGAAAATGACCCTAATTTTATAGGGGATATGGAAGCACTATTGCGCCCAGGTATTGAATTTGACCAGCAAGCTGCATTTGAATGGTTAAAAAATGACGTAATTTCAAAATTGAGATAATAATAACAAGGAAATCATTAAAATTTTTCAATGACACCCAAACCAAATAGGGCAAAATCATATTTCGCAGGGTCTTTGGGGTCAAAAAATCTTAAATTATCATTAAGTTCAGAAACTGCTTTTGCGTCATTTTGTTTCCTTTTTAATAATCCAAGTTTTCTTGCTGTATTCCCGGAATGAACATCTAAAGGACATGATAATAAAGATGGTTTTATCTGCTTCCAAATACCTAAATCAACAATATGGTCATCTCGGACCAACCACCTCAACATCATGTGCAGCCTTTTTGAAGCTGATCCGGATAAAGGATCTGAAACATGTTTTAGCGTTCTTTTTTCATGAGGTAGCTCAAAAAACACATTACGGAAATGGGATATTGATTCAAACAGATTATTATTTTGATTGCTGGTAAATAATTTTTCCATACCACCATGGTTTGTATAAATATTTCTCAGGCTTAAAATAAAATAGGATAAATCTGACCCGTTAAAAGTACGATAATAAAAATCCGATAATGTATCAATATGATCATTGGTTGCATTTATAATAAAGTCAAAAGGACTGTTCCCCAATTTCTCCATTAGGTCATTTGCTGATTTTATAATGGATTTTCTGTTGCCCCAGCTTATGGTGGCAACTAAAAATGCAGATATCTCAATATCCTCTTTAATAGAAAATTGATGTGGAATACTAATGGGATCTAAATCAATAAAACTGGGATTATTGTATTGGTTTGTTTTTAACTCTAAAAAATCTTTTAATTCGTCTTGATGTAACATTTACAAATCGTAAGTTTTTTGAAAAATCGCTTATATGTTGAGCTCTTTAACGTAATGTAAATGTAATAAATAAGTCTAATGCCAGGATTTTATTTTAGAACCTCAAAAGCAGGGAAAGAACAATATACTATTGAAAATCAAAAAAATAATGGAATATAATATGAGCAAAAATCAGTGTTCCCGATTCCTGTTTATGTGATTAATCAGATTAGTATCAGTCCTTGTCAAATCGTATTTCCTGAATGTAATGTTTGCCCGCATCGAGTTTAACATAAATATATACCCGGAAAATACCATTTTGTGTGTTTAAATTTCCAATAATGTAAGTGGAGTCATTTCCTTTTGAATTACCCTGATGTGCCTGAGTAAATGATTTGACCGGATTTTTTAAAAAGAATTTTTTTAACTGCGCAATGGCCTCGGCTTTTGAAACCGTTGCCTCAACATCAATCATGGATATTTCTACCTGGGTATCCAGAAAACTACTCAGGCCAACTGTGTTTCCTTCGTTTAATGAACGGGTGATGTCACTGGTAGCTGTTTGGAGAAGGGAAGCAAAAAAGAAGCAAAGGAATAATTTCATGTATGGGATTTTTAACTATAACGCAATGGTTAAAACAAAAAGTATTGTTTTATTAATATACTTCATTGTGGCATTTATTGTTTAATACCTTACCTTTACCAACCAAAAGTAAGCTATTTATGAGTAATTCCCGCGTGTTACTGGCCATTTTAGATGGTTGGGGTATCGGACAGGATCCTGCATCTGACGCTATTTCCCAGGCAAACACCCCTTTTATGGATCATCTTCTGGCAAATTACCCTAACAATGAACTCATTACCTTTGGTGAGGAAGTGGGTCTTCCTGAGGGTCAAATGGGCAATTCGGAAGTCGGACACCTCAATATTGGAGCCGGAAGGGTGGTGTATCAGGAACTGGCCCGTATAAACAAAGAAGTTCGGGAAGGTACCCTGGCTCATAATCCTACCTTGCTGGAAGCCATTGAATACGCTGTGAGTAATAAGAAACCTTTTCATCTGATGGGGCTCGTTTCTGATGGTGGTGTTCATGCTCATATAAATCATCTCAAGGCACTGGTCGATATTTTGGAAAAGGCTGGAGTCGATGAAATATATATCCATGCCTTCACCGACGGCCGTGATTGTGATCCTAAAAGTGGTTTGGGTTTTATAGCTGATTTAACTGATTTTCTGAAAGGCAAACGCACTAAACTGGCTTCTGTCATTGGTCGTTATTATGCTATGGATCGCGACAAACGCTGGGAAAGGGTCAAATTAGCCTATGATTTACTTGTTTCTGGAAAAGGTACCAGGTCAAACGATCTGACAGCCTCCGTGTCTGAAAGTTATCAGGCTGGAGAAACAGATGAGTTTATTAAGCCATTATTCGCCGCAAAAGCGGATGGTTCTCCTACCGCAACGATACAGGAAGGTGATGTGGTGCTTTGTTTTAATTTTCGTACCGACAGACCCAGAGAGATCACTCAGGTGCTGACTCAACAGGATTTTTCGGAATTTGGTATGACAAAAAAGAAGCTGTATTATGTTACTATGACACAATATGATGAATCATACCAGGGTGTATTTGTTCTTTTTCAAAATGATAATCTGAATAATACTTTAGGGGAAATTATTTCCAGGGCCGGAAAATCTCAGATCAGAATCGCAGAAACGGAAAAATATCCCCACGTTACTTTTTTCTTCTCCGGCGGACGTGAATCCGTTTTTCCGGGGGAAGAACGATTAATGGTATCTTCTCCTAAAGTGCCTACGTATGACCTCGAACCTGAAATGAGTGCTAAAGGTATTACCGCACTCATTACAGAGGCGATAAATTCAAAAAAACCCGATTTTGTCTGTCTGAATTATGCCAATGCCGATATGGTGGGACATACTGGTGATTTTCAGGCAGCTATCAAAGCAGTGGAAACAGTAGATGCTTGTTTGTCTGAATTGGTAAAAACGGCGTTAGATAACCATTATCATATTATTGTGATTGCCGATCATGGAAATTCTGACTATATGATTAATCCGGACGGAACACCCAATACAGCGCACACTATGAATCCGGTTCCTGTGATATATGTGGCTGAAAATGCGGGAAATTATAAGGTGTCTGCCGGAAAATTAGGAGACATTGCTCCTACCGTGCTTCGATTGCTGGATATTGAAGTGCCTGTGGAAATGACAGGTGATAATCTGATTTCAAAAAAATAAAAGATTTTATTTCCATTTGATATTGCAACCTGCACTCGGATATTGAAGGGGGGAAATCTCCTTTCCTGCCAGTACGGTTTCTATCGCCTGACGTAAATCGCTTCCGTCTAAAGGAAATTCATTTCCCGGTCTGGAGCGATCAATACGTCCGCGATAAACTAAGCTGAGCTGGTCATCAAACAAATAAAAATCAGGGGTACAGGCAGCATTATAAGCTTTAGCTATTTCCTGTGATTCGTCATAAAGGTATGGAAAGGTATACCCAGTCTCTTCGGCATGTATTTTCATTTTTTCAGGCCCATCCTGCGGGTATTTGTCGGCATCATTCGCGCTGATGCCAATAAACCGAACACCAGCAGGTTCATATTGTGCCACTATACGCACAATTTCAGGATTAACATGCAGCACATAGGGACAATGGTTACAAAGAAACATCAGGAGCGTAGCCCTGGCAGGCTCCTGTTTGTACAAGGTCACAGGTTCACCTGAAATGGTGTCAGGTAAGGTGAAATTAGGTGCTTTTGTGCCCAGAGGCAACATGTTGGATTCCGTATAAGCCATGTTCTTTGATTGAAATGCACCTGCAAAGATAAGCTAATTTGGATTGTTCCACAAAAATGATAAAAACAGATTAAATTTGTTCCCAATTAATCAAATGGGATACATGTTTCAAACGTATGATGTAATTGTGGTGGGTGCAGGGCATGCAGGTTGTGAAGCCGCCGTAGCCGCTGCCAATATGGGTTCTAAAGTGCTTTTGGTTACGATGAATATGCAAACCATTGCACAAATGTCTTGTAATCCTGCTATGGGTGGAGTAGCTAAGGGGCAGATTGTCAGAGAAATAGATGCACTTGGAGGTTATTCTGGTATAGTTACTGACGAATCTGCCGTGCAATTCCGAATGCTCAATCTTTCTAAGGGTCCTGCTATGTGGAGTCCCAGGGCACAAAGTGATCGCATGCAATTTGCGCAAAAATGGAGGATGTTGCTCGAAGCACATCCTAATATAGATTTCTGGCAAGACATGGTCAAGGAGCTGATGGTTGAAGATCAGCGGGTTAAAGGGGTCATTACCGGTATGGGGCTGGCGATTCACAGCAAATCTGTTGTCTTGACAAATGGTACTTTTTTAAATGGCATTATCCATATCGGGGAAAAGCAGATTGGCGGAGGTCGATCCGGTGAATCGGCCGCAAAAGGGATTACCGAGCAACTTGTGAGCCTGGGTTTTGAATCAGGAAGAATGAAAACAGGTACCCCTCCCAGAGTGGATGGCAGAACCCTGAATTACGAAGCGATGGAAATACAGCCAGGGGATGAAATACCCCAGCGCTTTTCTTATACGGAAACAACACCACTGGAAAATCAGCTGCCTTGTCATATTACTTATACCAGTCAGGAGGTACACGATATTTTACGCACTGGTTTTGACCGTTCTCCCATGTTTAATGGAAGAATAAGAGGATTGGGGCCAAGGTATTGTCCTTCCATAGAGGATAAAATAGACCGCTTTTCTGATAAGGACAGGCATCAGTTGTTTGTAGAACCAGAGGGTCGGAATACCTGCGAGGTATATGTAAACGGATTTTCCTCTTCCCTTCCGGAAGAAGTTCAATATAAGGCGATTAAGAAAATTGCCGGCTTTGAAAAGGTTAAAATGTTCCGTCCAGGCTATGCCATTGAATATGATTTTTTTCCGCCAACCCAGCTTTCTCTCAGTCTGGAAACGCATTTGTTAAAAGGTTTGTTTTTTGCCGGGCAGATTAATGGCACCACGGGTTATGAGGAGGCAGCCAGTCAGGGTTTGATGGCAGGTATCAATGCACATCTTTCTGTGGTAGAAAAGGAGCCGTTTATCCTTAAAAGATCGGATGCTTATATCGGCGTTCTTATTGATGACCTGGTTACTAAAGGCACCCAGGAGCCTTATCGGATGTTTACTTCCAGGGCAGAATACAGGGTCCTTCTCCGTCAGGATAATGCCGATATCCGGTTGACACCGCTCGCAGTGAAACTGGGTATGAACTATATGGAGGAGAGAATCAGAAAAGTAGAAGAAAAAGTGGCGGATACTAAAAAAATTACACGTTTCTTAAATGATTGCAGTGTTGAACCCGAACAGATAAATGGGCTGCTTGAGGAAAAAGGAAGTATGCCTGTCAGGCAAAAGGTAAAAGCCCAGGGTATTATTCTTCGCCCGAATATTTCCATAGCCGATGTCAGGGCAGTAACTCCGGTTTTAAATGAATTTCTGTCAAATTTTAGCGCTGAAACTATAGAACAAGCGGAAATAAATATGAAATATGCGGGGTACATGGCAAAAGAACAAGAAATGGTCGATAAAATGAATAGATTGGAAATGCTTAAATTATCAGAATCGTTTGCTTATCATTCCTTAACTTCGCTGTCCGCTGAAGCAAGAGAGAAATTGACGCGTATGAAACCAATGACAATTGGTCAGGCAAGTCGTATTAGCGGCGTTTCTCCGGCAGACATCAGCGTTTTACTCATTTACCTTGGTCGATAACCTCTAAAATCATCGAATATGTATCCTGTTTTGGTTCATTTACATTCTGGCCTCAGATGGGTCGTCTTGATTACCCTCGTTTTAGCAATCATTCAAGTGGCTGGTAAATTATCTGGGAATCATTCTTTTACCGATAAAGACAAGAAAATGCCGCTGTTTGCATTTATCTCTTGTCATATTCAACTTTTGGCAGGGTTGATATTATATGCTATAAGTCCAAAAGTAATTTTTACTGCGGAATCAATGAAAAATGCCATGAGTCGCTTCTTTTTGGTGGAACATACTTCCATGATGATTCTGGCTATCATAATCATTTCTGCTGGATATATAATGGCAAAAAAAGTAGCGCCTGAAAAGAAAGCGTTTAGTCGCATTTTCTGGGCTTATCTGGTAGGTCTTATTCTTATTCTGGCAAGTATTCCCTGGCCTTTTATGGGGTATGGAACCAGCTGGTTTTAAATAAACGTACCTTGTTAATATGAATAAAATATCTCTCATTCCTCTCAGGCTGGTATGGGGGGTATTTTTATGTTACCTTTTCACCTTCCCATTGCTGGCACAGGACAATGTCTTTGCCTCCCTTTCAGGTTTTCCGCTGAATGTGGATAAGTGGAATTTAGTAGCGGATGCCCGGGTTGGAGACACAAATGGGGATGACGATAATAATCAGGACGAAATTATTCTTTGTCCGGCTCAATTATCCAGGAATGGGGGACTTTTTTATAAAGAACCCATTGATTTGAGCATTTGCAGCAAGTGGGCAGTTTCTTTCGAATTCAGAATGTTTGAAGGTTCCAGCGCAGATGGCATTGCCTTTTGTTTCCTGGTAAATCCCCCTACCGGATATATTATCGGAAGTGGTGTTGGAATTCCGCAAAATCCAAGGGGATTAATGGTGGTACTTGATACTTATAATAACTGCGGAGGTGCCAATCCGGAACTTCAGATTCGCTATGGGAACGGTCAGGGTAATTATTCAGAATGTCCATCAACGAACCAGCCCACCTTGTTCGGTTTACGGGAATTAAGGGATAATAAATATAAAAAGGCGAGGGTAGAATATAATCAGGGAAATATAAAGGTAACGATAGACAGTACCATTACGCTGGAAGGCTTTTATCCGATTAATTATGCAGGGTACATGGGTTTTACCTCTTCAACAGGAGGCTCAACGGATATTCATTCGGTAAAAAATATTCATATTTATACGCAAATTCCAGAGGTTTCAGCCATCCCGGATACTTCCTTTTGCTTGAATGATTCCTTAGTATTGAATAAAGCACAGGGATTCAATCTGTTGGGATGGTCCGACGGAACAAAAACCGATAGAAAGGTGATTCGGGACACCGGTCTTTATTGGGTGAAACTGGAAAATCAATGTGGTTCGTTTATCGATTCCTTTCGCGTCAGGAGACAAGATCCTTTTCAATATGAAATGGGGCCCGATCAAACTTACTGTTTTGGCGGCAAAGTTACCCTCGATGCAGGAGAAATTTATAATGGCTTTAAATGGTCTGACGGCTCTCTGACCCGAACGATTACGGTTGGGAAAGATGGTGTATATGCAGTAAAAGTGCAAAAAGGATCTTGCTGGTCGGAAGACAGTATCAGGGTTTCAGCTTTACCAGCCTTTAAGGTTGATATGGGAAGGGATACCTCCTTTTGCCGGGGAGACTCACTCACGGTTCAACCGCTCCAGAAATATGCCACCTATCAATGGGATAATGGTTTGACAAGTTCTGCCGTAACCATTTTCCAGCCTGCTTCCTTTAAAATTACGGTGACTGATAAGGAAGGTTGTATTGGTTACGGAGCAAAAAAAATTGGAATGAATGAGCTGCCAGTTTTTGTAGATTATGACGCTACCGTTCCTTTTAGGGTGACTTTAAATGTTAAGGGAGGAACACCGCCTTACTACTATTCAAGAGATAATGATTTTTTCCAGGCCGATAAAACCATTTCCATTATTTCAGGCAATTATTATTCTTTGTATGTGAAAGACAAAAATGGATGCCGGGATCAAAAATTGAACCTTTTACTTGGGGTACCACAAGTTTCCATCCCTAATTTTTTTACCCCTAACGGAGATGGTTATAACGATTATTGGGAAATTGGAGGTATTGAAGCTTTTCCGGAATGTATTATCTCCATTTTTGACAGGTCAGGCAGAATGCTAACCCAGTATAAAGGCATAGTTAAGGGTTGGGACGGAACTTTTGGTTCTTTACCGATGCCGGAAAATGATTATTGGTATGTAGTTGACCTAAAGAATGGAGAACTTCCCAAACGTGGACATTTTACCCTTAAAAGGCAATGACAAGGTGTTAATATTCCTGAAGGTCAATCCTGTTAAAATAGAAATGGGAGCCTGGCTTATATAAATTTGTAAGTAATTTAATTTAGATTTGATTATAAAATAAGTCAGGGGCAAAACCAACCTGTTTATTTTTGGGAATAAGAATGCTTTTTTCATTAAGCAACAGGGAGCCAATTTTTAATGCAATAAAAAGGATGAGGTATTTATTCCCTTTACACGTGATATTATGTTGT
>Ga0255182_1001415_pt1 | contig 12537 bp, 6 predicted proteins | sample Atl_UVDOM_RepA_8_FD_188420 | JGI IMG/M metagenome (GOLD analysis project Ga0255182, IMG submission 188420) | Freshwater microbial communities from Altamaha River, Georgia, United States - Atl_UVDOM_RepA_8d | ecosystem: Environmental > Aquatic > Freshwater > River | place: USA: Georgia | collected... | reverse complement strand
TTACTCAATAATTTTTGCGACGACGCCGGCGCCGACGGTACGGCCACCCTCACGAATCGCAAACCGCAAGCCCTGCTCCATCGCGATCGGGGCAATCAACGCCACCTTGATCTTCACGTTATCGCCAGGCATCACCATCTCCGTGCCCGCAGGCAGCTCCACCGCACCCGTCACATCGGTCGTGCGGAAGTAAAACTGCGGACGATAGTTATTAAAGAACGGCGTATGACGGCCACCCTCTTCTTTGGAGAGCACATAGACTTCGGCCTCAAACTTGGTGTGCGGCGTAATCGAACCGGGCTTGGCCAGCACCTGACCACGCTCGACTTCCTCGCGCTTGGTACCACGCAACAAAATACCCACGTTATCACCCGCCTGGCCCTGGTCCAGCAGCTTTCTGAACATCTCCACGCCCGTGCAGATCGTCTTGACGGTGGGCTTGATGCCCACAATCTCAATCTCTTCGCCGACCTTCACAATGCCACGCTCCACACGGCCCGTGACCACCGTGCCACGGCCCGAGATCGAGAACACATCTTCAATCGGCATCAGAAACGCGCCATCAATCGCACGCTGTGGCTCAGGAATGTATGAATCCAGCGCCTCGGCCAGCTTCATGATCGCGCCCTCGCCCAGCTCGCCCTTATCGCCCTCTAAGGCCAGCTTCGCTGAACCCTTCACGATCGGCGTGTCATCGCCAGGAAAATCGTACTTGGAGAGCAGCTCGCGGACTTCCATCTCCACCAGCTCCAGGAGCTCCGCGTCATCAACCATGTCGCACTTGTTCATGAACACAATGATGTACGGCACCCCCACCTGGCGGGCCAACAAAATGTGCTCCCGCGTCTGCGGCATCGGGCCATCCGCAGCCGACACCACCAGAATCGCTCCGTCCATCTGCGCCGCACCGGTAATCATGTTCTTCACATAATCCGCGTGCCCCGGGCAGTCCACGTGCGCATAGTGACGCTTCTCCGTCTCATACTCCACGTGCGCCGTGTTAATCGTAATGCCGCGCGCTTTCTCCTCTGGCGCCGCATCAATGTCATCGTACTTCTTCGCCTCACCACCAAACTTCGTCGACAACACCGTCGTGATCGCCGCCGTTAACGTCGTCTTGCCATGGTCCACGTGACCAATCGTCCCTACGTTTACGTGCGGTTTGGTGCGCTCAAACTTACCCTTGGCCATGATTGTCTTCCTTTGTCAGTCAAAAATTATTGGGTTAATTATTTCGTGCGGCTGCTGATCACAGCCTCCGCAACGTTCTTGGGTGCTTCGCTGTAATGCTTGAACTCCATGGTGTAGGTCGCACGGCCCTGCGTCAGAGAGCGCAGTGTGGTCGCATAACCAAACATCTCTGAAAGCGGCACTTCCGCCTTGATCGCCTTGCCGCCACCCACCATGTCATCCATCCCCTGGACCATGCCGCGGCGGGAGGACAGGTCTCCCATCACCGTGCCGGCGTAATCCTCTGGCGTTTCCACTTCGACCGACATCATCGGCTCAAGCAGCACAGGGTTGGCCTTCCGACAGCCATCCTTAAATGCCATGGAAGCGGCCAATTCAAACGCGATCTGGGATGAGTCCACATCATGGTAAGAACCATCAAACAACGTGACCTTGACATCCACCACGGGATAGCCCGCAAGCACACCGCTGTTCATCGTGTCTTTCACGCCCTTATCGACAGACGGAATAAATTCACGGGGCACGACACCGCCCTTGATCGCGTCAACGAACTCATAGCCCTTGCCTTCGTCCTGGGGCTCGACCTTCAGCCAGACATGACCGTACTGGCCCTTACCACCTGACTGTTTGACATATTTACCCTCGATCTCGGTGGGCTTGCGAATCGTCTCGCGATAGGCCACCTGTGGCTTGCCCACTGTAGCCTCGACACCAAACTCGCGCTTCATCCGGTCCACGATGATCTCGAGGTGCAGCTCACCCATGCCCGAGATAATGGTCTGGCCGGATTCCTCATCTGTGCGAACCCGAAACGAAGGATCCTCTTTGGCAAGACGTCCGAGGGCAATGCCCATCTTTTCCTGGTCTGCCTTGGTCTTCGGCTCGACCGCCTGCGAAATTACGGGCTCAGGAAATACCATCCGCTCCAGCACGATTTCTGCATCGGGATCACAGAGTGTTTCACCGGTGGTGACCTCTTTTAGACCCACACATGCGGCGATATCGCCCGCAAGAATCTCATCGATTTCTTCACGGTTATTGGCATGCATCTGCAGTACACGGCCGATACGCTCTTTCTTGCCCTTGATGGGGTTGTAGACCGTATCGCCAGATTTCAAAACACCAGAATACACACGGACGAATGTCAGCTGACCCACAAATGGATCGGTCATCAGTTTGAATGCGAGCGCAGAAAACTTTTCTTTGTCATCGGCCTTTCGACTTGCCGGCTGCTCACGGACATCAGTGCCCTGCACCGGCGGAATATCAACAGGCGAGGGGAGGAAGTCAATCACGGCATCCAGCATGCGCTGCACACCCTTATTTTTAAACGCTGTACCGCAGAGCATGGGCTGGACTTCGGTTGAGATGGTGCGGGCACGCAGGCCTTTTTTAATCTCGGCCTCATCGAGGTCGCCATTCTCGAGGTACTTGTTCATCAGCTCTTCATCGGCTTCGGCAGCCGCCTCGAGCATCTTTTCGCGCCACTCTTTTGCGGTATCCATAAGGTCCGCAGGGATGTCCTGATAGTCAAACTTCATGCCCTGTGAGGCCTCATCCCAGATGATGGCCTTCATCTTGATCAGGTCGACAACGCCCTTGAAGTTCTCTTCTGCGCCGATTGGGATGACGACCGGAACGGGATTGGCCCGCAGACGGGTCTTCATCTGATCAACCACTTTGAAGAAGTTCGCTCCAGTGCGGTCCATCTTGTTGACGAAGGCAAGGCGCGGAACGCGATACTTATTCGCCTGACGCCATACGGTCTCGGACTGGGGCTGCACACCGCCGACAGCACAATAGACCATACAGGCACCATCCAGAACGCGCATGGACCGCTCCACCTCGATGGTGAAGTCCACGTGTCCCGGGGTGTCAATAATGTTGAATCGATGCTCGGGATAGGACAGATCCATGCCCTTCCAGAAACAGGTCGTCGCAGCGGAGGTGATCGTGATACCACGCTCCTGCTCCTGCTCCATCCAGTCCATCGTGGCCGCGCCATCATGGACCTCACCAATCTTGTGGTTCACACCGGTGTAATAAAGAATCCGCTCCGTCGTGGTGGTTTTGCCTGCATCAATGTGGGCGCTGATGCCGATGTTGCGATAGCGCTCAATAGGGGTCTTACGAGCCATAAAACGAACCTGCTTTCAATAACAGTCTGAACATTATTTAGAAACGGAAGTGCGAGAAGGCCTTATTGGCTTCTGCCATGCGGTGCACCTCATCACGTTTTTTCACTGCACCGCCGCGGCCTTCGGCGGCCTCGAGCAGCTCTCCAGCAAGGCGGAGATTCATGGATTTCTCACCACGCTTTTTTGCGGCCTCTCGCAGCCAACGCATTGCCAGCGCGGATCGACGGGCGGGCCGGACCTCGACGGGAACCTGATAGTTCGCGCCACCAACGCGGCGGCTTTTCACCTCAACTGCAGGCTTAGCGTTATTGAGTGCCTGATGAAAAATTTCAATTGGGTTTTTGTTGGCTTTCTTCTCAATGAAATCGAGAGCGCCATAGACGATCCGCTCGGCCACGGCTTTTTTGCCGTGAAGCATAACCACATTGATAAATTTTGAGACTTCTTCGCTGCCGAATTTAGGATCAGCAAGAATAATGCGCTTGGGTACTTCGCGACGACGAGGCATAACAATTTTCCTTATTCAGTTGATTCAACAGCACCGCCCGTTGGCTGTTCTGTTGACTCAGCCCAGCACGTCCTTCTGTTGTCTGGGCCCTTACATGGCACATCGGGCTTGGCCTGATGTGCCGGATATGAAGACGTTGGATCAGACGCTTACGCGTCAGACCACTACGCCGCCTTCGGGCGCTTTGAACCGTATTTCGAGCGGGACTGCTTGCGGTCTTTCACGCCCTGCAAGTCCAGAGATCCACGCACGATGTGATAACGCACACCGGGAAGATCTTTTACCCGGCCGCCCCGGATCAGGACCACGGAGTGCTCCTGAAGGTTGTGGCCCTCACCACCGATATAACTGATCACCTCAAAGCCATTGGTCAGGCGCACCTTGGCAACTTTCCGCAGCGCGGAGTTAGGCTTCTTGGGTGTTGTGGTGTAGACGCGGGTACATACACCGCGGCGTTGCGGACTGCCCTGCAGTGCGGGGCTCTTGCTCTTAATTGTTTCAGAGGTCCGCCCTTGGCGGACCAGCTGGTTAATGGTGGGCATAGCGTCTCTATCTTCCTGAATATTCCAAAGCCATTGCGTCGACCGCCCGAAACGGGCCGCCTTGGTTCTCGCCAAATGGCGAAAAGCCTTCGATTTTCAAGGATTTACCTCAGTTATGTCAAACCCCTTTGGGTTCGAGACTGCAGTGCAGCAAGGGTACAAAAGAGTTTCCCAAAAACATCGGTTAAAATTTCATAATATGAAATATAGCGTCTCCGTTGTTCATCGACTATTTCTGACGATATGGCCTAGTCCTGCAGCCCGACGACGCCTGGCGACCGTGGCCGTGCCGATCACCCAGCCCAGGATTACGCCCACCCCTCCTGAAAAATGGCATGTCACCCTACTTTTTATCGGGAACGTGAGGTCCGAAGACCTAGACCGAATCACTGCGGGGCTCCAGATCGGCTTTGATCCATTCTGGCTGTCGATGGACCACTCCCGATCCTGGGGAAATCTGGCCGTGCTTGAACCGGGCAATATCCCGCCAGAACTCTCCGCACTTCATCGTCGACTGGCAAGGGCCTTAGATCGCCTGGGGCTGCCGGTTGAGGCACGCCCATTTCGGCCCCACCTCACCCTGGCCCGTACACACCGACATCAGCCTCTGCCCGAAGAAAACCAGCAGGATCAAAAAATCATCGATCCGGTTCGATGGCGCGTGAATTACTACAGCCTTGTCGAGTCAGTCAGAGGGGCGCAGGCAACCTACCGCGTGATTAGAAACTATCCATCCAGTTGAGGCACACATCAAAAAAAACGGCGCCAATCTCTCGATTGACGCCGTTTCTGCTTCAGAAAACGATAGTGCCATCAGCACATCGCAACACCATCAGTGCAAGGCCTACTCCGCGGCCGGTGCCCCCTGATCAGCAGCAGGGGTACTGCCCTCAGACTCACCGCCCTCGGTGACCGACTCCTCAGAATCAGGGCTTGAGAACAATGCCTCTGCCTCAATCGCAGCCTGCTGCGCAGCCGTCTGCGCTTCTGCCGCCTCAATCGCTTCGCGCTCTTTTCTAGCCTTGTGATAAGCCAGGCCAGTGCCCGCAGGAATCAATCGACCGACAATCACGTTTTCCTTCAGGCCACGCAGCTCATCGCGCTTACCCATAATGGCAGCCTCGGTTAGCACGCGGGTGGTCTCCTGGAAGGAGGCCGCAGAGATGAAGGAATCCGTCGAGAGCGAGGCCTTGGTAATACCCAAGAGCTTGTTCTCGTAGATTGCGGGGCGCTTATTCTCATCGGTTGCACGATCATTCTCATCGAGAAGTTCAGAGCGCTCAACCTCTTCACCGTTGATAAAGCGTGTATCAGCAGCATCGGTTACGCGAACACGGCGCAGCATCTGGCGAACGATCACTTCAATATGCTTGTCATTGATCTTCACACCCTGCAGACGATAGACGTCCTGGACCTCATCCACGATATAACGTGCAAGCGCCTCAACACCGAGCAGACGCAGAATGTCCTGCGGATCTGCGGGACCATCCACAATCAGTTCGCCTTTGTTCACGATCTGGCCATCATGCACCAGGACGTTTTTCTCTTTAGAGATAAGCGACTCGTGCTGAACGCCATCCATATCCGTAATGATCAGACGCTGCTTGCCCTTGGTATCTTTTCCGAATGACACCGTGCCGGTGACTTCGGCCAGCATGCCTGCATCTTTGGGCGAGCGGGCCTCAAACAACTCCGCAACCCGGGGAAGACCGCCGGTAATATCACGGGTCTTCTGGGACTCCTGCGGAATACGCGCAAGCACTTCACCTACCGCGACCTCTTGGCTATCACGAACCGTGATGAGTGCACCCACGGGGAAGGAAATATTCACGCTATGGTCGGTGCCAGCGATCTTCACTTCTTCGCCTTTGGCATCAATCAGTTTCACCTGCGGACGCACACCCTTGACCTGGGCGCCACCGCGGCGTTTCGCGTCAATCACAACCAGGGTGGAGAGGCCAGTGATCTCATCGATCTGCTTGGCTACTGTCACGCCCTCTTCTACGTTCTCAAACTTCACACGGCCGCCGTACTCACTGATGATCGGACGGGTCAGCGGATCCCAGGTCGCGAGCAGCGCACCCGCCTTGACGGTCTTGCCGTCCATGGACAACAACGTTGCACCATAGGGCACCTTGTGACGCTCGCGCTCGCGGCCATTGTCATCCGTGATGAGCACCTCGCCAGAGCGTGAGATCACAATCGGTTCGCCCTTGGCATTGGTCACATAACGCATGGTCGGGGTGAAACGAACCGTACCGTTAGACTTGGCCTCTACCCCACTGGCTGCAGCCGTACGCGATGCAGCGCCACCGATGTGGAATGTCCGCATGGTCAGCTGAGTACCAGGCTCACCAATCGACTGGGCGGCAATCACACCCACCGCCTCACCGACGTTGACCAGATGGCCGCGTCCGAGATCACGGCCGTAACACTTGGCGCACAGACCAAAACGCGTGTCGCATGTCAGCGGTGTACGCACACGAACCTCGTCGATGCCCAGACGATCAATTTCATCAACCGCATCCTCATCGAGCAGCTTGCCTGCCTCAAACAGCGTGGCCTGGGACTCTGGATTCACCACCTCGGCAGCGGTCACACGGCCCAGAATACGATCGCGCAGTGCCTCGATGACTTCACCACCCTCAACCAATGCCTTCATGTTGATGCCGTTAGTCGTGTTGCAGTCATCCTCAATCACTACCAGATCCTGGGTCACATCCACCAGGCGTCGTGTAAGGTAGCCCGAGTTCGCGGTCTTTAATGCGGTATCGGCAAGGCCCTTACGCGCACCGTGTGTCGAGATGAAGTACTGCAACACGTTCAATCCCTCGCGGAAGTTCGCGGTGATTGGTGTTTCAATAATCGAACCATCAGGCTTGGCCATCAGCCCCCGCATGCCGGCGAGCTGACGAATCTGGGCGGCAGAACCCCGCGCACCCGAATCCGCCATCATGTAAATCGAATTGAAGGACTCCTGGCGGACATCTTTTCCGTGACGATCCTTGACAGGCTCGCTGGCCAACTGGGTCATCATGGCCTTGCCCACCTCATCCCCGGCACGGCCCCAGATATCCACCACTTTGTTGTAACGCTCGCCCTGTGTGACCAGGCCAGAGGCGTACTGCTGCTCGATCTCTTTGACCTCTTTTTCAGCCTTGGACAGGATGTCGTGCTTTTGCGGCGGCACCAGCATGTCGTCCACGCAGATCGAAATGCCTGCACGGGTGGCCAGCGCGAAGCCGCTCTGCAGCAGCTTGTCGGCAAAGATCACCGTGTCGCGCAGACCACAGCGGCGGAATGACGCATTGATCAGGCGCGAGATCTCTTTTTTCTTCAGCGCCTTATTCATGTGCACAAAAGATAGTCCAGGCGGCAGAATTTTCGACAGCAGGGCACGGCCAACTGTTGTCTCATACCGCGTGATCTTGGGTGTCTTCACACGTGTCACCGGATCCAGATCCACCTCTTGAATGCGAACGGTGATCTTGGTGCCCAGCTCAACCTCAGCATTACCATAGGCGCGCTCCACCTCGGCCACATCGGCAAAGAACATGCCCTCGCCCCTGCCGTTGACCCGCTCACGGGTCGTGTAATACAGGCCCAGCACGATGTCTTGGGAGGGCACGATCGACGGCTCACCATTTGAAGGAAAGAGCACGTTATTGGACGCCAGCATCAGCGTGCGGGCTTCCATCTGGGCTTCAATCGAAAGGGGTACGTGCACGGCCATCTGGTCGCCGTCGAAGTCAGCGTTAAACGCGGCACAGACCAGCGGATGCAACTGGATTGCTTTGCCCTCGATCAGCACAGGCTCGAAGGCCTGAATACCGAGCCGGTGCAGCGTGGGTGCACGATTCAGCAATACCGGATGCTCGCGAATCACTTCTTCCAGAATGTCCCAGACCTCGGGCACCTGCTGCTCAACAAGCTTTTTCGCAGCCTTGATTGTCGTGGCCATGCCACGCAGCTCGAGTTTGTTGAAAATAAACGGTTTAAACAATTCAAGGGCCATCAGCTTGGGCAGTCCACACTGATGCAATTTGAGTGTCGGTCCCACCACGATGACCGAACGGCCCGAATAATCTACCCGCTTGCCCAGAAGGTTCTGACGGAATCGTCCGCCCTTACCCTTGATCATGTCCGCAAGTGACTTCAGTGGCCGTTTATTGGCGCCCGTCATCGCCTTGCCGCGACGGCCGTTATCAAGGAGCGAATCAACCGCCTCCTGCAGCATCCGCTTTTCATTGCGTACGATGATGTCAGGTGCCTTGAGCTCCAGCAGACGACGCAGACGGTTATTACGGTTAATAACTCGGCGATACAGATCGTTCAAATCCGAGGTCGCAAAACGGCCGCCATCCAAGGGCACTAAAGGACGAAGCTCGGGCGGCAGCACCGGCAGCACCTCTAGGATCATCCACTCGGGCTTCACGCCAGACTTTTGAAATCCCTCAAGTACCTTCAGTCGCTTAGCGATCTTTTTGATCTTGGCTTCTGACGAGGTCTCGGCGAGTTCTGAGCGTAGCTTAGTGATCTCGCTGTCAAGGTCAATCTCACGCAGCAGTTCACGAATGCCCTCGGCACCCATCATGGCGACAAAGCCATCGCCATATTGTTCCTGCTTGGCGAGGTAATCGTCCTCAGTCATGATCTGGCCACGCTTTAACGGCGTGACATCGGGATGGATCACCACATACGCCTCGAAATAGAGCACGCGCTCGATATCCCGGAGGGTCATGTCGAGCACCATGCCAAGGCGTGAGGGCAGTGACTTCAGAAACCAGATATGGGCGACCGGACTGGCCAGATCAATATGGCCCATCCGCTCACGGCGTACCTTGGTGAGGGTGACTTCAACGCCACACTTCTCGCAGATCACACCACGATGCTTCAGGCGCTTATATTTGCCACACAGGCATTCGTAGTCTTTTACAGGACCGAATATCTTGGCGCAGAAAAGGCCGTCCCGCTCGGGCTTAAACGTACGATAGTTAATTGTTTCCGGTTTCTTCACTTCGCCATATGACCAGGAGCGAATCTTTTCCGGTGATGCCAGGCCAATCTTGATCTTGTCAAAAACCTGGTCCTGCTGAACCTGCTTAAATAAGTCGAGTAGTGCCTTCATGGGTCTACCTCAGTGAATGTGTTCTCTTAGCTGCGAATCAATACGATGACGATGTAAGGGTGTGCCCGATTAACTACGCTCTAGATCAATGTCGATACCGAGCGACCGGATCTCTTTGACCAGAACGTTGAACGACTCGGGCATGCCGGCATCGATGGTGTGCTCTCCTTTGACCAGGTTCTCGTACACCTTGGTCCTGCCACCAACGTCGTCGGATTTCACCGTGAGCATTTCCTGCAGCACATAAGAGGCGCCATACGCCTCCAACGCCCAGACCTCCATCTCGCCGAAACGCTGTCCACCGAACTGCGCCTTGCCGCCCAACGGCTGCTGGGTCACCAAGGAGTAAGGTCCTGTTGAACGCGCATGCATCTTGTCATCGACGAGGTGATGGAGTTTGAGCATATGCATGTAGCCGACCGTCGTCTTACGATCGAACGGCTCGCCCGTGCGGCCATCCAAGAGCTGCACCTGTGTGCGTGTCTCGGTCAGACCCACGCGCTTGGCGATATCGTCCGGATAAGCCAGCTCCAACATAGCGTGAATCTCTTTTTCGGCCGCGCCATCAAACACGGGAGTTGCAAACGGCACACCATCCGTGAGGTTCGAGGCAAGCTCGATGACCTCTTTGTCGGAGAAGTTTTTAAGATCTTCGGGGTGGCCACTGGTGTTGTAGACCTTCTCGAGATATTTCCGAATCTCATTTGCAGACGACTGCGCCTCGAGCATGTCACCGATACGCTGACCAATACCCTTGGCCGCCCAGCCCAGGTGAGTCTCCAGGATCTGACCCACGTTCATTCGTGAAGGAACACCAAGCGGATTCAAAACGATATCCACTGGACGCCCGTCGGCCATATAGGGCATGTCTTCTACCGGAACAATGCGCGATACAACACCCTTGTTGCCGTGACGGCCGGCCATCTTGTCGCCAGGCTGCAGACGACGCTTCACGGCCAGATAGACCTTGACCATCTTCAGCACGCCAGGAAGCAGTTCATCGCCCTGGGTGAGTTTTTTATGCTTTTCCTCAAAGGCCAGATCAAATTGGTGGCGCTTGGCGTCGATCGACTCTTTCAAACTTTCCAACTGTTTCGCCGCGGCCTCATCGGACAGGCGAATATCAAACCACTGATAGCGATCCAGATCAGCAAGATAGTCAGCGGTGATTGCCGTACCCTTAGCGATCTTCTTCGGTCCACCATTGGCAGGTTTACCGATCAGCAGCTTTTCAATCCGTTGGAAGGTATCGGTCTCAACAATCCGTAGCTGGTCGTTGAGATCGAGGCGGAAACGGCGCAGCTCGTCATCGATGATCTGCTGGGCACGTTTGTCACGCTGAATTCCCTCGCGGGTGAATACCTGCACATCGATCACCGTGCCACTCATACCCGACGGAACGCGCAGCGACGTGTCTTTTACATCAGAGGCCTTCTCGCCAAAAATAGCGCGCAGGAGTTTTTCCTCTGGGGTGAGCTGAGTCTCGCCCTTGGGCGTTACTTTGCCGACCAGCACATCGCCAGCCTGGACTTCAGCACCCACATAGACGATGCCCGACTCGTCCAGGCGGCCTAACTGACCCTCGGACAGGTTGGAAATATCGCGGGTGATTTCCTCTGGGCCAAGCTTAGTGTCACGGGCAAGAATCGAAAGCTCTTCAATATGAACCGAGGTATAACGATCATCGGACACTACACGCTCGGAAATCAGGATCGAGTCCTCAAAGTTATAGCCATTCCAAGGCATGAAGGCCACCAGCATGTTCTGGCCCAAGGCGAGTTCACCAATGTCGGTGGAGGCGCCGTCAGCAATCACATCACCACGGGCAACCACATCGCCACGTTCCACAATCGGACGCTGATTGATATTGGTATTTTGGTTGGAGCGGGTGTATTTCTGCAGGTTGTAGATATCCACACCCGACTCGCCGGAGTTCGTCTCGTTGTCATTGACACGGATCACGACACGACGTGAGTCTACATAGTCGACCAGTCCGCCACGGCGGGCCTGTACCACCGTGCCGGAGTCCACTGCGCAGGTACGCTCAATGCCCGTGCCAACAAGCGGCTTTTGTGGCCGCAGACAAGGCACTGCCTGACGCTGCATGTTTGAGCCCATCAGCGCACGGTTGGCATCATCATGCTCCAGAAATGGAATCAACGAGGCTGCCACCGATACGATCTGAGAGGGGGCTACGTCCATATATTCGACCTTCTCAATCGTCGACAGCGTCGTCTCGCCGTTAACGCGTACCGAGATCAGATCGCCGGTGAGTTTGCCCTTGGCGTCAATCTCCGCATTGGCCTGGGCGATCACATAGCGCCCCTCTTCAATGGCAGAGAGATATTCGATCTTATCGGTGACCTTGCCGTCTTCTACTTTCCGATAAGGCGTCTCCAGAAATCCGTACTCATTGAGGCGCGCATACAGGGCGAGCGAGTTGATCAGACCAATATTTGGACCCTCCGGGGTCTCAATTGGGCACACACGGCCATAGTGGGTGGGATGCACATCGCGCACCTCAAAGCCAGCACGCTCGCGGGTCAGTCCGCCAGGACCAAGCGCGGAGACCCGCCGCTTGTGCGTGATCTCCGACAAAGGATTGGTCTGGTCCATGAACTGGGAAAGCTGCGACGAACCAAAGAACTCGCGAATAGCCGCCGTGATGGGCTTGCTGTTGATCAGGTCATAGGGCTGAAGGTTATCGGCCTCGGCCTGACCCAGTCGCTCGCGCACGGCCCGCTCAACGCGGACCAGACCCGATCGGAACTGGTTCTCTGCCAGCTCGCCCACACAACGCACACGACGATTACCCAGGTGATCGATATCATCGATCTCACCACGGCCGTTGCGCAACGACACCAGGAGCTTGATCGTGTCCAGGATGTCTTCGTTGGTAAGCGTCATCGGGCCGGTGACTTCCTCGCGGCCCAGACGGCGATTAAATTTCATGCGGCCAACCGCCGAGAGATCGTAGGAATCTTCATTAAAGAAGAGCCGATCAAATAGCATCTGCACAGCATCTTCCGT
>Ga0255182_1001414_pt1 | contig 12539 bp, 16 predicted proteins | sample Atl_UVDOM_RepA_8_FD_188420 | JGI IMG/M metagenome (GOLD analysis project Ga0255182, IMG submission 188420) | Freshwater microbial communities from Altamaha River, Georgia, United States - Atl_UVDOM_RepA_8d | ecosystem: Environmental > Aquatic > Freshwater > River | place: USA: Georgia... | reverse complement strand
CGATGATGTTGAAGCGGTGCTCGGGGTAGGACAGGTCCATGCCCTTCCAGAAGCAGGTGGTGGCAGCCGAGGTGATCGTGATGCCGCGCTCCTGTTCCTGCTCCATCCAGTCCATGGTGGCAGCGCCGTCGTGCACTTCACCAATCTTGTGGTTCACGCCGGTATAGAACAGGATACGTTCGGTGGTGGTGGTCTTGCCGGCGTCGATGTGGGCCGAAATACCGATGTTGCGGTAGCGCTCGATAGGGGTGGTGCGAGCCATGGTGGTCCTCTTGGGAATTCAGATTGCAAAAACAAAAAATCGCTACGGCCGTGGGAACGGCGTAGCGAGCGGGTCTCAGGCTGGGCGGGGCCGCGCAGACAATACCTTGCGGTACGGCAAGCGGCCCCAACGATGCATGAGGCCCGCGCAGGTGCCTCCTTTAGAAGCGGAAGTGAGAGAAGGCCTTGTTGGCCTCGGCCATGCGGTGCACTTCGTCACGCTTTTTCATGGCGCCGCCGCGGCCTTCATTGGCTTCGAGCAGTTCGTTGGCCAGGCGCAGGGCCATGGACTTCTCGCCACGCTTGCGGGCGGCTTCCTTGATCCAGCGCATGGACAGGGCCAGACGACGGACCGGACGCACTTCGACGGGCACCTGGTAGTTGGCACCGCCCACGCGGCGGGATTTGACTTCCACCATGGGCTTGACGTTGTTGATGGCGGTGGTGAACAGCTCCAGCGGGTCCTTGCCCGTCTTTTGCTGCATGGTATCGAGGGCACCGTAGATGATGCGCTCGGCAACCGCCTTTTTGCCGCCTTCCATGATCACGTTCATGAACTTGGAGAGCTCGACATTGCCGAACTTGGGATCCGGCAGGATTTCACGTTTAGGGACTTCGCGACGACGTGGCATTTTTCACCTCTTTGCTTCAGTTGATGGCTGGACGTCCTTGTTATCCAGACACCCCGCAAGTCCATCAGGAACTTGCACTTACTCGACCCGAAACACGGGTCACTACGCTGTGCGGGTTCGTCTTGCGCCCCACGCAGCACCTTTGAATGGCCGATTTACTTGGCCTTGGGCTTCTTGGCGCCGTACTTGGAACGGGCCTGCTTGCGGTCTTTCACGCCCTGCAGGTCCAGCGAACCGCGGACGATGTGGTAACGCACACCAGGCAAGTCCTTGACACGACCGCCGCGCACCAGCACCACGGAGTGTTCCTGGAGGTTGTGGCCTTCACCGCCGATGTAGGAAATGACTTCGAAGCCGTTGGTCAGGCGCACTTTGGCGACCTTACGCAGAGCGGAGTTCGGCTTCTTGGGCGTCGTGGTGTACACGCGAGTGCACACGCCCCGACGCTGGGGGCAATTTTCCATGGCCGGGCTCTTGGATTTGGTCTTTTCGACCTCCCGGCCCTGGCGCACGAGTTGGTTGATGGTTGGCATTGAAAACGTCCCTAAACGTTTGAATTGACAATGAAATCTTCTCCGCCCCAATAGCGGAAAAGCCCGCCAGTATAACCGGACGGGCCTGGGGGTGCAAATTCGGCCCGGCAGCCCAAGGCGCGGGCGCTGCGACTTTTAGCGGATCCAGAGCCGGATGGCGTCCCAGGCGCGGCCCATCACACCCGCTTCGTCGACCGGCTCGAGCACCTGCAGCGGCACATCCAGCAAGGGGGTCTCGCCACGCGATACCCGCAGCGTGCCCACGGCTTGCCCCTTGGCAAACGGCGCGACCAGGGGGTCAGGGCGCAGCACCTGGGTCTTGAGCTGGGCGGCCGAGCCAGCGGGGACTGCCACCACCAGCGGGAAGGGCGAACCCAGGCGCAGCTGGGATTCAGTGCCCTTCCAGACCGGGGCCGTGACCACCGCCTGGCCAGCGTCAAACAACTTGACCGCGTCGTAGGCGGTGTAGCCCCAGTTCAGCAGCTTCTGGGTCTCATTGGCGCGTGCGTTTTCGCTGTCGGCGCCCAGCACGATGGACAACAGGCGGCGTGTGCCGACATTGGGGAACTCGCGCCGGGCCGTAGCCACCAGGCAATAGCCGGCGGCCAGGGTATGCCCGGTCTTGAGGCCGTCCACACTGGGGTCGCGAAAGAGCAGCAGGTTGCGGTTGGTGTCATTGGCCGCGGGCGTGCCTTCGTAGCGGTATTTGCGAATCGCGTAATACGGGACGTAGTCCGGAAAGTCCCGCAGCAGCCGTGTGGCCAGGATGCTCAGGTCGCGGGCGGTCGTGACATGCCCGGGTTCGGTCAGGCCTTCGGGGTTCTTGTAGGCCGTCCCTTTCATGCCCAGCATGCGGGCCTGGTCGTTCATCAGCTGCACAAAGCGCTCGACGCTGCCGGCCACACCTTCGGCGAGGGCCACGGTGGCATCGTTGCCCGACTGCACGATCATGCCCTTGAGCAGGTCTTCTACCGGCACCCGCATCTTGGGGTCGATGAACATGCGCGAGCCGGGCATGCGCCAGGCCCGTTCGGAGACCGGCAGGGTCTGCTGCAGTTCCAGCTTGCGCGCCCGCAGCGCGTCAAAAACCAGATAGGCTGTCATCAGCTTGGTCAGCGAGGCGGGTTCGACCGGCATGTCGGGCTCCCTGGCGGCCAGCACCTGGTTGGCGGTGACGTCCATCAGCAGATAGGCGCGGGCCGCCACTTCGGGCGGCTGGGGCATCTGGGCCTTCACAGAGGTCAGCGTCAGCAACAGACTGACGACGGCCAGGCCGCATCGCAACAGAGGGTTCATGGTTCGGGAAACAGGAACATCAGGCCCGGCAAGGGCGTCGGGGACCAGGTTCAGGCCTGCAGGTGCCGCAGCACCAGGCCCTTGAGCAAGGGCAATTGTCCGTGAAAGAAGTGCTCGACACCGGGAATGACCGTGACCGGCAGGTGTTGCGGGCGCGCCCAGTCCAGCACGCTGGCCAGGGGGACGGTATCGTCCTGCTCGCCATGGACCACCAGGCTGCGCTCGTGCAGGTCCGGCGCCAGGGGCGCAACCTCAAAACGCGAGGCGGCCGTGCCGACCAGCACCAGCTTCTCGGGCAGGCGCCCGCTGCCCACCAGGCTGGCGGCGGCGTGGCTGGTGACAAAGGCGCCAAAGGAAAAACCGGCCAGCGCCAGCGCACCGGCCGGCGCCACCTGCGCCACCACCGCCAGCAGATCGGCGGTTTCGCCGCGGCCTTCGTCGTAGGCGCCGGCAGAACCTTCAACGCCTCGGAAATTGAAACGTACCGCGGTCCAGCCCGCCTGCACAAAGGCGCGCGCCAGGGTCTGCACCACCTTGTTGTTCTGGGTGCCGCCATAGAGCGGGTGCGGGTGGGCGATGACGGCTGTGCCACGGGCCGTACCGGCCGGCGCATCACACAGGGCTTCGAGCACGCCTGCGGGCCCTTGCAGCGTCAGGCGCCGGGTGGTGGCGTTCATCAGCGGCCGAGGTGCGGCGGGGTCTGCAGGCGCTCGACCACGCGACCGTCGCGCAGATGGGATTCGACGATTTCGTCAATATCAGCCTGGTCGACAAAGCTGTACCAGGTGCCTTCAGGGTAGACCACCGCCACCGGGCCGGCCGCGCAGCGGTCCAGGCAGCCGGCCTTGTTGACCCGTACCTGGCCCGGGCCGGAAAGGCCCAGGGCCTTGACACGCTGCTTGCAGTGGTCAAACGCGGCCTGCGCGTTGTGCTGGGCACAGCAGGCTTCGCCGTTTGCACGCTCGTTGAGGCAGAAAAAAATATGGCGCCGGTAGTACGGCTCGAAACGCAGGTCGGACATGCAGCCATTGTAGGCACACATGGCCCGCTTGACACCCGCTTGCGCCCCCCTTTTCATGGGGCCCGTGCGTGCGCTGCCCGTCAGACAAGGGCCTGGACGTTCAGGCCTGACGTGGCGGCAGGGACAGGCGACGCAGCAGGTAGAGCAGCGCGGCATACGGCCACAGCCAGCCCAGCCACTGGATCAGGCCATGAAAGCGGATGAAGCGGCCTTGCTCCCAGATTTGCAATGTCTGTTCAAAATAGGCACCGCTGGCCGCGTTGTTGAGCAGGCTCAGTTGCCAGACCAGCGCTGCCAGTGCCAGCACGAGGCTGGCGCGTCGCGGCAGCCACAGGCCCAGCAACAAGGCCGCCAGAGCCCAGCCCAGGCCCAGGGCCACCGGTGGACCCAACCAGCTCCACCCATGTGCCGGGCCGTAGGTGAGCGCTGCCGACAGGGACAAGGCCACCACCCCCAGACCTGTCATGCTCAGGGCCATCGCCAGGCGCTGGCCCCACTGGCGGATGACGCCATAGGCCAGCAGCAGGGGTACCAGCAGGCCCAGGCCGACGCACAGCACCTCGTTGAAGGGCAACAGGGGCTGCAGTTCCACTTCGCGCAGCGGCATCCATTCGATCCAGGGTGTGTCCTGCAAGCGCTCGGACAAGGCCGCCTCGGCGCGTTCGAGCACCTGCCCCAGCCCAAAAGCCACCGGCACCGGGTAGAGCAAGGCCAGCGGCCAGACCATCAGCAAGGCCAGGGCACCGCTGGCGTCTTCGAGAAACCAGCGCTCGCGCCAGCGCCGCCAGCGCAGCAACCATCCGGTCCAGTCCAGCAGGCCCGCCAGGGCTGCACCGAGCGCGGCACCGCCCGCGTTGAGCAGGGCGTCCACATTGGAAGGCACGCGCAGCGGCAGCAGCATCTGCAGCGATTCCATCAGCAGTGACAGCAGGGCAGTTGTCAGCGTGGCCATCAGCCAGGGCGCACGCCAACGCTGGCGCCGCCAGGCCACGGCCAGCAAAAAGCCCAGCGGGGCATAGCCCAGCAAATTGGACAGGACATCGAAGCCCGTCCAGTAACGCGGCCAGGGGGCAAACACAAAGGCCCAGGGGGCCAGGCCCTGCACGCGCCAGCCTTCAAAGGGGTAGAGGCTGGCGTAGACAATCAGCGCCGCATAGACCAGCGCCAGGGGCCAGGCCGCGGTCTTGGCCATGGGCTCAGAAGGGCTTGACAACCACCAGCACGACCGCCACCAGCATCATCAGCACCGGGATCTCGTTGAACCAGCGGAACCAGATGTGGCTGCGCCGGCATTGTCCGGCTTCGAACTGGCGCAGCAAGCGTCCGCACACATGGTGGTAGCCCAGCAACACCACCACCACCACCAGCTTGGCATGCATCCAGCCCTGACCGCCTCCCAGGCCAATGCCGTAATACAGCCAGAGCCACAGACCCAGCGCCAGTGCCGGGATCATCAGCAAGGTCATGAAGCGGTAGAGCTTGCGCGACATAAGAAGCAGGCGCTCACGTTCAGCCGCCGAGTCAGCGGGCACCATGGCCAGGTTGACGTAAATACGCGGCAAATAGAACAAGCCGGCAAACCAGCTGGCGATGAAAACAATGTGCAGGGCTTTGATCCAGAGCATGCGATGGAGTGTAGCGAGGCAGGCACGAAAAAAAACCCCCGGCACGGTGCCGAGGGTTGCAAGCCTTTTTGCTGTCACACATCAAGGCACCCGCTCAGGGAGGAAAAGCGGGGAGCAGCAAGCTGCCCACGCGCACTGTAACAAATGGCAAAACTGATAACAAGGTTTGTCATTGGGTTTTTTATCAATTTATGGCGTTCCCGCCACACCGCTGTGTCGTCAATTTCTCCTGACACCCTGAACTGACACCTCCGTACAGACCCGGCGCAGGACTTCAGGCACAATTTTTCGCATGAACACTTACGCCGCCTTCCCCGCCGCCCGCCCGCGCCGCCTGCGCCGCGACGATTTCACCCGCAACCTGGTGCGCGAGCACCGCGTCACGGCCCATGACCTGATTTACCCGGTGTTCGTGCTCGACGGGCAGAACCAGCGCCAGCAGGTGGGCTCCATGCCCGGTGTGGAGCGCCTGTCGCTGGACCTGCTGCTGCCGGTGGCCGAAGACTGCGTCAAGCTCGGCATCCCGGTGATGGCCCTGTTCCCGGTGATCGACCCCGCGCTCAAGGACCCGACCGGCAAGGAAGCCATGAACCCCGACGGCCTGGTGCCGCGCGTGGTGCGCGAACTCAAAAAACGCTTCCCGGAACTGGGCGTGATGACCGACGTCGCGCTCGACCCCTTCACCAGCCACGGCCAGGACGGCCTGCTCGATGAGACCGGCTACATCCTGAACGACGAGACCAGCGCGGTGCTGGTGCAGCAGGCCCTCACCCAGGCCGATGCCGGCGTGGACATCGTCGCGCCCAGCGACATGATGGACGGCCGCATCGGCGCGATCCGCCACGCGCTCGAAGCGCGGGGCCACATCCACACCCGCATCATGGCCTACAGCGCCAAGTACGCCAGCGCCTTCTACGGTCCCTTCCGCGACGCGGTGGGCTCGGCGGCCAACCTGGGCAAGAGCAACAAGAAGGTCTACCAGATGGACCCGGGCAACACCGACGAGGCGCTCAAGGAAGTGGGCATGGACATCGCCGAGGGCGCCGACATGGTGATGGTCAAGCCCGGCATGCCGTATCTGGACATCGTGCGGCGGGTGAAGGACGAATTCCGCGTGCCGACCTTCGCCTATCAGGTCTCGGGTGAATACGCCATGCTCAAGGCTGCAGCGCAGAACGGCTGGCTGGACCACGACGCCGTCATGCTCGAGAGCCTGCTGGCCTTCAAACGCGCGGGTGCGGATGGCGTGCTGACTTACTTTGCGCGCGACGTGGCGCGCATCGTCAACCGCCTGCCCTGAGCCCGGTGCGCGTCTTTGCGGTTTCGGGCGCGCAGGTCGAAGAACTGACGACCTGCATCGGCGCACCGGCCGGCCCCCTGCCAGCCCAACTCCCTGACAAAGGCTTTGTCTGGCTGGCCTGTTCGCGACAGGCCTTTGCGGCCAGGCTGCAGGACATCCAGCAGACGCTGGAGCGGCTGACCGGCCTGAGCCTGGTCGACCTGCATGTCTCGGACCTGCTCAACGCCCAGCTGCCTTCGCACTTTGACTACAGCGCGCATTACGACCTGATGGTGTTTCGCCGGCTGGCCCACGGCACCATGTCCGGCCTGCACCCGCCACTTCATCCGCACCTCCACCCACAGGGCGGCCAGGCGAGCACCCCACGGCGAGACTCACGCAGTGGCCCGCCGGTGCTGCACCGCATCGACACCAGCCCGGTGGGCTTTGCCGTCTTCGACCGGGTGCTGCTGAGCGTACACCCCGACGATTGCGCGGTGCGCGAGGCCTACGCCGCCCGTTTGCTGGCGGCCGCCAGCCCGGGCCGCGCGGCCATGCCGGAGCCGGGCAGCTCCTCGACCGGTGCCCGCGGCATCCCGGTCAGTCCGGCCGACATGATGCTGCGCATCGTCAGCCACATGGTCGATGGCTACCTCGATCTGCGGCGCGAGCTCAGCCGACAGCTTGACCACTGGCAGGCCGAACTGCTCAACCCGCGCACCCGTTTCTCGCGCTGGGATGCCCTGCTGCAGGCCCGCACCACCCTGCACCATCTCGAATCGCTGTGCGACGACCAGCGCACCGCCCTGCAGGTCTGGACCGAGATGCTCGAAGCCTGGCCGGTCGGCCCCGGGGCCAGTGCCGCGCGCGAGCACGACCTGCTCAAGATCCGCAGCCGCGACGTGCTCGAACACATCGACCGCGTGGTCCAGCATGTGCGCCGGCTCGAACACAGCACGGAGACTGCGGTGCAGATGCACTTCAATGTGCAGAGCAACCGCACCAACGACATCATGCGCACGCTCACGGCGCTGACCGCCATCTTCCTGCCGCTCAACCTGATCGCCGGGATCTTCGGCATGAACTTCGAATTCATGCCCTGGCTGCACCAGGCCAGCGCCTTCTGGTGGACGCTGGGCAGCATGGGGGTGATCGCACTGGCGTTGGGACTGTATTTCTGGCGCAAGCGCTATCTGGCCAGAACCGGCCAGTGAGCCGGCCTGAAGCCGATCCGGGATCGCCGCGACGCGACCCCCTCTCTTTCCACATCACTGCGAGGCCCGAAAGGCCGTGGCAGTCTGGCCGCGCTCAAATCGCGCTCAAATATGCTTGGCAAAAAACGCCAGCGTGCGCTCGCGCGCCAATTGGGCCGAAGGCGCATGCCAGGCGCCGCGCTGGTCGCAATTGAAGCCGTGGTGGGCCGCGTAGGTGTGGACCTCGACCTCGGGGTGGGCCTTGGCAAAAGCCTGCACCGTGTCCAGCGGGATCCAGGTGTCTTCCTCGGCAAAGTGGGCCAGCACCGGCACCCTGGGGCTGCGCGCGGTCTCTTCGGGGCTGGTCACACCGCCGCCGTAATAGGGCGCCGCCGCACTCAAACCCTGCAGCAGGCAGGCCGAGCGCCAGGTCAGCAAGCCGCCCCAGCAGTAACCGACGATCCCCACCTTGCCGCCCGAGGCCCGGGCGGCATGGTCGATGGCGGCCTGAATGTCCTGCAGCACACCCGGGGCGGGCAGGGCTTCGACCGCCGTCTTGTAGCCAAAGCCTTCGCCCATGTCTTCCTGGGTGTAGCCCAGTTCCACCCCCGGCTTGACGCGCTGGAAGCAGGCCGGCGCCACCGCCAGATAGCCTTCGGCCGCATAGCCATCGGCCACGCTGCGGATGTGGCTGTTGACACCGAAGATCTCCTGGATCACCACCACGGCGCCACGTGGCGTGCCGGCCGGGCGGGCTTCGTAGGCCGGTACGGCGGTTCCGTCAGCCGCCTTGAGTTCAATCATCGTTCCCATGTTGTGTCTCCTTGTAGCGGTTCAGCGCATCAGTGCGCGCTCGACAAAATCGAGCCGGTCCTGGCCCCAGAAAATCTCGCCATCGATCACGTAGCTGGGCGCGCCGAACACGCCCGTGTCGATCGCCGCCTGGGTGTATGCATCGTAGCGTTCCTGCGCGGCCTGGCTGTGCGCTTTCTCCAGCACGTCCGCCGGCAGGCCCTGTTCGGCCAGCAGGGCGGCCAGCACTTTTTCATCGGCGATGTTGCGCTCCTGCGCCCAGCAGGCGGCCATGACCGCGCCGGTCAGCGCCATGGCCGCGTCTGCGCCGTGCGTCAGGTCGGCGGCAATGATGAGCCGGGCCGCATCGTCACCCCCGACCGGAAAGTATTGGGGCTTGAGGTTCAGGGGCGCGCCCAGGTGCTGGCTGAAACGCTGCAGTTCCACCAGACGATAGGCCTGGCGCTGCGGCGCACGCTGGCCCAGCGGCAGGCCGCCCGAGATCGGGAACACCTTGCCGCCCAGATCGATGGGCATCACGCGAACGGCCGCGCCCGTCCTGCGGCAGATGTCGGCAAAGCGCTGGTGGCCCAGATAGGCCCAGGGGCTTTGCGGGGCAAAGTAATAGTCGACTGTGCGACCCATAGAGTCTCCTTGGCGTTGTGTAATGAAGCAGGAACGGGGTTGTACCCGAGTCCGCGACATCTTGCAGGAGAAGGACGATGGACAAGGTCCTGTTGGTGACCGGCGGCAGCCGCGGCATCGGGGCGGCCACCTGCCGGCTGGCCGCACGCCAGGGCTGGGCGGTGGCGGTGAACTACACCGCGAATTCGCTCGCAGCCGACGAGGTGGTGCGCGAGATCCGTGCAGCCGGGGGCCGCGCCATGGCGGTACAGGCCGACGTGGCCGATGAAGCCCAGGTGCTGCGCATGTTCGAGCAGGTCGACGCGAAATTCGGCCGCCTGAGCGGACTGGTCAACAACGCCGGTGTCGTCGATGTCAGCGCCCGCGTCGAAGACATGAGCGTGGCGCGCTGGCGCCGCATGTTCGACATCAATGTGATCGGCAGCCTGATCTGCGCCCGCGAGGCGGTGCGCCGCATGAGCACCCGGCACGGCGGCTCGGGCGGCAGCATCGTCAATGTCTCCAGCGCCGCAGCCCGGCTGGGCGCCCCGGGGCAGTATGTGGACTATGCCGCCGCCAAAGGCGCGATCGACGCCTTCACCATCGGCCTGGCCAAGGAGGTGGCCGGCGAGGGCATTCGCGTCAACGCGGTGCGCCCCGGCCTGATCGAGACCGAGATCCACGCCTCGGGCGGCCTGCCCCACCGCGTCAGGGACCTGCAGCACCTGGTGCCGATGCAGCGCGGCGGTCGCGCCGAAGAGGTGGCCGAGGCCATCGTCTGGCTGCTGGGCGAGGGCGCGAGCTACACCACCATGAGCCTGATCGAGATTTCGGGAGGTCGCTGATGGCCATCAAGACGTACTGGGAGGACTTTGCCGTGGGCCAGGTGCGCGACCTGGGCAGCATCACGCCCACGCGCGAAGAGATCATCGCCTTTGCCAGCCAGTTTGATCCGCAACCCTTTCACCTCGACGACGAGGCTGCCAGGGCCTCGGTGTTTGGCGGCCTGTGTGCCAGCGGCTGGCACACCTGCGCCATGGCCATGCGCCTGATGGTGACGAACTTCCTGCACGAAACCTCCAGCCTGGGCTCGCCCGGGCTCGAAGGCATTCGCTGGCTCAAACCGGTGTTCCCTGGCGACACGCTGCGGCTGCAGGTCACGGTGCTCGAGACCAAACCCATGGGCAAACGCCCCGATGTGGGCATGACCCGCAACCTCTGGGAAATGTTCAATCAGCACGGCGACAAGGTGCTGCACATGGAAGGCTGGGGCATGTTCCGCCGCCGCACACCGGCCTCATCCGCATAGCGGTTCGTTGCCACGGCGGGCAGGCACAATGCGCCGATGGACTTCAAGCCCCTGATCACCCTGCTGGCCATCGTCAACCCGCTGGCCATCGTGCCCTTTTTCATCCACTACACGCACGGTTTCACGCAGGCGCAGCGCCGGCGCACGGTGCTGGTGTCCTCGTTCAGCGCCTTTGCAGTGATTGCGGCCAGCGCCTTGCTGGGCCTGCAGATCCTGGAGTTTTTTGGCATCTCGCTGGCCAGCTTCCAAGTCGGGGGGGGCTTGCTGCTGCTGACGGCCGCGCTGTCCATGCTGAACGCGCAGCCGGCCGAAGCCCGCGCCAATGCCGACGAGGTGCACGATGCCGAAGCCCGCGCCAGCGTGGGCGCCAGCATCGCGGTGGTGCCGCTGACCATTCCGCTGCTGACCGGCCCGGCCACCATGTCCACCGTGGTGATCTATGCCGAGAAGGCGCGCACCGCGCTGCAGCTGGGCACGCTGGTCGGCTATGGGGTGGTTATCGGCCTGGCAACCGCGCTGTGCTTTTCATTGGCCACGCCGATCGCCCGCATCCTGGGGCGCACCGGCATCAATGTGATGACGCGGTTGATGGGCCTGATCCTCGCGGCGCTGGCGGTCGAGGTCATGGCCGACGGCCTGCACAAGCTGTTTCCGGTGCTGGCCGGGCGCTGAAAGCAAGATCGCGCTGCGCCTGTACCGCAGCATCCGCGCCGAGCACGACTGGGGCCGGCTGTTTGCACCTGAACCCGCCGAAGACGTGCTGGACCCGCTGCTGGGCATGCCCCCGCGCGAGATGCGCCGCGCCTGGATGACCGCCTTTGGCAACGCCTGGCTCGACGGCCGCGACGCGCTGCGGGTGGAGGACCTGCCCGCGGCGGCTGGCAGTCGCAGCCGCATCGGCTTTCTGGGCTGAACCCTTGCCCGGGATCAGCGCGCGTCGCTGCCGGTGCGGATCATCTGCATGGCCGAGGTGATCAGGCTGGAGACTTCGGTCATGTTGCCGGGCACCACCAGCGTGGTCTTGGCCTCGCTGGCCAGACGGCCGTAAGCGTCCACCGCCTTTTCGGCCACCTTGAGCTGCACCGCCTGCTCGCCGCCGGGCTGGCGGATGGCGGCGGCCACGCGCTCGATGGCCTGCGCGGTGGCATCGGCCACCGCCTTGATGGCCTCGGCCTCGCCCTGGGCCTTGTTGATCTCGGCCTGCTTCTCGCCTTCGGAACGGGCGATGAAAGCCTCGCGCTCGCCGGTGGCGATGTTGATCTGTTCCTGCCGGCGCCCCTCGGAAGCCGCGATCAGCGCCCGCTTTTCGCGCTCGGCCGTGATCTGGGCCTGCATCGAGCGCAGGATTTCGGCCGGCGGTGTCAGGTCCTTGATCTCGTAGCGCAGCACCTTCACGCCCCAGTTGAGCGCGGCCTCGTCGATCGCCGCCACCACCTGAGCGTTGATCATGTCGCGCTCCTCGAAGGTCTTGTCGAGTTCGAGCCGGCCGATCACCGAGCGCAGCGTGGTCTGCGCCAGCTGCGTGACCGCCACCACATAGTTGGACGAACCGTAGCTCGCGCGCATCGGGTCGGTCACCTGGAAGAACAGGATGCCGTCGACCTGCAGCTGCGTGTTGTCCTTGGTGATGCAGACCTGGCTGGGCACATCGAGCGGAATTTCCTTGAGGCTGTGCTTGTGCGCCACCCGGTCCACAAAGGGCACGATGAAGTTGAGCCCCGGCGCGAGCGTGGCGCTGTACTTGCCCAGGCGCTCGACCACCCAGGCGTTCTGCTGGGGCACGACCTTGACCGAACGCGCGATGAAGATGACCGCGACGATGAGAATGACAACAGCGATTTCCATGATGACCCCCTGGGTGTGTGAATGTGGATGTGTTTCAGACGCGCTCAACCACCAGCCGGTTGCCCATCAGCTCGACCACCCGGTGCCGGCCCGGTTCGGCCGGCTGGCCCGGCCGCAACACCGCCGTCC
>Ga0255182_1001413_pt1 | contig 12548 bp, 10 predicted proteins | sample Atl_UVDOM_RepA_8_FD_188420 | JGI IMG/M metagenome (GOLD analysis project Ga0255182, IMG submission 188420) | Freshwater microbial communities from Altamaha River, Georgia, United States - Atl_UVDOM_RepA_8d | ecosystem: Environmental > Aquatic > Freshwater > River | place: USA: Georgia... | reverse complement strand
GCGCGCTGTGCACCACCGGGTCGCCCACGTTCAGCTCGCTCAGGTCCTTGATGAGCGCTTCGACGTCGCTGACCTGCTCCTGTTTTTTGCGGCGGCGGGTGACGGCGCCTGCCGCAAACAGTTCGGTCTCGGTGACTAGGTCGATGCCGTGCTCGAACCAGTGGAAGCCGCTGGCCAGCGCCGCCGTGGCCATGCCGACTTTTTCGTCGCTGGCCAGGAACTCTTGCAGGCTGTCGAACACGGGGGGCGTCAGGCCGCTGGAACGCACGAAGTCGAGCAGGCTCTCGCGGCGTCCATCGCTTTCGGCCAGGATCAGCAGGCGGTGCGGGCTGGTCTTGAGGTGGGCGTGCAGGCGCGAGAGCGGATCGTCGGCACCGCGCACCACGGTGAGCTCGGGCAGGGGCTGGGCGAGGGCGTTGTCGTTGACGTCCTGCGTGCCGGGGCGCAATGCGAGTTGTGCATGCGCTTTGGTCTGGGTGTAGAACTGCTCGGCGCTCAAAAAGAGTGCCTCGGGCGGCAGCACCGGCCGCTCGGGGTCGCCCTGCACCAGGCGGTGGCGGTCCTTGGTGTCCTGCCAGAAGCGCTGGAAGGCCGGCTCCAGGTCGCCGTACAGCACCAGTGTGGCCGCGCTGCCGTTCACATCCAGGTAGTCGAAGACGGTGGCAGTCTCTTCAAAGAACAGCGGCAGGTAGTACTCGATGCCCGCCGTGGCCACGCCGTTGCCCATGTCCTTGTAGATGCGGCTCTTGGTGGGGTCGCCTTCGAGTAGCTCGCGCCAGCGGCTTCTGAAACGCGCACGCGCCGCCTCGTCCATCGGGAACTCGCGCCCGGGCAGCAGGCGCACCTCGGGCACGGGGTAGAGGCTGCGCTGGCTGTCCGGGTCGAAGGTGCGAATGCTGTCGATCTCGTCGTCGAACAGGTCCACCCGGTAGGGCACGGGCGAGCCCATGGGAAAGAGGTCAATCAAGCCGCCGCGCACCGCGTATTCGCCCGGACTGACCACCTGGCTCACATGGCTGTAGCCGGCGAGGGTGAGCTGGCTCTTGAGCTGCGCCTCGTCGAGCTTTTGCTTGACTTTGAATTCGAAGGTGTAGCCCGCCAGAAAGGAGGGCGGGGCGAGCCGGTACAGCGCGGTCGTGGCCGGCACCAGCACCACGTCGGCGGCTTCGGCATGGTTGCGCTGACGGATGCGCCAGAGCGTGGCCAGTCGCTCCGAAATCAGGTCCTGGTGCGGCGAGAAGGTGTCATATGGCAGGGTTTCCCAGTCGGGGAACATCACGCAGCGCAGGCCGGGGGCGAAAAACACCATCTCGTCCATCAGGCGCTGGGCGTCGGCGGCATCGGACGTCACGATGGCCGTGAGCTTGCCGGCGGCTTTTTCGCGTTCGGCCAGCTGGGCCAGCAGCACGGCATCGGCAGAGCCGACCGGGCGGGGGAGGGTGAAACGTTGACCAGTGTGCAGGACGGGCAGGTTCATAACGCAGAAAACAGCGAAACCCCCCGCCAGCGATGGAGGGGGGTGAAATACAGGAGATCGAATTGTAGGAGCGGTCACCGACCGCGATGGCATTCAGCGCGTGGCGAGCAACGGCATGCGTTCGGCCGGTTTTTCGAAACAATCAATGAAGGCTTGCAACTCTTCGGGACTGCCCTCGGTCAGTTGCATCTCGCCTTGTACCAGCAGGTGGCTCACATCAGGCCAGCCCAGTGCCATCTGGCGCAGCCAGGTAGGCCAGGCGGTACGCAGGTGCAGGCCTGGCACAGTGTGCGGCAGGTCCTGGTCTTGGACGTCAATTTGCAGCACCCCGCGCCGTAACTCCAGCATGGCCGACAGGGGCCTGTCGGTGAACGCCAGCGTCAGATGCATGTGCAGGTCCAGGCAGCGTTCAGCCTGGATTCGTACCCCCAGGTTGCGCAGCAGCTGCCGGGGCTCGACCGACATCCAGATGTCGCGCGCCGCCAGTCCGTTGCCCTTGAAAGGCACACTGTCGTAACGGCCTTCGAGCTCCAGCGCCGAGCTCAGGTACCAGTGGCGCCAGTTGGTGTTGAGGGTGGAAAGGCCCAGCTGGCGCAGCGCGCGGGCCTTGACCTGTCGGGCATCAGTGTCGTTCGGGTCGATGCGCAACAGCTGACCCGCCAGTTCGGCCATCCAGCGGTGTTCGTCCAGGGCGTCGCTGCGCTCGATCCCGGTGGACAAGGCACGTGCCGCGCTGGCCTGCAAGGCGCGCAGCACAGCATCGCGTCCGCCGGCCAGTGCGATCCACCGCTGCGCGCGAGCCTGTGGCGGCAAGGGGTCCAGCGTGGCAGGGTCGCCGTCAAACCAGCCCAGCCATCCGCTGAACACCTGCCGCACGCTGTGTTTGACGGTGCCGTAGTACTCGCCCAGCCAGGCGTGCCGGGCCAGGTGCGGGGGCAGAGCGGGCAGCCAGTCGGCCAGTTCGTCGGGCGTGGCGCCGTGGTTGATGAAGCGCACCGCCTGGTCATGGATGAAGGCAATGGCATCACGGTAAGCAGTCAGCAGTTCGGCAATGGATTGAGCGCCACCCACCGGACGCCCGTGGGCCGGGACCATCCACTGCACGTGTCGGCGAGCGTGCTGCGCGCGCATCGCGTCCAGGGTGTCCACCCATTGCAGCGGGTCGCGATAGCGAGTGCCGCGGATGGTGTGCACATTGGCCAGGCATTCGCCCTGGATGACTTCGGCGCTCAGCAAGGTGGCGTCATCGGGCAGCCAGGCGATGATTTCGTCGTCGGTCTCGCTGGGGGCGTGTCGAAACTCGAAGCGCACGCCAGCCAGGGTGATGTCGAGTGCGTCGTCAAAGGTGACTGTGGGCGGCAGGAAGCTGACCGGTCCTTGGACGATGCGCGGGCCGATACCGGCGCTCACGCTGCCTTTGGGGCCGGATGGCAGCAGGGCCCCAAACGAATAGGCGCTGCGAGTGGCCAGGATAGGCGCCACGACCGAGGCGTTGTCGCTGATCGCTTGCATCAGGGTCGAGTGGGCAATGATCTGCGTGCGTCCGGCCAGCACATCTTCTTCATTCACAAAGGCGCGTGCGCCGTTGATGTGGTCGCTGTGGTTGTGGGTGTAAACCAGGGCCGCCACCGGCCAGTCGGCCACCTCGGGCACAGCTGTCCGGAAGTCTTGCAGGATCTGGGCGGCGCTCTGGTGCGATTCGGTGGTGTCCAGCACGATAAGGGCCTGCTCGCCGCGCACGATGACCACGTTGGCCAGGGCGTAGCCCACGGCGCAGTACACCCGCTCACCTGCCCGATAAATGCGCTGGCGCATACGGCGCGCATGGGCGGCCAGCTGCGCGGGTACGTCTGGGTGCTCTGCATCGAACGCCAGCTGCATGCCGGCATCGTGGACCACCACCAGACCTGCCTGGTAGTGCTCCGCCTCGCAGACATCGGGCCGCCTTCGAAGCACTTCTCGCAGATGGCGGCCGGAGAATGCCGGATCGTTCAGTTGGCTCATTGGGCTTGCAGTTTGGCGGCTTTCATCATGCGCTCGGTCATGCCGATCTCGGCTTCAAGCGCTTGTTGGTATTCCTCGGGACTCAAAGGTGCCACCATGCCACCTTGTGCCTCGAGTTTGGTCCGCACTTCGGGCATTTCCAGGGCTTTGCTCAAGGCTTCCCGGATCCGGTTGACGACAGGCTGTGGCGTACCTGCCGGCACCGACAGCCCCCCAAACGAGGTGACCTGAAAACCTGCCCAGCCCGATTCGGCCAGCGTGGGCGTGTTGGGTTGTCGCGGATTGCGCTGGGGACCCGTGATGGCCAGGGGCGTCAGCCGCCCACTGCTGATGTGCGGCACGGCCACTGAACTGATGGCCAGAGCAAAGTCCACCTGTTTACCCATCACGGCTGCCGTGGATTCGGAGGCACCTTTGTAGGGCACATGCAGCACATCAACCCCCGCCATCGTCAGCATGAGCTCAGCCCCCATGTGAGCGGGTGAACCCACTCCTCCAGAGGCATAGCTGAGTTTGCCAGGCTGCAGCCTGGCGCGGTCCATCAAGTCCTTGATGGTCTTGAAACCGGATTCAGGATGGACCACCACCGTCAGGTCGGAGATGGCGATGCGGCCGATGTGTTTGAAGTCCTTCATGACGTCAAATCCCGGCTTGCTGTACATGCGCATGCTGGCCGCCATGGGAGTGGCCGAGTACACCCAGGTGTAGCCATCTGCAGGTGCACGTGCTGCCAATTGGGCGCCCAGGTTGCCTGCAGCACCAGGCTTGTTGTCGACTACCACGGGCTGTTTGAGCAGGCCTCCCATGGCTTCGGCCACGATGCGAACCGTATTGTCCGGTGCGGTGCCGGCCAGATAAGGCACGATCCAGCGAATGGTGCGGGAGGGATAGTCGGCTGTTTGTGCCACGGCGCTGACGCTAAGCGTCAACAGGGTGGTGCTCCAGACAAGGGCTGTTTTGAAGGCTCTTTTGAATTTCATGGCTGTCTCCTTCGCAGTGGTTGATGGTTGGTTTCAAACGGATTGGTTCTGCAGCAGTTCCCGCGCGATGGTGTTGCGCTGGATTTCGCTCGTGCCGGTCAGCACGCGGTACATGCGCAGCATGCGGAACAGAAATTCGACCCGTCGGCCTTGCACGATGCCCTCGCCGCCATGGATCTGCACGGCGCGGTCAGCGATGCGGAAGGCGGTTTCCGAGCAGTACAGCTTGGCCATCGAGGCTTGTGCGCGTGCATCCACCCCCAGGTCCAGACTGCGAGCCACCGACAGCATCAATGCGCGGGCGGCGGCCAGCTCAGTGGCCATGTCGGCCAGCATGTGCTGGATCGACTGGAAGGCGGCAATGGGCTGCCCAAACTGCTTGCGCTGGCGGGCGTATTGCAGGCTGTCCTGCAAGGCCAGCTGGGCCAGACCCAGCATCGCCGGGCAATGCAGCAGACGATTTACTGTGATGCGACCCAGCGCCAGGCCCAATCCCTTGCCGCGTTCACCAATCTGGTTGCTGGCTGGAATCCGGCAGTACTTGAGCACGATGTTGGCGGTGTGCGACTGGCCCGCCATGGTTTTGTAGCCCCCGTCGATCGAGAAGCCGGGGCGGTCGCGCTCGACGAAGAATGCGGTGGTTTCGCGTACGGCCGGGTCCTCGCTGGTGGAGGCGATGATGACGGCGAAGTCACAGAACGGCGAGCCGGAGATGAATTTTTTGGTGCCGTTGAGCACGAAGTGGTCACCGTCCTGCACGGCCGAAGTCTGCAAGGCTCCTGCATCCGAGCCGGCATCGGGCTCGGTGATGGCAAAACAGACGGCTTTTTCAGCGCGGGCCACTGGCAGGATGAAGCGCTGCATCTGCTCGGGGCTGGCCTGGCGCACCAGCGCGCCCAGACGCGGCGGGCCGGTCAGCTCGCCCAGCACATGCGGGGCAAAGGGCGTCCCGCTGGCGTAGATGAATTCCTTGATCAGGGCATGGTCGTGCACCGAAAAACCGGCGCCGCCCATCACCTCAGGCAGTGTCATGCCGTAAAAGCCGAGAGCCTGCGAACGTTGCCAGACCTGTTGCAGCAATTCCCTCGATGGCGCGTTTTCGTGGTCAATGCCGTGCTCACGCGCCAGGGGATGCAACTCCGTCTGGAAGAACCCATCGAGTCGGGCGATGAAGTCACGCGCCTTGGGCGATCCTTCAAAGGTGTCGGGTGGGTTGGTCTTGTCCATGGTCAGTTCACCTTTCTGTCGCGGCCTTGCCAGTAGCGCTCCCGTACATCTTTGCGCGAGAGCTTGCCGTTGCTGTTTTTGGGCAGTTCGGCCACAAAATCCACCGAGCGGGGTTTCTTGAAATCGGCCAGTCGGTCCTTGCAGTAATCGATGATGTCCTGCGCGCTGGCCTGCGCACCCTGGCGCAGCACCACCACAGCTTTGACCGCTTCGCCCCAGTGGTCGTCGGGCACGCCGACCACGCAGACTTCGTAGACCGACGGGTGCTGGGCCAGCACAACCTCGATCTCGCTGGGGTAGACGTTGAAGCCGCCGGACACCAGCATTTCCTTCTTGCGGTCCACGATGTAGATGTAGCCCTCGGCGTCGATGCGGGCCAAGTCACCGGTGCGCAGCCAGCCCTGCGCGTCGATGGCGGCCTGACTGAGCTCCGGCGCGCGCCAGTAGCCGGCAAACACGTCCGGGCCGCGCACGCAGATTTCGCCAATCGCATCGCCCTGAACCGGGTGGCCGTTGTCATCGAGCACCTGCACTTCGGATTCGCAGGTGACCCGGCCGCACGAAGACAGCAATTCGGGCTTGTTGCCGGCAATGGCGCGGGCATGGTCGGCCATCGACAGGCTGATGATGCCGCCGGTGGTCTCTCCGGCGCCGTAACCCTGGGCCAGCACCGGGCCAAAAGCGGCCCACGCCTCGCGGATACGGGCTGGCGACATGGGGGCCGCACCGTAGCTCAGCAGGCGCAGGCTGGAGAGGTCCCGCTGCTTGAGGCTGGGCTCGGCCAGCAGGGCATTGATCATGGCGGGCACCATGAAAGTCATGGTGACCCGGTGCTTTTCAATGGCCAGCAGCAGCTCGGCCGGATGGAAGCGGTCGAGCAGCAAAATCGTCACGCCCTGGTAGAGCAGGGCCTGGATGAACATGCCGCTGGCGTGGGTGATGGGGCCCACCAGCAGCATCACATCGTCGCCGTTGCTTTGCATGCGGCCCATGATGACCTTGCGCAGGGACGTCATGCGGTTGCCCATGGTCTGCATGGCGGCCTTGAGTTTGCCCGTCGAGCCCGAGGTGTAGTGCAGCACGGCCAGGTCGTCCGGCGTGAGGTCGATGTGGATGTGCGTGTCCGGTGCCTGGGACATCAGGGCGGCGCCATCGAGCCAGCCGTCTGAGCGGTCGGCCTCGGTGCAGTCCCAGGCAATCAGGTGGCGCAGGCTGGGCAATCGCTCGCGCATGGATTGCACCATGGGCCGATGCGTGGGTGCCACCAGACAGGCCACAGGCTCGGCGTTGTCGAGTGCGTCCCCAAGCTCCTGCGGTGACAGGCGGGAGTTCAGCGCCACCTTGACCAGCCCCAGCTTGTAGAACGCGCATTCGGCCACCACGATGTCGGGTCGGTTGGGCGAGACGATGGCTACACGGTCCCCCTTTTGCAATCCCAGCGCCTGCAAGGCGTGTGCGAGGCGGTTTGACTGTTGTTCCAGTTGGCGATAGGTCAGGACCTGGTCGCGAAACAGCACCGCGGCCTTGTCGGGCCAGTACAGGGCGCTGCGCGCCACAAAAATGCCAAAGTTCATGTCTCCTCCAAGGGGCAATGGGGCGCAGTCTAGGGGGCAAAAACTGTCTTGTGGATAATCAAATCGGCTTTATCGATAACTTTCAGTAATTTCTCAAAAGGTGTGTAAATGGGCATCCAGCTCGACGACATCGATTACTTTCTCGCAGTGGCCGAGGAGGGGCAGGTGCGCAAGGCGGCCCAGCGACTGGGAATTTCCCAGCCGGCGGTCACCAAAGCCCTGCAGCGGCTGGAGAAGGCGCTGGGATTTGAACTGTTTGAACGCAGCGTCAAGGGCATGACACCGACCAAGGTGGCCGAGCAGTTTCGGCAGCGAACCGGGGCGCTCAAGGGCGCCCTGCGTGATGCGGTCAAGGAGGCCACCGATCTGCATCTGGGTGCGCTGGGCCTGCTCAGGGTGGGGGTTTCGCCGCTGTATGCCCAGAAACTTTTTGTGCCCGCCTTTGTGCAGCTGCACCGGCAACGACCTGCTGCGACAGTGCGCGCTTCGGTGCACCTCAATGACGCACTTTGGCGGCTGTTGCGCCAGGGGGAGCTGGATTTGACCATCAGTTCCTTGCCAGCGCTGGTGCCTGACGATCTGAAGACGATCGAACTGATGCAGGACGACCTCTGCATGGTGGCGCGTGTGGAGCACCCGCTTCACCGGCAGCGACGACTGAAGTTGGCCGATCTGGCGCAGGTGCAGTGGATGCTGCCCGGCCCCGATGTGGCGGCACGTCGTCACGTGGAGGCGCGTCTGGCGCAGGCCGGCTTGCCCGCGCCACGCATCGCGCTGGAGGTCAGCAACACGGCAGGGCAGATGCGAAATATCCTGCGCGAGACCGATTTGGTCTCGTTGATGAGTGCGTCCACGCTGGTCGGCGATGCCGGCGAAGGGCTGGCGGTGCTCCCTTTGCCACAAGCCCGCATGCGTCGTGCTGTGGGCATCACTTTGCTCAAGCAAACGAAGCTCCAGCCTCTGGCATCACGGTTTGTCGAGTTGCTCATCCAGGCAGGTGCCGATGCAGCTTGAAAGTGGATCCTTAAAATCGTCCGTCATGAGTCGCTTTCACGCCCTGATCCCCTGCGCCGGCACCGGCAGCCGAGCCGGCACGGCGCAGCCCAAGCAGTACCAGGCGGTGGCCGGGCAGCCCATGGTCATGCACACCGTGCAGGCGCTGGCCCGGACCCGCCAGATGGGCAGCGGTTGGGTGGTGCTGTCGCCGGGCGACGACTTTGTCTGGCCGCAAGCCGGCTGGCCGGAGCACTTCAGACGGGTGCATTGCGGTGGCGCGAGCCGGGCCGAAAGCGTCTTCAACGGCCTCAGGGCCATGCGGGCCGCCGGTGTGGACCCGCAGGACTGGGTGCTGGTGCACGATGCGGCGCGCTGCCTCGTCACGCCGCAGGAGGTGGGCCGCCTGATCGAGGCCTGCCAGCACGATGCCGTGGGCGGCCTGCTGGCCTTGCCCTTGCCCGACACCCTCAAGAGTGAAGCGGACGGGCGTGTGGTGCAGACGATTGCACGCGAGCACAAATGGCTGGCGCAGACGCCCCAGATGTTCCGGCTGCAGGCGCTGCACGATGCATTGGCGCAAGTGTCCGACAGTGGTTTTGCCGGCATCACCGATGAAGCCAGTGCGATGGAGCGGCTGGGCCTGCAACCGAAACTGGTCGAAGGCTCGGCGCAGAATTTCAAGGTGACTTACCCATCCGACTTTGCCCTGGCCGAGTCGGTGTTGAGGAGCAGAGCATGAATATCCGTGTGGGTGAGGGCTGGGACGTGCATGCCCTGGTGCCCGGGCGCAAGCTGATTCTGGGCGGGGTCGACATCCCGCACACGGCCGGCCTGCTGGGCCATTCGGACGCCGATGTGCTGCTGCACGCCATCACCGATGCGGTGCTGGGCGCGGCCGGTCTGGGCGACATTGGCCGGCACTTTCCGGACACTGACGCGCAGTTCAAGGGTGCCGACTCCTCGGTACTGCTGGCCGAGGCCATGCGCCGCGTGCGCGAGAAGGGCTGGCAACTGGTCAACATCGACAGCACCATCGTGGCCCAGGCGCCCAAGCTGGCGCCCCACATGCCCGCGATCCACGCATCGGTGGCGCGCGCGCTGGGCGCGCAGGCCGATCAGGTCAATGTGAAGGCCAAGACCGCAGAGAAACTGGGCCCCGTGGGGCAGGGGCAGAGCATCGAGGCGCGGGCGGTGGCGCTGCTGCAGCGACCCTGAAAAAGCGCCCCCCGCCCTGATCTCAACCCAAGGGGGGCTGATCGGCCAAACGCAGCTTCATCAAGGCCATGAGCCCACCGGCGCTGTTGTTGAAGATCGAGAAGGTACCGCCCATGCGCTGCACGGCACGTTCGGCAATGGCCAGGCCGAGGCCGGATCCCAGCGCCGAGGTGCGGGCCGTGTCGGCGCGGAAGAAGGGCTGGGTGAGGTGCTTGAGCGCTTCATCCGATACGCCCGGCCCCTGATCACGCACCCGCAGCAAGACCCAGCCCTCGTGCTGCCGTGCCACGATTTCCAGCCGAGTGATGCCATCGGACGTGCTCTGGCCGTAACGGCGGGCGTTTTCGATCAGGTTCGACAGCACGCGGCCCAGTTCGACCGCATCGGCCTGCACCTGCAGGTCTTCAGCGGCCTCGACCTTGAACTCGATGCGCGGGTTCATGCGCCAGGGGGCGATGCAGCGGCTGATGGTGGCGGCCAGCGCGACCGGCTCCAGGGTCACGCGCTCGGGGCGGGCATAGTCCAGAAACTTGCCGATGATTTCGTCCACCTGCGCAATGTCGGCAACCATCAGTTCGCGCGCTTGCGGGTCGGGCACGCTCATCTCGGTTTCCAGCCGTAGACGTGCCAGCGGGGTGCGCAGATCGTGCGAGATGCCCGCGAGCATCAGGGTGCGCTCCTGTTCCAGATTGGCCAGCCGGTCGACCATGCGGTTGAAGCCGCTGTTGACCGCCCGCACTTCGCGGGTGGAGACATCCTCGCGCAACCGTGCGGCGTCAAATTCGCCATCGCTGACATGCTCGGTGGCCTGCAGCAGCCAGCGCAAGGGACTGTTGAGCCGGCGCGCAATCCAGGCCGCGCCCAGCAGCGAGACCACCAGCGTCAGACCCAGCCAGATCAGCCAGGCTGGTGCCCCCGGCTGCAGCCGCGAGGGGTTCATCTGCAGCCAGTAGCTGTCGCGGCCGATGTCAAAGCCCACCCAGAGACCGCTTTGCCCGTTCACACTGGAGGCCAGTACCGTGCCATCGCCCAGCCGTCCGGTGACGACCTGCGCCAAGCGTTGCTCAAGCGCGTTGTCGCCAAAGGGCTCGATCAGGTCGTTCGGTTCACGTGGAAAGATGCGTACATCCTCCTCTTCGGAGAGCATCTTGACCAGCGAGACCCGCGCGATGTCGTCCGAGTTGCGCAATGCGTTGCGCGTGAGGTTGACCATGGTGGCAATCTGCTGGGCATTGCGCACCACCCCCGGTTCGTACTCCTGGGTCATGAAGATTTGCAGCCACACCAGGGTGCTGCTGAGCACCAGCAGGCCGATCAGGAAAAAACTGCGCCAGAAAAAACTGAAACGCAGGCGCCACCTGGGCGAGACCGAAGAGGCAGGCGGCGCGTTCACGCCTGACCGTCAGGAATGAAGACGTAGCCCACGCCCCAGACCGTCTGGATGATGCGCGGATTGGCCGGGTCGAGCTCGATGAGCTTGCGCAGGCGCGAGACCTGCACGTCCAGGCTGCGGTCAAAGGGCTCGAATTCGCGCCCGCGCGCCAGCTGGGCCAGCCGGTCGCGGGTCAGGGGCTGGCGCGGGTGACGGGCCAGGGCCTTGAGCATGGCAAATTCGCCGGTGGTCAGCGGGATGTGCTCGTCTGCGCGCTTGAGGGTGCGGGCCCCGAGGTCAAAACTGAAGCCTGAAAACTCGATGATCTGCGTCTCGCCTGTGGGCGCGCCCGGCACCTCCTGCACCGGTCGGCGGCGCAGCACCGCCTGGATGCGGGCGAGCAGCTCGCGCGGGTTGAAGGGCTTGGGCAGGTAGTCGTCGGCGCCGTTTTCCAGGCCGAGAATGCGGTCTACATCCTCGCCCTTGGCGGTCAGCATGATGATGGGTACCGTGTTGCCGTGGCTGCGCAGGCGGCGGCAGATGCTCAGGCCGTCCTCGCCGGGCAGCATCAGGTCCAGCACCACCAGGTCCACGCTCTCGCGTTGCATGATGCGGTCGAGCGCGCGGTGGTCCTCGGCCAGCAGCACGTCAAAGCCTTCGGGGCTCAGAAAGCGGCGCAGCAGGTCGCGGATGCGGGCGTCATCGTCGACGATGACGATCTTGTCCAGGCGTTGGGTGCTCATGGGGGCAGGCAAAAACAGCCGGTCACAGGCCGTGGCTTACTGGGCTGCCCAGCCGCCGTCCATGTTCCAGGCCACGCCACGCACATTGTTGGCCGCCGGCGAGCAGAAAAACACGGCCAGCGCGCCCAGTTCCTCGGGGGTGGTGAACTGCATGGAGGGCTCTTTTTCGCCCAGCAGCACTTTTTTGGCCTCTTCATTCGACAGGCCCAGCGCGGCGGCCTTGGCGTCCACCTGCTTTTGCACCAGGGGAGTGAGCACCCAGCCCGGGCAGATTGCGTTGCAGGTGATGCCTGTGGTGGCGTTTTCCAGTGCAGTGACCTTGGTCAGGCCGACGATGCCGTGCTTGGCCGCCACATAGGCGGATTTTTCGGCCGAGGCCACCAGGCCGTGCACCGAGGCGACGTTGATGATGCGGCCCCAGTTGGCAGCTTTCATGGCCGGCAGCGCCAGGCGCGTGGCATGGAAGGCGCTCGAGAGGTTGATGGCGATGATCGAATCCCAACGCTCGACCGGGAAGTCCTCGATGCGGGCCACATGCTGGATGCCGGCGTTGTTGACCAGGATGTCCACCCGGCCGAAGGTGTCGGCGGCGAACTGCATCATGGTCTCGATCTCGCCGGCCTTGCTCATGTCGGCGCCGTGGTAGGCCACCTGCACGCCCAGGGCGGCAATCTCGGCCTTCGGGCCTTGGGCGTCACCAAAACCGTTGAGCACGATGTTGGCGCCCTGCTGGGCCAGGGCCTTGGCGATGCCCAGTCCGATGCCGCTGGTCGAGCCGGTCACGAGGGCGGTTTTGCCTTTGAGCATGTTCACTTCTCCGGATGAATTACGATGGACAATCCAGCGCGCATTATGACGTCCTGACACCGCCCGCCAACGCCCTGGCGGACCCACCCACCGACCGGGTGGCCTGACCCGCCAGCGCAAGTCTGCACGCCCGAACACCCGAACACCCGAACG
>Ga0255182_1001409_pt1 | contig 12564 bp, 8 predicted proteins | sample Atl_UVDOM_RepA_8_FD_188420 | JGI IMG/M metagenome (GOLD analysis project Ga0255182, IMG submission 188420) | Freshwater microbial communities from Altamaha River, Georgia, United States - Atl_UVDOM_RepA_8d | ecosystem: Environmental > Aquatic > Freshwater > River | place: USA: Georgia | collected... | reverse complement strand
GGGGTTGGCACTTTCCGGCACGCCGCGCTTGCGCTGTTCCCTGAGTGCCGGGTCGAACCCCAGGTACCACGGCTCCCAGTAGTTGACGCTGGGACGCGCCTCATCGAAGACGATGCCCGGATCCGACCAGGCGCCGCAGGCGAACGGCTCGTGCAGGCAGGCGGCGAACATCGCCCACTTGCCGCCATAGGAATGCCCGACCACGCCGATCCGCTTCTTGTCCACCTCGGGAAGCCCGGCCAGGAAGGAATGGCAGTGTGCCGCCTCGTAGGCGTGGAACGACAGCGGCTGGATCCGGCACCGGTCCTTGTCCGGATAGTAGGTGTTCGGGTCGCCGCCCAGCGACAGTGTCACGAAACCGCGCTTGGCCAACTGGATGGCGTAATCGCGGAACGCGCCCTTGTCGGCCCCTCCCGGCGGTTTGCCGATGCCGGTGCCGGCCTCGTAATAGACCACCACCACCGCCGGGAAAGGCCCCTGGCCCGAAGCCGGCTTGAGCAGGTAGGCGTCCTCCACCAAGCGGCCCGGGGCCGTCTCGAGACGGAGGCGTGTGACGGGAATCCCGTCGATGGTCAGGGTGCCGAGGCTTTCCGATTTCGGGCGCTCGATAACAGGGGGCCACTGTCCCATCAGGCCATGCCAGTAGGCACGGATCTCAGCCTTCCTCCGGGTCCAATCCTCCGAGGTGCGCACCGGGGTGCCATCCTCGAACAGGAGCGGGGAGCGATGCCGGGTGGTTGGCCTGGCATATTTTTCAGGAGGCTGGAACCAAGGCGCCAAATCCGCGGGCAGGTCAACTGGCTGAAACGCTGGAACCAGCAAGGACAAAAGAAATGTTTGGATAATCATCTCGAGATCCCCCGCGGGTTTCGCCCGTCCCGGCCTGGCTGACCAAAGGCCTCACGCCAGCAACCGGTTGAGCACCTCGCCGGCCACATCGGTGAGTCGGTGCTGCCTGCCATTGTGGAAATAGGTCAACCGCTTGTGATCCACGCCGAGAAGGTGCAGCATGGTCGCATGCAGGTCGTGAACGGTGGCGCGGTCCTCGACCGCCTTGTGGCCGAACTCATCAGTCTCACCGTGGCTGGCGCCCCCCTTGATGCCCGCGCCGGTCATCCACGCCAGGAATCCATGGGGATTGTGGTCGCGCCCGCCGTTGCCCTGCGACACGGGCATCCGCCCGAATTCCCCGCCCCAGATCACCAGGGTTGAATCGAGAAGGCCGCGTGATTTCAGGTCGGTCAGCAGGCCGTCGATCGGCGTGTCGGTGGCCTGGCAATGGCCGGTATGGTTGCCCAGCAGGTCGCTGTGGGCATCCCACTCCCCGTCGCTGTAGACCTGGACAAATCGGACTCCCCGCTCCACCAGCCTTCGGGCCGTCAGGCATTTGGTGCCGAACGATTTCGACCTGCCCTCGTCCAGCCCATACATCCTGCGGGTGGCCGCCGTCTCGCCGGAAAGGTCAAGCAGATCCGCCGCCTCGCCCTGCATCCGGTAGGCCAGCTCGAAGGATTCGATCCGCGCCGACAAGTCCGGCTCCCCCGGGTGATCCCTGAGGTGCCCACCGTTGAGCTTGGCCATCAGGTCCAATTGGGCCCGCTGGTCCGAGGCGGAAAGGTCCTGGGGCCGACGGAGATTCAGCACCGGATTGCCCTCGGGCCGGAACAGGGTTCCCTGCCGGGCTGGCGGCAAAAACCCTGAAGACCAGTTCATCGGCCCGCCCTTGACCCCCTGGCGGTTGCCCAGCACCACGAACCCGGGAAGGTTCTGGTTCTCGCTACCCAACCCATAGGTCACCCAAGATCCGGCGGATGGGAAACCGGGGCGGGGAATGCCCGTGTTGATCTGGTACAGGGCCGGGACATGGTCGTTCGACTCGGTGTGGAGGGACTTCACGAACGCCAAATCGTCCACATGCCTGGCCACGCCCGGGTATCGGTCGCACACCCAGGTCCCGCTCTGGCCATGCCTGCGGAACTTGAAGGGGGATTTCATCAGCGGGCCGGGGTTGCCGTTGAAGACATCGATCTTCACCCGCTTGCCGTCGTTGCGGTCAAGTTCCGGTTTCGGGTCGAACAGGTCGAATCCGCTCGGGGCGCCTTCCATGAACAGCCAGATCACCGCCCGCGCCTTGGCCGGGAAGTGGGAGGCGATCGGCCCTCCTGTTGCCGCACGCGCCCCGTCGCGGGCCAGCAGGTCGGCCAGGGCGACCGACCCGAATCCCGCGCCGGCCCGGCGCAGGAACCCTCGGCGATCCGGGGAAACCATCTGGTTGCTTGCCAAAACGCGCTCCCGGGTCAGTCGATGTAAATGAACTCGTTCAGACCGAACAGCACCTGGCAGTAATCCGCCAGCGCCAGCAGCCGCGCCTCGTCCGCCCCGGCCCCGGGCGATTTGGACAAGCGCTCCCTTTCACGGTCCGCAAGGAATCCGGCACCGGCCTCCGTCTCATCGGCGTTGGCGGGCCTGCCCAAAGCCAGCAGGTAGGCCCGCCTGATTGCCTCAACCCGGTCCGGCCCCCGCTCGCGCGCCAGCCTCGCGGCCAGATCCTTGGCCCTCGCCCGCACGAAAGGATCGTTGAGCAGGGCAAGCGCCTGGGGCACCACGGTGGTTTTTGCCCTCTGCCCGCTGCACTGTTGCGCGTCGGGTGAGTCAAACGCCTGGAGCAGCGGGTGGGGTATGACCCGCTTGTGGAACATGTACACGCTCCGCCGACGGACGGCAGGACCGTCCGGGATGTCCGCCGGATACGGATTCTTCAGATTGCGTGCCACCATCGCGTCGGCTGAGATGGGGGCCTTGAAGGCGGGGCCGTGCATCTGGGGATTCAGCGTGCCGGCCACGGCCAGCATGGAATCCCGCAGGGACTCCGCCTCCAGCCGTTGGGGCCGCATGCGCCACACCAGCCGATTGTCCGGATCCAAACTGGCCTTCTCAGGGTCGAAATGGCCACCCTGTCGGTAGGTCGCGCTGAGGAGGATGGTCCGGTGAAGGCGCTTGAGCCTCCAGCCGTTGCCCACCAGGTCCGAAGCCAGCCATTCCAGCATTTCAGGATGGGTGGGCCTTTCGCCACGCACGCCGAAATCGTTCGGCGTGCGCACGAGCCCCTCCCCGAAATGATGCTGCCAAATCCTGTTCACGATCACCCGGGCCAGGAGCGGTCCGGCACCCTTTTCCGGATCGGTCATCCAGGCGGCCATCGCCCGGCGCTGTTGGGTGGAGTCCTCCCTTGCCCGTTGGGCTTTCGCCTCGCTCCAGTAGTCGGAAGGATCCCTGCCCCGTGTGAGCACGGTCAGGAACCCCAGTTGCACCGGGGTGGTCTTGTCATGGAAATCTCCCCGCCCGAACAGCCAGCTTTCGGCAACCCCCGACCCGTGGTCCCTGAAGGCCAGCGCGGTGGGGACCACCGGCGGCTCCTTGCCTTTCAATTCAGCCAACCTTGCAGCCAGTTCCTTGCCCCGCCGGCTGGCCGTTTCTCCCAGAACCGCCCGGACCTCGTCGTCCGTCACCGCGATGGCCTTCCCGAGCCGTTTGGCAATCGATTTGGCCTCTGGGGATTCCGGCTTTTCCAACAGCAGATTTTTCTCGCCATTCGGGATCTGCAGGCTTTCCACCTTGGCCCGGCGCAAGGCTGGCTCATGTTCCCCGCGCTGCGCCGCCAGCCAATCCCGCAAAGCGCCCTCCGCGCCTACCTTCAGTTTTTCCCAATCCGACCGGGCCCTCGCCGCCTTGCCCGCCTCGGCCCGGGTGCCAACGGGCACCTCCGCCCGGTTGCCGGAATTCATGCCGGCGAGCATGCGGTAGTAATCCCGCGTCGGGATCGGATCGAACTTGTGGTCGTGGCACCGGGAACAACCCACCGTCAGGCCCAGCAATCCGGCTCCGGTGGTGGAGACCATGTCATCCAGCTCGTTGAAGCGCAGGCGGATCCTCTCCTCCTCCAACAACCTGTCCGGGTAGACCTCCCCCGGGCCTGCAGCAAGGAAACCGGTGGCGGCCACCGCGCGCGGGTCGTCCGGGGCGATCTCGTCGCCGGCCAACTGCCACCGGACGAACTCGTCGAAGGGCATGTCCCGGTTGAGGGCGTCGATCACGAAATCCCGGTAATGGAAAGCGGTGGGACGGTCGTGGTCCCCCTCGTACCCACCGCTGTCGGCGTAGCGGGCCACATCCAGCCAATGCCTGGCCCATCGTTCACCGTAGCGCGGGCTGGCCAGCAGCCTGTCCACCAGCGCCTCGTAGGCCGCATCCCTGTCCTTGCCGCCCAGAAACGCATCGATCTCCTCGGGGGTCGGCGGCAGCCCGGTCAGGTCGAAGTTGACCCGGCGGATGAGGGCGCGAGGGTCGACGGGGGTCGAGGGTTTCAGCCCTTTGCCCGCCAGGCCGGCCAGGATGAAACGGTCCACCGGCGTCCTGCACCAGGCACCGTCGTCCTTGCCGGGTAATGCCACCCGCGCCAAGGGCAGGAAGGACCAGTGCCGGCGGTCCTCGGCGGTGACCACCATCTCGGACTTGCGATTTGCTGCGGGCGACGGACTCTCCGCGGGTCCGGGCGCCCCGGCTTCCACCCAGGCACGCAGCCTCCCCACCTCCGCACCGGTCAGTGGATCACCGGTGGGTGGCATTCGTTGGAGTTTGTCGCTGGAGGCAACCCTGCGCAGAAGCTCGCTTTCAGCGGATTGTCCCGGGACCACGGCAACCGCGCCAGAATCACCCTTGGCCAGGAAGCCCTCCCGGTTGTCCAGACGCAGCCCGCCCTTCTGCTTTTCCGCGCCATGGCACTTCAGGCAACGGGCCGCAAGCAGCGGCTGGATGTCCTTGTGAAAATCAGGGCCGCCGGCGCTGGCGAACCCGGGCAAACCGACCATGCCATAAACAAGCAGGGCCGCCAACCAGGGAAGGCGCACCGGGCCTGGAACCCCGCGGCGATGCCTTTCGGGAGGTGCCGGTTGCCGGAAACGCTTGCAAGGGGAGGATACTGGTACCATGCATTCATTGTTGCCACCCCCCGTGGGAATGGTCCAGCGATTTGTCGGCCCCGTTTCGACCATCCTTGGGGCCGACCGCACCCGCGGGCGGATAAGCCGGCCGTGTGATGGTATGCTTTCCCGCTGGGCCACCAGGATCAACGGACTGTGACCACCGTTTGCATCGTTTCAGCCTGCAGGACGCCGCAGGGCCGGTTCCTCGGCCGCCTCAGCCCGTTCACCGCTCCCCGATTGGGCGCGCTCGCGGCCTCGGCGGTCCTGGAGCGCGCCGCCATACCGGCCGATGCCATCGATCAGGTGATCATTGGCAATGTGCTGGCAGCCGGGGCCGGGCAAAACATCGCGAGGCAAATCGCCCTGGGAGCCGGCATTCCCGTCTCGACCACCGCCTTCGCGGTCAACATGATGTGCGCCTCCGGCCTGAGGGCCATCTCACTCGGGGCCCAGGCCATCCGGGCGGGAGAGGCCGAGACCGTCCTCTGCGGCGGGGTCGAGTCGATGTCGAACGCCCCACTTCTCCTTCCGCGCCCCCGCAAGGGGGAGGAACCGGCCGCTCCCGGGTCCGCGACAGACAGCCTGCTTCGGGACGGTCTGGTGGACGCCTTTTCCGGCAGGCACATGGCCGAATGCGTGGAGGACCTCGCGGCCAGTCTGGGGATCGGCCGGGAGAGGCAGGACGCCTTCGCCCTGCGCAGCCAGACACTTGCCCGGGCCGCGGCCAGCTCCCTGACGCAGGAATTGGTCCCCGTGGGGGATCTGTCCGCCGATGAGCACCCCCGCCCGGAAACCACCCCCGAGGGTCTGGCCTCGCTGAAGCCATCCTTCCGCCCCTACGGGACTATCACCGCCGGCAACGCCTCGGGTGTCAACGATGGGGCAGCCATGGTGGTGCTGTGCGCCGAGGGGACGGCCCGGTCCAGGGGGTGGAAGCCCATGGCCCGTTTCTCGGGTTGCGCCGTTTCGGGCTGCGAGCCCGGATGGTTCGCCACCGGGCCGGTCGCAGCCACGCGGGCCCTTTGCGCCGGCCTGGGTGTCTCACCAGCGCACTTCGACGCCATCGAGCTGAACGAGGCGTTCGCGGCGCAGGCGCTGGCCTGCATCGACGCCCTCGAGCTCGACCCGGCCAAGGTCAACCCGCAGGGCGGGGCGATCGCCCTGGGGCATCCCATAGGCGCCAGCGGCGCCCGCTTGATTGTGCACCTGGCCCACAGGATCGCCGCTGGCGGGACGGTCCACGGGCTTGCCGCGCTGTGCGCCGGCGGCGGGATGGGAATCGCGGCGTCACTGGAGGCATGGGCATGAGCAGGACCGGCCTGGCCGGGAAGGTGGCCATCATCACCGGGGCCAGCCGCGGGCTGGGTGCGGAGACGGCCCGTTGCCTCCACGCCGAGGGGGCATCGGTCCTTGTCAACTACTATCCGGATCCTGATGGATTGAATCTAGCGGATGCCGCCGGCCTGGTCGGCGATTTGGGCGACCGGGCCCTTGCGGTTGCCGGCGATGTGCGCGACCCTTCCTCGGTCGCCGCCCTGTTCGACGAGGCCACCCGGGCCTGGGGCGGTGTCGACATCGTGGTGAACAACGCCGCCGTGCTGCGCGACCGCACCATCCGCAACATGGACGACACCGACTGGCGGGATGTGATCGACACCAACCTGACCGGGGTGTTCCATGTCTGCCGCGAGGCGGCGCGGCGGCTGCGGGACGGCGGTCGCATCGTCAGCATGGCGTCCATCGCCGCCACCGTCGGTTTTTTCGGCCAGTCCAACTACGCGGCTGCCAAGGCGGGTGTTGCCGCCATGACGCGCGTGCTCAGCCGCGAGCTGGCCCGCCGCCGCATCACCGTCAACGCCGTCGCCCCGGGGGTGGTGCTCACCGAGATGGGCAAAAGCATTCCGGAATCCGTGCGGTCCGGCATGCTGGCCCAGATCCCCCTGGGAAGGTTCGGCGAACCGGACGAGATCGCCTCGGTGATCCTGTTCCTGTGCGGCCCGATGGCGGCCTACGTGACCGGGCAGACGATCCATGTCAACGGGGGCTGGACCGGATGAGCCGGAGGCTGGAGGCCAAGCTTTGCTCCGCCCGCGATGCGGTCTCCCTGGTCGACTCGGGACAGACCGTCGCCAGCGGCGGGTTCGTGGGCGCCTGCCATCCCGAGACGCTCACGGCCGCCCTCGGCCGGCGTTTCCTGGAAACCGGGCAACCCCGCGGCCTGACACTCCTCTACGCGGCCGGGCAGGGCGACGGGGCCTCGCGGGGCCTGAACCACCTCGCCCACAAGGGCATGCTGCGCCGGGTCATCGGTGGCCACTGGGGCCTGGCCCCCGCCCTGGGTCGCCTCGCCATGGCCGGTGAGATCGAGGCGTACAACCTGCCGCAGGGCGTCATCTGCCACCTGTACAGAGACATAGCCGCCGGCCGGCCCGGCTGCGTCACCCATGTGGGGCTCGACACCTTCATCGACCCCGCCCATGCAGGCGGCAAGCTCAACGCCGCGGCCCGAGAGGAACTGGTGGAGCGTGTCACGCTGGGCGGGAAGACCTGGCTTTGGTACAAGGCCTTCCCGGTCCATGTGGGCCTGATCCGCGCCACCGCGGCCGATCCCCTGGGCAACCTGGTGATGGATGGCGAGGCGATCATCGGCGAGGTCCTGGCCATCGCACAGGCCGCGCGCAATTCGGGCGGCATCGTCATCGCCCAGGTATCCAGGTTGCTGGACTCCCCGGCCGATCCCAAGGCCGTGCGTGTGCCAGGCATCCTGGTGGACAGGATCGTGCTGGCTGGCCCTGGCGAGCACGACCAGACCTTCGGCACCCCGAACAACCCTGCGTTCGTAAACCCCGGGAACGGGACGCTGCCGGCCCTTCCCCCGTTGCCCCCGGGCCCGAGGGCCATCATCGCCCGCAGGGCAGCCGATGAGATGCGACCTGGGGATGTGGTCAACCTGGGGATCGGCCTGCCCGAGGGGGTGGCCCTGGTGGCCGCCGAGCGCGGCATCCTCGACACGGTCACCCTGACGGTGGAATCGGGACCTGTGGGCGGCATCCCGGCGGGAGGCCTTTCCTTCGGCGCCTCGGTCCATCCCCACGCGGTGGTGGACCAGCCGGCGCAATTCGACTTTTACGATGGCGGCGGCCTTGATTTCGCGGCGCTGGGTGCCGCCCAGATCGATGCCGGGGGCCATGTGAATGTCTCCAGTTTTGCTGGCAGGGTTGCGGGGGTGGGAGGGTTCGTGAACATCAGCCAGAATGCCCGTCGCCTGGTCTTCTGCGGCACCTTCACCACCGGCGGGCTGGAGGTGGAAACCGGAAACGGGGCACTGGGGATCCTGCGCGAGGGGACGGTGCGCAAGTTCACGCGATCCATCGCCCAAAGGTGCTTCAGCGCGACGCGGGCGGTTGCCAGGGGCCAGCAGGTTCTCTATGTCACCGAGCGCGCCGTCTTCCGCCTGACCCCCGAGGGACTGGAGCTGGTCGAAGTGGCCCCGGGTATCGACATCAGGACCCAGATCCTGGAGCGGATGGAATTCGCTCCCCGAATCGGCGCCGTCGCACCCATGGCCGCCGACCTTTTCCGTTGAGATGGTCCCGGGGGTTCCAGCCACCGCCCTGCCGTGTATTGTCCCCCGCCGCCGTCCGCATGGCTTCCCTCAACGGCACGGCCCCACCGCCAGCCAGGTTTCCCGGAAGCGATCCGGGGGGCTACCATGGACTCCTGGCCAACCCGCCCCGTTTTTCGCACCGAATTGGCTGCGCCCTGCCCCGCGCCCCAGGAGTCTTCGATGTTGCCGGCGTCAACGGTCCTTTTGGGGATCCTGCTCTGGATGGGCGTCGCCGGGCAAACCCCAATGGCCGGCACACCACCGGGTGCAAAGGCAGCCGCGGCTTTCTACAGCCCCGATCAAGTCCAGCAGGTCCACCTGACCATCGATCCGGGGGACCTGCGGCGGATGACCGCCGCCCTGCCGGAAAGGATCCAGGTTCCAGTGTCCTTCCGGTGGCGGGATATCTTGATCGACCGGGCCTCCGTCCAGTTCAAGGGCAACAGTTCCTCCAACCCCCGGCAGGCACACAAGCGGAGCTTTCTCGTCAAGTTCCCCGAAAACCGGCGGTTCCTCGGCCTGCGCCAGGTTTCGTTCGACAACGCCATCCAGTTCGGCAGCCTGTTCAGCGAGCCGATCATCACCTCCATTCTCCGCGACCACGGCATGCCAGCGCACCGGGCCAACCACGCCAGGCTGTACCTCAACGGCGAGTACCGTGGCGTCTATGTGAATGTGGAAAGGATCGACGAGGTCTTCCTCGCCAGCCACCTTCCCGATCCGCAGGGCTCGCTCTTCAAGGTGGACCTAGGGGGACCGGGGTCAAACCTGCAGTACCTCGGCGACCGACCCGACCTGTACAGCCAGGCCTTCGAGCCCAAGAACCGCGCGGCCAAAAATCGGCCAGACTCCCTGGTTGATTTCATCCGCAGGGTCAACCAGACCGGGCCGGGGGAATTCCCCAGGGTGCTGGAATCCGTTTTCGAATCGGACGATTTCCTGCGAACCACCGCGGTGATGCTTTTCGCGGGGGCCTTCGATCAACTGACCGGATGGAATCCGCACAACTATTTCCTGTACCACGATTCCACCCGGAACCGGTGGCGCTACCTCCCGTGGGACCTTGATGTCGGCTTCTGTGAGACGGCCTTCGGGAAAATCCGGGTTCTGGACGACTGGCACGCCGCCTGGCCGGCGCCACGAACCGGTCCACCCAACCCGCTTCTGGAGCGGATCATCGCCGACCCGGGGCTTCTCAAAAAGTACCGGTCGGAGGCACGCAAGATCCTGGACAGCTCATTCCAGCCCGAAAAACTGTGCAAGGTTTTCGACACGATGCACGCGCTGCTGCGTGGGGACCTGAAAACCGATCCGTTCCCCCCCAGGCGGGCCACGGTCCCGGATGACCGGGATTACGATGGCATCATCGCCTCAATGAAGGATTTTGTCCGCAAGCGCCACGCCGCCGCGGTGCGCCAACTGGAAGAACCCGGGGAAAGGCCCAGGCGGCAACCCGGACCGCCCGGCCTCACGGCCGAGTTGGTTGCCAGGATCCAGCAGATCCAGAAGCGAGCCGAGGAGACAAGGCGCAACGGCGGGGACATTGCACCGGTCGCCCGGGTGATGGAAAAACTCGGGCCGGCGATCGAGGCGGGCAGGATGGATGAGGCCGAGTCGATCATCCGGGAAGCCACGCGTCGATTGGATGCTTTGGGAAAATAGTCATCCCCCTTCGGAAAACTTTAAGCTGGAATCAGGCCGCCAGCAGATCGGGGGCACTGGTTCGAAAGTGGGGTACCGCACATTGGACGATCCCGCCCTGCGCACGCAGTCCATGCACCATCTGGTGGACCGTATACAAGCCGGCGATGCTCCCGCGCGTGACGAGCTGTTGCGCCGGGTCATGGGCCGCATGGAGCGGCTTACCCGATCCATGCTGCGGTCCTTCCATGGCGTCCGCGGGTGGGAGGAGACCGGCGATGTGCTGCAGAACGCCCTGATGCGGCTCCTGCGGACCCTGCAAAAACTGCGGCCGGACGACACGCGGGGTTTCTTTCATTTGGCCGCCGAGCATATCCGGCGTGAACTCATCGACCTGAATCGCCATTACCAGGGCGCCCTCGGCCACGGCAGGAATCTGGCCCTAGGGAATTTCGGGGAGGTGGACGGGGAAAGCGCCAAGATCGCTCCTCCCGCCGACCCGGCTCCGGGGGAAGACCATCTGGAACGGTGGAGAAACTTCCATGAGGCCGCAGGTGCCCTGGAGGGGGAGCAGCGCGAGGTGTTCAGCCTCGCCTTTTACCATGGCTGGACCCAGCCGCAGATCGCCGAATTGCTGGGCGTCCACGAGCGGACGGTCCGCAGGGCCTGGCGGGCTGCCTGCCTGCGGCTGGCGGAAGAAGTGGGCGGGGACCTCCCACTCGACTGAGCGGAAAAAATTTTCCCGGTCTTTGTCCGGTCCACCGCCCCGCTTCCGTTCAGAAGGGTGGGGGCGGCTGATGGGGTCGCCTCCCTTCAAGCAAAAGGGAGACAGGCTATGGCGCGCTCACTCTGGTCTTTGGGAAAACTGTCAACGGCATTGGCAACCGGAGCAATGCTCCTCGGCTGGATGGCGGCTCCCTGGGGAACTCATGGGCAGGCGGCCGACCAGAAAACCCCAGCGATCCTCGCCAAGGCCGGGGCAAGCAACAGTGATGGCTCCCTGGGCGGCATCCTCCCAAAAGTCCCGGTGGTTCTGAGGTCGGCGGTTGATGTGGAAATTTTCCGCGTGGCCGGCAAGGACAGGGCTGACAACCTCGAAGCAGTCCTCGGGGTCCAAAAAATCGACTGGTCCCGCCAGATGTTGGTTGCTTTTCGAACCTCGGCCCCACCGGCCAGGATGGGACTGCCCCCTGTGCAATTCACAGGTACCCAAATGAAAAACGGGGCTTTGGTAGTCGAGTGGAAGGAAGAAGGCAAATCAGGAGGCTGTTCCACCAAAGGCATAGGTATTGCCTTGGTGGAACGATTTGATGGGCCGGTGGAATTTCAGGGCCCAAGTGGAGGGACCACCCCGGCAGCCTTCAATAACTTTTCCTCCCCAAGCAAGGAAAGCACAGCCCGTTCCCGGTGCCGGGGGCTAGACCGTACCGAGGTAATTAGCTCCACAGAGCGTGAACCCACCACCCGCCTGGAAATCTACACCCGGAATTGCAAGGACCCCAAATGATTTCCAAACCGCTGTCACAATCAGGCGAAAATGCTCCACCGGCGTGGGTTTTACCAACGCCGGTGGTTCCATAGTGTGGATCGGGGTCCGGTCTCCTTGCCCGTTCCCCTTCAGGAACTCCCCCGGATACCATGAAGCTTAGCGCTTCCCTCGCTTCCCTCACCGGACGGGCCTGTTCCACCTCGAGGGTCTTGGAGTCGCCTGTCACCCCGGGTTTCCTTATGGATGAGGCACGCATCGAAGAACTCCTGGAGCTGCATGTCGAGGCCAGGCGCCGCGGGGAAATGCCAAGCCCGGAGGCGCTCTGCGATGGTGATCCGGAACTGGCCGGGGAATTGGCAAGGCGGCTTGCATTATTGCGCCGGTTCGAGGATTTCCTCCATCCCCCGGAAGAGACCTCGGGCCGAATACAACCTGTTGATCCGACCGGGCCAACCATCAGTTTTTCGGGCAACACCTTCGGTAGTGAAGCCCTGCTGGCAGACTTGCCTGGATACCGGATTGCCGGGGAAATCGGGCGGGGTGGCATGGGGGTGGTCTTCAAGGCGCAAGCCATGGAAGGGAAACTGAAAGGCCGCTGGGTGGCTCTCAAGGTCATCCTTGCCGGTGATCGGGCCAGCCCGGTCCAGATCACCCGATTCCATGTCGAGGCGGAAACCCTGGCGCGGCTGGAGCATCCGAACATCGTCCGGGTCCATTCGGCTGGGGAACACCAGGGCTTACCCTATCTGGTGATGGAGCTTTTGGACGGGGGCACGCTGGCGGAACAAATCAGGGGGGGACCGCTTCCCGCCACGCAATGCGCCAAGCTTGTGGGCGACCTGGCC
>Ga0255182_1001407_pt1 | contig 12572 bp, 12 predicted proteins | sample Atl_UVDOM_RepA_8_FD_188420 | JGI IMG/M metagenome (GOLD analysis project Ga0255182, IMG submission 188420) | Freshwater microbial communities from Altamaha River, Georgia, United States - Atl_UVDOM_RepA_8d | ecosystem: Environmental > Aquatic > Freshwater > River | place: USA: Georgia... | reverse complement strand
AACAGGGGCAAGGTCAGCTTGCAAGATTCACCTGCGCGACAACCTTCGTACCGGGCGCGACTTTAAAACTGCCTTTTGCTTCAAGCTTGTCACCCGATGGTTTCAAATCAATCTCTTGCTTGTCGCTACCTGAGAGCAAAGTGATTTTTGCTGTTGCCCTGCTGACATCAACTGGTTTCCCGTGATCTCGCACGTACAACTGAAGCACATCGGGCTTGGCCACGAGCTCGTAGTCCATATCCTTGATTTCCGTGACCAAACCTCCATGGAGAGGCTTGTCTCCATGACCATGGTCATGTTTGTCCGCAGCAAATACGACGCCTGATGCCATCAACATCAAAGCGAAGGTGGTCGAAATCAGTTTCATGAGTTTTCCTTTCAAAAGTACAGGTTAAGAATCAGATCTAAAGACTGGCTTATGAATTCTGCGAAGCAGCCGCAGCCTGCGGATGCACCGGTTCGGCAGTGACGTCCTCCAATTCCTCGTCCGGACGATGGGCCAGCCGATACAGAATCGGAAGCACGAGCAGCGTCAGCAATGTGGAGGACAGGATGCCGCCAATCACCACGGTGGCCAAAGGACGCTGTACCTCCGCGCCGGTTCCCGTGGCGATTGCCATTGGAATGAAGCCCAACGATGCCACCAAGGCTGTCATCAATACAGGGCGCAAACGAGTCAACGCTCCCTCACGGATGGCTGCGTCCAATTGGGCTCCCTCTTCTCGCAAGCTGCGGATGTAAGAAATCATCACGAGGCCATTGAGCACTGCAACACCTGACAGGGCGATAAAACCCACTGCGGCGGAAATCGACATTGGAATGTCACGCAGCCACAGCGCCAAAATGCCGCCGGTCAACGCAAATGGAATGCCGGTAAATACCAGCAGGCCATCCTTGACGTTGCCGAACATTGCAAACAGCAACACGAAGACCAGGAGCAACGACACAGGGACGACGATTTGCAATCGCTGTGTCGCGGACTGCAGGTTTTCAAATGTGCCACCCCAGCTCGTCCAGTAGCCTGCGGGAATCTTGACCTGCGCCAAAGCAGCTTCCGCGTCGGCCACAAAGGAACCGACATCACGGCCACGCACGTTTGCACTCACCACAATGCGACGCTTGCCGTTCTCGCGGCTAACCTGATTAGGCCCCGGTGCCAGCTCGAAGCTAGCCACTTCGGCCAGTTGGATGAAATTGGTTCGTCCTTCGACGCCGCCCGAACCGCGTGGCAAAGGAATCGGCAAACGTTTCATGCTCTCAAGGTCGTTGCGCAAGGACTCTGGCAAACGAACAAGGATGTCGAATCGACGGTCACCTTCAAACAACGTACCGGCCTCACGCCCCCCGATGGCCGTGGCCACTGCATCCTGAATATCAGCCACGTTTAGCCCGTAGCGCGCGGACTTCTGACGATCAATGTTGACTGTGAGCATCGGTAATCCGGTCGTCTGCTCCACCTTGACTTCTGACGCACCAGGGATTTTTTGCAACTTGGACGAAACCTCTTCGGCTGTCTTGTTCAAGACGTCCATGTCGTCCCCGAAGATCTTCACCGCCACGTCGCTTCTCACCCCCGAGATGAGTTCGTTAAATCGAAGTTGGATCGGCTGGGAGAACTCGTAGTTGTTACCCGGTATCTTGCCCACGACCTCCTGCACGGCGGCCAGCAACTCGTCACGAGACTTCCGCGGCTCGGGCCACTCAGACATTGGCTTGAGCATGATGTAGCCATCAGAAATGTTCGGCGGCATGGGGTCGGAGGCAATTTCCGCCGTTCCAGTGCGCGCAAAGACACGGTCGATCTCTGGAAATTTGGCTTTCAGCGTTGCTTCCAGTTGCTGCTGCATCGCCACCGATTGCGACAAACTGGTGCCAGGAATGCGCAAGGCCTGAATAGCGAAGTCTCCTTCGTTCAAGCTGGGCACGAACTCACTGCCCATGCGCGTTGCGATCAAACCGCACAACACCACTGCCACGGCTGCGGCAGCCAACACAACAGCCTTGGCTGCCATCACGCGATCTAGCAAGGGACCGTACCAGCGCTTGGCTTGCACCATCAAGAAGTTTTCCTTTTCGCTGACACGGTTGCCAATGAACAGTGCGACCGCAGCCGGAATGAAGGTCACCGACAAAATCATGGCTCCCACAAGCGCCGCCACCACCGTGAACGCCATCGGATGAAACATCTTCCCTTCGACGCCGGTCAGGGCAAAGATGGGCAAGTACACCACCATGATGATCAACTGCCCAAATAGCAGCGGGCGACGTGATTCCTTGGATGCAAGGAAAACCTCGTGAAAACGTTCCGCCCGAGTCAATGGCCTGCCGTAGTGAGCTTGCGCATGGGCAAGACGGCGAACACAGTTTTCGACGATCACCACCGCACCATCAATGATGATGCCGAAGTCCAGTGCGCCGAGGCTCATTAAATTAGCGCTGACCTTGTAGCTCACCATTCCTGTGAAGGTGAACAGCATCGATAAGGGAATCACGGTGGCCGTGATGATGGCGGCGCGGATGTTGCCGAGGAACAAGAACAGGATCACGATCACCAGGATCGCGCCTTCTAACAAGTTCTTTTTGACCGTTTTGATGGCCTTATCCACCAGGACGGTGCGGTCGTAGACGGTCACCGCATGTACACCCTCGGGCAGGCTGCGGTTGACCTCGATCATCTTCTTGTCGACGGCTGTTGATACCGTTCGGCTGTTTTGACCGATGAGCATGAAGACGGTGCCCAGCACCACTTCACGGCCGTTGTCAGTAGCAGCACCGGTGCGAAGTTCACGTCCGATGCCGACCTCGGCAACATCACGCACCCGAATCGGCACGCCACCCGCACTGCTGAGGATGACATTGCCGATGTCCTCAAGTGTCTTAACCTGCCCGGGGGCTCGAATTAGGTACTGCTCACCTCGCTTTTCGATATAACCTGCGCCCACGTTGCCGTTGTTGCGATCCAGAGCCGTCACAATGTCCTGCAGGGTGACGCCCAACGAGGCCAGTCGCTCGGGTATCGGTGAGATTTGGTATTCCTTTGCAAAACCACCAATCGAATTGATTTCCGTCACGCCGGGCACATTGCGCAACTGTGGCTTGATGATCCAGTCTTGAATCTCGCGCAGATCGGTGGCCGTGTAGGGCTGGCCATCAGGTTTTTTCGCACCATCCTTGGCCTCGACTGTCCAGAGGTAAATCTCACCCAAGCCTGTCGATATGGGCCCCATCGCAGGAGTGATTCCGGGAGGCAGTTTGTCGCGGGCCTCCTGGATGCGTTCATTGACCAACTGGCGCGCGAAGTAGATGTCGGTGCCGTCCTTGAAGATCACAGTCACTTGCGACAGCCCGTAGCGAGACAAGGAACGGGTCTGCTCCAGATTGGGAAGACCCGCCATCACGGTTTCAATCGGGTAAGTCACCCGCTGCTCGGTTTCCAGAGGGGAATATCCCGGCGCTTGGGTGTTAATCTGCACTTGGACATTGGTGATGTCCGGGACGGCATCGATAGGTAACTTTTGGTAGTTGAACACGCCGATGGCAGCCATACCAAAGACCGCCAGCAACACCAACCATCGGTGCTCAATGGCTGCGCGAATAAGTTTTTCAAACATGTATGTCGCTCCGGTATCAATGGGTGTGTTCGGCAGAGGCTTTGCCAAGCTCTGACTTCACGACAAAACTGCCTGCCGACGCATAAGGTGCCCCGGCTCTGAGCCCTTGCAACACCTCGACACGCTTGCCATCACTGCGGCCCAACTGCACAGGCTGAGCGATGAATCCCCCATTCACCTTCAGGAATACGACCGGCTTGTCGCCAACGGTCTGAATGGCATCACTGGCCACTGTCACGGGTACGTCAGCCTCTAAGGAGGTCACTTCCACGTTGACAAACAGCCCAGGACGCCAAGCACCTTTCGGGTTGGACAAGACCACTCGGGCTTTGGCCATACGGGTTTGTTCGCCAATCAGCGACCCAACAAAGGTGATAACGCCAGTAGCGCTGGCATCGAATGCAGTGGCCTTGATGGTCACTTTTTCGCCGACTCTGACCAGCGGCAAGTCCTTGGCTGGCACGTTGATTTCAGCCCAAACCTGCCCCAGATCGGAGACGGTAAACACGGCAGCATCCTCCTTGACGGCTTCGCCAAGGCTGAGATGCTTTTCAATCACTAAGCCATCGAAGGGCGCACGCAATTCAAAGCGGTTAAGCCCCCCCTTAGAAACGGTGGCTAGGCCCAAAGCGGAGAGCTTCTGTTGAGCGTTGGCCACAGCTACTTCAGCCTCGTGCAGCGCTTGCCCTGCTTGCAGGTAGTCCTGCTCTCCGGAAATCTTTTGCTCCCAGAGCCGCTTTTCACGCTCAAACGTGGTACTGGCCAAGGTCAGGCGCTTTTGCGCTGTTTGCAACTCGCTGCGCTGCTCAGACGCAGCCGGGCTGGCAATGACGGCCAGGACCTGCCCCTTCTTGACGGCTTGTCCCAAGCTCGCCTGCACGCTCTCGACCACACCCGCAATGCGCGGGACAACGTGCGATGTCCGGTCTTCGTTCAAGCGAATTTCCCCCGGCATTAGCAGGGCTGTCTTGATTCGTGCAGCCCCTGCTGTGTCGATGCCAATAGATGCCGCTTTAATTTGCGCATCACTGAGTTCGACTTTCCCCTCTTCTTGTTTGAGAACGAACATGAAGGGTTCGTTGGCTGTCTGGGCAACGATGTTGATCTCGAACGCGTACGGCTCCGGCACGACCTCCCGGCTCAACAGGCTGTCTTTTTCAGTCGCGAAATTGAGTGTCTGTTTCTCTCCGGTCAAACGCGTGATGGTCGCGCTGACCTTTGCAGCGCTGGTGGGAAGAGGCTTGCCTTTGTCATACAACCAGACTCGCAAACGAGGCTCACCGCCTTCCTCAGCGAGTAACGCTTCCAGCCCGAAATCCCCCTCCTTGAACAGCTTGCCTCCATGCGGCCCCTTGGTCGGGGCCTCGTGGTGTTCGCCGTCCGCATGACCCTTGTCGTGGTCGTGTTTGTCTCCACTCTCCTTGCCGTGATGCTCACCATCACTGTGTGCCTTGGCTTCAACGTGGCTGCCGTGACCGTGGCCGTCATCTTCGGCTGTCTTGGTTGCTTTGCCGCCGAGAATGGCGCTGCCCAGTACAACGCCCGTCGCAACGATCACGGCGATGGCGATCAGATGCTTCTTGCTGACATTCAGTTTGTTGGTATCGATTTTCATGTTTATTCCTTATTCGCTGGCTGGGTAGCATTTGCGCCAGATTCGCCGAGCACGCGGTCAATGTCTGCAGCCGTGCGATGCGCCTCAGCCAATGCTTTGAGGTATTGAGACTTGGCGGCAAAGTAGGTGCGCTGTGCGTCCAGCACTTCCAAGAAGTTGAACTTGCCGTTTTCAAATCCGACGGTGGCCGCGTCGTAGGCACTTTTGGCCCCAGGTAAAACATCTTGTTGCAAGACGTCGACTTCCCTACGAATGGATTCCAGCCGCTCGCGGGCTTGCAATACGTCCGTGCTGACTCGTATGTTCAAAGCTTGGAGTTCGTCCCGCGCCTTGTCTTCGCGCTTCAACGCTTCCAACAAGTTCCCCTGATTGCGATCAAACAGCGGCAAGGGGACGGAAACACCGAACAGCAGTTGATCGCGCTGCAGTTCGGTGGGGCGTTTCACCCCTAGGCTGAATGTGACGTCGGGTATCCGTTTGCTGCGCTCTACATCGACCAACGACCTGCGGCGCTCAACCTCCAGCTGCATACGGCGCAGCGTTGGCGAAGTGGACAGGCGCTGCTGGACGTTGTCGAGCGAAGGGACAGCCGGAAGCTCTTCCACGTTGCCCGACACGAGAGTAAATCGCGGTGGGTTGGCCCCTAGCAAACTGGCCAAGCGTGCCCGAGCATTGCGTTGCTCGCTCTGGGCCTGTGCCAATTCGACTCGCACACCTGCTTCGGCTACCCGTGCCTTGGTTTCTTCGACCGGCGAAACCTTGCCAGCTGCCACGCGTTTGGCAACAGCATCGGTAGCGCGTTTTGCCAGATCGACACTGGCCCCGGCCAATGCTGCGCGTTCCTGTTCCGCCAAAGTCTCGAAGAAGGCAGCGACCACGGCGGCACGAATTTCGACGCGGCGCAAGTTCAGTTCTTCGACCGCAATGTCGCGTCCTCGCTCTGCCGTAGTGATACGGGCGGCGCGCTTGCCACCCATTTCGACGGGCAGATTGATCTGCACACTTTGTGTGCGGGTCGCTGCCCTCTGGTCTTCCAGTGAGTACGCCAATTCGGGATTGGGGCGAGCTTGCCCCTGGATCACCTGACCTTGCGTTGCCTCGATTTCCCGCCTTGCGACAGCCAAGTCTAGATTGCTGTCCAGGGCTAAATCGATGGCCTTTTGCAGCGTCAGGATCGTTGCCGCTTCGCTCTGCAAGCCGTTTCTGACGGCTGAAGGATTGTCTTGTGCTGCTGGCAACGCCTGAGCAAAAGCTGCCCCTGCAGCGAGCGCTACGAGCAAACTCGTCGCAGCCGCAACTTTTGAGGTGCGGAGGACAGAGACTGACTTCCGTCGTTTTTGATTTTGATGACTCTTCAACATCCGATTCTCCAGTGATATTCAAATACACGAGGGAATCGGCGGAGAGCGATCCAAATGATCGCCTAAGACGCCATCACATCAACCGCACGAAGCCGTGCTTGATACGGTCACGCGCTAGGCATGCTCGTGGATTGGTGATGACGAAGGGAAAGGAACGCGCTCCCCGCCGATCAGGCGAGGACACGCCACTGAGGGCGTTCGAGGCGTTCAAAAGAGGGCGACGTGAGACGAGCCCCGTACTCTGCTGTATCCAGAGACGAGTCGGCCAGCGATGCAATCGCTACTGCCCCAAGCAAGGCCGACAAACATCCTGCGTGACAGGATGCGCAATCGGGGTCGCCACCGATGGTCTTGACTGAATCGGAAGATGCGTCTTTGCCATCCGCAGTCTTGTGCTGATGGTCATGGTGACCAAAGTGCTTGGCTGAGGTACCGGTTTCGTGTTGGCAATAGCTGGCTGCAGCCGCCCAGCTAAGCTGTAGCGGCACAAATACCAACAAAAGGATTGCCAACCATTTACGCATATGATTAAGAGTATAGCAGCTATAGACTTTCCCGTACATCTTTTTCTACTTGCTCGATTGCTTTCCAAGCAACCTTAGCCCATTGAGGACCACCAGCAAGCTTGCCCCCATGTCCGCAAACACCGCCATCCACATGGAGGCGTTGTCGAAGATGGCCAGCACTAAGAACACCAACTTGATGCCTAGCGCGAGACATATGTTCTGCCAAAGAACAGCGTGGGTGCGCTTCGAGAGCCGTATCGTTTCCGGCAGACGACGCAGGTCATCGTTCATGACCACAACATCTGCGGCTTCCATCGCCGTATGGGTTCCAGCAGCACCCATGGCGAAGCCGATGTCGGCCTTAGCAAGTGCTGGTGCATCGTTGATGCCATCGCCAGTCATTGCCGTGATGCCCAGTCGCTGTTGAAGTTCGCCGATAGCCTGTAGTTTGTCTTCTGGCAGCAGGTTGCCCCGCACTTCGGCTATGCCCGCCAGAGAGCCAACGGTGCGCGCGGTCGCGATGTTATCCCCTGTCAGCATGACCGGTGTCACGCCGAGCGACTTCAGGTCGGCCACCGCTTGGGCGGAGGATGGTTTGATGGTGTCCGCCACCGCGCAGATCGCCATCACACGTTCGCTGTTAGCGAGGAGTGTGACCGTGCGACCTGCCTCCTCATGAACTGCGAGGCGGGTTTCGAGTTCAGCCGAACATTGCCCACGCTCCTCGATCCAGCGGTGGTTGGCCAGCGCGTAGGAATGATTGCCGATAACACCTTGCACTCCACGCCCTGCAACGGCTTGAAACTCTCCCACCTCTTGATCGGCGGTTGACAGCCCCTCTGCGATGGCTTTGGAAACCGGGTGATCCGACCGGCCCGCGAGACTCTTTGCAAGCCCCTCCAGCACCCGTTGATCAAGACCTGTGTCCACGGGCTCGAAGGCCACCAGTTTGGGCTTGCCTTCCGTGATCGTACCGGTCTTGTCCAGGGCCACAGCTTTGATCTTTCGCGCATCCTCCAAGTAAACGCCACCTTTGATCAAAATCCCCCGCCTTGCCCCGGCTGCCAAACCGCTGACGACCGTGACAGGTGTGGAAATAACCAAGGCACAAGGGCAAGCGATGACCAACAACACCAAGGCCTTGTAGACAGCCTGCATCCAGGTCAAGTCCGTGATCCACGGCGCTAGCAACGCGACGGCGACAGCCAGGATGAAAACGGCAGGGGTGTAGATCGCGGCAAACCGATCTACAAAGCGCTGTGTCGGCGCACGGGACGACTGTGCTTGCTCGACTGCGTGGATGATGCGCGCCAGGGTGCTGTCCGAAGCGGGCGCGGTGACACGGAATTCCAAGGCTGCAGACTGGTTGATGGTGCCTGCGTACACTTCGTCGCCAGGAGCCTTGTCTATAGGCAGGCTTTCCCCAGTCACAGGGGACTGGTCGATGGCACTCTGTCCGAGCGTGACGACACCATCGAGTGGAACGCGCTCTCCTGGACGGATGCGCACTGTTGCGTCGACAACGACAGCTTTGACGCCGACGCGCGTCCAACTGCCGTCACCTTGACGCACCTCGGCTTGCTCCGGTGCCAGCGCCAGCAAGCTCTTGATGGCGTTACGCGCCCGGTCCACCGCTCGAGCCTCGATGGCCTCGGCTATGGCATACAAGGCCATCACCATGGCAGCTTCTGGCCACTGGCCTATCAAGAAGGCACCTGTCACGGCCACAGTCATCAAGGCGTTGATGTTCAAGCGTCCTTGCCGCAGTGCGGAAAGCCCTTTACCGTAGACGGAGAAACCCGCCAGGGCGATGGCCACCGCGGCCAGCGCCATTCCAAGGGCTTTTGCTGGCCAACTATCTGGAAAAGCGAATGCCAAGCCTTCAGCCGCCACGGCCAGCCCCAATGCAGCAATCAATTTGCCCCATGAGGCCCAAAAACCAGTTGGCGCAGCGGCAGTAGCTCCATCCGATTTGTCTTCTACTCCGAGTGGTTCCGGTTTGAAGCCCGCTTTGCGAATCGCATCCAGTGCCAACCGCAGAGCATGATCCTCGGCAGCGATGGTCAACTCGCGGTCGCCCAAGTTGAACTGCAAGCCACGAATGCCTGCCACGCCGTCCAGCGCTCGACGGATTTCTGACTCTTCGGACGCGCAGTCCATGTTCGCGATCCGGAATCTATGTGGCTCAACAGCCGTTGCTTTAGACGCCATTGGCCCGCCCACGGCAGGCGATGCAGCGCAGCCACTTCCACAACCGCAGGCAGTGTCAACTTGTTGGCGTTGGTGAGTAGGGTTCATGATCTTCTCCTTGTTGGATGGATTAAAAACCCTGTAGCCACTACAATGTCAAGTACCTACAAATAAAATGGCGCAACTTTCTTGCCACCGCTCAAGGTGAAGATATGAAAATCGGTGAACTGGCCAAGGCGGCTCACACTCAGGTTGAGACGATCCGGTATTACGAACGCGAAGGATTGCTGCCTGAAACGGTTCGCACAGAAAGCAACTACCGCGTGTACGGCGATGAGCATGTTGACCGACTGTCCTTCATACGGAACTGCCGTGGGTTGGACATGACGCTGGACGAAATCCGAATATTGCTGCGCTTCAAGGACTCGCCTCTAGAGAACTGCGCAGATGTCAATGACTTACTCGACGAGCACATCGGCCATGTGGCCGCCCGCATCAAAGAGCTGAAAGCGCTAGAGCGACAGCTCAAGACCTTGCGGGAGAACTGCCGTAAATCTCAACAGGCCAGTCAATGCGGCATCTTGAGTGAGTTGTCCACCGCATCGCATCCCGATCAGGAGTTAACCACCAGCAAGGGGCATGTTCATGGGGCACACAGTCTCAAGGCAAAGCTTTGAACGAAAGGCATCATCTGCTTACATCGGGTCATGACATCAATTTTCGTGATGACGATGGGCGCACTGCTTTGTATGTGGCAGTTTATGAAACTTACTATGGGCTAGCCATACACGCTACTTGAGCGTGGCGCAGATCCAAACATTCCAGACAACGAGTGCGACTTACCTCTGGATATCGCCAAGTACTCGCACCTTTACAGACGAAGTAACAATACAGAAATGGTGGATGCATTGGTGAAGGCTGGAGGAAAGTGCAAGGTTGGCCCGTCAGCCAGGGAGCTCCTTGATGACAAGATCTATGGTGGATTTGCAAACGCCAGCGCAATGAAAAACCTTTTTTCCCTGATCGATAAGGCGAAGAAGAATTAGATTCCCATGGATCCAGAAGGATTCCCGACCGCACAAACGACAAAAAGCCCGACCTGTCCTAAGACAAGCCGGGCTTCTTTTTTAATGGCGGAGAGCTGATTGTTCTTGATAATACCTTCACGTCATTGACTTTTAATCAAGGTTTTTTCAAAAAGTTCTCCCCCTCTGCCTGACTGCTCAGAAGCCATTGCAGCAACGCCCTCAGTTGCTCGGCGTTTTCGTGGCAGGTCTGGTAGTTGGCGGCAAGGGTTCTGGCGACGGCAGAGAGCGCAATGCCTGCGGAGGCCGCATCAGCATCTCGGGCGGGCTCGGGCAGCTCACCGGCGGCGGCAGCGTCGTGCAGGCGCACAAAGCCACGGTTGATAGTGCAAGCAGCATCGGCTTGATCGGGCACATAGACGGGAACCTCCTTGATGATGGTGTCGCCCTTTTCGCGAACGACACGGATGCGGTCGACGTACTCGGTGACGACCTTGACGGTGGCTTGCGCCTGCCGTATCTGCGCTTGGGCTTGGGCCTGCTGCAGTGCGGCTGTGGCAGCGTCCCACTTGGCTTGAACATGACTCGCACCCTTGAGCCAGCCGAAGCTGAACAGAGCTATGCCAAGCGCCGCCAGGGCCAGCAGCCGGTAGGGCCAGGCGACTGAGTTCATGGCGCGGCCTCGCCTACGCACTCCCCGTATTCAGCTTCGCGGCGCTTGGCCAGACCACCGCACAGCCGCGCGTTGGTCGGCAGCGCACAGTCCTTTCCCTGAAAGAAGCGCCAGCGCAGCAACTCTTGGCAGGCACCGGGGTAGTCCTGAGTATTGAGCTTTTTGACGAGGGTGGACTGACAGAACGCGCGGGGGCCCACGTTGTAGGCAAAGCTGACGTAGGCGTCGTACTCATGCTGAGCCAGCGGCACGGTGACGCAGGTTTTGAGGGCACCTTCGAACTGCTGGACATCGCGCAGCGCCCGGGCCAAGGCCTGGGGCGGCGTGGTGGTGTCGCCCATGCGCACGGGCGAGCCGTCAGAGCGGGTGGTGCTGCCAAAGCCCAGGGTGGGCACATCGCCCTTGACGGGGATCACTGCGCGGTCGGTGTATCCCTCGTGCAGCACGATGCCGACCAGGGCGGCGGCGGACAACGTCAGTCCGGCCACCGTCCTACGCATCACTGGTGATGGTGGTCGGGTCATCGGTGCATCTCCGGCTGCGCCACGATGCGGGCCACGGTTGCGCCGATGCTGGCGGCAAAGGCCAGTAGCACAAAAGCTCCGCGCGGTAGTACGTCCCCGAACAGCGGCACCACGACTTCCGCCGCCGTGAAGGCAGCGGCCAGCAGCGAGAAGCGGATGCTCCAGGCCCGTCGCAACACGCACCGCCAGTCGTCCAGAAGGCAGATCTTTAGCTTGGCAATCATTGCACCCCTCCCATCAGCTTCAACTTGATGGCGGCCCCCACCAGCAGCGCGGCCAGGATGCCGGTGGTCACGACCTTGATGGTGGTCTGCCACGCCGTGCGGCGGGCGTCGCGCCAGGCTTCCAGCAGATCGCGTAGTTCGCGGATGTCTCGGGCAGCGTGGCCGTTTTCCAGGCCGAGATGAGCGAGGCAACGCTCCGCACCGCGTTCGGCAGCGCGGGTGAGCAGGTCATCCAGGTCTTCGGGGCGCAGGATGATGGGCTGCGCCGCTCCAGTTTCGTCTACGTTCTCCATGGTTGGGTCTCCAAAATGCAAAATGCCCGCACTGGATGTCTCCAAGCGGGCGTAAATAACGGGTCTGTGTTTCAGGCGAAGTGATCGGCCTTAGCCAGTGGCTTGATGAAGTCAGGCAGGTGGTTGGGATTGATGCCAGCCGGAATCATGGCGGGATCAACGATGTCCTCCACCCGCTCGCCATCCCGCAAGGCGTGAATACAGGCAGCTACCGTGCCCGCCTCCAACGCGGTGAGGGAGTGAACCTTGTCGCGGGCAATGAAGATGATGTGAGGCGCTGTGAACTCCGACACAGCGCCATCCACATCCACCTGTAACCGCCCCTTGACCAGCAAAGTGGGGTGATCGAAGGCGTGCTTGTGGCCTTCGTTGACGTCACCTGCGTTTTCAAAAGTCATCAGCTTGATCCAGAGGTTGCTGATCAGGCTCAACTGAGATTTAGGTGGGGATTTAGGGCAACGCTGAATAAGTCCACCGCCGACAGGTCTGATGCGTTATGCGGTCATGAAGCAACAAACCCTGGCAGTCGCAGCCGATCAAGGCGCTGGAT
>Ga0255182_1001404_pt1 | contig 12590 bp, 10 predicted proteins | sample Atl_UVDOM_RepA_8_FD_188420 | JGI IMG/M metagenome (GOLD analysis project Ga0255182, IMG submission 188420) | Freshwater microbial communities from Altamaha River, Georgia, United States - Atl_UVDOM_RepA_8d | ecosystem: Environmental > Aquatic > Freshwater > River | place: USA: Georgia... | reverse complement strand
GCTGCATGCCAGTCCATCACCACACCTTCTGGTTTGTTGCGCTGCAGCATGACTCTAGTATAGGGTTTGCCCGAGGCTTTGCAAGGCTTCCGGGGTCTGCTGATCCGGTTTTAGAGCCTGTTTTCTAGAATTCTGCCGACATCCGCCTGTACGCCTGACGGCCGCAGGGCCTGACACCCGTTGCCCTGCACGCCTCCTGCACCCTGTATGTGCGCCTCCTGCAGACCCCATGCACGCCTATTACGCCGATCACTTTGTCCTGCCTTTGCCCGAGGGGCACCGCTTCCCGATGCGCAAATACAGCCGTCTGCGGGACCGGCTGGCCGGCGAACTGACGGGCCTGCGTTTTTTCGAGGCCCCTGCTGCCAGCGATGGCGAACTCGCCCTGGTGCACACGCCGGCCTATATCCAGGGCATTGCGCAGGGCACGCTCGATGCAGCGGTGTACCGCGAGATCGGCTTTCCCTGGAGCCCGGCCATGGCCGAACGTGCCCGGCGTTCGGTCGGGGCTTCGGTTGCAGCGGCACGTGCCGCGCTGCGCGAGGGCCTTGCCGGCAATCTGGCCGGCGGCACCCACCATGCCTATGCCGACAAGGGGGGTGGTTTTTGTGTCTTCAACGACATCGCCGTGACCGCCCGGCTGATGCAGGCCGAGCTCTGGCGTGTGCGCAAACAACCCTTTCGGGTCGCCGTCATCGACCTCGATGTGCACCAGGGCAATGGCACGGCCCGCATCTTTGCCCGGGACCCGAGCGTGTTCACCCTGTCGCTGCATGGCGAGAAGAACTTTCCTTTCCGCAAGGAACCCAGCGACCTGGACATCGGCCTGCCGGACGGCTGCACCGACGAGCCGTATCTGCAAGCCTTGCACCAGGCCCTGGCCGAGCTCGAAGGCCGGTTTGAACCGCACATGCTGATCTATCTGGCCGGCGCCGATGCGCACGAAGGCGACCGGCTCGGCCGGCTTAAGCTGAGCATGGACGGCATGGCCACCCGTGACCGCGTGGTGCTCGACTGGGCCTGGCAGCGCCGCCTGCCGGTGGTGTTGTGCATGGGCGGTGGCTACGGCCACGACATCGAAACCACCGTGGCGGTGCAGGTGCAGACCTGGACCCTGGCGCTCGAATACCAGCGCCGCTGGGCCCGCGCTTGAGTCAGGCGAAACACCTGTTGCAGGCGCGCGCCCCCGCGCGCGAAGACCTTCGGCCGCAGGGGCGGCCTCCCACACTGGGGGCCGGATCAACAGGAAGGCTGCGGCTGCGCCTTGACGTCGTGGGGCCCGGCCGCTGGCACAATCTGCCGGCATGAATGCCCCTGCCAAACCCCAGCCCGAGGGCCGGGACGCCTACAAGGCTTTTCGCCCCATCACCACCCGCTGGATGGACAACGACGTGTACGGCCATGTCAACAACGTCGTCTATTACAGCTGGTTCGACACCGCGGTCAACGCCACGCTGATCGAGCAGGGCGTGCTCGACATCCACGGCGGCCAGACGATTGGCCTGGTGATCGAGACCCAGTGCAACTATTTCGCGCCGCTGGCCTTTCCGCAGACCATTGAGGCGGGCATCCGCGTGGCCAAACTGGGCACGTCCAGCGTGCGTTACGAAGTGGGGCTGTTTGCGCAAGGCGAGCCGCTGACCGCCGCCAAAGGCCATTTCGTCCATGTGTATGTGGACCGCGAAACCCGCCGGCCGGTGCCGCTGCCGGCGCCCCTCAAACAATTTCTGGAGACCTTGCAATGAACCACTTCCCGCCCCAGCCCCAAGTGAGCACTGTCGTGGCCGATCCGGCCAGCGTGGACGCCGCCATCGGCAGCCGCTTTTCGGCCCGCGCCTTTCTCGACAAGCCGGTCGACAAGGCGGTGCTGATGGAGGTGCTGGAACTGGCCGGCCGCGCGCCCAGCGGCACCAACACCCAGCCCTGGAAGGTCTATGTGCTGCAGGGTGCCAAGCGCGATGAACTGGTGCGCCAGGTCTGCGCCGCGCACGATGCGATCGCCGCCAACCCGGCGCTGGCCGCCGAGTACGCCGAGGCCTACGACTACTACCCTGAAAAATGGGTCAGCCCCTACATTGACCGCCGCCGTGAGTGCGGTTTTGGCCTGTACAAGGTGCTGGAGATCGGCAAAGGCGACAAGGCACTTATGCACGCGCAGCACCAGCGCAACTTCAGGCTGTTTGACGCGCCGGTGGGCCTGATGTTCACCCTCGACAAGGTCATGGGCCGTGGCAGCCTGCTGGACTACGGCATGTTCCTGCAGACGCTGATGATCGCGGCCCGCTCGCGTGGCCTGCACACCTGCCCGCAGGCGGCCTGGAACAACTTCGCCAGGATCATCCTGCCACTGATCGGCGCCGGCGAGAACGAAATGCTGGTCTGCGGCATGTCGCTGGGCTATGCCGACGAATCGGCCGTGGTCAACAGTTTCCAGACCACGCGTGTGAGCGCGGCGGACTTCACGCATTTCATTGACTGAACTGAAAAGAAACCGGCCCTGTTCCGGTCCCGAGACACCATGATCATCACCAGCCTGCTCGACACCGACCTCTACAAATTCACCATGATGCAGGTCGTGCTCCACCAGTTCCCGGGGGCGCAGGTGGAATACAGGTTCAAGTGCCGCAATCCTGGTGTGGAGCTGGCGCCATTTGCCGACGAGATCCGCAGCGAGATCCGCTCGCTGTGCAGCCTGAGTTTCAAGGAATCCGAGCTGCGCTACCTGCGCAGCCTGCGCTTCATCAAGAGCGACTTCGTGGATTTTCTGGGGCTGTTCCGGCTCAACGAAAAATACATCCAGGTCACGCCGCTGGAGAACGGCGAGATCGACATCACCATTGCCGGCCCGTGGCTGCACACCATCCTGTTCGAGATCCCGGTGTTGGCCATCGTCAACGAGGTCTACTTTCGCAACACCCAGAAGGTGCCTGACCTGCTGGAAGGCCGCCGACGCCTGGACGCCAAGATCATGCAGCTGCAGCAGCCCGATCTGCAGGCGCTCAAGATTGCCGACTACGGCACCCGCCGGCGCTTCTCGCGCGCCTGGCACGAAGAGGTGCTGCGCGTGCTGTCTGCCCGGCTGGGCAGCGGCCCCGAAGGCCAGTTTGCCGGCACCAGCAACGTCTATTACGCGCTGCTGCTGGGCCTTACGCCCCTGGGCACCATGGCGCACGAATATCTGCAGGCCTGCCAGGCGCTGGGGCCCCGGCTGCGGGACAGCCAGGTGTTTGCCTTCGAGTCCTGGGCGCGGGAATACCGTGGCGATCTGGGCATTGCCCTGAGCGATGTGTACGGTTTCAACGCCTTTCTGGCCGACTTCGACATGTATTTCTGCAAGCTCTTTGACGGCGCCCGCCACGACAGCGGCGATCCGTTTGCCTGGGGCGAGCGCATGCTCGAGCACTACCGCAAGAACCGGGTCGACCCGCGCACCAAGACCCTGATCTTCAGCGACAGCCTGACGATCCCGCGCACCATCGAGCTCTACCAGCAGTTCCGTGGCCGCTGCCAGCTGGCCTTTGGCGTGGGCACCAACCTCACCAATGACCTGGGCTATGAGCCATTGCAGATCGTTATCAAGATGACCCGCTGCAATGAGCAGCCTGTCGCCAAGTTGTCCGACAGCCCTGGCAAAGGCATGTGTGAAGACGAAAAATACCTGGCCTATTTGCGACAGGTGTTTGGCATCGCCGCTGAAAGCTGATTGAAAAGCATTCCCCTCACAATTGCGGCGTATTCATTTGATAAAAAGGAAAAATCCATGATCCACCGTTTCGCAGGGCCCGGCAAAGCCTGGCTGGCTTTGCTGTTGGCCTTGATGCCCTTGTGGGCCCAGGCAGCCGATTTCGACGGTTCGCAGCTGTCGGTGCTCTGGGGGGTGCCGTTTGCCGGCATCCTGCTGTCGATTGCTGTCTGGCCCCTGGTGGCGCCGCATTTTTGGCACCACCATTTCGGCAAGATCGCGGCGGCCTGGGCGCTGGCCTTCCTGCTGCCCTTTGCCATCGTGTTCGGACCGGCAACGGCCGGAGTGAACTTCGTGCACGCCATGCTGGCCGAGTACATCCCCTTCATCATTTTGCTCACGGCCCTGTTCACCGTCTCGGGCGGCATCTACATCCGGGGCAATCTGCATGGCAGTCCGGGGCTCAACACCGCCATTCTGGCCATCGGTGCGGTGCTGGCGAGCTTTATGGGCACCACCGGCGCCTCGATGCTGCTGATCCGCCCGCTCATCCGCGCCAATGACAACCGCAAGCACGTGGCCCATGTGGTGATCTTTTTCATCTTCATCGTCTCCAACGCCGGCGGCTCGCTCACGCCGCTGGGCGATCCGCCGCTGTTCCTGGGCTTCCTCAAGGGCGTGGACTTCTTCTGGACGCTGCAGCACATCTTCCCCGAGACCCTGTTCCTGGTCGGTGCGCTGCTGGTGATCTTCTACCTGCTCGACAGCTGGTACTACCACAAGCGCGAAGAGGTGTTGCCGCAGGACCCGACACCCGACTCCAAAGCCATCGGCTTCGATGGCAGCATCAACTTCGCCCTGCTGGCCGGTGTGGTGGGCCTGGTGCTCATGAGCGGTCTGTGGAAGCCGGGTGTGGCGTTTGACGTGTTCGGCACCGAGGTGGGCCTGCCGGGCCTGGTGCGCGACCTGGGCCTGATCGTGATCACGCTGCTGTCCCTGAAGATCACGCCGAAAACGGTGCACGAAGACAACCAGTTCGGCTGGGCACCCATGCAGGAAGTGGCCAAACTTTTCATCGGCATCTTCCTGACCATCATCCCGGTGATCGCCATGCTCAAGGCCGGCACCAGCGGCCCGTTTGGTGCCGTGGTCGCGGCCGTGACCCAGCCTGACGGCAGCCCCAACAACCTGATGTACTTCTGGATCACCGGCCTGCTGAGCTCCTTCCTGGACAACGCGCCGACCTACCTGGTGTTCTTCAACACCGCCGGCGGTGACCCGCAGGTGCTGATGACCACCCTGGCCGGCACCTTGGCCGCTGTCTCGGCCGGCGCAGTCTTCATGGGCGCCAACACCTATATTGGCAATGCGCCCAACTTGATGGTCAAGGCCATTGCCGAAGACCGGGGCGTGAAGATGCCCAGCTTCTTTGGCTACATGGCCTGGTCGTTTGGCATCCTGGTGCCCTTGTTTGTGATCATGAGCTGGATCTGGTTCGTATGATGAAAAAACCCGCTGTGCTGGTGGCGCGTGCCATCTTTCCCGAGGTGCTGCAGCAGCTGCAGCAGGTCTTTGACGTGGACTACCACGGTGGGGACGACCCGCTCAGTCCGGCCGAGTTGCGCCAGCGGCTGCAGGGCAAGGCGGGGGCGCTGACCACCGGCAGCGAGCGTATCGACGGCCCGCTGATCGGCGCTTGCCCGGACCTCAAAATCGTCGCCAACATGGCGGTGGGCTACAACAATTTCGACGTCGAGGCCATGACCCGGGCGCGCGTGCTGGCGACCAACACGCCCGATGTGCTGACCGAAACCACCGCCGACTTCGGCTTTGCCCTGCTGCTGGCCACCGCCCGGCGCGTGACGGAGAGCGAGCACTATCTGCGCGCGGGCCGCTGGACGCAGTGGCGCTACGACCTGTTTGCCGGTGCCGAGGTGCACGGCAGCACGCTGGGCATCATCGGCATGGGCCGTATTGGCCAGGCCATTGCCCGCCGCGCCGCCCACGGCTTTGGCATGCAGGTGCTCTACCACAACCGCTCGCGGCTGGCGCCCGAGGTCGAAGCCGCTTGCAAGGCCCGGTACGTTGACAAGGGCACGCTGCTGCGCGAGGCCGACCATGTGCTGCTGGTGGTGCCGTATTCGGCTGCATCCCACCACACCATCGGGGCGGGTGAACTGGCGCAGATGAAGCCCACGGCCACCCTCGTGAACATCGCCCGTGGCGGCATCGTCGACGATGCCGCCCTGGCCCAGGCGCTCAAGGACCGGCGCATCGCCGCGGCAGGCCTGGATGTCTTCGAGGGCGAGCCCAAGGTGCATCCGGACCTGCTCACCGTGCCGAATGTGGTGCTGACCCCCCATATCGCCAGCGCCACCGTCAAGACCCGTCTGGCCATGGCCCAGCTGGCGGCCGACAACCTGATGGACTTCCTGCTCAAGGGGCAGCCGCGCACGCCGGTCAACCCCGAGGCGCTGACGTGACCTTTTCAGGACTCGGGTGGGGCCTGGGCCTGCTGCTGGCCCTGAACCTGCTGCTGGTGCTGCTGATCTGGCGGCGTTGGCCTGCGCCAGCAGACACTGTGGCCGCACGCGAGGCGGAACTCGCGACCGAACGCGAAGCCCGCGAACGGCAGACCGCGGCGCTGGGCCAGGCGCTGGGCCAGCTGGCCGCTTTGCTTGGGCAGTCCGAACGCATGGAGCGCGAACTGCGCGCCGAGATCAGCCAGTCGGCGGTGCTGGCGCGCCAGGAGAGCATTCAGACCCTCACGCTGTTCCAGCAAAGCCTGCTGCAGCAAAGCGCCGAGGCCACCCGCACGCAAAACCAGCAGATCGACGCCCTGGCCCAGCAGCTGGCGCTGCTGCAGAAAAGCCTGACCGACAGCCTGGCGCTGCAGGTGCAGGGCCTGTCCGAGGCCAACGCCCGTCGCCTGGCCGAGATGCGAGGCACCATGGAAACCCAGCTGGCCCAGCTGCAGCAAAGCAACACCGCCAAGCTCGACGAAATGCGCCAGACCGTCGATGAAAAACTGCAGGCCACCCTGCAGGCGCGCCTGGGCGAGAGCTTCAAACAGGTGGCCGAAAGGCTCGAACAGGTGCACAAGGGCCTGGGCGAAATGCACTCGCTGGCCCAGGGCGTGGGCGACCTCAAGCACCTGCTGACCAACGTCAAGACCCGTGGCATGTTCGGCGAGGCGCAACTCGGCGCCCTGCTGGAGCAGGTGCTGGCCCCCGAGCAGTACGCCGCCCAGGTGGCCACCCGCCCGGGTGACAAGAACCGTGTGGACTTTGCGATCCGCCTGCCGGGCCGCAGCGACGACGGCCAGCCGGTCTGGCTGCCGATCGACGCGAAATTCCCCAACGAAGACTACGAGCGTCTGCTCGACGCGCAGGGCAGGGCGGACGCTGCCGCCGCCGAACTGGCCGCCCGCGCTTTGGAAGCCCGCATCAAGCTCGAAGCCAAGTCGATCGCCGAGAAGTACCTGGAGCCGCCGCACACCACCGACTTTGCGGTCATGTTCCTGCCCACCGAAGGCCTGTACGCCGAGGTGCTGCGCCGCCCCGGCCTGATGGAGTTGCTGCAGCGCGAGCACCGCGTCACGCTCGCCGGCCCGACCACGCTCATGGCCATGCTCAACTCGCTGCAGATGGGCTTTCGCACGCTGGCGCTGGAAAAGCGTTCCAGCGAGGTCTGGCAGGTGCTGGGCGCGGTCAAGACCGAGTTCGGCAAGTTCGGCGACGTGCTGGCCAAGGTGCGCAACCAGACCCAGACGGTGCTCAACACGCTCGATCAGGCGCAGACCCGCACCAATGTCATGAACCGGGCGCTGCGCCAGGTCGACGCCCTGCCCGAGGACCGGGCCCAGGCCCTGCTGCCGGGCGCCACTGAGGGCCTCGATAGCCCCTCGGACCAGGTGGGGGCCAACACCCCATGAAGCAGGCCCTGGCCCGGCTGATCGCAGGCCAGATCTTTCTGCACGCCTGCATGGCCGGCACCCGCATGGCTGCGCCTTTGCTGGCGCTCAAGCAGGGCCACAGCGCGATGGCGGTGGGCGTGCTGCTGGCGCTGTTTGCGCTGACCTCCGTCTTCATCAGCCTGCCGGCCGGCCGCTGGACCGACCGCCGGGGCCTCAGGCGTCCGGTGGCCTGGAGCGTGGGCATCTCCTGCGCCGGGGCGGCGCTGGCGGCCCTCTGGCCGGTGTTCCCGGTCCTGTGCATCACCGCGCTGGCCACGGGCGGTGCCACCGGCATCACGGTGATTGCGCTGCAGCGCCATGTGGGCAAGATGGCCCAGGACGGCCAGCAACTCAAGGAAGCCTTCAGCTGGCTCTCGATCGGGCCGGCGATTTCCAACTTCATCGGTCCGGTGGCGGCCGGTTTGCTGATCGACCATGCCGGCCCGCAGGCCGGCGATGTCTGGGGCTTTCGGGCAGCGTTTGCCCTGATGGCGGTCCTGCCGCTGGTGACCTGGTGGTGGCTGCGCCGCGCCGCTGAAATGCCGCGCACACCGGCGCCGGCTGGCGAAGGCAAACGCCGGGCGGTTGATCTGCTGCGCCAGCCGGTCATGCGCCGCCTGCTGGCGGTCAACTGGCTGCTGGCCTCCTGCTGGGATGTGCACACCTTCGTGGTGCCGGTGCTGGGCCATGAGCGTGGCCTGAGCGCCTCGCAGGTCGGGGCCATCCTGGGGGGCTTTGCGGTGGCGGCTGCCTGCATCCGTGTGGCGCTGCCGTTCATTGCCCGCAACCTGCACGAACACCAGGTCATCACCGCGGCCATGGTGGCCACCGGTGTGATCTTTGCCGTCTACCCCTGGATGCCCGGCGCCCTGAGCATGGGCCTGTGTTCGATCGTGCTGGGGCTCGCCCTGGGCACGGTCCAGCCCATGATCATGAGCACCCTGCACCAGATCACGCCGCAGCATCGCCAGGGCGAGGCGCTGGGCCTGCGCCTGATGACCATCAACGCCTCAAGCGTGCTCATGCCCATGCTGTTTGGCGCCGCGGGTGCGGTGGCGGGTGTGGCGCCAGTGTTCTGGGTCGTGGGCGCCTCGGTCGGCATGGGCGCACGCGCAGCCTGGCGCCTGCGCCCGCCGGGGCGAGCCCATCATTGATGCTCAATTCGCCAGTAGGAGGGCCGCTCTCGCGGCCGAAGATCTTTGCCCTGTGTAGTCAGGGATTGTGCGGGCAGTACTGCAGAACCCCTGAGCCTCTTATGTGGCGTTCACCCAAAAGACGCAGATGACCCAGGACTGTAGAGGTCGGCAGCTGCGCGGGCGAAGACAAGTCATGTGATAACCAACCCACGAATACCAGATTGATCAACCATCGCCCAATCAGCCCCATAGTCCCTGATCCACAGTCCCAGGAGGCCGCCTCTGCGGCCGAAGGTGTTCGCGCGCGGGGGGGGCGCGAGCCTGCGACCCTCTTGCCCGAGTCAACCGGTGCCTTCTTCCGTCTCAGGCCTGACCGAGCCCCGGCACGCCATCCGGTCAGGGCCGGTCAACGTCTGGATTTGCTGGCCGGGGCAGACTTTTTGCTGGGCGCCAGCCGGTTTTTCTCGGCATCTTCCAGGCAGAGCAGGGTGTCGAGATGGGTCATGAAGCGGTCGAGGTAGTCGGGCGAGATGTCGCGCATCAGGCCGAGTGCGCGCAGCACCAGCATGTGCGAATTGATCGGGCCGGCATTCTGGGGCGCCTGTGCGATGGCCTGGCGGACCTGTTTTTGCACGCTGATTTTGCGCAGCTGCCGGCGGAACTGCCGCATACGCGGGTTTTCGGGGCGCAAGCCAGGGGCTGGCAACGGCTGACTGGATGCGGCCGTTGCCGGCCCCGTGGATACAGCCGCAAGGTTCTGCCCCATCTCCTGCAGAAGCCGGGCGAGTGGCGAGGGCCTGGTGGGTGCCGGCGCCTGCGGCGCAGGGCCGGTGTGCCAGCGGGCTTCGAAGGCGTCCAGGGCCTGCTGCAGTTTGTGTTCGAGCAAGGCTTGCGTGGTGCCGGCGTGCGCGGCGGTGCGAGCGGCCAGGGTCTGCAGGTAATGCCAGCCGACCGGCTCGCGTGCAGGGGCGCCAGCCTCGTGCAGGGCCTGCAGCCGATCGTGGCTGTCAGTGCGTGTGCTCATGGCTGGGGGCGGGCCGCCGGGGGCTTCTGGGCCTGTGGCACAGGCGCGATTTCGACCCGGCGGTTCTGGGCGCGCGCCTTTTCGCTGTTGTTGGCGACCAGGGGCTGCTGTTCACCAAAGGCCGCTGCAAACAGCATCGAGGGCGGCATGCCTTCCTCGATCAGGGTGCGCGTGACCGTCAGGGCGCGCTGGGCCGAGAGTTCCCAGTTGTCTTCGAATTGGCGGTTGCGTCGGGTCACGGCCTTGTCGTCGGTGAAGCCGCTGACCATCAGGATTTCATCGCGTGAGGCGAGGTAACTTTGCAGCGGCTGGACCAGGCTCTTGAGCAGCTGGCGCCCTTCAGGCTGCAGCTCGTCGGAGTTGAGTTCGAACAGCAGCTTGCCGCTGATGCCGATGCGGCCATTGTTCAGGGTGATGCGGCCTGCGGCCAGGGGCACGGCCAGGGCCTGTTCGAGCGACTGGCGTTTTTGTTCTTCGATCTGGCGTTTGTTGACCTCGGCTTCGAGGTTGGAGGCCATCTCCAGCTGGGCGGCCATCACGCCCATCAGCAGCAGCACAAAGGCGCCGAGCAGGCCGGTCATCAGGTCCGCGAACGAGATCCACGTCGGGGTGGTGGCTTCGCTTTCGGCTTCCATCTCCAGCATCAGGCGGCTCCTTCGGCCTGGCGCTGCTGCAGCGCTTCAAGCACGTCTTTCTGGCTGCTGATGCTCAGGTCGATGATCTCGCGCGCCTGGGCCACGTAGTACGCCAGCTGTTCGTCACTGCGCGTCATGGACTGGCCAATGGCCGCCTCGATGCGCTGCAGGTTGGCGATCAGTTTTTCATTGGTCTCGTTGAAGCTGCGCACCGCAAAGCCGAAGGTCTCGCCCAGGCTGGCCACGTCGACGGCGCTGGCCGTGAGCTGCGCCGCCACATCGCCCAGCTTGCCGGTTTCGACGGCCACATGGGCATGGAACTGCTCGCTGGCCTGGGCCAGTGAAGCCTGGCTGCTGCTGACCATGGCGTCGATGACGCCACGCTGCTCGGTGGAGGCGTGGTGGATCGCGTCCAGCAGGGTGCTGAGCGTGCCCAGGATGCGGGTGCGCTCGTCGAGCAGGGCGTTGTCGCGCGCCACGCTGACCGAAATTTCCTGGCGCAGCTGGCCAATCACTTCGGCCGCCGCCTTGGGCGCTTCGGAGGCGGTTTCGATCAGGCGGGTGATCGGGTCTTCCAGCGCCGTGCCCAGGGTGCTCAGGTGCTGGGTGACTGCGGTTTGCAGCTCGGCCAGGCGCGCCACGGCGGATTCGCCACGCTGCGCTTCCTGCTCGCGCAGGGCCGAGAGTTCGGCGCGCAGCAGGGCGGCCAGCTCTTCCGAGCGGCGGGTGTGCAGCGTGGCGGCCTCGGCCTCGGCGGCGATGCGCGCGCGCACCAGTTCTTCGCTGCTGGCCAGCAGGCGGGTGATCTCGGCCAGGCTGCGCTGGCTGTGGGTTTCGCTGTCGCTGCGGATCTGCGCGGCGGTCTGGCTCAGGGCATCGAGCACCTGCTGCTGCTGCGCCGTGGTCTGTGCGACCGCTGTCTGCCACTGGTCCTGCAGGGTGATGCCCAGCTGCTCCAGCGTGGCTTGCCAGTGGGTCAGGCGCTCGGCGTCGCTGGCCGCATGCAGGGCCTGGACCCGGCCGATTTCGTCCAACGTACGCTGCGACTGGCTTTGCACCTGGGTGGTGATGGCCTGGGCCGTCTGGGTGAGGGTGTCGCAGATCGCTTGCTGTTGCGCCAGGGTCTGGCTGCCGGCGTTTTGCCACTGGGTCTGCAGGCCGCTGGCCATGGCCTGCAGGGCAGATTGCCAGGTATTGAGGCGTTCGGCGTCACGCTGCGTGTGCTCCTCCTGCATGCGCTGCAATTGCGCCACGGTCTGCTGGGCCTGGTTCTGCACCTGGCTGGTGATGGCCTGCGCCGTCTGGGTGAGGGTCTCGCAAATCTGCTGCTGCTGCGCCAGGGTCTGGCTGCCGCTGCTTTGCCATTGGCTCTGCAGGCCATCGGCCATGACCTGCAAGCTGGCCTTCCAGCCGTCCAGGCGCTCCTGGTCGGCGCTGCTGTGCTGGGCTTGCTGCTCGGCCCAGGCGCTGCGCACTGCTGCCACCAGGTCCTGGCTGCGGGTGTCGAAGGTCTGGCCAAACTGTTGCAGGCTGCGGTCCAGGCCCGTGAGCAGGCCGCTGCTGGCCTGCTCGTGCTGCGCCAGGGCGGCGCTCCAGGTCTGCGCCACGGCCTGGGCGCTGCTGCTGAACTGCTGGTTCAGGGCCTCCAGCTGCTCGCGGGTACTGCCCACCATGCGTTCGTGCATCGCCTGTGCCTGCTGGGCCATCTCCGTCATGGTGGCCTGCACCACGGGGCGGATGCTGTCGCTGGCCAGCTGCATGCTCTCGCTCAGGCTGCTGCGCATGGACTGGTCGACCGAGCGGGCCAGTTCGCTGTAGACGGTTTTGACTTCGCGGTGAAAGCTGTCCTGGTGGGCCAGCAGGCGCTCGCCCAGTTGCTGGCTGTGGCGTTCCATCTGCGTCATCAGGGTCTGCAGCTGCTCGACAACGAGCGGCAAGGCCTGGGTTTGCTGCTGCAGCGCGCGGTAGGTTTCCTGGCGCTGGTGGGCCAGCGAGAACGGGCGCAGCCCCGCGCCGATCGAGGCGTCGAGCTTTTGGCCTGCCAGCGCGCGCTCGCGCCGCGACAGGCTGGACATCAGCCCCAGCATGGCCGAGGTGGCCACGCCCGCGACCGAGGTGCCAAAGGCCAGCCCCAGGCCCTTGATCGGTTCTGAAAACG
>Ga0255182_1001402_pt1 | contig 12613 bp, 13 predicted proteins | sample Atl_UVDOM_RepA_8_FD_188420 | JGI IMG/M metagenome (GOLD analysis project Ga0255182, IMG submission 188420) | Freshwater microbial communities from Altamaha River, Georgia, United States - Atl_UVDOM_RepA_8d | ecosystem: Environmental > Aquatic > Freshwater > River | place: USA: Georgia... | reverse complement strand
GCAGGCGCAACTCTTCCGCCGCATGGTGTTCAACATCCTGATCGACAACACCGACGACCACGAGAAAAACCACGCGCTGCTGCGCGGTGATGATGGCTACTGGTCACTCTCGCCCGCGTTTGACATCCTGCCCACGGCCCAGGGCCTGGGCTATCAGCAGCTGCGCGTGGGCGTGCAGGGACACGAATCGAGTATGGCCAACGCCTTGTCCGAGGCCCGTGCCTTTGGCCTGACGCCGCAGCAGGCACGGAAGACGGCCGCTGAGATCGCCGCCCAAGTGGCGCAGTGGGCCGATGTGTTTCGGGCGCAGCAGGTGAGCCCTGCGGACATCGATCAGCTGGCGCATACCCTTGAGGGTGCGCACTTGAAGAAACAGCGGCATCATGATTCCTGATGTGGACACCGTGGGTACTTGCACACGCAAGTGCCTCACAGAAAGGACAAGACCATGGCCATTCCCTGGATGGTGGCGCTCAAGGTGATTCCCTGGGGCGATGTGATCGAGCATGCGCCCAAAGTGCTGAATGCGGCGCGCAAGCTCATGGACCGTGAGCGCGCCCCCGCGCCTGATGTGCAGGCGCCTGCGGCAGGTCCCATGGCCGCGGGGACCCTTGCGCCGCTCGATGAAATGCGCCAGGCCCTGCACGCCGCGCAGGCACAGATCGAGCGACAGGCGCTGGCCCATCGGGAGCTGACCCAGACCGTGACCGAACTGGCCGAGCAGAACGCGCGCCTGGTCAGTGCGGTGGAGGTGCTGCGCCTGCGCACGCGCCTGCTGATGGCCGCGGTGCTGGGGCTGCTGGTGGGGCTGGGGGTGCTGGCCGGGTGGGGCGGCGGCTGACTCTGGCGCGCGGATGACCGCGCTTCGCGCATGACCTTGGCTGCGCCTTCATGACGGCGCTGGGCGCCGATGACTGAACCCCTCCCGGGTCATTGCGGCGCAGCCGCGTCATCCTGCGCCAGCGGTGTCATGCGCCGCAGGCGCGGTCATCGAATCGGCGCGGCCATCAACTGTTCGCCCGCGCCTTGAGCCAGCGCATCAGCCCGCCGACCAGCGGCAGTTTCTCGTACAGCTCTTCGGCCGCGTCCCAGTAATCGCGGTGCAGGCTGACCAGGCCTTCGGGGTTGAACACCAGGTGGCTGCCACCGCGCACGGTCTGCACGGTCTGCGTGTCAAAACGCTGGAAGCGGAAGTGAAAGTCCCAGCCCAGAAACGCCTCCTGCCCTTGCAGGATGCGGGTGGTGACGACAAAGCGCGGTTCGTGCAGCGAGGCGTACATGTGCTCGAAGATGCCGCGGATGGCTGTCAGGCCCTGGACCTCGTTGAAGGGGTCCTTGAAGCGCGCATCGGCCGCGTACAGCAGGGGCAGGTGGTCCAGCCCTTGGGGCGAGAGCTGCTCGTAGAAGTCGATCACGAGCGGCAGCTGGTCGGCGGGGGTCGGGTGCATGGGCGGGTCTCAAAGGCCGGTGGCGCGGCGCACCAGCGGGAAATACAGCGAATAGGGCAGCACCCGCAGCAGCTTGAGCACGGCGGTGAAACGCTTGGGAAAGTGGATGTCGAATTGCCCGCGCGCCCAGCCGCGCAGCATGGCAGCCGCGGCGTCTTCGGGCCGCATCAGGGCGGGCATGCTGAACTGGTTTTGCGCCGTCAGCGGCGTGGCCACAAAGCCGGGATGGATCACGCTCACGCCCACGCCGTGATCCTGCAGGTCCATGTACAGGCTCTCGCCCAGGTGGGTGAGCGCCGCCTTGGTCGGGCCGTACGCCAGGCTTTGCGGCAGGCCGCGCCAGCCGGCCACGCTGCTGACCAGGCTGATGTGACCATGGCCCTGCGCGATGAAGGCGGGCAGCACCGTATCGAGCAGGTGCAGGGCGCCGGTGTAGTTGACCTGTTCATGCCGCAGCATTTCGGCCAGCGACCACTCGGCCGCCCGCAGCGCGCGGTAGTGGCCGGCGCAGTACAGCAGCAGGTCGAGCTGGCCTTCGGCCAGCACGGCGTGTGCCGCGGCCTGCACGCTGGCGGTGTCGGTCACGTCGATGGGCTGCCAGCGCACGCCAGGGTCGCGCGCGGCCCAGTCCTGCACGGTTTGCGGCTGGCGCGCCGAGACGATCACCTGCGCCCCGGCAGCGCGCAGCGCCTGGGCACTGGCCAGACCGATGCCGGTGGAGGCGCCCACCAGCCAGACGCGACGCCCGGCCCAGTCGCGCAGGGGTTCATTGAGCTGCGGCCAGCGGCGGCGGGTACGGGCGGGTGCGGCGGGCACCGGTACGCGCGCCAGGGTGGACGCTGACGCCGTCACGGAAGCGGTCATGGCGAGCGGACCGGCAGTGCTGGACACAGGGCGGTTCATGGCTGGGCCTTGGGCAGGGGCGTGCGGCGGGTGAACGAGAGCGTGACTTCGCCCAGGCGGATGCCCCACTTGCTCATCACCGCCTTGTTGAGCATGACGCGCTCGTCCATCAGGTACATCCAGTCGTCAAAGTCCACATGCCAGACGCGGCCGTCGACCGGCAGGGCGAGGGTGTAGCCCCAGCGAAAGGCGTTACCGCGCACCTGGCCCCGGGCTTCGCCGACCACGTCGTCGGCACGCCCGGTGTAGCGGCCATCGCCAAGGGCCTTGAGGCGCCAGACGCGGCGCTGCGTGGTGCCGTCGGAATAGGTGAAGGCCTCGTCGAGCACGCCCTCGTCGCCGTTCCACTGGCAGTCCATCACCACGGTGAAGCGCTTGACCACCTGGCCGCTGCGGTCGGTGAACACGCCCCAGGCGTCGACCGTGCCGGTGAAGTAGGTGCGCAGGTCGAGCACCGGGCGTTCGCGGGCGTAGTCCTCGATCTGCGGGCCGGCACAGGCGCCCAGCAGCAGCGGCGCGCCGGCGGCCGCGCCCAGGGCGCCCAGGCGCTGCAGGCTGGCGCGGCGCGTGAGGCGTGTCAGGCGGGCGGGTGGCGTGACGGACGTGTCGCGCGTATCGAGGGCTGTGGGTCGGGCAGCCGACGGGTCTGCAAAGGTGGTATCAGAACGTTGCATGGTCAGGCTCCAAAAACAGGGGCGTTTCGACGGGAGGCGCGCGGCAGCAGGCGCCAGGCCAGGCCAGCCGCCACCCCCTTGAACAGACAGGGCAGCAGGCCATAGGCCAGGCTCAGGGCCCCCAGCGCCTGCGGCGATTGCGCGCCAGGCGCGTAGCCCCACAGGCCCAGCAGCGGCAGGGCGAGGCCGGCGGCCAGCGCCAGGTTGAGCTTGGTGGCCAGGTTCCACCAGCCCATGAAGGCGCCTTCATGCCGGGCGCGGTGGCCGCGCTCGTCGATCATCTGGTTGAGCAGCGCGGCCGGCACCGTGAGGTCGGCCCCCAGCGCCAGGCCCGAGAGCGCGCAGATCAGCAAAAACGCGCCGGTGTCCCCGGTGCCCAGGGTGAGCACGCCGCCAAAGGCCAGCACCGACAGGCCCATGCCCCACAGCCAGCTGCGCACCAGGCCAAGCCGGCCGATCACGCGCAGCCAGAGCGGAAACGACAGGGCGCCGGCGGCAAAGTACAGCCCCAGAAACAACGGCTCCATCGCTTTGGGGGCCTGCAGCCGGTCCTGCACGAAAAACAGCACCAGCGTGGCCGGGATTGCACTGGCCAGGCCGTTGACCATGAACACGGCCAGCAGACGGCGGAAGTCCGCTTCGCGCCAGGGCACCCAGAGATCGCCACGGCGCTGCGCGCCTGGCGATGACGAAGTCATACCCGTCGTGGCGATCGCCGCACGGCCATCTCCCTGACGGGCCTGTTGCGCGCCTTGCCAGGCCCACAGCCCCAGCGCCAGCAACACCGCCAGCACCGTGGCGGTCACGCCCCAGCCGGCGAGGCTGGGCAGGGCCGAGGCGAGCAGCACACCTAAGAGGGAGAGGCCTTCGCGCCAGGCGATCCAGCGGCTCTGGGCCTGGCCGCCGCCGCCTTGCCGCGCGGCCCAGGCCTGGTGCAGCAGCATCAGGCCGCTGTAGGCCAGGTGGCTGAGGGTGAGCATGGCCGCGGCCCAGAGCAGCAGGCCGGTACCGGCCACGCCCGTCGGCGGAAAGAACAGCCCGGCAAAGCCGGCCGCGACCGCCAGGGCCAGCACCAGCGCGGCCAGCCGCACGGCCGCCCAGGAGCGGCGGTAGAGCCGGTCACCGAGCTGGCCCAGCCAGGGGTCGACCACCGCGTCGATGCTGCGGCTGAGCAGCAGCACCGCGCCCAGCGCGCCGAGCGCCAGGCCGTGCACCTGCGCATAGTGGTGCGGCAAGTGCACATACACCGGCAGCGCCACAAAGGCCAGCGGCAGGCCCAGCAGGCCATAGCGCGCGGCCAGCAACGGGCCCGGCGCGGACCCCGCCGGCGTGCCGGCGGCAGGCCCCGGAGGGGGCTGTTGCGCGTGTGCGGGCACGGCCGAATTCATCGCGGCAGGCCCTTGAGCAGGCGTTCGCGCAGCTCGGGCGCCGAGGTGTTGGGGTGCAGCCAGATGCCGAAGAACAGCTCGGCGAACTGCGGGTCGGCCACCAGGCCGCGGCGCTGGCCGTTGAACCAGAACTCGGCCCCTTCCCCGACCTTGTGCACGCCGGTGATGCGGTCGCCGTTGCGCACGTCTGGAAAGAGCTCGCGCATGCGCGCCAGCCAGGTCTGGCCCTGCGACTCGGTAAAGCGGCCCACGCGGCGCATTTCGTCGAGCGAGCGGCTCGCAATCGCCGCGCCATCGAGGCGGCGCAGGTACTGCAATTCGAGAGCGAAATGGTGCTGGCGCAGCTGGGCCGGGTCAAAGCCCGGCTGCGTCCAGAGACGGGCGTCGTAGACCTCGAAACCCCAGAAGGTCATGCGCGCCGGGGGCGTGGGCATGACGCCGGGCAGCTGGCTGAGTTCGACCACGGGGCTCATCTGCGCACGGGCCGGTCCGTGCAGGCAGGTGGCCAGCACCAGGGCGAGTGTCGTGCACAGCAGCCGGTCTGGCCGGTGGCCGGATGGGCAGTGCAGGTGCGTGCGCATGGCCTTGCTCAGTCCGGGCGGACCAGGGTGAACTGCATGACGTCGATGTTGCGCTCGTCGAACGCGGCTTCGCAGTAGGCCAGGTAGAAGGTCCACAGGCGGATGAAGCGCTCGTCAAAGCCCAGGGTGCGCACCTGGTCGAGTTCCTGCGTGAAGGCGTCACGCCAGCGGCGCAGGGTTTCGGCGTAATCGGGGCCGAAGGCCAGTTCATCGACCACCTGCAGGCCGGCGGCCTGCGCCTGGCGGCGGAACTCGGACGGGCTGGGCAGGCAGCCGCCCGGGAAGATGTACTGCTGGATGAAGTCGGTCGACTGCAGGTAACGCTCGAACAGCGCATCGTCGATCGTGATCGACTGGATGCAGGCACGGCCGCCGGGCTTGAGCAGTTTCGCCACGCTCTCGAAGTAGGTCGGCCAGTAGGCCTGGCCGACGGCTTCGATCATCTCGATGGAGACGATGGCGTCATACGGCCCGTCGGTAATGTCGCGGTAGTCCTGCAGGCGCAGGTCGGCACGTTCGGCGGTGCCATGCCAGTTCATGCGGGCCTTGGCAAAGGCCAGCTGCTCGGTCGAGAGCGTCACGCCCGTCAGTTGCGCGCCAAAGTCGCGCGTGGCGGCTTCGGCCACGGCGCCCCAGCCACAGCCGATTTCCAGCACGCGGTCGCCGGGCTTCACATGCGTCATGCGCAGGGCGCGGTGCACCTTGGCCGTCTGCGCCTGCGCCATGTCGCGGCTGTGGTCACCCTCGAACCAGGCCGATGAATAGTTCATCGTGCCGTCGAGCCACAACTCGTAGAAGGCATTGCCCAGGTCGTAATGGGCGTGGATGTTCTTGCGGCTGTTGCTGCGGGTGTTGCGGTTGAGCAGGTGCTTGAGCCGGTAGGCCAGGCGCCCGATCCAGTGACCGTAGATGGCGTCTTCGAGCTGGCGGCGGTTGGCGATCAGCAGGCGCAGCAGCGCGGCCAGGTCGGGCGTGGTCCAGTGGCCGTCCATATAGCTTTCGGCAAAGCCGATGTCGCCGGACTTGAGCACCTGTGCGCAGACGTCCCACTGGTGCAGCACCAGGCAGGCGTGCGGGCCTTCGTGGGTGCCGAACACGCGGTCCACGCCGTCGGGGCCGGTCAGGGTGAGGGTGCCGGTGTTCAGGCGCCCGAGCAGGTTCAGCACGCGGCGCGCCGCGGCCGGCAGGGCCTGGGTGGGGCGCGAGCCCTGTGCGCCCAGGGGCGACGTGGCCAGACCGGGGGTGTGCGTGCTGCTGTTGACGGAAGGGGGCATCTTCGGAACTCCAGGACAGGGGGCACCGCAATCAGCGGGTGACGAAATCTTGCGGCGGCTCGGGCTTGTGCCAGAACGGGACTTTCTTGAACCACAGCAGCAGGGCATGCCAGTGGATGCGCGCGACCACGCCCAGCGTGAGCAGGGGATAGCGCCAGGCCACGCGGCGCAGCGCAGCGGCGGTGGCCGGCGCCAGCGTGCCGCTCCAGCTGGTCTCGATCAGCGGGCCTTGTGCGTCGTCGTGGTCCACGCGCGCGACCAGGCGCTCGACACCGTCCCGCGTGGTGCGCATGAAGCGAAAGCGGTAGCTGCCTTCGACATTGGCAAAGGGCGAGACATGGAAGACCTTGCGCGCGCCCAGCACCTGGCCGTAGCGCGGCGCTGGCAGCAGGTAGCAGTGGCGCTCGCCAAAGGTGTTGTTGACCTCGGCCACGATGGCGGCCAGCGAACCATCCGTGCGGTGCGCGTACCAGAAGCTCACGGGCTTGAAGGTGTGGCCCAGCACCCGCGGAAAGGTCTGCAGCCAGATTTCGCCGTCCGCATCGGTGATGCCTTCGCGCTTCAGCAGTTCCAGCATCCAGGCCAGCGCACCGCCTTGCGCGGCGGTCCGGCCGTCACCATGGTCGGTGTCATGAAAGCTCAGCCAGGCCCGGCGATTGATCGCCAGCCCACAGGCCTCCTGCGCCTGTGGGAGCGAGCCTACGCTCGCGAACGTTTGCGCGAGGCTGCGCATGGGCAGCATGAGAAAGGCGGTGGGGTAGGCAAAGGCATGGTGCGCCGGCCGCAACCGTGTGTGGCGCACCTGGCCCCAGCCGATCAGCGGCGTGTTCATGCGGCCAGCCTCGGCGCATCGGCGCCTTCGTGGATGCGCTTGAGCAGGGCGCGTGCGGCCTGCAGGCCGGCCTTGAGCCCGTCTTCGTGAAAGCCGTAACCCGCCCAGGCGCCGGCATACCAGGTGTGCTGCTGGCCCTGCAGCAGGGGCAGCTGGCGCTGGGCGTCAATGGCGGCCAAATCGAACACCGGGTGGGCGTAGTCGAACTCGCCCAGCACCTGTGCCGGGTCGATGGCGCTGACCGGGTTGAGCGAGACGATCACCGGCTGCTCGAAGGGGATGCGCTGCAGGCGGTTGAGCAGGTAGTGCAGGCAGACCTGGGCCGATTCGCGCGAGGTGTCGGCGGCGCGCTCGTAGTTCCAGGCGGCCCAGGCCTTGCGGCGCTCTGGCAGCACCGAGGTGTCGGTGTGCAGCACGGCGCGGTTGGGCTGGTAGCGGATGGCGCCCAGCACCGCGCGTTCCTGCGCGCTGGGCTGGCGCAACATGGACAGGGCCTGGTCGGTGTGGGTGGCGATGATGACCGCGTCAAAACGCTCGGCGCTGTGGTCGGTGACGATGCGCACGCCCGCCTCGTCGCGCTCGATCAGGCGCACAGGCGTGTTCAGCCGCGCATCGGGCAGGCTGGCGATGATCTTGTTCACGTAGTGGCGCGCCCCGCCCAGCACGCTGCGCCACTGCGGCCGGTCGGTCACCTGGATCAGGCCGTGGTTTTGGCAAAAGCGGATCATGGTGGCCACGGGGAACTGCAGCATCTGGTCGGTCGGGCAGCTCCAGATGCAGCCGAGCATCGGCAAAAAGTACCAGTCGCGAAACGCCTCGCCAAAGCGGTGCTCGCGCAGGAAGTCGGCCAGCGGCTGGCGCATCTGCGCCTCGCGGTTGGCGCGGGCGATGCGGGTGCACAGGGCGTTGAAGCGCAGCACATCGGCCAGCATGCCCCAGAACTTCGGGTTGACCAGATTGCGCTTTTGCGCGAACACGCTGGCCAGGTCCGAGCCGCACCATTCGAGCGTGCGGCCGTCCAGCGCCCCCGGCACCTTGGCCGAGAACGACATGTCGCAGGGCACGCTTTGGATCTGCAGCTGCTCGAACAGGTTGATCAGGTTGGGGTAGGTGCGCTCGTTGAAGACCAGAAAGCCGGTGTCCACGCCATGCGTGACCGGGCCTTGCGGCGTGGGCAGCGTGATGTCCACCGTATGGGTGTGGCCGCCGAAATAGTCGCCCGCCTCGTACAGGGTCAGCGCGGCCTGCCCTTGCAGGGTGTGGGCGGCCGCCAGGCCGGAAATGCCGGCGCCGACGATGGCGACTTGGGTGTACTGCATCAGGGGGCTTTCAGTTGTTTTTCGATGGCCGCGACCAGGCTGCGGCTCTCGGGACTGGTCATGCTGCTGTAGCTCTCAACGAGCCGGCCATCACGCCCGACCAGGTATTTGTAGAAGTTCCACTTGGGCGCCGTGGCGCCCTGGCTGAGCAGCTGCCTGAAGAAGGGGTTGGCCTGTTCGCCCTTGACGCTGCTCGCCGCAAACATCGGGAACTTGACGCCGAAGGTGCTTTCGCAGAACTCGGCGATCTCCTGGTTGCTGCCTTTTTCCTGCGCGAAATCGTTCGACGGGAAGCCCAGCACCACCAGACCCTGGTCCTTGTAGCGGGCGTACAGCGCTTCGAGCCCCTTGTACTGGCCGGTAAAGCCGCAGTGGCTCGCGGTGTTGACCACCAGCAGCACCTTGCCCGCATACTGGCACAGAGACTGGGGTTTTTCGTCCTGCAGACGGGGCAGGGTGACCCGCAGGGCCGGCGGACAGGTGGCGGCCGGCGCTGCTGAGGAGGTGCCGGTGCCGGCGCTGCTGGCAAAGGCCGAAGGCAGCGCGCCACACAGCGCCAGCAGGCCGGCGAACAGGCGCCGTTTGACTGATAAGCGTTGCATATGCACTTCCAATTTCAAAACGTGACTGATCAGTTTAAACTTGTTTGGACAGGCTGTCACCTCCAAAAGTCAGCCCCCATCCGGAAAGGACTTTATGGACCGCTCGCACTTCAAGGGCAACAAGCAGGCCCTGCCCAGCAAGCCCTGCGCCGCCTGCGGCCGGCCCATGACCTGGCGCAAGCGCTGGGCGCGCACCTGGGAGCAGGTGCTGTACTGCAGCGACCGCTGCCGCCAGGACGCCCGGGGCCAGAAGCGCAGGGGCGGTGAACCAGGGTCGGGGGCGTGATGCAGCTGCGCCGCCTGGTGCTGGTGCTGGGTGACCAGCTCGGCTGGGACAGCCCGGCCCTGCAGGACTTTGACCCGGCCTGCGACCGGCTGCTGCTGATCGAGGCGGCCAGTGAAGCCACCGAGGTCTGGAACCACCAGGCCCGGCTGGTGATGTTTCTTTCGGGCATGCGCCACTTTGCCAACGAGGCGCATCGCCGGCGCTGGCCTTGCACCTATCTGCGGATTGACGATGAGGCCCTGCCCGCGAGCCTTGAAGACCGGCTGGTGCATGCGCTGCGCGAATGGCCGGCCCAGACCCTGGTGGTGCTGGAACCGGGCGCCTGGCGCATGGAGCGGCTGGTCGAGAAAGCCGCGCAAGAAGCGGGCGTGCCCCTGCAGTGGGTCACGGACACGCACTTTCTGTGCTCGCGCCAGGACTTTGCGCGTTGGGCCCGCGACCGGCGCGAACTGCGCATGGAATTCTTCTACCGCGACATGCGCCGTCGCCACGGCGTGTTGATGGAAGGCCGCGAGCCGGTGGGCGGGCGCTGGAACTTCGATGCCGACAACCGCAAGGGCTTTGGCCGCCAGGGGCCGGGCTCGGTGCCGGCGCCGGCCCGCATCGCGCCCGACCGGGTCACGCAGGACGTGATCGCGCTGGTGCGCCAGCGCTTTGCGGGCCACCCGGGCCAGCTCGACGACTTTGCCTGGCCCGTCACCCGCGAAGACGCGCTGGGGGTGCTGCAGCAGTTCATCGACAGCCGGCTCGAACACTTCGGCCCCTGGCAGGACGCCATGTGGACCACCCTGCCCTTTGGCTGGCACGCCTTGCTGGCCAGCAGCCTGAACCTGCACCTGTTGCACCCGCGCGAGGTGATCGAGGCGGCCGAACAGGCCTGGCGAGCGCGCGATCTGCCGTTGGCCAGCGTCGAAGGCTTCATCCGCCAGGTGCTGGGCTGGCGTGAATTCATCCGCGGCGTCTACTGGCTGGACATGCCGCAGATGGCCAATGCCAACCATTTCGGCCACACCCGGCCGCTGCCGGCCTGGTACTGGACTGGTGAGACCGGCATGGCCTGCATGCGCGCCGTGGTCGGCCAGACCCTGCAGCACGGCTACGCCCACCACATCCAGCGCCTGATGGTTACCGGGCAGTTCGCGTTGCTGGCCGGGCTGGACCCGGCCGAGGTCAGCCGCTGGTACCGGGCCGTCTACGTGGACGCGGTGGAATGGGTGGAAATGCCCAACACCCTGGGCATGGCGCTGTTTGCCTGCGGCCCGCGTCTGACCAGCAAGCCCTATGTGGCCAGCGGCCAGTACATCAGCCGCATGAGCAACTACTGCCAGGGCTGCCGCTACCGGCCCGATCAGCGCAGCGGCCCCGAAGCCTGCCCGGTCACGGTCTTGTACTGGGACTTCCTGATCCGCCACGAGGCCGCGCTGGCCGCCAACCCGCGCACCGCGCTGATGGTGCGGCATGTGCAGCAGATGCCGCCGGCCGAGCGTGAGGCGATCGGAGCGCAGGCGTGCCAGTGCAGGCAGGACCTCGACAAGCTCTGATGCCCCCGTGGGGCCTGTCAAAACTTTACGGTCATCACCAGCCGTACGACTCGGCCCCAGAGGTTGCTGTACGTCGTGTTGTACGAATTGAGGGTCGAGACTCTTTGCGAAAAGGCCAGTGGTGCCTGGCGGTTGAGCACATTGATGACACTGGCCTGAAGACTGGTGGTTTTGCTGAATTGATAATGGCCTGAAAAATCCAGCGTCACAAACTCAGGCACCTTGCGCCCTCGTACGGGCGCATTCTGGTTTGTCACCGCGTCCTTGGACGGGATATCGGCATCGGTGTAACCGGCCACATAACGAACTGTGGCTTGAACATCCCAGTCGGCCTGCGCCAGACCGAGTGTCCAATGACTTTGGAGTTGTGGGGTCACCGAAACGCTGCTGGGTGAATACTGGCCAAGATCCGAAGTCGTTCCCAGTTCAGGGCTGATGGTCTGCTCGGACTTGAGGAAGCGGGTGCCCTGAACATGGGCATACAAACGCCCCCAGTCCATCGGTTTTCTGTATGACCAGGAAAAATCAATCCCTGACTTGACGGATTGACCAAGGTTGACCATGGGCAAATAGAGATCCAGTCGCCCTTTGAAGACCTCGTTGTCCAATCTGAAATATTGCGCGTAGGCCAGTGGATTGCTCATGGCCAGCGAAGCAGGAAATTGCCGCAAGGTGTCTCGCATGTCGATGCGCCAAAAGTCTGCCGACCAGATGTGATTGGCGCTGGGGGCAAATTGGAGCCCCCAGTTCAGCTGCTTGGACAGTTCGGGCCTGAGTCGGGAAGAGCCATTGGTACCGATCCACATCCGACCATCCGCATTGCTGCCACAGTACCCTTGTGGCCCGCCTGGTTGGGTCAGTTGCGTCGCCAGCCGGTTGAGCTGGTCCGTGCAATTGGTCGATATGAAAGAGGCGCTGTAAATGGCGGTGTCCTGCATCTGTCCGAGTGTTGGGGCCCGGAAACCCGACCCCAGTGAACCCCGGACCAACCATTGCGCGTTGGGCTTCCATTTGGCTGACACCTTGCCGTGTGTCGTGTTGCCAAAGTCGCTGTAGCGGTCATGGCGCAAAGCGGTGACGACTTCCATACCCTGTGCAACCGGCCACTGGACTTCCGCGTATTGGGCGAAAACGGTTCTGTGTGCCTGAAAATCCGGTTGCTGGTCGGCTTCGTAAGATTCGAACTGGTCCCGGTGCCGTCGCCACTCTGCGCCGACACCCATCAACACAGGTTCGCCATTCAATTCAAAGAGGCTGCGTGATGCCCTTAAATCCAGGGTCTGGATTTGTGTACGACCCTCCTCGACCGGTTTGAATGTTCTGGCCGCCAACAGAGCGTTGACCATGGCCTGGCTGTCCGTGTCGGCAGACATCAAGGAACGCAATCGGGTTTCTGTGGTCAGGGTGCGCAGTCCGTCTGTGGAACGGCCCAGATTGGGATACGTGGCACCTTCCAGAGCAAACGATGCCTTACTCTGGCTCTGGGAGAGGGTGGAGCTGTACCACCAGTCTTGCCATTCACCCTTGACCCCCATGAGCCAACGTGCGTTGCTGTCGTTGTAACGACGGGCCCAGGCCCCCAATTCGGTCGGACGGAACAGCAGAAAGGTACTCCCTGGCACAAAACCGTTGGCAGCCTGGCCAGCGACAATTATCTTGACCGGTCAGCGACAACTATCTTGAGCGGTTGACGCACGCCGCCGGGGTGCGTTTTGCGGTCGGGTTTTTACAGTGGATTGCCTCTGCAAGGAGGTGACCACCGTGC
>Ga0255182_1001400_pt1 | contig 12614 bp, 10 predicted proteins | sample Atl_UVDOM_RepA_8_FD_188420 | JGI IMG/M metagenome (GOLD analysis project Ga0255182, IMG submission 188420) | Freshwater microbial communities from Altamaha River, Georgia, United States - Atl_UVDOM_RepA_8d | ecosystem: Environmental > Aquatic > Freshwater > River | place: USA: Georgia... | reverse complement strand
GCCTCTTGATATTTCTGTAACAGGGCCTCGAATGAAATGCGACTGCACACTTCATGAGACTGACCCTGCAATAGCGCCCTTTCCGCAGCACCCAATTCCGCCACCAGGCTCAAATGAACGTCTAATCCTTCGGTAGCCCGCAATACCCGTTGCAAATTTTTATTGGGGGCAGAACCCAACAACAACAAGGTGGGACGGGCCGCGTGAAACGGTTTATCAACCCGCACAAACCGGGCATCGATGATGGTGGGTATCACGTGTAGTTTACCGGCGGCGGCCGGACAAACAGCCAATATCTCGGACTGGGTAGCTTCACTCACACAGGTAACCGCATGGGCTTTCTGAATGGGGCCGGAAAGCCAAAAATAATCCAACACGGCCCGCTTTAACCCCTTTTTGCCGTGCAGAAAACCAATGTCATGAATGGTTAATATGCGTTTGCCTTTGGCAATGCCCCAGAGTAAGAAATGGACATCTCCGGTAACATGCACCACATCAGCCCCTTTACTTTTCGTGTAAGCTCGCAATGAAAGCAGACTGTTTAACCGGGGCCAAAATCCATTGGAATAGGCCGGCGCCTGCCAGGTGTTAACCGATAACTGCTGTTCCAACAAAGGCGTCAGCACCTGATAGATGCTTTCCAGGCTAAAATTGCCATAGGGACGCGGTTTTCTATGGACAAACAACAATTTCATGTCGGTCTAAGTAATCTTCCAAGGCCACCAAACTCCACCAACGCGACCAACCCAAGGTAGATTTGTGACCCAAGAATTTCTGCCATTCTTGGTAGAGTTGAGGTCGATCTAAGCGAATGGAAAAAGCTTGTATGCGCTGGGAGCAAAAGTCTCTGAGGTCTGATCGCATCCATTGTTCCCAAGGCAGGGTAAATCCTTGTTTTTGGCGGTCATATACAGCGGAAGGCAATTCTGCTTGAAAGGCTTCTATCAACAACGCTTTAGGACGATTTCCCAATTTGAGTTCATCAGGCAAGGCAAGGGCATAATCCACCAAATCGGCATCCATGAATGGCGCTCTCAACTCCAAGCCCACCGCCATGCTGTATTGGTCGCTATCACGCAGTAACACAGGTTGTGTATAATACTGCCACTCTTGTTTGGAGTAATGCGATTGTGAAAATTCGGCCCGAGTCTTGGGGGGGAACAGGTTGGGCTGAGGCAGTCCAAACAAGGCTTGGATGGTTACTGTATCAAACAACAACCGCTGATAGGCATAAGCATTGCCGCCGTATTGTTTTAGCGCTTGTACGATGTCCATCCCTTTGCGCTGCGGAAATGGCAGGGCGGGTTGAAGGAATTTGAGCGACGCCATCCAGGCTTTTCGCTGCCATTCGGCCATTTTTCTAAAATAGGGGTAGCCCAGAAACCATTCGTCGCCACCAATGCCGGAAAGCGCCATTTTAAAACCAGCGGCTTGGGTATAGTTTGATACGACGTAGGTATTGAGGCCATCGCCACTGGGGTGGTCTGTTGCGGCGAGTCCTGCTGGCAATAGATCCAAAAAATCTTCGGGTTTTAGTCTGATTTCATGGTGCTGCGTTTGGTAGCGTTTGGCTACTTCAGCGGCTATGTGGTGCTCAGAGAACTGACTTTCATCAAAGGATACCGTAAAGGTATGCAGGTCTTTGCCGAGGTGTTGGGCTGCCAGGGCGGTAATGATGCTTGAATCCACGCCGCCAGAGAGGAAGGCCGCGAAGGGCACATCGGCCACCAGCCGTTTTTCCACGGCGCTTCTGACTTTTTCTTTGACCTGTGCCACGGCCTCCATCTTACTGGGCTGAATGCCCACATATGGATTGGCTTGTAGATAAGAGCCTACTTCCAAAACCTCGCTATTTTTCAATAGCGTATAATGCCCAGGCATCAATTCTTCAATACCCTCAATGACGCACCCACCCGGAATGGTTTGCCAGAACAACCAGTTGCTGAGTTGCTGGTGACTCACAGCCTTCAGCTCTGGGTGCATCTGCATGAGAACCCGCACCTCACTGGCAAAACTCAACACACCGGCTTGCTGATGTAGGTAAAGAGGTTTCTTTCCATAGCGGTCTCTTGCCAGCAGTAATTCTTGGGTTTGGGTATCGTAGAAAGCGAAGGCGAACATGCCGTCTAGTTCATGAAGGCGATGCTGACCATGTTGAATCAGCCAATGCAGCAGTACTTCGGTGTCTGAGGTTGTTTGCCATGACACTTTTAGTTGGGCTTGGAGGGCGCGGTAATTGTAAATTTCTCCGTTGAAGACGAGAACATAGCGCCCTGTAGGATCGCGATAGGGCTGATTGGCACGCACATCGGTATCGATGATACTGAGTCGACTATGAAATAGGCAACCCTGATCGCCATACCAAGCCGCTTGCGCATCTGGACCCCGATGTGCCAGGGCATGTAGCACCGATTCCTCCGAGATGAGATTTACTTTAGACGAAAAGTGGCCTGCTATGCCGCACATTAAAGTTTAAAACTGAAAATAAATAAATTGAGATATTGGTCGTAAAAATGTAAATACCCCTATGATAATAATTGCATATTTCACAACGCCACATGCAAAACTAAATTTTGGAAATTTGATCAAATAGTTTTTCAAATACTCACTGAAGAAGTAGTGAATTACAAATAAAATAACAATTAGAAAAGTTATGATATAGACATTCTCTCTCATTCCAATCTCAAGGTAACTACTCGGTTGAATAAGTTTTTCGAACATACCAAAAGTCGTTGACAAGCTATCTGCTCTAAAAGGAATCCAACTGAGCATAACAAACATCATTGTAATTCCCCAACCAACAATAGGGAATCTGAAGATTTGCACTCTTTCACGAACAAATTTTAGCTTACGTTCTGCAAAAATTGAAGAGGCATGCATAAGTCCCCAAAGAACAAACGTCCAGTTTGCACCATGCCAAAAGCCCATAATTGCCCAAGTAAGAAATAGCGCACGAGTTCTGTTGACTTTTTGGGTGCTTTCTAATCCTTCACCAATACCGCCTGCTCCCGTTGTTTTTACTACTTTAATACCAGATAATGGCAGGTACAGATAGTCTCTAATCCATGACGATAGTGAAATATGCCAACGCTTCCAAAAATCTTTAAACGAACATGCGATGTAAGGGTAATTAAAGTTTTCAGGAATTCTAATTCCCATTAATTGGGCAGAGCCTAAGGCGATGTGCGAATAGGCGCTAAAATCAAAATATATCTGAAAACCAAACAAGAAAGCCAATGTCCAAACATCAATAGCTGTTAATGCAGCAGTACTTAGAGCGAAGCCTTCGTCTACAAATGGGCTAATGTTATCAGCCAAAACTACTTTTAAAAACAAACCCATTAAAATGCGTTCAAGTCCTAAAAGAATATAGCGAAATTCAAAAGCTGGTTTATTTTTCAATTGACCGATCAGTTCAGAAGCCCGTTGAATGGGGCCGGCTACAAGTTTTGGAAAAAAAGTAACGAACAGTGCATAATGGATGAATTTTTTTTCCGGTTTAATAAGCCCTCTGTATACATCAAGTGTATAGCTTATTGTTTCAAATGTATAGAAGCTAATGCCAAAAGGTAAAATCACCTTGTATAAAGGCAATTGATTTGTTGATCCAAAAAATTCAAAAGCAGAATTAATATTGGCGGTGAGAAAAAACAAATATTTAAAAAATACGAGTAGGCCTAAATTTACGATTAACGTAATTGCTAAAAGCCCATTTCGTCTTTTCTTATTCTCTGGAGAGGTTTTACCAATTTCAAGTGCGGTAAAATAATCAGTTAGAGCTGATACAAACATGACACCCAAAAACTCCCAACGCCAAAACCCATAAAATATACAACTTGCAATAAGCAGCATCCACATTTTCACATGCGGTTTTAACAACCAATAGGCACTTACTACAATAACAAGAAAGATGACGAAGGTGACAGAATTAAATACCATTAGTAATTCAAGAATTGAAATAACGAATCGGCTAAAATTTGATGGCCTGCAAACTGAAAATGCATGTAATCAATTTCTCGTTCATCTATAAAATTGGTTGGTTCTTTGTATCCCCAATATTTGCCCGGCACAATTCCGGAAAAGTTTTTCAAAACAGCATTTGGGAATTTATTTACTAAAAAACCCAAATCTCTCTGAAACTTGCTGTATTCATTCATGTCATATGGCAAATTGACATCACTTCTAATCGGCGGAATATAAATAAACACTTCAATTTTATTCTTTTTTGCAATATCCAAAATTGCATTAAGCGCTGCGAAATTCTTTTGGTAGGTTTCAGCAATCATATGACGAGCAGTACCTGGCCTGATTCCAAAGGCGGTATTGCGCAACATGTATAACCAATTAAACAAGTTACCGCGCATGGTCTCTCTTTTTGGCCAAATGGAAGTGTGTTGATCCAGGTAACTGTTTAGAAAAGCTTCGGAACGCTCTTGCGCAGTGGGCAAACCTATTTCTTTCTGAAACTCATTAAACTTTTGAGCGCCTAATGAACTATTTATTTGTTTACAAATAGCTTGGTTAGCTTGGATTTGAAATTGCCTATTGTAAATTTCAGAAAAAAAAGCATCACGAATGCCGTCTTCTCTGAGGTCGTCCATAAATACAGGCAAAATCAATTTTTTCACTTTCAATTCAGTCAGGACATAATTGAAAGTCAGTAAATGTTCTTGCAGATTCGCATTCGGAAAAGAAAATGCATAAACAGGCAAACCCAATTTTTTAGAGAGAAGCTCCACATAATTACAATCATCTCTTTCCATTTGATTAATGCTATGTGTTTGGCTATTGCCTAATATTAAAACCGCGGAATCAAGAATTTCTTTAACAGCTTCGTCAAATAGATTTGTTTCAGTAGAATCAAGGTGCAGAAAATGAATTACAGTTCCATCTAAATCCTTTGCCTGATAAGAACTGGTTTGGGTGCCCAGTGCTAAATTCTCAAATGAGTCTGCATCAGGATTTAAATAAATAAAACCAATATATGCCAGAATAACTCCTGAAAGGAGTTGAAGCAACAAAATATTATTGGATTTATTTGGGGCCAATGTCTTGCAATAGATTTAAATGCTGCAACTTGCGTTTATTTTCTTGAGTATCTAAAGTGAAGCGCCTGCGTGTTAGATAAACTAAAAAACCATAGAGCAAAATCCCTTTGAATAAATGATTTATGGTGGTTTGCAACTCACAGTCCGGCCGAACGGCGTAATTTAACAGAGGTAGTAAAAGTAAAACATAAAATGGAGAAACTTTTGTCCATCGCTCTACCAATTTAAAGGTAAGTGCAAAAATTAAACCGAGTGCAAATCCAAAAGTATACACTCCCCAGGTGCCAAAGGCAATATAACCATCAGCAAAAATCCCAAGGCCCATCGAAGTACCTTCATTAATTGTGTGACCAGAAAATTCATTAAAGATTTTTTTATCACCCGATTTGATTTTGTTAGGAGCTAAGAATCGTGGTAACAGGGCAGCTTCAAGGTATTTATTAACATTCGACAGTCCTTGGAAATTCTTGTTGCGATCCATGTTATCGACTGTGCTTGCAAAAATCCAAGCTTGATTTCCTCTGTTCAATGTTCCTAATAGGTTTTCTTCACTTAACAATTGATCGGAACTTGCTTTGGTACTTCCCACCTCAGCTACTGTTGTTAGTGTCGCAGCTTTTTCCCCTTGCCATACTTGAGCTCTATACGCAAATTTCACTGCTTGAATAAATAGAATAAGTGTAATAGTAGAGATAACCCCAACCAATTTTGTTCGAAATGAAGGTTTAATAGCGTAAATATAAAATAACCCAAAGAACACAACCCACATAATAGCATCATGGAACATTCCGGATAAGAACCCAGTGGCTAACTCTACTACAATAACAATCGCTGACCAATACCATAGCCTCTTATCAATTGATAGCAAAGCAAATGCCCCAAGAAAACGAACCATTGAAAGCAAATAAACAATGTAACTTAATTCGCTAGGAAAAAATCTAGATGAAAAACTCAATATCAAACCGAATATGATTGACTTTACCAGAAAATCCTTATTTACAACAGTTGATTCCCCGACTTTTTGATATTCAATTTTGAATATTTTTGTCGGTAGAACAAACAACCCAAACGCAAAGAGAAAAAAACCAGGTAACGCTAAATTGAAGTACAGACCTGAAGGAATCTGCATTCCATACGAAACTTGCTCATTAGGCAATTGATAAGTTATTGCAGGCGCCACGAGATAATTTAGCGCATAAAGTAAGAGTGTCCATTCTCTGAATACAAATTTCCTATTTGACTCTAACAAAATTTCAACAACTAAAATTAAAAAAATCCCATAGGACAATATATAAAATAAATCTAAGTTAAATAAGCTTAAAATTAATATAATAAATACCCAAATAAAAAACTTTCTCAAACGTACCTTTGGCTTAATGAATTATTAATTAGACATTCGAATTGAAAATGCCTTTGGTTGAATTCGATGATATTTATCATGTTAAAACCATTTTTGAAGCAAATTAAAAGAATGTCCGGATGATTTATTTTTGACGCACTTATCAAACACGTATCTCCCAGCACCTTCAAACCACAATATAAATATTCGAAAACTTTATTTGGCACGTTATAAACATAGTTTAACATATGTCCTTTATAAAGAACTAAACCAATATCATATCTAATTAATTCTTTTGGTAAATCCTCATAATTAATTGGCTTTATTAATTTTATTTGATCACCTAAATTAGACTCCACAAAAGAAAGCGTTTCTAAATTCATTTGATGAGAAATAAACGTTAGTTCTAGTAGGTCAGGATTCCTTAGCACCCAATCAACCACCTCTTTTACATACATCGTTTCTAAATCCAAGACCCCTACGTATACCAACTTAATCGTAGGCCCCACTCGCACCCTCTTCATTGATCCATACTCATTCCACCAAATCTGGGGCGGAAGATTCGGATACGCCGACACAGTAAATTCATCCAGTTCTGGATGGTCCTTTAAATATAGGGCTTTGCGATCGTCATTTGTATGGCTAAAAGTCGCCAAATTGAATAGATTTTTTTCTTTTCGATGTAAAAATCTAACATACAATGAACAATATGCTATTTCCTCAATGGTCATATATTCGTGGTGGTGAATATGGATATTTACATGCTTATTTAGTTTCTTGTAAACATATGCTGGCCACACAGAAATAGTTTCAAAAACCAAAATCTCTTGAGGTTTAAAATATATAAGCCAAAATAATGCTCCTACATTAAAGGACAAATATGAAATATAGCGATTCACACTACTTTGATTCAATATGCCTAGCCGAAGCACGGAACCAAGGGAAGTAGAAAAATTAAAGTATGAAGTGTTGTTTATAGTGCTTATCACTAATATTTTCAATTCCTTTTCACTCCTTTCCAAATCGCGAATTAAATTCATAGCAGGAGGATATTTCTCTAAAATATTAAAATGAAGAATCGCTAATTTAGTTGGCATTTATTTCTTTTAGTAATTCTTCTACTCTTGAATGATAACTATGTAATCTAATTGCTTTTTCTCTTGCCGCTTCTCTGATACTAAATCTTTCCCAAAAAGTCAATGCAAGAATATCATTAATTTTTTGACAAGCATCACTAGCATCAGTAAATAAAAATATTTCCTTATTTGGAATAAAAAAATTTGAGTGATCAGGGGTGATCGGTGCTAGCATAATGCCTCCTGCTCCAGGGATATCAAAGCTTCGCATATTGTGAGTATGTAAATTATGCGGCCGAAGTAGGTTTAATTGAACGGCATAATTTTGAAGCACACTCCAAAACTGCTGACCATATCTAGCAGAATTACTAGTGATTTTAAGATTGAGCTTAAATCTTGTCCAGTTTTCACCATAAACATCAATTTCAACTCCCATATCTGCTAAACAATTTAAAAAATGAACCCTTTCAACGTCAGCATTCCCTAGAAAACAAACTTTCATGATTTCATTTTCTTGCGTCATTTGCTTATAATCAAAACCATCAGAATCAAAACCAAATGGTATCAGCGCACTATTTACCCCTTGTTTTTTTAATTGCCCAACAACGTCACTAGCGTAAGAGAAATAATGATCAAAAAGTTTAATGGAATTCGTGACATTTGAATTGCCGCTGCCGCGACCTGAAAAAATAAATGGATGATCTGGGTTGTAGTTACACACTTTAATTCTCTGAGCTTTAATCCAAGATATCGTTTCTGGCTCCACCTCCATTCCTTTGAAAACCAAAACCAAATTCGGATTAAACTCCACAATTTTATTTTTAATAAAACATTGTAATTCATTTATTATACAACTCAATCCCAATCTATATTTAATTTTATTATAAATGGATTTATTGTAATGTTCCAAAAACTTATTTTGAACTGGAATAATGTGAACTTGATTTCCTTTAGACTCTAATTCACGTTTAAAAATAAGTTCAAGTGCCGCACTATGATTTGAACCAATTAAAATTATTTTCTTTTTATCCAAGTGTAAATTTGTTCTTTGAATTTAATAAACAGTTTTGAAGGCATTAAAAAGGCAACTAGCGAAACCAGCTGAAAGCCAACAATAAATTTAACCTTCAGAATAAAACTCAATTTATAGAATTGATTTATTTTCCAAGGTTGGAGACCTAAATATAGTCCTATTGATGCGGGCGCTGCCTTATTGTATTTATAGTCTAATACCCAATATGGATAAGTATTAAACAATATTTTACCGAATATATAATTCAACCTATTGTTGGTCAATAATTTATTCGATTCAAGGACTGTACACAACACATTGATAACCGATTTCAACCCACCATCAGCTGCTTTAATCGCAAACCATCTACGATTTATGAAGTCACGGTAGGAATTGCTCTTGACCGCTTCGCCAAAATTAGATATGGTAATATCTTTTCTTACCCATGGTTCATCAATAGAAAACAAAACAGCGTTATTACAAATCATATTTAAAGCAAGCGCAATTTGAGCATAGATTGATTTATCAAAACAATCTGTATTAAATCTGTCAAAAGTGGATTTTTTAAATATTAGTCCAGCAACAAAACTAAAAGAACTATAATTTTTGAGAGCAACATCTGGTCCTTTACCAATAATCCCATTACTTAATGCTCTTCTTGTAATCATGGATGCATCTGAAAACTCGCAGTAATTACAAAATCCTACATCTGGTAAATCATTTTCAATTAAAAAATATTCCAATTGCGATAATACCTCGTTATGTGCAAGTGTATCATCATTTCCAAGGATAAAGCAATAATCCCCGGTGGACAACTCCATTGATTTCCTGAGATTTCTATCATATCCTTGATTTAATTCAAAGCGGTGATATAAAATTGGGTAACTATATTTTTTTTTTATTCCATTTATAATCTCTTCTGTGCTATCAGTGGAACAATCATCCGAAATAACCACTTCAAAGTCTGAATGACTTTGACCTTCTAAAAGATCAAGTGATTGTTTTAAATAATAAATTCGGTTAAATTGAGGCACACAAATGGAGAATTTCATCGCTTTTTTGCTTCTATATACACAGATAGATATGATTCTTTATTGCCTTCGACATCGATTATTTTGTCTATATATTTGCTCTTTCCATAGGAATCAAATCTAATATCTACAAAACCATATTCCTCGAGAAGTAATTTTATGCTTTTTGAATCATACATATACTTATGTTGATGAGGATACTTTTGCAGCCTTGCAATTAGTTTTTTGATAAAGCCAGCTTCTTTATATTGTCCATCGACGTGCATATTAATCGCCCATAAAAAGTCTTTTGATGGATTCGCAATTTCACTAGAATTATATTCATCAAGATACTTTTGTGATATTTGATATAAATCAGGAACTACAAGCCTTATAACTCCGTCAGATCTCAATACCCGAAAAGCTTCTTTTAAGAAAAGCGCTGCTGATTTATTGTCTAAATGTTCAAATAAATGGGATGCATATACAACATCTACACTCATTGAATGATATTTCCACTTTTTATTTAGGTTCATGTAAAATACATCATGACTATTATAGCTAACCGTTCCGAAAAACTGACTCATTAATTTTCCCAAAATCGGTGCTTTTTGAAAAAATGCATTAAGAGATGAGTCTGTGTTATCCCATCCTTTCGGTCTAACAGACCCACACCCATGGTTAATTAGTATTTTATTTTTCAACTTTTATTTTTTTACGATTTTTAAACTTATCGCAGCGAAAGTTCCCTGAGATGTTCCAAGATATCGAATTTGGATTCAATATAAAGATGATTAGAAATAATTTATAATAGTTTTTGTTAATAGAGAATAGTTTTTGGATTCTAATTTAACACTCGACCAATCTTCTAATTTACTTAAGAGTTTATTAACATTGTCTAATTGCAACCTCATCTCAGCTTTCTCAGGCATTATGAAGTAATCAATATCAGAAGCGTATCTGCTTATATAATTCGTCGCAATCGGCCTCCCATAAGCCAAATACTCCATTACCTTATGATAATTCGTTCCCTTACTCTGATCTTTCTCCACATCATAGCAAATTAAAAAAGCGTCCATGCGGCGTAGTTCTAGTGCAAGTGTTTCAGGGGGAACCATGCCATGTAAAATCACATTTGGGGCCTCCTTGAGGGCGTTTATGAAAGTACTTGTTTCTTGATCTGCTACACCACCAAGGTTGGAATTTTTTGGTTCAAATGCACCAAAGCACTCAAAAATCAAATCAGAATGAGTTGTAATAATTTCTAGCAACACAGGTCGGTCAATATCAGGTCTTAAAAAGTTGCCAGACATGCCAATTCTAATGATGTCGTCTGTTTTGACAAATGGTTGTTTGCCTGCCTCAATAAAACACTCGGCTACGCCGTGGTCTATGAGCAGTTTTTTAGTCCCTGAGACTGTAGGGTACTGATCTAAAATTTCTTGAGCAACTGATACCAGCAAATTAGCGCCGTCTGCCGCTTTAACGGCATCTGGCACATGTGGCCAGTCAGCCGCAAAGAAAATCTTCTTGGATGTTTTTGAAAAGTATTTTAAAGGTAAGGCATTGGTGAGGTCGAAAGACCACACCAGGCCAAATGGCCCGAGTTGTTTTTCTAGTTTTTGAATGTGCTTTTTGATAAACCAGTCGAATACACCCTTTGCATGGAACTTAAGGTTGTAAGGTACATTGATTTTCTGACGGACCAACGTAACGCCTTGGGCGTCCGAAGGGCTCAATTCAAAGGCTGAGCTATTCCATTTCCAAGAAGCTTCTGTTGGTTCTAAGAAATAGACTTCGTGGCCCAATTTGGCTAATTCAACAGCATAATGATGCTTTGTTACCCGCATGGTGCCCCAATGTTGCGGAGAAATCAAAAGAACTTTCAGTTTAGAATCGAGCATAAAACGCTTTAATGCTGTTGGCTATATATGAAATTTGTTCAGCTGTTAATTCTGGATACATCGGCAACGAAAGCATTTGCTTCGAAGCTAAAGCTGCATGTGGAAAATCTGCAACAGTATAGCCCTCTGCTGCATATGCGTTAAGCAACGGCAACGGTGTTGGGTAATGAATAGCAGTTTCTATACCCACGTCTTCTAAATGGGCTTTGAGCGCATCGCGTTCCTCACTCAATATGATAAATAAGTGATAGCTATGTATGGTGTTTGGCTTTTCAGCAATACATTTAATTTGAGGAATGGCCGAAAATGCTTCTCTGTATAAACTGGCATTTTGTTGGCGTGCTACGGTCCAGGTTTTAAGATGAGGTAACTTGACATTCAAAACAGCTGCTTGCAAGCCATCTAATCTTGAATTGATGCCTTCGATTTCATGGTGGTGTTTTTTAATGGCTCCATGATTGGCAAACATGCGGCATTTGGTCGCTAATTCCTCATCATTGGTTACGATACAGCCGGCATCGCCATAGGCACCTAAGTTTTTGCCAGGGTAGAAACTAAAAGAACCAGCAGTGCCAATGGTTCCAGCAATTTTACCATTTGCTTCCGATAAATGAGACTGCGCGCAATCTTCAACTAAAAACAACTGATGCTTGTCGCAAATATTTTTGATGGCCTCGATATCTGCCATTTGGCCATGCAAATGCACTGCAATTACAGCCTTGGTTTTGGAAGTGATTTTTTGTTCCAACAACTGCACATCCATGCTTAAATAAGTTGGCTCAATGTCTACAAATATGGGTTTAGCACCCGTTTGGCCAATGGTTTCAGAACTCGAAATCCAAGAATTGGCAACAGTGATTACCTCATCTCCAGGCCCAATGCCCAATGCTTTCATAATGATATACAAAGAGTCTGTACCGTTGGCGCAAGCAACAACGTGGTCTACCCCTAATAATTTGGCAAAATTGGCTTCAAAGGCCTTGACGGCTGCACCGCCAATAAAAGCTGTATTTTCTATAACCTCCTGAATAGCGTTATCCATCTCCTTTTTAATAGACTGGTATTGCGCTTTGAGGTCTACGAATGGTATTTTCATTATAATGATCTGATTTTTTTTGCTGGATTACCAGCATATATTCCTTTCTCGGTGATGTCTTTGGTAACAACGCTTCCGGCACCAATTACTACGCCATCGCAAATTTGTACGGGTAGTATAGTGGCGTAG